>Ga0193702_1000302_pt1 | contig 19284 bp, 14 predicted proteins | sample U3a1metaG_FD_143060 | JGI IMG/M metagenome (GOLD analysis project Ga0193702, IMG submission 143060) | Soil microbial communities from a riparian zone of the East river system, Colorado, United States - U3a1 | ecosystem: Environmental > Terrestrial > Soil > Riparian zone | place: USA: East River... | reverse complement strand
TGCCGACCTGTTCGCCCACGTGGGCCGGCGCGGGCACGGCGGCGGCGCCGCCTTCCAGATGCGCGGCGAGGACATCCACGCCAGCATCGCGATCGACCTGCGCGACGCCTACCATGGCGTCACCCGCACCGTGACCCTGCGCGTGCCGCAGCGTGACGAGCAGGGCCGCACCGTGAGCCGCGAGCGCACCCTCGACATCAATATTCCCAAGGGCGTGGTGCCGGGCCAGCAGCTGCGGTTGGCGGGCCAGGGCCACGAGGGCAGCGGCGGCGCGGGGCCGGGCGACCTTTACCTCGAGATCCAGTTCAACCCCGACCCGCGCTACCGGATCGAGGGCCGCCATGTGTACGAGGACGTGCCGGTGGCGCCGTGGGAGGCGGCGCTGGGCGCGACGATTAACGTGCCGACGCCGTCCGGCGGTGTGGAAGTGGGCGTGCCGGGCGGGTCCCAGAGCGGGCGCAAGCTGCGCCTCAAGGGGCGCGGGATTCCCGGCAACCCGCCCGGCGACCTGTACCTGATCCTGCAGGTGGTGCTGCCGCCGGCCGACAACGACAAGGCGCGCAAGCTGTACGAGGCGATGGCGCGCGACCTGGCCTTCAACCCACGAGAACGAATCGGAGCCTGAACGATGGCGCACAGCGAACCCCTGAGCGGCGTGCTGCTCGACGACGAAGCCTTGAGCCTGGAAGAGTTGGCGCGCGCCTGCGCCGTGGAGCCGGACTGGGTGGTGCGCCACGTCCAGGCGGGCGTGCTGGGCGGCGAGGTCAGCGTGCAGGTGACCAGCTGGCGCTTCCGCAGCGGCGACCTGTACCGCGCGCGCCGCCTGCTGAGCCTGGAGCGCGACTTCGACGCCAACGAAGACATCGCCGCCCTGGTGCTCGACCTGGCCGACGAAGTGCGCCGCCTGCGCGCGCGCCTGCACGTGCTCGGCCAGGAGTGAGCGAGGCGGGGCCTGGCGGTGGCGGACGGCTGTCGGCATGCGATTTCCCGATGCGTTGATGTCTCGACTATGCTACCGGCGCCGTCCCCATCTTTGACGCGCCACAATCGTGCTGCACGCATGATCGTTTGTGACGGCGCAAAGCCAAATTTTCCTGATTGCATCACCGTAGAAGGTCAGCACCGAGAGGAGCCTGACCATGGAAAACCTGCTGCCGTATTTCGAACGCGAACTGGGTTTCTTGAAACGATCCAGCCGCGAATTCGCCGAACGCTTCCCCAAGCTGGCGAGCAGCCTGCAACTGCTGGCCGAGGATGGCAATGACCCCCACATCGAACGGCTGATCCAGGCCAGCGCCTTGCTCAACGCCCGCATCGCCAAGCGGCTCGACGACGACTATCCCGAGTTCACCGAGGCGCTGCTGGGCGTGCTGTATCCCCACTTCCTGCGCGCCTTGCCGGCTTGCTCGATCGCCCATTTCGACAGCGCCGCCAGTCCGGCCGGGGCGCTGCCTGCGGCGACCTGCATCGCGCGCGGCAGCGAGTTGACTTCGCGCGCCGGCAGCGGCGTGCCCTGCAAATTTCGCACGACGTATGACGTGACGCTGGCGCCGCTGGTGCTGGCCGAGGCGCGCTTCCATCCCATCATCGAGGCGCCGCCTTCGGTGCGGCTGCCGGTCGGCGTGACGTCCAGCATCAGCATCGTGCTCGAGAGCCGGTCCGCGACCGCGGGCGTGGGCCAGCTTGGCGTGCCGTCCTTGCGCGTGTTCGCCGACGGCGACGCGTCGTTCTGCGCCGCCTTGCTCGACTGCCTGTTCATGCGTGTCGAATGCGCCTACCTCGAGCTGGCGGGCGGCGGTCCCTGGCAGCCGCTCGACGCCGCGCCGATCGCGATGGCCGGGTTTGCCGAAGGCGACGCGCTGATCCCCTGCAAGGCCAGCGAACACGCGGCCTACCGCCTCTTGACCGAGTATTTTTCGTTCCCCGAAAAATTCAACTTCTTCGATATCGACGTGGCAGCGCTGGCGACCATGCTGCCCGAGACTGCGCGCAGCGTCACGCTGCACTTCGCGGTGTCCGGCCTGGGCAGCGATTCGAACATGGCGCGCATCCTCAAGCCGCTGTCGGCCAAGAACCTGCTGCTCGGATGCACGCCGATCATCAACCTGTTCAAGCAAAGCGCCGCGCCGATCCGCCTGACGCAGACCGCTACCCAATATGATCTGGTCCCGAGCAGCAAACAGGCCGAGGCGTACGAGGTCTACAGCATCGATTCGGTGCAGGTGCTGCGGTCCGCCAACGGACGCTCCGGCACGACCGAGGTGCGGCCCTACTATTCGCTGCGCCACGGCGAAGGCGACGGCAAGCGCCACCATTACTGGTTCTCGCGGCGCGACGAGGAACAGGCCTCAATCAGCCCCGGTTACGAGACCAAGATCGGCTTCGTCGATATCGACTTCGCGCCGGCCGGCGAGACCGGCGTGGCGTCGATCGAGACCACCTGCAGCAATCGCGATTTGCCGGGCATGCTGACCTACGGCGCGCCGGCCGGCGACCTGTCGGCGGAAGGCGGGACGCGCGGCATCCCGATCCGCATGCTGCGCAAGCCGACCGCGCCGCAGCGCTTCGGCGCAGGCAATGGCATGCACTGGCGGCTGGTGTCGCAACTGGCGCTGAACCATCGCTCGCTGGCATCGATCGAGGCCTTCACCGAGATGCTGGCCTTGTATAACTTGCCGCAGTCGATGACGTCGCAGCGCCAGATCGCGGGCGTGGTCGGGTTGGCGGGCGAACCGGCCACCGCATGGATCCGCAACCGCCACGGCGCCTCGCTGGTGCACGGCATGGAGATCCGGATGACGCTTGACGAGACGGCGTTCGCGGGCAGCGGCATGCACGCGTTCGCGCAGGTGGTGAATCACTTCTTCGGCCTGTACGTCCATATCAACAGCTTCACGCAGTTGGTGATCCTGTCCAAACAAACGGGAAAGGAGTTGCTGCGATGCCCGCCCCGCAACGGCAAGCTGACGCTGGTGTGATCCAGCTGCTGCTGGACGAACCGTATCGCTTCGAGTTCTTCCAGGCGGTGCGCGTGATCGAGCTGTGGCTGCGGCAGAACGGCGTGGCGCACGACCGCACGCTGCTCGACTACCTGCGCTTCCAGAACAGCGCGTCCCTCGGCTTCCCGGCCAGCCAGCTGGAGGCGCTGTCCGCGCACGGCGCCGGACGCATCGATTCCGCCGCCGCGCTGCTCGATGCATTGAACGGGCAGCAGCTGCCGCATATTCGCATGCGGCCCGCATTCATGGGCTTCCTCGGCACGCATGGCGCTCTGCCGCTGCACTATTCGGAGCGCATCCTGGCCCATGAATTCAGCGAGAAGGACGAGGGGCCGCGCGCCTTCTTCGACCTGTTTTCGAACCGCGCGCTGGCGCTGTTTTACCAGGCTTGGGGCAAGTATCGGCTGGAGTACAAGCTTGATCGGGATGGCAGCGACGGCTTCCTGCCGATGCTGCTCGCCTTCGCCGGCGTGGAGCCGCGGGCGGCGAACGCCCGCTTGACCGAGGATGATATCGGCGACCAGGCGCTCGCGCATTTCGCCGCGCAGGTCCGGTCACGCACGGTATCGGCGGCGGTGTTGGGCGGCGTGCTGTCGGAGTACTTCCAGGTGCCGATACGGGTCGATCAGTTTGCAGGCGAGTGGGATGTCCTGCAAGAGCATCAGCGCACCCGGCTGGGCGGCGGCAATTGCTGCCTGGGCGCCGGCGCCACGCTGGGTGAGCGGATCTGGCGCCACGACCTCGGGATATGCATCTGCGTGGGGGCGATGGCGCGCGCCGATTTCGAACGCTTCCTGCCCGGTTCCGCCGGCGCTCGCGCGCTGGAAAAATTGATCGGCATGTTCGTCATCGAGGCGCCGCATCGCGAGGTGCAGCTGGTCTTGCGTGCGCAGGACGTGCAAGGCATCCACCTCGGCGGCGGCGCGCGTCTCGGCTTCGACAGCTTCATGACGACTAACCGCGAAATGGGTGACCGCGGCGATGTCTGCTTCCGACTCGGGACCTGAGCGATCCTTGATACGGCACAAGCGCCGGAAGTTATGACCGGCAATACTTTCTATTTCGAAATTGATCCTCCCGTCGTTCCCGGGCTCGGCGCCCCCCTTGGCGGGAACCCATGCACCGCATGAATTCAACAAGAAGGGGACGATATGCCGAGTATGAGCGACTTCCTGAGTTTCATGCTGTCTCAAAAGCAGCTGCACGCAGCCAACCGTCCGCTGCGCCTGCGCCTGGCGCTGCCCGATGGGGTGTCGAGCGACATGCTGCTGCCGCAGCGGGTCACGGGTACCGAGCAGGTCTGCGGCGGCTTCGAGTACCGCGTGCTGTGCCTTGCCACCGATGCGGCGCTGCCGCTCAAGGCTTTCATCGCGACGCCGGCCGAGATCCAGTTCGTCACCGACCGCGGCGAGATGCGCAGCGTGTGCGGCATCGTCACCGAGGCCAGCGCCGGCAATAGCGACGGCGGTGTCGCCAGCTACCAGCTGGTGGTGCGCGACGCGATGGCGGTCATGGAGATGCGGACCAACACGCGCATCTTCCGCAATATGAGCGAGCTGGAAGTGCTGGAGCTGATGCTCGGCGAATGGCGGCTAAGTAATCCGGTGCTGGCCAGCGCGTTCGAATTCGAGTTCGATGCCTTCCTGTCGGCGGGCAGGTATCCGCAGCGTGAATTCATCATGCAGCACAATGAATCGGACGCCAGCTTCCTGCGGCGGCTGATGAAGCGGCGCGGCATTGCGTGGTTCTTCCGCGCGGGCAGCGCGCAGGGCGGCGGCGCTGGCGGCGAGGTCCCGGTGCATACGCTGGTGATGTTCGACGACGCAAACAGCCTGCAGAAGAATGCCGCGGGCACGGTCCGCTTTCATCGCGACGATGCGACCGAACAGCGCGACACCATCACCGCTTGGGGCGGCGTACGGACGCTGCAGCCAGGCAGCGTGACGCGCCATAGTTGGGACTATCGGAACACCACGGCGTCGCAATTCATGACGACCAGCGCGCGCAGCCGCATTGACCAGGGCAGCAACGGCAACCAGCTGGCCGCCAGCCTCGATGACTACCTGGTCGAGATGCCGCATGCCGGCAACGACCACGAAGATCACTGCAAGCTCGGCATGCTGCGGATGGCGCGCCACGACTACGAGTCCAAGTGCTTTCGCGGCGAGAGCAGCGTGCGTGATTTGTGCGTGGGTGAGTACATCACGTTGACCGGGCATCCCGAGATCGACAGCCATTCCGCGGACGAGCGCGATTTCGTGATTACCTCGTTGCGCGTGGAGGCCACCAACAATCTGCCGGCCGCGGTGGCCGAGAAGGCCGAACGGCTGTTCGACCGCAACCGCTGGGACTTCGACGCGGCGCGCTTGCCGCCCAGCGGTGGTGGTGGCGAAACTGGCGGTTCGCGTTCACGTAACGAGTTCACGGCGGTGCGGCGCGGTATCGAGATCGTGCCATCGTTCGATCCGCGGATCGATCTGCCGGTGACGCAGCTGCAAAGCGTGATCGTCGTTGGGCCGCAGGACGAGGAGGTGTATTGCGACAAGCAGGGACGCGTGAAGGTGCGCTTTCCCGGCACGCGCGTCGAGGATCATCAGCATGCGAGCGGCGCCGGCGCGTCGGACAGCGACGCCGATTCGGCGTGGGTGCGCGTGGCGTCCAATTGGGCGGGGAATGGGCCGGGCAGCCAGCAGCAGTGCGGCACGCTTGGATTGCCGCGGGTGGGATCGGAGGCCTTGGTCGCCTTCCTCGGTGGCGATCCGGACAGGCCGGTGATCGTGGGGCAGCTGTACAACGAATACGCCACGCCGCCTGCGCTGAGCGATGTGGGCGACCTGCCGGGCAACCGCTACCTGTCGGGCATCAAGAGCCGCGAGGTGAAGGGTGCGCGGTCGAATCAGCTTCGGCTCGATGACACGCCGGGACAGATCAGCGCGCAGATCGCGAGCGAGCACGCCCGGAGCGAACTGAATCTCGGTTGGCTGACGCAGCCACGCGCCGACGGGAACGCCAAGCCTCGCGGTGAAGGTGCCGAATTGCGTAGCGATGAGCAGATCGCGATACGCGGCGGCCGCGGCATATTGCTCTCCGCTTGGGGCCGATTGGGGAACGGTGACAGACAGCTCGCGCGCACCGAATACCTGGAGCTCATGGAGGAATGCGTGCAGCTATTCTGCTCACTGGGCGAATATTCGGCCGGCCATCAAGCGCTGTCCTTGGACCCGGATGCTCAGACGGCTCTCCAATCATCGATAAAGAACTGGGAGAGCGGCAGCAACACGGAGCCGACAGGTAGCGGAGCCTCGCCGGCGATCGGCATCACGGCGCCGGCCGGCATCAGCTTCGCGACGTCGAAGGCCATCATCAGCTACGCGGCGTCAAACATCGACACGGTCGCGCAGCAGCACCTGCAAATGACAGCGGGTCAACGCGTGAATCTCAATGCGGGGAAGGGGATCTCGCTGTTCTCGCACCATGACGGCATCAGGGCGATCGCCCATCACGGCAAATTCCTGATCCAGAGCCAGCATGACGACACGGAGATCAATTCGGCCAAGAACGTCCGAGTCACCGCAACGGAAGGAAAGATCACTGCGATGGCCAAGGTGATCGAGTTGATCTCTGAGGACGGTTCCTTTATCCGCATTGGTGATGGCGTTACGGTCGGCAGCAACTCTCCGCTTAAGTACCACGGGCCGACGTTCTCGTTCGAAGCCCCTGAAACGCTGGCTGCAGCGTTTCCTCAATTCGCTGCAGGCGGCGCGGACCAAGAGTTTGTTTTCCACTACGAGGGTGATTCAGAAGCTAGGGCCGGGGATCGTCAATATGAAGTCGCGCTCAGCGACGGTAGCAAAGTCGATGGGCGAAGTGATTCTGTGGGAAAAACCCCAAAGCTTGTCCGCGACGCCCTGCACATTGCTGATGTGAAGGTACTGAATAGCAAGAGCTAATGGAAGGAATTGACATGGGAATCTATGAATGCGTTCCGTATGTGGTGGGAGAGGCAAAATCATGCCTGCTTGCAAATCGAGAAACGCATAAGAAGGTTGAGATAAAGCGGAAACTTCCCGCGAACGTCATCGTTGTTCATGGCGTGAACGACACTGGTACAAGTTACAAGGCAGTAGAAGAGGGCATCTGCGACGGACTGACAAAGCGGCTTGACCGTACCTTCACACCCGGCACCTACAGAATTCCGGACAAATCGGATGTCGATAAGATCGAAGAGGACCCGGACGCAGTCTTCTTCAAGAGGTCCACGAACAAAGGGACCTCCAGCCCAGTCATTCCATTCTATTGGGGTTTTCGTGAGTTGAGTGGTCGCACTAAGACCTTCAACGGCCAATTCCTCGACCGCCACGGTAACCGCCTGGATAAGGACCTATCGAAAGGCGGTGGACCGTTCGGCAACGCGACTGCTTCCTTGCCCGATATGTGGAATCGAGGATGTTACGTGCCAGCGGACTTTGTTGGAGATGCGCTTCGTCCACTTCTGACAGGTCCAGGTCGCTTATACATGGTGCTTGCTGCGCAGCGCCTGGCCGCATTGATCTCCATGATTCGCGACTACGATGAGGAGGACACCGTTTCGATTGTCGCGCACAGCCAAGGATGCCTGATCTCACTGCTGGCGCAAGCCATACTGATGGGAATGAACCTGCGGGTGGCGGATACGCTTATTTTGACTCATCCGCCATACAGCTTGGTTGAGGATGTTTCGTACTTGGCAGATGGCTTGGAAATGATCAAGGGCGGTGAGGATCAGGCAATGCAACCGCATTACGCAAAGCTCGATGGCCGCCAGACACTGCATGCGCGTCTGCAGACGTTGGCAAATATCGTGAAGGGCGTATCGAAGAATGGGGGAAGCGGCGCAATGCCTGAGTTTGCCTCGCTAAGTGAGCAGGAGCATGGGGGGGCAGTAGGCTCAAGGTGGAAAGCCACAGGAGATCGCGATAACCGCGGCAAGGTCTACCTGTATTTCAGTCCAGAGGACATGACCGTCGCATTGGAGAACATTCGAGGGATTGGATGGCAAGGCGTGCCGGATCATATGACGGGGAATATTGTTCGTGACGAACAAGACAAAATATTCGACCGCAGCAAGGGCACGCAACGCGCTGCTGGTCCCCTCAGGCCAGTATTGGCACGATATGAGTGTGCCCCGCTAAGCGTTCTCGGGCCCTCGTTCTTTCAGCGCGTTTTCACGTTGAAACCCCGTGTGGATATCCATACGGGGAAGGTTGGGCCAGTATTGGTAGGACAGCCTCCTCACGATTTCGAGCTGAGAGCGAAGGGCGAGGACGATCACGACCATGTCGAGGCGTCATCCCGCCGCTTTCGAGAGAATCTGGAATCCTCTGACGCAGCGCACGGCGGCACGACGAACAGCTCCGTGGGAAATCGAAAGGGATGGCGATCGATAACTGGAGAAGCTCTCGGCGAACCTGTTTGCGCAGACCTTCTCGGCGAGTACATCGGGCCGCGGGACATTCCCAAGACCTCATCTCACTACGGCCTAAAGACGGCCGATCAGGGGCCTTGTGAATTGGTCGACCCGATCGACGCCGCAATCGCAACCGCCTCTCGACCTCTCGTTCTCAAGGTGGAGCGTCCCGATCCGTCGGGTAAGCCTCATTACCCGGCTACGCCTCAGGATATAACTACGGAGCTCAAGAAAATGACGGACGACTATAACAACGAGAAGCATCCGGGCGCGACTAAGTCTGAAGACCTTGGGCGCGTTTTAAGGGCGATACGTTATCCCGACGGGCGAGTAATTGCAGATATCCAGCAAAGTGCAAATGAGACGCGGCGCCACTGGCAGCGCGAAGTCAGCGCCAAATCGTTCCATGGGGGGATTATCGGAAGCTCCAGAAATCATGCCGGGGTCACTTCCTATGATATCTCGATTGGCAGCGGCAACGCATCTTCAGACCCGCTTTTCTATCGCTATCTGTGTGCCGTGGCGGATTGGCGCCTGACGAGGTCAAGTATGAGCGGAAGGCCACGTCCCGCGATCCTAACGTGGGAAACCTTCTGTCGTGATTTTTCGGGCTATTGGCGTTCTGAGCCGGCGTGGAGAGGAAAGTTGATAGCGGGGAACTCGACTTACTACAGCACGGGAGAACTCCCCCAGTGTGTTCCGCTATTGAATGATGCTTTGTGGTCGGTTGTGGTCTCGGAAACCACAAGCAAACAACGTGTGTATGGGAGGACATGATGAGCGTATCACATGTTTTTGCCGCAATCTTCGTCGTAGCAGTTGTTCTTCTCGGCGGCCGTTGGTTGAGTAACACCGCGAACGCGCACATGCGCGATAGAGAAAACAAGCCTGGAAACGTCGCTGTCCCAAACAAAGCTACAAAAATAGGGGGTAATCAGGCGCACAGAGAATACGTCCTGGAGATTATCGGACTTGGTGTAACGCTTGATAAGTACCGCCAAGGGGCACTATGGGAAGCCCTGCAACGAGGTAACGGCTTCACCAGTATCCGTGAACAGAACCCCAAAAAATATGAATGGGATCACGTTGACAAACTTGGAGCATGCGACGCTCTAGAAAATGGTGCCAATTTTACCCCAATGTATTGGGGCGTTCCTTCGTTCTATGCGGCGGCGCCGATTGAGGACCCCGCGCAGCAGCCCTCTCCTATCATGCCGATGGCAGGGCTTTTTGCCTCCGCTGAAACAACGGGCATGGCCTGGCATTTGTTTGCGGTCGCCCCATGGAGGTTGGACGAACGCCCCGATCGGCTCCTCGAAGAAGTATTCTCGTTCTTTGATGCATACCCGGACGTTCCTTACATCGTCATCGCGGCGGACGATGGAATGGCAACACGCGATCTCGGGCGCCCAATAAACGCGCCAGCCTTGGTCAAGGATGGCTATTATGTTCCCGAAATGCCAGACGCTACGGCTCTATTTGTCCTTGCCCGTCGCGAGCGCGTCGATGTGCTACGGCCCTACGTGTGGAACGATCCCGAGAACGATTTCGTTCAGACGAAGTTGCGCATGATGTATTGGGACTTGCACGGGTCGGTTCCCACGGTTGAAAAGCAAACTGATCCAACGTCGCCAATAGGGCGCTTACCATCCGCAGCTGAGTGGCTTTCCGCCGCCGCCAAGTTCGCACAGCGTCCGGAGGTTCGGGGAACGGGCGTAATGAGTCGTTTGAGTACCCTTAATCCCTTGGCACACCATCCCCCTAGAGATTGGAAGCCTACACCTTGGTTCCCGATCCCTTGGAACACTGATCAACTGGCAACGTTCGACCGACTGCCATCGATGGGTTTTATTCATCGTCCCACGTTCGTCAAATTTGTGGACGAAAATGGCAAGCCTGTTACGCGGCGGGATGCGCGGCAGGCCATGTTGGACGCGGGATGGCAAGACGCGTTAATGGCATTGCCCGAATCGCAGCGAGTGCATGGACCGACCCGCGTTATCGCCGCCACTGGCAACAAGACCGAGCAGATTCTGGCGCTCGAGGGAATGCTGTCTCACTATGCCAAACAAGGCGGCCCTGAGATCGATACATCCAAGCCGAAACAGTTTATCAACACCGATCGCCGGCTTGGAAACACCGGCGCGGCAACCTTCTTCATGCAGATGGCAATCGGTGTCATGGGCAGCTACCGCGAGGGCGGCGTGAGCGCCGCAATCAATTTCCGCGATCCTCACGAGGCCAGCATTATCCTTATCACGCCACCGTCGGAAGAGAAGCGCAAGGCGCAGCAAGGCGACGTCTTCAGTCATCGCGTTAGTCCGGCAATTGACCCTGAAAACTATAAACCGCCATACGTAGGGCCAAGCGTCCAGACGCATGCTAAAGAACACGCCCCTCAATCTGCCGCAGCCAAATCCGCTGTCAAAGACTAGGCTGCAAGCATCAAAAAGGAATCGACATGCGCAAGGTGATTCGTCTCGGCGATCCGACTACCCACGGTGGCAAAGTTGTCAGCTGCAAGGCCTCGCATTTCACTATCAACGGTATCCCGGTGGCCTGTGTCGGCGATGTATGTAGTTGCCCGCTGCCAGGGCACAACGGATGCACGATTGTCAGCGGCTCCAGCAGACATACGATCAACGGAAATAAGGTCGCCTTTGAGGATGACCTTACGAGTTGCGGCGCCAAGCTCAAGGCGAGTCACGACAATTTCGAGACCTCTTGACTGTCGTGAGCGCGATGTGGGACCGAACGGTTAGATTTCTGGTTTGCGCGCGAACGTCCGACCGAGTCTGCAGGCGTCGCTGTCGCGTTCTCTTGTGACGCGATACCAGTTTGCATTTAAGTGGAAACTTAATAATATGAGGGCACCACCCACCACGGAGCCCGCCATGCGCAAACTGACTGTTTTCAACCATATCACCCTCGACGGCTACTTCACCAGCGCGGAAGGCGACATGAGCTGGGCCCACCAGCGCAAGGAGGACACCGAGTTCAACGCCTTCGTCGCCAACAATGCCAGTCAAGGCGGCACGATTTTGCTCGGCCGCGTCACCTACGATTTGATGGCGAGCTTCTGGCCGACGCCGATGGCACAGGCGCAAATGCCGGCCGTCGCCGAGGGCATGAACAAGCTGCAAAAGATCGTCTTCTCGCACACCCTCGACAAGGCCAACTGGGTCAACACCACGGTCATCAAGACCGACATGCCCGCCGCCGTACGCAAGTTGAAGCGGGAGCCCGGTCCCGACATGGTCATCCTGGGCAGCGGCTCCATCGTCGCCCAGCTCGCGCAGGAATGCCTGGTCGACGAGTTCCACGTGCTGGTCAATCCGGTCGTGCTGGGTTCGGGCCGCACCATGTTCGAAGGCGTCAAACAGGCGCCCCACCTTGAACTGACGCATTCGCGCACCTTCGGCAACGGCCTCGTCCTGCTTACCTACCGGACGACGGCATAGGGCCAGCCACGGCAAGCAAACGCGCGGCGCAAGGCCAGGTGTTCGACGACGGCGATCACGCGAGCATCGTGTTCAAGCGCAGCGTCCCGCACGCGGCCAGCGCATCGCCGAATGCGTCGAAGTAGCCACCTTCGCCGACCAGCGCGAGCACCCCGGAGTTGGCCAGCTTCTCCTTCACCCGCTCGTTGGCCTCGCATAGCACAACGCGCACGCCGCGGTGCTGCATCTGCTCGATCACTTCCTCCAGCGTTTGCAAACCGGTGATGTCCATGAACGGCACGCGCCGCAGGCGCAGCACCAGCAGCTCGGGATCGGTATGCGTCGCCGCCAGCGCCCGCTCGAAATTCTCCACCGCGCCAAAGAAGAACGGCCCCTCGATTGCGTACACCAGCACGCCCGCAGGCAGCGCCTGCATGCCTTGATCGGCCAACTCCCGTTCCAGCTCCCTCCCGGTCAGTTGCAGCACCTCAACCGAACTTGCCATGCGCCGCACGAACTGCAAGGTGGCGAGGATCACGCCGATATTCACCGCCACGACCAGGTCCACGAACACGGTCAGCAAAAAGGTGATGAGCAGGATCGCCACGTCGGCCTTCGGCGCGCGCTGCACCATGCGCGCAAAGTGCTTCATCTCGGCCATGTTGTAAGCGACGATGAACAGGATCGCAGCCAGCGCGGCCAGCGGCACATTGGTCACCAGCGGCGCCAGCGCCAGCACGATCAGTACCAGCGTCAGCACATGGACGATGCCGGCCAGCGGGCTGGTGCCGCCGTTGCGAATATTGGTCGCGGTGCGCGCGATCGCGCCGGTCGCCGCGAAGCCGCCGAACAGCGGCGCGGCCAAATTCGCCAACCCCTGGCCGATCAACTCCTGGTTCGCATCGTGCCTGGTGCCGGTCATGCCATCGGCCACCACCGCCGACAGCAGCGATTCGATCGACCCCAGCATCGCGATGGCGAACGCCGGTCCCACCAGCTCGAACACGCGCGAGGCGCTCACCGGCGGCAGCGCAAACGCGGGCAGCGTCTGCGGAATGCCGCCGAACGCGCTGCCGATGGTCGCCACGCCGGGGAACGCGAAGATGGCCTGCACGATCGTCGCCATCACCATCGCCACCAGTGGCCCAGGCACCCGCCGCAATCCCGGCACGCGGTTCGAGAACAGCGCCAGCAACAGGCTCATCACCGCCAGCAGCGTGGTCGCCACGTGCAGCTGCGGAAACGCCTGCAGCAAATACCAGACCCGCTCATGCAGATGGCTGGCCTCAAGCGCCGGCAGCCCGAAAAAATACTTCCATTGTCCGACCCAGATGATCACCCCGATGCCGGTGGTGAAGCCGACGATCACCGGATCGGGGATGAACTTGATCACGCCGCCCATCTTGGCGAGCCCCATGGCCAGCAGCATCAGGCCGGCCAGGAAGGAGGCGATCTGCAAGCCGTCCACCCCGTATTTAGCGGTAATGCCGGCCAGGATCGCGACGAAGGCGCCGGTCGGTCCGGCGATCTGCACGCGCGAACCGCCGAACAGGGACACCACCAGCCCGGCCACGATCGCCGTGTACAGTCCATGCTCGGGCCGCGCGCCCGAGGCGATCGCGAACGCCATCGACAGCGGCAGCGCCACAACGCCCACCACCGCTCCCGCGACGATGTTGGGCAGCAGCTGGCCGGAGCGGAACAGCCCCGCGCGCTGCGCTTCCACGATGCTGATCATGAGTGTAGTCTCTGCATCTGCCCATCATAGATCAAAACGCGCTAACTGCTGACAAAAACCATTCAATTCCACTCAAGTGCCGACGAGTCGCGATGCGAGCGCCGCCAGCCGCGCAGGCCCTCTACAATCGTCCATTCGAACATCAACCAGCGAAGGAGTTCACCATGAAACAGATGAGTAGTCGTGAATTGCAGGGCAAACGCGTGGCGGTACTGATGACCGATGGCGTCGAGCAGGTCGAGTACACCGCGCCGCGCCAGTTTCTCGAGGAGCACGGCGCCAAAGTCACGCTGGTCTCGCCCAAGGCCAAAGGCGAGCAGGTCCAGGGTTTCAACCACATGTCGCCGGGCGATAAATTCAAGGTCGAGCTGGACGTGCGCGACGCGCGGCCGATCGAGTTCGATGCGCTGGTGCTGCCGGGCGGCGTCGCCAATCCCGACAAGCTGCGCCTGAGCATGGAGTCGATCACCTTCATCCGCGAGTTCGCGCGCGAGGACAAGCCGATCGCCGCCATCTGCCACGGTCCCTGGACGCTGATCGACGCCGGCATTGCCAAGGCCAAGCACATGACCAGCTGGCCCAGCCTGCAAGAAGACCTGCGCAACGCCGGCGCCGAGTGGACCGACGATGAGGTGGTGGTCGACGGCAGGCTGGTCACCAGCCGCAAGCCGGCCGACATCCCGGCCTTTAATCAGGCGCTGCTGAAGGAGCTGACGATGTCGCCGCAATCGGCGGATATTGGGCCGTCGTCCTGAGACAAGGATGTCGGCTGGCCGGCTCGCCCCGATTATTCCGGATCGATGAGTTCCGACATTTCTTGATCGTAGGGTTCGGGCACTTCGATTTTTAAGCGTTTGATCTTTTGGTAAAGTGAGATTTTGAATTCGTCGCGATCCTTCGCCGAATGGCAGCGGCGGTGACAATTTGGGCACAGCGCGACGGCATTTGAGGTGCGATCCGATCCGTGATTTGCTAGCTGCGTTACGTGGTGCACCTCGAGGTAGGGGAAACCATCGGTATCCAAAAACGGTGCCGGGTTATCGCAGCCTTCGCAGATGCCGTTCGCTTCCACTAAGACCCAGCGTTTCACCGCTGGATCTCGAACGTAGGTAATCGAGGTGGCGACAACATGACTGGGTTTGGCCGAGCCAAGCGGCACATCGCCGAGCGGCTGTCCCCGTAGCGTTCTGACCTTCTTCGCAAGCGCCGAAGGGTCGGCTGTCGGAATGTAGACTTCTAAATCGCGAAGGTCGAGTTTTGAAAGGACGGCGCGGATACGCTCTTTGACGTTGCTGCCGACGTTTTTCGCCGGTAGATAACCTCGGATCCGGGGCATACGAAGATCGAAAAGCGTCGCAGAGATATTCTGCATTCTAAACTCGATGGACGCCTTGGTGCGAGCATGGAGCGCGGTGTCGCGCAGCATTCTGTTCACTTCGGATTTCACGTACGGCCTGCCGGCAAGCTCATCGCGCAGCATTGCCATATACGAGTCAACCGCAACTGCCAGCTCTGCGTCGCTCCAATCATGAAGCGTCGCGTTCTGCTCGTCGGGAAAATCCGAGATCGGCATGAGCGTGGTTTGTCGCAGGATTAGTTTTTAATCCGCTAAGTGTACCTCATTGTTCAATATCTTTTTAGGAACGATTGCTGGTTAAGAACGAATTGCCATACGACGGCATCCGATGGCGCATCCCCGGATATGCGGGACGCGCCATTGCAGCGCTACGCCGACTTCTCCTGTCCCGCATCCGCCAACGCCCCCAGCGCCAGCGCCGACCAATCGTAGTCCGCGCCCACGCCGCGCGAGCGCAGTGCCAGGAACCGGTCATGCACCAAACTCGCGAGCGGCAGCGGCACGCCGAGCGCCTCGGCCGCTTGCAGCATCAGGCGATTATCTTTCTGCCCCAAGGGCAAGGCAAAGCCCGGCGGCTGGAAGCGCTGCGCCGCGATCAAGCCGCCATACACCTTGTACGGCCCAGCGTTGAAGCTCGCGCCGGTCAGCAGCGAGATCAAGTGTTCCGGGTCGATCCCCGCCTTGCCCGCCACGCCGCACGCTTCGCCCAAGGTCTCGATGATCACCGACAGCATGAAATTGCCGATCAGCTTGACGAGGTTGGCCTGCGACGGATCGCTGCCCACGATCCCGACCGATTGCCCCAGTTGCTCCAGCAGCGGCAGCGCCGCCTTCAGGTGCGGCTCCTCGCCGGCCGCCATGATGAACAGCATGCGCGCGGCCGCCGCATCGGGCCGCCCGAACACCGGCGCCGACACGAAGCCCAGGCCCGCGTTCCGATGCAGCGCCGCCAGCTCCTGGGCGGTGGCGACCCCGATCGTGCTCATCGACACATGCACCGCGTCTTGCTTCAGCCCCGCGACCAATCCTACCGCGCCCAGGGTCACCGCCTTCAGCGCGTCGTCGTCGGCCACCATCGTGAACACCAGGTCGGCCCCATAAGCGGCCTGCGCGGGACTTGCGGCCACCGTGGCGCCGGCATTGCGCAGCGGCGCGACCCGATCCGGGTTGCGGTTGTACACCTGCAGCTCGTATCCCGACCTGACCAGGTTCAGGGCAAGCGCACTGCCCATCGCGCCCAGTCCGATAAATCCTATCTTCATAATCAACTCCAATGTGAATGAGCGAACTTCAAGCCGCGAGCAGGTAGATCTGGCGACTGACTTCCGGCGTCACGTCGCCGTGCTCGCCCAGTGCCGTCATGCCATGCTCTTCCAGCTTTGACACCATGGCGTCGATCGAGTCCGCACCGATTTGATAATCGCGCAGCCGGGTGCCGACGCTCATGCGCTCGAAGAACGCGCGGGTCGCCTCGATCGCCGCGCTGATGCGCTGCTCGTCGCTGCCCTTGGTAATGTGCCATACGCGCTCGGCGTACTGCAGCAGCTTCGCGCGCTTCTGGTCGCGCCGCATGGTCAGCATCGCCGGCAGCACGATCGCGAGCGTTTGCGCGTGGTCGAGGCCGTGCAGCGCGGTCAGCTCGTGCCCGAGCATGTGGGTGGCCCAGTCCTGCGGCACGCCGGCGCCGATCAGGCCGTTGAGGGCCAGCGTCGCGGTCCACATCAGGTTGGCGCGCACATGGTAGTTGTGCGGGTCGGCCAGCGCCTGCGGGCCGACCTCGGTCAAGGTGATCAGCAGGCCTTCGGCAAACCGGTCCTGGACCAGCGCGTCGACCGGGTAAGTCAGGTATTGCTCGACGATGTGGACGAAGGCGTCGACCACGCCGTTGGCGATCTGCTGCGGCGGCAAGGAATAGGTGGTGGTCGGGTCGAGTATCGAAAACACGGGATAGGTCGCCTCGCTGCTGAACGGCAGCTTGTCGCCGCTGGCGCGCCGGCTGATCACGCCGCCGCTGTTCATTTCCGAGCCGGTCGCGGGCAAGGTTAGCACGCTGCCGAATGGCATCGCCGCGTGCACCGGCGCCTGCGTGGCCAGGATCTCCCACGGGTCGCCGTCGAACTCGAGCGCGGCGGCGATGAACTTGGTGCCGTCGATCACCGAGCCGCCGCCGACCGCCAGCAGGAAGTCGACTTCCTCCTCGCGGGCTAGCGCGACCGCCTGCATCAGCGTCTCGTAATTCGGATTCGGCTCGATGCCGCGGAACACGAAGCGCACGCGTTCGCCCAGCGCCGCCTGCACTTGCGCCAGCACGCCGTTGCTCTCGATACTGCCGCCGCCGCTGGTGATCAGCACCCGCGCCTCGGGCGGCACGTGCGCGTCGAGCGCGGCGATCTGGCCCGCGCCAAAAATGATTTTGGTCGGATTCTGGTACGTGAAATTTTGCATGGGGTTGACCGTTTCTGAGCTAATGGTCAAATGATTCTAGGAGCGCGCGTCGCCGGCGGCAAATGAATTTCAATTAATAGTTGTAACGAAACTAGCGTATGGACTAGCTGCCCCAGCTCGGCTGTTCGCGGAACCACGCACTCAGGAAGTCGATGAAGGCGCTCACTTTCGCCGACAGGTGCATGCGCTCGGGATAGACCGCGTAGATGTCGGCCACCGGCAGCGTCCAGTCGTCGAGCACGCGCCGCAACTGGCCCGATTCGAGATGCGCATGGACGTCCCATTCCGAGCGCATCAGGACGCCGAAGCCGGCCAGCGCCCACAGCAGCGCGGTCTCGCCGTCGTTGGTGCTGAGCGGGCCGCGTACCTTGACCGTCTCGCGCTTGCTGCCGCGCGTCAGCTGCCAGGTGCCGAACGCGGCATCGTTCTCGCGCAGCACGATGCACTGGTGCTGCTGCAACTCGTGCGGCGTGAGCGGCGTGCCGGCGCGCTCGAGGTAGGAGGGCGCTGCGCACAGGGCACGCTTATTGCCCGCGATCTTGCGCGCCACCATGCGCGAATCGGGCACGGTGCCGAACCAGATGCCGACGTCGAAGGCCTTGTCGGCCAGGTTCACCGCGCGGTCGGTGAGCTCGAGCTGCACCTCCACTTCCGGGTAGCGCCTGGCGAAGGCGATGATGGCCGGCGCGATATGGCGGCGGCCGAAGCCGAAGCTCGCGTTCACCCGCAGCAGGCCCTTGGGCGCGCCGCGGCTGCTGGCGACCACTTGTTCCAGCTCCTGCAACTCGGACAGCAGACGCGCGCCAGTCGCCAGGTACAGCTCGCCCTCGTGGGTTACGCTGAGGCGGCGCGTGGTGCGGTTCAGCAGCCGCACGCCGAGCCGCTTTTCGAGCTGCGACAGGCGCAGGCTGATCGCCGGAGGTGTCACCCCGCGGTCGCGTGCCAGCGCCGCCAAGCTGCCTTGCTTGACCAGCTGGACAAAGAAGTCGAGGTCCGAGAACGCGTCCATTGGTAAGTACGATTTATGAATAAATGAAATAAGATTATATTATGCAGCGCGCGACAATGGGTAAACTTGACAGACTCAAGGTGGAGACCCTATGCCCAAAACGCTGTACCAGAAACTGGTCGACTCGCACACCGTGCTGCGGCTCGATGCCCAGAACGTGCTCTTGTACGTCGACTTGCACATCATGAACGAATACACCAGCCCGCAGGCTTTCGCCGGGCTCAAGCAGCACGGCCGTGCCGTTGCCGCGCCGGCCCAGCAGATGGCGGTGGTCGACCATATCATCCCGACCCATCCGGTCAGCTTCCGCGTGATCCAGGACGTGCCGTCGGCGCTGCAGGCGACCAACCTGGCGCGCAATTGCAAGGAACACGGCATCGTCTTGTTCGACACCAACGACGCGCTGCAAGGCATCGAACACGTGATCGCGCCCGAGCTCGGCATGATCCGTCCCGGCATGGTGGTGCTGTGCGGCGACAGCCACACCACCACTTACGGCGCGCTCGGCGCGCTCGGCTTCGGCATCGGCACCTCGGAAGTCGAGCACGTGCTGGCGACCCAGACGCTGGTCTACCGCGTGGCCCAGGACATGCGGATCGAGGTCAACGGCACGCTGCCATATGGCACCACGGCCAAGGACCTGATCATGTACATCATCAGCCGTATCGGCGCGCAGGGCGCACGCGGTTACGCGGTGGAATTTTGCGGATCGGCGGTCAGCGCTCTGTCGATCGAGGCGCGCATGACCATGTGCAATATGGCGGTGGAAGCCGGCGCGCGCGGCGCGCTGGTGGCGCCGGACGCCAAGACCCATCGCTACGTGCTGGACCGCGCCGCCGACCTGGCGGGT
>Ga0193702_1000300_pt1 | contig 19335 bp, 15 predicted proteins | sample U3a1metaG_FD_143060 | JGI IMG/M metagenome (GOLD analysis project Ga0193702, IMG submission 143060) | Soil microbial communities from a riparian zone of the East river system, Colorado, United States - U3a1 | ecosystem: Environmental > Terrestrial > Soil > Riparian zone | place: USA: East River... | reverse complement strand
ATATGGAGGTACAGGCCATAAAAGGGTTTAACGTTATTGCCACCGCCAATAACCGCGACAAAGGTGTAAATGAACTGTCGAGCGCATTAAAACGGCGCTTTAATACGGTAATCCTGCCTCTGCCTGACTCCATCGAAGAGGAAATCGATATTGTGCGCCGCCGGGTGGAGAGCTTTGAAAAAGTGATGGAACTCCCTGCCGAACCACCCGCATTGCAGGAAATTCGCCGCATTGTCACCATTTTCCGCGAGCTGCGCAGCGGGATTACACTTGATGGCAAAACCAAGATCAAAATCCCCACCGGTACGCTCAGCACCGCCGAAGCTATTTCGGTTGTGAACAGTGGTTTATCCATGGCCGCCTATTTTGGCGACGGGCAGTTAAAAGCCGCGGACCTGGCAGCGGGCATTATCGGCACTGTTATAAAGGATCCGGTGCAGGACAAACTGGTATGGCAGGAATACCTGGAAACCGTTGTGAAAACACGCGGCGACTGGAGCGATATTTACCGCGCCTGCCGCGACTTGTAACCCAAAACAGATCAGCATATGGCCATACATATTTTAGGCATAAGGCACCACGGCCCCGGTTCGGCAAAGAATGTCAAAGCATTCCTGGAATCGGTTAAGCCGGATATCGTCCTGGTGGAAGGCCCGCCCGAAGCCGATGCAATGTTGCAATGGGTGGGGCATGAAGATTTGAAGCCCCCGGTCGCCTTGCTTTGCTACCAGCCGGATGATCCCCAGCGGTCGGTATTTTATCCTTTTGCTGATTTTTCTCCCGAATGGCAGGCTATGCTTTATGCAAAACTGTTCTTTTTCAATCAGCGTTTTATGGATCTGCCGGCAGGTAATCAAATGCTGATTGAAAAAGAACAGCAGGAGCAAAAAGAGCACGATATACAGGATACAGAAACTGAGCTTGATCCTGTTAGTCTCGAATCGCAGCATTACGGGCAATTACAACTGCACAAAAATCCAATTAGTTATTTAGCGGATGCTGCCGGTTTTGCAGACGATGAGAAATGGTGGGAGCACACTTTTGAATATCGTCTAAATAACGACGACGTATTTGATGCCGTAACTGAAGCCATGCAGGCCCTGCGCGAAAGCATCCCGCAAAAAGATAAAAGACTGGAGCAATTGCGCGAAGCTCACATGCGCCGTTCTATCCGGCAGGCCGAAAAGGAGATGTTCCATACTATAGCGGTGATCTGCGGGGCGTGGCATGTGCCTGCCCTCCAAAATAAATCATCGCAAAAAGAGGACAACGAGCTCCTGAAAGGTTTGCCTAAAGTAAAAACCGAATGCACCTGGATCCCCTGGACATTCAGTCGCTTAAGCTTTTACAGCGGTTATGGTGCAGGCATTAATTCGCCGGGATGGTACAATCATGTATGGCATCATCCGCATGATGATGGCACTTTGTGGATGGCTCATGTTGCCCAATTGTTTCGTAAACAGCAAATGGATACATCGGTTGCCCATATTATTGAGGCAGTGCGTTTGGCTGAATCTCTCGCTTCGTTGCGTGGCCTGCCTAAAGCCGGGTTAGAAGAATTAAACGAAGCAACGCTGAGCGTACTTTGCAATGGCGAAAACATCCTTTTAAAACTTGTACAGGAGGAGCTGATAGTTGGTCACCGGATAGGGGATGTGCCGGTAGAAATACCCAAACCGCCGCTGCAGCTGGATATTGAAAAACTGCAGAAGAAATTAAGATTGGCTGCGACTGCCGATTTTAAAGATTACACCCTGGATCTGCGAAAAGAAACCGACCTGGAGCGAAGTGTTTTCCTCCACAGGCTTGACTTATTGGGCATTGCATGGGGCAGGCAGCAATATATAGCCGGCAAAGGAACATTTAAAGAACAATGGCGCCTGCAATGGGACCCTGGTTATTCCGTTGAAATTATCGAACGCGGTAATTTAGGTAATACCGTAATGGAAGCCGCTGCCAATAGCGTACTGAACCAGGCGGAAGCAGCCAGAGATCTGAAAGAGATCAGTGGCTTGCTTGAAAAAAGTATCCCGGCAGAATTGCCCGAAGCGATCCAAATACTCATTCAACAGCTAAATAATCTGGCAGCAGCATCAGCCGACGTTATTGAGCTGATGGAAGTTGTGCCCGGCTTAATTACTGTTGCACGTTACGGCAATGTACGTAAAACGGATGCTACGGTTGTGCTCCATATCATCAGCAGCATTATTACCCGGATCTGCATCAGTTTGCCCAATGCCTGTGTAGCCATTGATGATGCTGCTGCCGGCCAATTGCTCGGCCTGTTTTATCAGCTGAACGATGGAATAAACCTTTTGCAGGAACCCGAAACCATTTCGGGCTGGCAACAAACACTAAAGGTAATTGCCGGCAATAAAAACACTGCGCCGGCAATTGCGGGCTACAGCACACGCTTGCTGCATGACAGTAAATCGTTAACCGGCGACCAGCTCCCGCGGTACTTTGGTTACGCCATGTCGGCTGCCACCGCACCTGTTATTGCGGCTGCCTGGCTGGAAGGTTTTTTAAAAGGCAGCGGCACTTTATTGCTGCTCGACCAGGACTTGTGGCAGGTGATTGATCATTGGATTTCCGGCTTACAGGAGGATACCTTTATGCAGGTGCTTCCTTTACTGCGCCGCACCTTTGCTGGCTTCTCCAGCCCTGAACGCAGGAAACTGGGCGAGAAAGCGCGTGCCGGCGGCGGTGCCGGACAATCGCATCAGCTCACTGACACAAATTTTGATCCCGAACGGGCTGAACAGGGCCTGCCGGTTATTATGCAACTATTAGGTTTAACTCTTCAACCAACCCAGCCCAATGGAAACTGAACCACAACATTTGCGCAAATGGCGCTTAATATTAGGCGGAGACCAACAGGAGGGAACCCAATTTGATTTAAACGAAGCCGACCTGAAAGCAGACCGGACGCTGGAAGCCCTGTATGACAGTGACAAAAGCGGCGGCCTTGGTGCCTCATCACCCAATGTGAGCCGCTGGTTGGGCGATATCCGCACCTTCTTCCCCGCAAGTGTAGTCCAGGTAATGCAACAGGACGCTCTCAAAAGGCTCAATTTAACCCAGATGCTTTTTGAAAAAGAAATGCTGGAAAACATAGAACCTGATGTGCACCTTGTTGCCACCCTGATGACTTTAAGCCGGGTGATTCCTGATAAAACCAAGGACACCGCCCGCCAGGTGGTGCGCAAAGTGGTTGATGAGCTTACAAAAAAACTGGCCGAACCTACCCGGGCTGCCATTACCGGTAGCCTGAACAGGAGCATCCGGAACACCCGCCCCCGTCACCAGGAAATCAACTGGGGCGCCACCATCCTGAAGAACCTGAAACACTACCAGCCCGAATACCAAACCATCATTCCCGAAAGCAGGGTAGGGTATGGACGAAAACGCTCCTCCCTGAAAGACGTGATCCTTTGCCTCGACCAGAGCGGCTCCATGGGGACATCTGTTGTGTACTCTGGTATTTTTGGCAGTGTGATGGCTTCCATCCCGGCTATAAAAACAAAAATGGTTGTTTTTGACACTGCTGTTGCGGATTTGACGGAGGAACTGACTGACCCGGTTGAGTTATTATTTGGCGTACAACTTGGTGGGGGGACCGATATCAACGCAGCTTTGACCTATTGCCAGCAAATAGTTACCCGGCCCAGCGATACCATCCTGGTCCTCATCACTGACCTCTATGAAGGTGGTAACGTGAACGAGATGCGCCGGCGGGCAGTTGAGCTGGTTGGCGCAGGCGTGCAGCTTGTTGTGCTTCTGGCATTGAACGATGATGGCGCGCCTTCTTATGATCATCGCAATGCACAGTTCCTGGCCGACCTTGGTGTGCCCGTTTTTGCCTGTACCCCTGATAGATTTCCTGATCTGATGGCTGCCGCGCTTACTAAACAGGACATCGCTCTATGGGCAGCACGTGAAGACCTGATGGTGAGGAAATAAGTGAAATGGTCGAAGGTTATTGAAGCAACTTGGGTTCGATTTTGAAAATGAGGATTATTGAGTTTAAGGTTATGTTAAAGGTTTCTGACTTATTGTGCTATAAAACTGAGCTTTTATCCCATTTTCTTCCCGTTGATTTCTCCTGGATGCCCTGTATTGTTCGGGCGACACCTTCATGTATTTTTTAAACAGCCGTGAAAAATAATAAGGGTCGTCATATCCTAAATCAGCAGCCACATTCTTTATCTTAATATTATTGGTGCCAAGTAAAAGGCATGCCTTTTGTAATTTTAAATGAATAAAATATTCTAAAGGTGCCATGCCTGTGCCCTTGCGAAAAAGATAAGTAAAATGCGATGCAGACAGTTGATTTTTCAACGCCAGATCTTCTATGGTAAGTTTATCTGCTAATCTGCTGTGCATAAAATGAATGGTTTCATTTATTAAGTCTTTTGCAGATTGCTTCTTTTCATCCGCATATTTTGGAGGGAATAAAAAGGTTGCGATAAAATGATACAGGCATAGGTTAGTTATGCTGAGATTTTCAGTACTATAACCCATTTCAAGGCTGTTATACATCGTATCCCATAACTCCAATCCCTTTTCATTAAAGATAATTTGCTGTGGGCCGTCAAACAGGCCAATTCCAAAGCCCTGGTTAAAAGTATCCATATCATTGCCGCTGAAATGAATCCAGTGAATTGTCCATGGATCCTTTTCATCGGCCCCGTAACGAATATGTTCTTTGGTTGCCGGGATAATAAAAAACTGATTGACGCTCACATCAAAACGTTTGTTTTTAATGCTATACCACCCTTTACCACGTAAACAATAGATTAAAATATTATCGGCGCAGCCGTTTCTTCTTTCCCTGTAGTGATAAGCAGCTTTTGGAAAGTAGCCGATATGTGTGATATATAAATTGCCCAAAAACGGGTTAGCTTTAATGGCATTTTTCCAAACCTGGTCAGGTAGCGAGATCAGTTTTTCACCTTCAAATCCATCACGGCGCTTAATATTTACCATATAATTTTTTTAGCAATCAATAAAATAGCTATAAACCGATTATGTGTCTGATAGCAGGCTTGCGTTAAGTATTTTATTATTGTGCTAATATAAATTTTATTGTCGTAAATCATTGGATAATCCATTATAATAGATGTATCCACTATTTCTTTAGCGTTGTTAAAGGATAGTTTTGTTCATTATTTATCTATCGCCCTAAATTATTTCCAATGTCCAATGTATTTAAGCAAAAACAAATAAGCCGGTTGAGTAATTGGGTTACACAAAATACTCCCTGCTATTTTAAGAAAACATTAGTTGCCGCTGTACTGACTTTATTATGTATTGCTACTGCCGGTGCGCAACAGCAAACCTCCGGCATCAAAACTTCAAAAAAAGTGATGGACGGTTTTATGGACAAACGCTTTGGGATGTTTATCCATTGGGGGCCGGTAACTTTACGGGGTACGGAGATCGGCTGGTCGAGAGGGCATGAGGTTCCTGTCAAGGAATATGATAATTTATATAAAGAGTTCCATCCTGAATTATTTAATGCGGATGCCTGGGTGAAAACGGCAAAAGATGCAGGCATGAGGTATCTTACCATTACAGCCAAACACCATGATGGGTTTTGCTTATGGCCAACCGCTTATTCCAGCTACAATATTATGAATACTCCTTTTAAACGGGATGTTGTAGGTGAATTAGCGAAGGCCTGCAAGAAATATGGCATTGCTTTTTGTATCTATTTCACAGTGCTTGACTGGCACGATCCCAATTATGCTCTTCATAATATTCCAGGCGACACAACACTCGACCCAAAAGCCAACATGAGCAAATTCGTGATCACAATGAAAAACGAATTGAAAGAATTGATAACGCAGTACCATCCATATATGCTTTGGTTTGACGGTAATTGGGAAAAGCCCTGGAAACAAGAATATGGGCAAGATCTTTACAGGTATATTAAAAGCCTGGATAAAGATGTAATTATTAATAACAGGCTTGGAAAAGGGGATCATACCGCATTTTCTGCCGCTTCCGTTGGCGATTATCTGACACCGGAACAAAAAGTTGGCGAGCTGAATATGAATGAACCATGGGAAAGCTGCATTACTATTTGCAACCAATGGGCATGGAAACCGAACGACAAGATGAAAACATTGAAAGAATGTATTCAAACATTGGCGAAAACATCAGGCGGTAATGGTAACCTGCTGTTTAATGTGGGCCCTATGCCGGATGGGCGTATGGAAACAAGACAGGTGGAACGGTTAAAGGAGATGGGCAATTGGTTAACCCAATATCGCGTCAGTATTTATGGCACCAAAGGAGGCCCGTACGCTCCTAATAATTCGTATGCTACAACGCGAAAAGGCAACAAGATATTCGTTCATGTTTTTGAAAGAAAGGCTGATAAACTTACATTGTCTGCGTTGCCCGGTGCAAAAATTATAAAAGCATATTTTCTGAATGGAAATGCTGTAACCTTCACACAGGAAAATAGTTCAGGTATTAAAATTTCTTTACCGGAAGTTTTACCCAATGCAGTAAGTTCAGTTATTGTACTGGAACTTGATAAAAATGCCGAACTATTACCTGTTATTAATAATTAATTGAACAGTATGATATTAAAAACCTCGATAGCCGACGTCCGCTATCCCCTGGGCAGCGGTGCCGGAAGTGATGCCATTCACCGCGACCCTGTTTATTCATATGCCGTTACAAACTTGCATGACGACAGCGGGCTCACCGGCACCGGGTTTGCTTTCACCCTGGGCGAGGGTAACGACCTTGTTTGTAAAGCGGCGCAATTTTACGCCGAACAATTAAAAGGAAAAGATATTGAGGAACTGATGGCTGATTTTGGGAATGTTTTTAATAGGCTTTCAAATGAGCAGCAGTTCCGTTGGCTGGGCCCGCACAAAGGGGTAGTACATCTGGCATTAGCTGCTGTAACTAATGCCTGTTATGATTTATGGGCAAAAAAAAGAGGCGTGCCCCTGTGGAAGTTATTAATTGATTTAACGCCCGAACAAGTAATCAATACGTTAGACCTTTCTTACCTGGAAGATGAACTGACAAAAGATGATGCTTTGAATTTACTAAAAAAGAATATTCCGGGTAAAGAAGAACGGGCAAAGATCCTGGCTGCGGGGTACCCTGGTTATGATACATCTATTGGCTGGTTTAACTACAGCGATGAAAAGGTAAAACAGAACGTGCATATAGCAGTTGCAGAAGGCTTTACCGCCATGAAGTTGAAAGTGGGGTCAAAGGATGCTGAACGCGATATCCGCCGGTCACACATGGTTAGGGAAGCAGCAGGAGACGCAATAAAAATAATGCTGGATGCAAACCAGCAATGGACATTACCGCAAGCTTTAAAGATCTGTTCTCAGCTGCAATCAATGAATCCATATTGGATTGAAGAACCTACCCATCCGGATGATGTTCTGGCACACAAAACATTGGCGGAAGCAATAGCGCCAACAAAATTAGCGCTGGGCGAACACGTGCCAAACCGCATCATTTTTAAAAATTACCTCCAAAGTAAATGTGCAGGTTTTATACAGGTAGATGCGGTAAGAGTGGGAGGGGTAAGTGAATTTATTACGGTTAGTTTACTATGCAGAAAGTATGGTATTCCGGTTGTGCCGCATGTGGGCGATATGGGCCAGTTGCACCAGCATTTAGTTTTGTTTAATCATATTGCATTAGGGCACGAGGCTTTGTTTTTAGAACATATTCCTCATTTGCAAAAGTATTTTGTGCACCCTGTTGACATAGAAGGGGGAGCTTATAAAACACCAATGGAACCGGGCAGCAGTTGCGACTTAAAAGGCTTGTAAAAGGTAAAATATAAATACATGCTTCAGATTTTAAAAAAACTGTAAATGATAAAAGCGACAGACCTCATTATTAGTATTTGTTATGTATTAGGGATCCTTGCTATAGGTTTATGGGCAGGGATCAGGCACCGCAGAAAAAGCAAAGCCAATGTTGCAGGCGAATATTTTCTGGCCGGTAAAACTTTAAAATGGCCGGCTATTGGGCTGGCGCTTTTTGCCACAAATATTTCTACGGTGCACCTGGTTAGTCTGGCGCAAAGCGGATTTGACAGTGGGTTGCTCAATGGGAATTTTGAATGGATGGCAGCCTTTACCCTTATTTTACTGGCCTTGTTCTTCGTGCCGTTTTATATAAAGTCCGGGATTGCTACGTTACCTGATTTCCTGGAAAAACGTTATGACCGATCAAGTCGTGATTGGTTGGCAGTAATATCCGTTGTCTCAGCAATCATTATCCATATTGCCTTTTCAATGCTGGCGGGGGGGATTGTATTGAAGACTTTATTTGGCCTTAATATGTATGTCAGCGTAATTGTAATATGTATCATAACGGCCATATACACAATCATAGGTGGATTAAAAGCTGTAGTTGTAACAGAGTCAATTCAAACGGTAGTGTTGTTGACCGGCGCAATCATCATTAGCTATGCGGCCTTTCACAAGATGGGCGGCTGGCAGCCTATGGTTGGGATATTGAAAAGCCACAACGAAATGAATAAGCTTTCTATGCTGCGCCCTCATGGAGATAGCAGTGGAATGGCCTGGTATGCCGTATTCTTAGGCTACCCTATTTTGGGGATCTGGTATTGGTGTGCCGATCAAACCATTGTACAGCGGGTGCTGGGGGCTAAAGATGAAAGTAACGCAAGGTTAGGTCCTTTGTTTTGTGGTTTTATCAAAATTTTGCCTGTATTCATTTTTGTATTACCGGGCTTGTTCGCTTACACTTTGGCACAATCTGGGCATCTGAATATCAGCAGCCTGGGGTTGAATGATAAGGGACAAGTAAATTCAAAAGGTATTTATACCCTGATGATTACACAGCTTTTACCATCAGGGCTGGTTGGCGTGTTAGTTGCGGCTCTTTTGTCAGGGTTAATGAGCCAGGTTGCAGGCGCATTAAATTCCATTTCTACCATGGTAAGTTATGATATGTATCAGCGATACCGACCGGCAGCTCCCGATAAACAATTGGTATTGGTCGGAAAAATTACAGCGGGTATTGCTTTGGTATTTTCCCTTGCTTTATTGCCTTTGTTAAACAGGTATGAAAGTATATTCAGCGGCATTAATGATATTATCGCTCACATTTCACCACCCATCACCTGCGTTTTCCTGCTTGGTGTATTTTGGAAGGGTGCATCTGCTATGTCAGCCAAGCTTACGTTATGGATTGGCTCTGCTTTGGGCGTGGTAGTATTTGCTATCAGTAAGTTATATCCCGATACCGTTATCGGTCAAATTCCTTTTATGATGATGGCTTTTTATCTGTTTTGTGTATGTGTGTTGATGCAGGTTTCTTTTTCATACATCTATCCAGCTCAACACAATGCAGAAAGCTCGCAACTCTATTGGAAATCGCCTTGGGAACCCTTGCAAGGTGTGGCCTTGAAAGGTATTGGCAATTATAAGGTATTATCAGCGCTGCTGTTGCTGATAATAGGAGTATTGTATTATGTATTCAGGTAAATAAATAAAATGAAAAAATATATTGTTTGCATTTTTCTGGCAGGTATGCTTTTTACATCTTATGCACAAAACAAGCAACCAATGCATACGCAACGCTATGCTTCAGTAACAGGGTTAAAACCCGAAAAGCTGGCTTATTACAAGAAGTTGCACGCCAATGCCTGGCCTGCCGTATTGAAAAAAATAAAAGATTGTAATATCCGGAATTATTCCATCTACCTGCAAAAGATACGGGATAATTATTACCTCTTTAGCTACTTTGAATACGCAGGGTCTGACTTTAAAGCCGATATGAAAAAAATGGCGGACGACCCGGTCACCCAACGCTGGTGGAAAGAAACCGATCCCTGCCAGCAGCCCTTACCTGAAGCTGCCGCTAAAAAACAAATATGGACAGCTATGGAAGAAGTATTCCATACGAATTAAAAATCGTCTTTTATTTAAACAATTGTAGAGAAGCATTTTATGAAAATATTATCCGGCAAAGTTATTTTCCTCACAGGTGGATCAATGGGTATTGGGTTTGAATGCGCAAAAGCTTATGCAAATGAAGGTGCAAAAGTAGTTATCATGGCCAATGATGAAAAATCGCTGGCAAAGGCCAAAGAAATATTGGGTGATGAGCATAGTTTTATTTTTGGCGATGTAACAAGCGCTGCTGACGTTGAGCTCGGCATCAGGCACACGATCACCCGATATGGTAAAATTAACGTGATTCATAATAATGCCGGTATTGCACATCCATCAAAACCACTGCATGAAACTGATGATGCACAATGGCAGCATATCTTTGATGTAAATCTGAAAGGGATCTTATTTACAACCAGGTATGGTTTAGAGTCTCTTAAGCAAACGCAGGGATGTATATTGAATACCAGTAGCATTGTAGCAGAGATTGGGCAGGAAAATCATGCTGCTTATGCCGCTACCAAGGGAGCTATAAACACGCTCACAAAATGCATGGCGCTTGATTATGCAAAATATAAAATACGGGTTAATGCAGTGGCTCCGGCGGGGGTATGGACCCCTATGCTAAATGAGTGGATGAAGGAGCAGCCCGAGGCTGAGCAGATAAAAAAATACCTGGATGATATTCATGTATTAGGCCATTGCCCGGAAGGGGATGTTATAGCAGATGCATGTGTTTTTATGGCATCGGAAAAGGCCAGGTTTATTACGGGTAATATTATGCCGGTTAGTGGAGGAGCAGAACTGGGGTATAGAAGATTTAGTTAATTTGCCGCCAGAACGGCGGAGTGTGTCTATTGAAAGCTGGTGGAACGTGGTTAGCTGGCATGCTGTCAACAAGAGATGGGTTAAACAGTGCAAGGACCAAATGTTATATTTTTAATTTTAGTGTAAGTTTAATATAAGTGGATTAATTCTATAGAAATTATAGGATATATTTGCGCCAAATATTAAATGATCGAGCTAAGAAATATAACTAAAACGTTTACAAAAGGGAATAGCCAGGTTACTGCCCTGTCAAATGTATCTTTGATTGTGCCGCAGGGCAGGATCCTGGGTGTTATCGGGGCATCCGGCGCCGGCAAAAGCACGCTGATCCGTTGCGTTAATTTACTGGAAAAACCAACAAAAGGCGAGGTAATAGTCAATGGTCAAAACCTCACCAGCCTGTCAGCGTCTGAACTGGGAAAGGCAAGGAGGCACATCGGCATGATCTTTCAGCATTTTAATTTGCTGTCATCCCGCACGGTTTTCGATAATATAGCATTTTCGCTTGAATTGGATAAGACTCCAAAATCAGCAATAAGGGAACGGGTCAACGAGTTACTAAATTTAGTTGGCCTGGAAGAAAAAGCAAATGAATATCCCGCCAATTTATCCGGCGGGCAAAAGCAAAGGGTAGCCATTGCCAGAACGCTGGCCAGTAACCCAAAAGTGCTTTTATGCGATGAAGCAACAAGCGCCCTTGATCCCGCTACGACAAGGTCAATTCTTGCTTTACTGAAAGATATCAATCAGCGTTTTAACATCACCATTTTACTGATCACCCATGAAATGAATGTTGTTAAAGCCATTTGTAATGAAGTTGCTGTGATCAGCGACGGAAAGCTGATTGAACGCGGATCGGTTAGTGAAGTCTTTTCGTACCCTGAAACCGCCCTGGCTAAGCAATTTATATCTTCTTCATTGCATACATCACTGCCCGTTGAGTACGAGCAGCGTTTAACAGAGGTGCCCTCAGGTAAAAACCACCCGGTGGTAAAACTTGAATTTACCGGGCGCTCGGCAGAGGCAACTATACTGTCAGAAGCAAGCAGGCTGTTTGAAGTTGATAACAACATTATCAGTGCGCAAATGGATTATACAGGCGGTGTTAAATATGGCATAATGCTGATTGAAGTAAGCGGCACCGGCGAGAATACAAAACAATCATTGGCATATTATAAAAGCAAACAAATCGAAGTGGAGGTGCTGGGCTATGTCTGAACCGATGATATGGATGATTTTAAGGGGCTTGCTGGAAACTATAGTAATGACCTTTGTATCTGGTTTTTTTGGATTCGTTCTTGGCCTGCCAACCGGTGTATTACTGTTTATGACCCGTAAGGGGCAGGTTTCTGAAAATCGCGTTGTGAATGGTGTGGTTTCTATACTGGTGAATATATTCCGTTCAATTCCATTTATAATACTTATTGTATGGATGATCCCTTTTACAAGGGCACTGGTTGGGACCTCAATTGGGGTACAGGCAGCGTTGGTGCCGCTAAGCATTGGCGCAGCGCCATTTATAGCCCGGATGGTTGAAAATAGCCTGGTGGAGATCCCTAATGGTTTAATAGAAGCAGCAAGAGCCATGGGTGCAAGGCCTTCACAAATTGTAATTAAAGTGCTGCTGCCTGAAGCGCTGCCATCTATTATAGGTGCTGCGTCAATTACGCTGATCACGCTTGTGGGCTATTCTGCAATGGGCGGTGCGGTAGGTGCCGGCGGATTGGGACAAATTGGTTACCAGTATGGGTATGTGGGCTATGATATAGTTGTAATGAATACGGTATTGATTTTATTAGTGGCGCTCGTATTCCTTATCCAGGTTTCTGGTGAGTTCATCGCAAAAAAGGTGGATCACCGTAAATAATTTAATTAAGAACATGAACATAAAAACGTTAAGCAGTATCGCTATACTGTCAATAAGTTTGTTTGCCTGTGGCAGAAAAGCACAAGTAAACAATACAAATCATATTAAAGTAGGGGTAGAGTCGGGCCCGGAATTTAAGGTAGCTGAAGCTGCCCAAAAGGTTGCCAAAGATAGATATGGCCTGGATGTGGAATTGATCCAGTTTAATGATTATGTAATGCCAAATGCTGCTTTAAGCCAGGGAGATATTGATCTGAACGTTTTTCAGAATAAACCCTATTTGGATGTGCAGGCCAAACAGAGGGGTTATAAATTTGCTATTTTAGGTAATACATTTGTTTTTCCTTTGGCAGGATATTCACGAAAGATAAAAAGTATCGATCAATTAAAAGACGGCAGTACCATCATTATTCCTAATGATCCTACCAACAGCGGCCGTTCCCTGTTGCTTTTACAAAAGGCAGGCTTATTGAAGTTAAAAGATGGCGTGGGGTTATTGCCTACCGTAAATGATATTGTAAGCAATCCAAAGAATCTGAAGATCCTGGAACTTGAGGCGCCGCAGTTGCCGCGTTCGCTTGATGATCAGAATGTAACCATCGCTATTATCAACAACACTTTTGCCGGGCCTGCCGGACTTGTCGCCAAACGCGATGGGATATTTGTAGAGGATGAAAAGTCTCCATATGTAAATATTATCGTTTCCAGGGACGACAATAAAGACCAGGATAATGTGAAGAAATTTGCAAAAGCGTATCAGTCACCTGAAGTAGCGGAGGCTGCAGAGCTGGCATTTAAAGGCGGAGCAATTAAAGGCTGGTAAATATCATTCTATCAAATTGGTGCATTCCGGAAAGAGCCGGGATGCACTTTTTTTTGCGATTTTAACCAGGTAAAGGCCATTTATGCCATTGGGCAGCAATTTTTGTATCAGAGCATCGCTTGCATCTAATCGCTGTACAGCTTGTCCCGCCATTCAAAGGCAATAATATAATTATAAAATATTTTGCTAATCAATTGATTTAATCCTTACTTTTAACGTAAGATAAGAGCAGGCCTTTTTCTCTTATTGATTTTTCCTTGAACCTTATACACACAAGCAATGCAGAACAACTTCGAACGTTTTCTTAAACCTGTATTTGAAAAAGCTGAAGCAGCCAGGTTGAAAAAGATTTCCCCTAAAGCCCTTGCCGCTTCCTCACTGGACTATAAAGAAAGTACAAAGGTTGAGATCCCCTATGAGTTTAATGCGAAGGATTACCTGGCATTTTTGCTCTATATCAATGCAGAAATAGAGCATGGGTTAATGCTGCAATATCTTTATGCAGGTTATAGCCTTGGGGGAGAGCAGGTGCCGGAGGAACACCGGGAGCAGGTACGAAAATGGCAGGATATTATTCTTGGAATTGCCAAAGAAGAGATGGGGCATTTTATCTCAGTACAGAATATACTGAAAGTGATTGGTGCACCCTTAAACTTCGGCCGGAGTGACTACCCCTGGGATACGCCGTTTTATCCCTTTCCCTTTAAACTGGAACCTTTGACGCTCAAGTCGCTGGCAAAATATGTTTATGCAGAGTCGCCGGAAGATTGGATCGACTCTGATGATGCAACGGCAAAAGAAGTGAAGAAGCTTGTTCACTCGCAGACGGCTGATCCTCACCGTGTAGGGGCGTTATTCAAGGTAATGATGGATATTGTAAACGACACGGAGCTAATCCCGGATGAACTATTTCAGGCAAACTCGTTTCCATACCAGGCCAAATTTGACGAATGGGGGCGTGGTTATGTTGACGGAAAGAGGGGGGCCGCACCACACGGGCCGAAAGGAGTACCAAATGTATTGGTTTTACCGCTGACGTGCCGGGATGATGTATTCGCCTCATTGCAGGAGATCTCAGAACAGGGAGAAGCTCCACAAAAAATAAAACATGAAAAAGACCCTTCGCATTTTGAACGCTTCCTTTCCATTTTTGAAAAATTACAGGAAATATTAAAAGATCAACCAACATTCAAACCTGCCCGCAATGTAGCGGTAAACCCGTTTATACCCGGTAAGGATGATCATGGCAATCCTTTACCCTCAGTAAATACAGGCACTGATTATGAGCAGGATGCAATAGCAAATCCGGAATCACGGGCATGGGGGCACCTGTTTAATGTGCGTTACCGGATGCTCCTGAATTATCTGGCGCATAGCTTTTTATTGGATGATGGTTTTAATAACAGTGGAGCAGTTTCACCAAGGGCAACCATCATCAATGCAACTTTTGGGGAAATGTATAATCTCCGCAGCATTTCAAATGTAATGGTGCAGCTCCCCCTTAACCCGGATGGCAAGGGCGGCAAAAATGCCGGGCCTCCGTTTACTATCCCTTATACGCTCAATCTTCCAATGGTGGAACATAACCGGTGGAGGGAACATCAGAATTTGCTTGAAGCCAGTAAGACTATTGTAGATGATCTGGTGCCTTTTGTAAAATCAGAAAACAACCTCAGGTATCTGAAGTCCCTGCTCGAATCAGATGATAAGCTGATGCAGATTATTGTCAAACTAATTTCGCCAAATAACAACTAATTAACGTTACGTCATGGAAATTTTATCACTACGTATACTTCCCCCAATGGCAATCGGGCGCCTTGGTTCTTCAGTTAACCCGCTTATGGCTTTCGACCTGCAGGTTCAACAGGACAAGCCGCTTGATTTTCGTTCAATTATACCCGAAAAGTCATTTACAGTAAATCCTTTTAATGGCGAGTTAACCGCACATCAACCTGAAAATATCAGGTTCAAAGATGTGGAAAACATGGCCCCTAAAGCCGGAAAGATAAGACCGGTAGCGCCTTTTCTTGAAGTTTTTGCAGTTACAGATAAAAGCGGGGACAAGCTTGTGCCGCTTACCACAGACCTTCTCAAAGAAGCAGGATATAAGTTGGAAGACCTAAGCTGGGAAGCAGAGGTGGGTAATATAAAGATCTTCAGAAGGACTAACCACGAAAATGATAAGATTTACGCCAGGGTTGAAAATATCCGGGATCATATTATCCATAACCTGAACGGTGTTTGCAAGAATTTTCTGAAAGGTAAAACGCTTCCGTTAGGCACGGTTCAATTTATTGCGCCCACGGAAGAGTTTTCGCAAATCAGGTTAAGATTTACGCCTGCGGCCGGTAAAGTGTACGTGTCCAGCCTGGAACGTATTCCGGGACAGGGACAGGATCCAATTCCTGATCCTATAGTTGAAAATGAAGATCAATTGATTTACGACAAAAAGCATAGGTGGTTCGGCTATACGGAATTGGCAGAAACACAGCCAACCTATACCATGCCGGCCCAGATCTTTGCCGGATATAACGATGATAACGGAAATCGTGTAAGCTGGGGCTACCTGGATGATGAATGTGACGGATTTGTTGCCGTTAATTTGAAAGGAAAAGATGGCAAGAGTTTAAAAGCACGTGCTCACATTAGTGCAGGCCCGCCGGCTTTTGCACCTGATACACTGCCTATCAGGGTGGTTAGCGACGAACTGGAGCAAATTCTTTATGGCCCCGATATGGATGGTGAAGTATCTATTGACGAAGCTGAAGACATTGTGAGAAGGGCACTGGAAACTATCAGGCTGATGAACACTACGGTAATGAATGGCAACATGGTGAACGGGCAATTAAATACAGCCAGCACCATGGTAAGACAGAATACCAATGATTTTGGCCGTTACTATGAACCTATCATGGCTGGCTCTATTGTAGACAACCTGGCTTTGCGGGCCCTTCACGAAAGGGTATTTAGCGGTTTGAGCACCGGCGCTGCCCCCTGGTTTGCTGAAGCGCTCCGGCAGCCGGAAGAAATTGGCGATCTTTCCTCTCAGGCTCTAAGAAAAATGCCTGCGCTGATGCGCGGCGCCGATGGCAGGTCTCTTTGCCTGACCCGCAGGATGATAAGCAAGGTAGTAAAAGCTGCGGCAACAGCCATGTTTCAAACAGCTTCATTGGAAGCTCCGGTCAAAATTAAGGAAACGGAAAATGGAATTTCTGCTTCCAACTTAACTGCCCAATTACACTATAGGGGTAACGGAAATCCATATTCTGTATTACCAAGAACGGCAATATCCAACTGTTTTCCAGGATTAGAACTTGATTTCAGGAACCTTTGGCGAAGGGCTTTTAAAGAGATTGTTTTGATTGAAAACAATAATTATGTTATTGAAACAGACGACAAGCATAAACACCTTTTACATCGCAGGCTGCTGGCCATTGATGGTGAGCCGACGATGGTGGTAACTACCGGCCCAACTTTTCCGGATCAAACACCGCCATATCCTACATTGGTAAGTACGCCCAATCCTAATGCATCGTCATTTATGGAGTGGTCGAACAACATGGCAAATGTCCTTCAGAAACAAGGGCAGAAAGTAACCTGTTATTTTACAAAAGATGAGGCGTTTTATGAGGTAGTAGTTACTAAAAAAGATCTGAAGGAGCATAAAGATAAATTTCAGGAGGTTATTTTAACAGTTAACCATATTTTCGAAAGTGACACCGCTGTGTTTTCAGACGAAGTAATAAAGCCGGGAGAAATGACCCAGGGCCTTTGCGCCCCATGGCAGAACGATTACAGGGAATGTGCCTGTTACTATTGGGCGGCAAGCCGTCCTGATTTTGTAAATGTGGAACCAAACGATAAAGGGTTGAGCACAGGTGACAGTTGGATGGCCAAAAAACGTACGGGGGAGTATATCCCTGATAACCGGACAGATACCAGGTTATTGAGCTATGACGATCTGTTCCGCAACTGGGAGGGAGAGTTGAGCTTTTTAGTCAGAGGCAGGGATGCTACCGATTCTGATCAATAACCCTTTAATCAAACGTGAATAATAAATCAACCTGAACTGTGGTTACAAACGTAATAACAAATAAATTTTCTGAAATAGCGGAAAGGCTTACCGGACAGGTTGCTGAGCATTCCCGGCCGCAATCACCGCAAATCCACCTGGTGGCAGGGGCAAACGGTACGCAATTATTAGTTCCCAACGGTAATCGTCTTTACCGGGTCTCTTCGGAAATAGAGCAGCGCCTGCGGCAACTGCTTGATGCGAAGGACGAGTCCGGTATTACCGCAGAAATGGTTGCCCTTGGATTGGATACGCCTGCATTGATCACCGATGAGCCGCTGCAAAACCCATCCGTACACGCCATATCCCTGGCTATCGCACAAAAGTGCAATATGGGCTGTTCTTATTGTTATGCCGATCAGGGTGAGTTCGGTGGGCCTATGAAAAATATGCCACTGGAAATAGCCAAAAATTCCATCGACCTGCTTTTAAAGAACCACAAGGAAGGTGATAAAGTTCAACTGACGTTTTTAGGGGGAGAGCCGCTTATTAATCGTAAAGCATTAAGAGAAGCTACGACCTATGCATATGAGAAGGCATCCGATGAAAAGATCGATATCGGTTTTTCTGTAACCACCAATGGCACGCTGCTGACTACTGATGATGCCTCTTTTTTTGAACAATATGGATTTTCTGTTACGGTAAGCCTCGATGGCCTGAAAGAACAGCATGACCTGCTCAGGCCAATGAAAGGAGGTGCGGGAAGCTACGAAAGGATTATGCAAAACATCCGGCCCTTGCTTGAAGCACAAAGGCAAATGCAGGTTGCAGCAAGAGTTACGGTTACACCGGACAACATGGAACTACCCGCAACCCTGGATGCTTTTATTGAGATGGGGTTTCATAGTGTCGGTTTTTCTCCTTTGCTCAGGTCTGGCAGTGGCACCAAAGAGATGAGCGAAAAGGACATGCAAGAAATGCTTGCCGGCATGATAGCCTGTGGTCTGAAATTTGAAGAAAATGTCATAAAAAAGAAGCGCTATCCTTTTTTAAATATGGTAAACGCCTTAAAAGAAATTAACAAAGGCACGCACCGGCCGTATCCTTGCGGTGCAGGCGCCGGTTATATGGGCGTATCTGCTGATGGGGATCTTGCCGCATGCCACCGCTTTGTAAATGAACCTGCCGGAAAAATGGGGGATATAGCAAACGGTGTTGATCCTTTGCTTCAAAATAATTGGCTGGCTGCGCGGCATGTTCATCAACAGCAGCCCTGCAACCAATGCTGGGCGCGTTACCTGTGCGGCGGCGGTTGCCATCACGAGGTTTTGGAAAAGGGCAGAAATGCCTGTGATTATATAAGAGGTTGGCTGCATTATACCTTACAAGCTCATGAGCGGCTATCCAGAATGGCGCCGGGTTGGTTTAATTGAATTATTTCCGTCCAATGAGTGGGAATTTAGATTTTGACGTGCTTATTTTGGGTGGCGGACCTGCAGGGACCTGCGCTGCGCTGCGGCTTTTGGATCTGGGGCATAAAGTTGCCCTTATTGAGCAGCAGGTTTTCCCAAGAGCGCAAATCGGAGAATCACTCTCCCTGGGTATTTTTAATATTTTCAATTATTTAAAAGCAGATCACTTACTGGGGGACGAAAGTTATTTTCGGGATCTGCCGGCATCCGTTATCTGGGAGAACAGGTCCGTCCAAATCATATCTCCCGAACAGCGCGGCCCTGGTTTGATGGTCAACAGGGGACAACTTGACCTGGAGCTAATCAGCCTTGCAGTAAACCGGGGCCTGTATTTAATGCAGCCGGCAAAGATGGAATCCTGTAAAAAAGCAGATGGGCGCTGGCAAGTTCAAATAATTAGGGAAGGGCAATTAAAT
>Ga0193702_1000299_pt1 | contig 19358 bp, 18 predicted proteins | sample U3a1metaG_FD_143060 | JGI IMG/M metagenome (GOLD analysis project Ga0193702, IMG submission 143060) | Soil microbial communities from a riparian zone of the East river system, Colorado, United States - U3a1 | ecosystem: Environmental > Terrestrial > Soil > Riparian zone | place: USA: East River... | reverse complement strand
CGCGTGCTGCCATGGCTGTTGGCCTGCGGCTTGGGCGCGCTGCTGTACTACGCGCAGACCGCGCTGCCGGCGCAGTACCGGCTGCTGATGGGCGATGCGCCCGAAATCACCGCGTTCGGCTTGCTGCGCGACGACTCGCTGGCGCGCGTGCTGGTGCTGCTCGAGCTCGCGCTGCTGGCGGCCTGGGCCCTGAATCGGCAACTGGCGGGGATACTGTTCCTGCTGCTGTTCCTGCCCTTGGACGTGTTCAACGGCGAGCAAGTGGTGGCCGGCGTGTTCGGTCCGGCGCATCACGCCAACGCCTTCGACCGGGCCGGCCAGTTCACCCGCGCCTACCTGCCGGATGCCGAACGCAACAAAGTGACGATCGCCGGCACCAATCTGGGCGACCTGCTGCGCGCCAAATTCCACGTCGATGCGCCCGACATCGACATCATGGACTTGCCGGAAGGCTCGGCCTTGCGGCCCTACCAACTGCCGGGCCGCAAGAACTGGCTGCTGGTGATCGGCGACCATGCGCTGCCGCCCGGTGCGACGCCGGTTGCCGGCGAGGGCGGCTTCGTGCTGGTCCAGGTCAATCCCAACAACCGGCCGCTGGGCGCGGTCAAGATGTCGGGGCCGCTGCAAGGCGCGCTGCTGGAAGGCGCCGAGGGGCTGGCCAATGCCGAGCCGTGGGGCCGCTGGTCGAACGCGAAGGAAGTGCGGCTGCACTTCAAACAGGCCTTGCCGCGCCAGCTCAACCTGTTCCTGACGGTGCAGGCGTTCGGGCCGAATGCCGGCAAGGATTTCAAGCTGCGGGTGGGCGATGCGCAGACCACGTTCGAGATCCCGACCACGCCGCAGGAAATCTACCTGCAGCTGACTACCAGCGGCACCGAAAAGACCATCGTGATCGAAGTGCCGCAACCGGTGTCGCCGCACGCGCTCGGCATGTCGGCCGACACGCGCGAACTCGGCCTCGGCCTGATCGGCGTGGAGATCGGCACGCCCGCGCGCTAGCAAAACCGGGGTCCAAAACCGGGGTCAGTGCCGACATTCGGACACGAGCTCAACAGGCCAGCCTGTTGAGCTCGTGTCCGAATGTCGGCACTGACCCCGGTTTTGGACCCCGGTTTTGCTGCTGACCCCGGTGTTGCTTACTCCTTGGGTCGCCCGCCCAGCAGCGCGGCGACTTTCTGCTTGGCCGGCTTGATCGAGGGATTGGCGCTGACCGGAGCGGCCGGCGCGACCAATGCGCCGGACGACGGCTCGTATGGCTTGAGGAACCAGGGGTCGACCTTGTCGCGGCGCGGCGCCGGACCGTTCGGACGGCCGCTACGCTCACGCTCGGGTGCGCGGACGAACGACTCGCCGTCCGGGCGCCGCGCGCGGCGTTCGGGGAAGCGCTCGCCACCCTCGCGCGGACCGCGCGCGCCGGCCGACGATGGCGTGAAGCCGGCCAGCTCGCCGCGCGTGATGGTCTGCTTGATGAGTTTTTCGATGTCGACCAGCAAGCGCTCGTCCTTGTCCGAGTACACCGACAGCGCGTCGCCCGAGGCGCCGGCGCGGCCGGTGCGGCCGATCCGGTGCACATAGTCTTCGGCGTTGTACGGCAAGTCGAAATTGATCACGCATGGCAGGTCGGAAATGTCGAGCCCGCGCGCCGCCACGTCGGTGGCGACCAGCACGTCGGTCTCGCCCTTCTTGAACGCGTCGAGCGCGGCCATGCGCTCCTGCTGGGTCTTGTCGCCGTGGATCGCGGTGGCCTTGATGCCGCTCTGCTCGAGGTGGCGCGACAGGCGCGAGGCGCCGATCTTGGTGTTCGAGAACACCAGCACCTGCTTGAGGTCGCGTCCGCGGATCAGGAATTCGACCACGTCGCGCTTGTTCTCTTCCGGCACCTTGTAGACCACTTGCGTGACCTTGTCGGCCGTGGCATTGCTGCGCGCGACTTCGATCGTCACCGGGTCGTTCAGGAAGCTGTTGGCCAGCTTCTTGATCTCGGGCGAGAAGGTGGCCGAGAACATCAGGTTCTGGCGCTTCTTCGGCAGCATGTTGATGATGCGCTGCAGGTCGGGCAGGAAGCCCATGTCGAGCATGCGGTCGGCCTCGTCCATGACCAGCATCTGGACCTGGCCGAGGTTGACGTTCTTTTGCTCCACGTGGTCGAGCAGGCGGCCCGGGGTGGCGATCACGATTTCCACCCCGCCCTTCAGGATCACGGTCTGGCCCTTCATGTCCATGCCGCCGAACACCACGGTCGAACGCAGCGGCGTGTGGCGCGCGTAGGCCTTGACGTTCTCGGCCACCTGCACCGCCAGTTCGCGGGTCGGCGTGAGCACCAGCGCGCGCACCGGATGGCGCGCCGGCGACATGCTGGGATTGGCGTGCGCCAGCAGCAGCTGGATGATGGGCAGGGAAAAACCGGCGGTCTTGCCGGTGCCGGTCTGGGCCGCGCCCATCACGTCGCGGCCTTGCAGCACGATCGGGATGGCCTGGGCCTGGATCGGGGTCGGGTGCACATACCCCTGGTCCAAGAGTGCGCGCAGGATCTCGGGCGCGAGGCCGAAATCGGCAAAACGCACAGTCGGCGCGCTGTCGGCTTCGATGGTGATCGGTGTTTCGGACATAGCTCTTTTCCGGGCAGTTGATCGATACGCTCTACGGCCGCCGGCATGCGTCGCCCAAAGCTGAGCGCCAAGACAGGGAACTCCAGGATGGACAGGGACGAGCCGCCGTAAGGACAAACCTCTGGCCAACTCGAATAATGCCACGATAGCCCCGGTAACACGGGCGCACGGACGTAGATGCAATTACAGTGCCGTAAACGATACCCTAAATCGATTCAACTGTATATGGGAATCCGGAATATCGAAAGATGTCTTGCTTGAAGGATAACTTGGTTTACACTGCTTCCTTTTGCTAGAGTTTCCTTGAAGATATGGCAGTGATCCCGTCCCCGCGCACCCTCGCCGATGCGATCAACTCGCACGAGAACGGTTTTAACCTTGCCCGCCTGGCGTGTGCGCTGCTGGTGGTGGTCTACCATGCCTTTCAGTTGAACCCGCTGCATCCGCGGCTCGACCCGCTCAGCGGCTTGATGGCGCCGCATACCGACCTGGGCAGCGTCGCGGTCGGCGTGTTCTTCATCATCAGCGGCCTGTTCATCACCCAGAGCTGGATGCGCGATCCCCACCCGGCGCGCTTTGCGCTGCGGCGCGTGGCGCGCATCGGGCCCGGCCTGTTTGCCTGCATGCTGCTGACCACGGTCGCGGCGGTCGGCTGGTTTTCAGTCGAGGGCTGGAGCGGACTGCTCGGCGTGGCGCCGTGGCGCTACCTGTTGGGCAATACTGTGCTGCACGGATTGCAATACAACATCCCGCCGCAAGAACTGAGCATTCCTGGCGTGCTCGGCGGGATGGGCCTGAACAACCCGCTATGGTCGCTGTACTGGGAAGGCCGGATGTATGTGACGGTAGCCCTGGTCGGGCTCGCCGCCGTGCTGCCGCTTCGCAACTGGATGATGGGCGCGGCGCTCTTCCTGCTGCTGGCCGCCAACCTGTTTCCGGCGGTGCTGGGCGGCTTCATCTGGGAAACGCGAATCTGGTCGCTATTCCTGTGCGGGATGCTGCTGCAGACGCTGGCGCCAAACGTGCGCATCGGGCTGGTGCAGGTCGGCTGTGCGTGCGCGCTGGCGGCGCTGAATTGGACCCGCTCGCTCGCCATGAGCGGCAGCGGCCTGACCTGGTTCGGCATCGCCCTGATCGCGGGCGCGCTGGCCTTGTGGATTGGGACCACGCAGCCGTCGCGCTGGCGCCATGTGCAGCGCCACGACTACTCCTATGGCATCTACATCTACCACTGGCCGGTGCTGTTGATGCTGCGCCTCGCGCTGCCGCCGCTCGATGCGCCGGGCCTGCTCACAGCCGGCCTGCTGGTGGTCGTGCCGCTCGCGATCCTGAGCTGGCACCTGGTCGAGGCCCCCGCCTTGCGCGCCGCGCGCCGGCTAATGGGATCGCGGCCATGAGCTATCTCCCGCCTTGGCTGCGCGGCCTGCTTGCCGCGCTGTGCCTGCTCACGTTCGCCGCCTGCGCGGCCGCCACCCCCACCTCGACCCTGCGCTTCAAGCACCTCGACTCGCTCAACGCGGACGAGCTGTCGATCCAGTCGCTGCTGCAAGACCGCCAGGGCTTCGTCTGGATCGGCACCCACACCGGCGGACTGTACCGCTACAACGGCTACCAGGCGCTGCGCTTCAGCCATGATCCGAACAATCCGCGCAGCCTGCCCAACGACCGCGTCTCGGCCCTGTTCGAAGACCCGCAGGGCCGGATCTGGGCCGGCACCCAGAACGGCCTGGCGCGCTTCAATCCCGGCACCAACGACTTCACCCGCTTCGCGCCGCCGCCCGGCCCGTCGACCCAGCTGATCCTCAAGTCCATCATCGGCGACGGCAAGGGCGGCATGTGGCTGGCCAGCTGGGGCGGGCTGCAGCACTTCGATCCCGACACCGGCGTCTTCGTACGCTACGTGCACAGCGACGCCGATCCCGACAGCATCGCCAGCAACGACCTGAACGCGCTCGCGCTCGACGAGCACGGCGGCCTGTACGTCGGCACCTGGCCGGCCGGGCTCGACTACCTGGCGCCGGGCGCGACCCGCTTCCAGCACCGCCGCGTCGATTTCGCGCGCGATGCCGACGACAAGCTCAACATCGTGCGCGCCCTGTACTACGGCGCCGACCATACCTTGTGGATCGGCACCGAGACCGGGGTCCTGACCTGGCACACGGCCGCGCCCTGGGACAGCCGCCGGCGCATCGAAGCGCCGGTCAGCCGCGTCAACGCGCTGTACGGCGACCGCAGCGGCGCGGTATGGGCCGGCACGCTGGCCGCCGGCCTGCTGCACTGGGACCAGGACGGCAGCCATCTGGTGCGCTATGTGCACCGCGCCAACGACCCGCACAGCCTGCCGGCCGACCACATCCGCGCCGTGATGCAGGACCGCGGCGGCATGCTGTGGATCGCCTCCTTCACCGACGGCATCAGCCTGGTCAACCTGAACAGCCAGGGCTTCCAGCGCTTCATCCCGTTCGACACCGCGACCGACAACACCCTGCCCAACAACTCGGTGCAAAACATCGAGGGCGCGCCCGGCGGCAAGCTGTGGCTGGGCGGGAATACCGGCTTCTCGCTGTTCGACCCGGCCAACGGCGCCGTGCTCAAGACTTACCGCGGCGATCCCAGGCAGCCGGGTGCGCTCAGCAACGACGTGGTGTACAGCCTCTACCAGCAGCCGCAAGGCCCGCTGTGGATCGGCACCTCGGCCGGCCTGAACCAGCTGGCGCAGCCGGACGGCCGGTTCCGGCGCATCGAGTTCGGCGGCGTCGCGACCGGCTTCATCAATACCATCGTGCCCGGCGCCGGCGGCAAGCTGTGGCTGGGCACCGGGCTGCAGGCGATCCGCTACGACATCGCCAGCGGGCGCTGGACCAGCTACCTGAACGATCCGGCCGAGCCAAGCAGCCGCAGCGTCAACGGCACCACCTGCATCGTCGAGGACAAGGGCGGGCGCGTGTGGATGGGCTCGGAATGGAGCGGCGGCGGGCTCGACCTGCTGGACCCGGCCAGCGGCCGCTTCCGCCATTTCCGGCACGACCCGCGCGACCCGCTGTCGCTGGCCGACGACAACGTGCTGAGCATTTTCCAGGACCCGCGCGGCCGCCTGTGGGCCGGCACCGCCAAGGGCCTGAACGAGGTGCTCACCGCGGCCGACGGCAGCATCAGCTTCCGCGGTTTCGCCGGCCGCGACAGCGTGGGCATGGTGGCCATCCTCGCGATCCGCAGCGACCAGGCCGGCAAGCTGTGGCTGAGCACGGCCTCCGGCCTGCTGCGGCTCGATCCCGACAGCGGCGCGGTGGCCCGCTTCCGCACCTCGGACGGCCTGTCGGAAGGCTTTGCGGTGGGTGCCGCCTATGCCGCGCCGGACGGCACCCTCTACTTCAGCGGCGTGAAGGGCATGACCGGCGTGCATCCGGACGCGGTGCGCAGCGTGTCGGAAGCGCCGAAAGTGGCGATCACCGACATCAGCGTGTTCAACCATTCGCTGGCCGAGGGCAAGCCCGGCAACGTCAAGCTCAGCGGCACGGTGACCGCGCCCAAGGAGCTGGTGCTGTCGGTCCAGGATTCGGTGTTCTCGTTCGAATTCTCGACCCTGCACTACGCCGATCCGGGCCGCGACAACTATGCCTACCGGCTCAAGGGCTTCGACCGCGACTGGGTGGTTGCCGATGCGGTGCACCGCAGCGCGACCTACACCAACCTCGACCACGGCACCTACGTGTTCGAGGTCAAGGGCAGCAACGAGCAAGGGCTGTGGAACGACACGCCGACCACGCTGACGGTGCGCATCCTGCCGCCGTTCTGGCACAACTGGTGGTTCCGCGTGATGGCCGCGACGCTGACGGTCGGCCTGCTGGCCGGCGCCTACCGGTTCCGGGTGCGCAGCCTGACGCGCCGCCAGGCCGAGCTGCAGGCCCTGATCGCCGCGCGCACCGTCGAGCTGGAAGCGAGCAACGCCAAGCTGGCCACGCTGTCGAGCACCGACGGGCTGACCGGCATCACCAACCGCCGCGGCTTCGACGACGCGCTGGCCAGGGAATGGCGGCGCGCCAAGCGCAACGGCTACTCGCTGGCGCTGGCGATGCTCGACGTCGACCACTTCAAGAGCTACAACGACCGCTACGGCCACCAGGCCGGCGACCAGTGCCTGCGCACGGTGGCCGGGCTGATCGAAGCGTATGCACGGCGCACCAGCGACCTGGTGGCGCGCTACGGCGGCGAGGAATTCGCGCTGCTGGCGCCGGCCACCGACGCCGCGGCCGCGCTCGAGATCGCGCGCGGCATCTGCGAGCAACTGCAGGCGCTGGCGCTGCCGCATGCGGGCTCGCCGTATGGCGTGATCACGATCAGCATCGGGGTGGCGGCGCTGCTGCCGGGCGAGGACAACGACAGCGGGATGCTGGTGCAGCAGGCCGACCAGGCGCTGTACCGCGCCAAGCAGGAAGGCCGCAACCGCGCCACGCTGCCGGTGGTGGCCGACATCGCCCAGCAGGAGACGTACTAGCGAAACAGGCGTCAGAGCGAAACCGGGGTCAGAGTTTTTTTTCGTCGGGTTTATCGACGAAAATTACTCTGACCCCGCTTTCGCGGACCGAAGTCAGCGGCAGTCGCGATGCAGCTGTCCCGGACTCCGAACCGCGAAAGCGGGGTCAGAGTAATTTTCGTCATGAACCCGACGAAAAAAAACTCTGACCCCGGTTTCGCTACGCCGCTAGCGCTTCCAACCCTGCTGCATGGCAGCCTGTTCGGCGTTGGCGTCCAGCGCCTGGCCGGAGATGCGCTGGTCGATCGCGTCGAGCACCGCGGCCGGCAGGTCGGCGCCCGCCTGACGGTAGGCGCCGCCCGCACCGGCCGCGCTCTCGCTCATCACCGGGATTTTCCAGTCGGATCCAGTGCGGCAGGCCAGCCCGGCCGCCGCGCCCAGCGTAAAGCTGCGGCAGTAAGCGCCATCCCTGGCCATGAAACTGACGCCGATCCGGACCGGCGCATCGGTCGCCTGCGCGCTCGCCAGCTGCTGCGACAAGGCCAGCGCCAGCTTGCCTTGCGCCAGCAGCACGCCATCCTTGCTCGCCACGCTGGCCAGCTCCCGCTCGCCCTGCACGCCCTTCAGGCCGAACACCCCGGCCAGCACCCCGAGCGCCAGCGTGGCGCCGATCGCGCCCCACTCGGGCCACGACCAGCGGCGCCGCGCCAGCGCTTCGCGGCGCGCGGCGCGCACCGCGTCCAGCCGCACCACCTTGGCCGGCTGCGCGGCCTCCTGTAAATGCGGCGGCACCGGCTCGTTGAGCGTGTGGGAAAACGCGCCGAACACTTTCGAACGCAAAGCCTTGTGACGTGCAACCTTGGCCGCCACCGCGGGATCCTGGCGCATCGCCTGCTCGACCAGGCGGCGCGTCGATTCGTCCAGCTCGCCGTCGGCGAAGGCCATCAGGGTTTCATCGGAGAAGCTCATGATACGGTCCTCGTTTGATCGGATAATAATCCTTGCAGCGCCGCGCGCACAAAACGGCGCAGGCGCAGGACTTTCTTCCCTGCTTTCGTTCGTTTATTCATCAAGAAGTTCCGATTGACTATATTAGCATCCGACCATGAAGCCATCGCGCACCCGACTCCGGCGTGCCGCGTCGTCCTCGCGAAAGCGGGGACCCATACGCGGCGGGCGCCAAGCCCGGGAATGACAGCGTGGGTACTAGGAGGTGATCATCCCGTGCTCATCGAGCAAATCGTGCAGCAGCTCGAGCCGGATCAGCGGATTGTCCAGCATCAGCAAGCTGTGCTTCTGCTGGTTCGGCAAGGGCAGCAAGTCGCACCAGCGGTTCGCCACCCAGCCGCAATCGTCGAGCCTGAACGGCGGCGACACCGGCCAGCGGTCCTCGGGAATCTCGTCGAGCGTATCGAGCACCCGGCTCAGCGCATCCGCCGCCCCTTGCAGTTCGGAAGGAATCTTCACCATCTGGTCGTCCTCGAGCAGCTCGACCTCGCCGACCCACAAGCCGAGCGCGCGCCGCTCGCACGACACCACCCGGAACCGCGATCCGCCCCGGCACACGATCTGCATCAGCCCCGGCGAGGAATCGAGCGTATCCTGCACGGCCGCCAGCGTGCCCTCAGGCATGAAACTCTCCTGCCCTTCCGGCGTACGCACTTCCTGCCCGTGGGTCAGCAGCACCACGCCGAACGGACCGTCGGCCGCGATGCATTTGTTGATCATGTCGAGATAGCGCACCTCGAAGATTTGCAGGAGCAGGATGCCGTCCGGCGACAACACTGCGCCCAGCGGAAACAGGGGGATCGATATCGTGGTCATGCCCCATGATGACAGAATCGCCGCCCGGACACGAACACGATTGTCAGAGCCCGAGTTCGCCCAGGATGGCGTCCTTCAGCTGCTGCAGGTCGGGACTCGACAGCTTGCGCGGGTGCGGCTGCGGCACCGCGAAGGTGGCCTGGATCGTGGTCGGCCGCGGCGACAGCACCATGATCCGGTCGGCCAGGTACAGCGCCTCTTCCACGTCGTGGGTGATCAGCAGCACGGTATGCCGCTCCTCCTGCAGGATGCGCAGCAGCTCGGTGCGCATGCGCAGGTTCATCAGCGCGTCGAGCGCCGAAAACGGTTCGTCCATGTAGAGAATTTCGGGCTTGACCACCAGCGCGCGCGCCAGCTCGACCCGCTTGAGCATGCCGCCCGACAGCTCGCGCGGATAGCTGTTCTCGAAGCCCTTCAGGCCGACCATCGCGGCGTAGTGATCGGCCAGCGCCGCCTTGTCGCCATGGCCGTCGCCGTTCAGGCCGAACATCAGGTTCTGCTGCACCGTCAGCCACGGGAACACCGAGCCGTGCTGCGAGATCACGATGCCTTTCGGGCTGGGCCGCGTGGCCGGCTTGCCATCGATGACGACGCTGCCCTGGTCGGGCTGCTCGAAACCGGAGATGATCTTCATCAGCGTCGACTTGCCGCAGCCCGAGGGGCCGACGATGGCCACGAACTCGCCGTCCGCGATCGACAGGCTGACCCCGTCCACCACCGGCAGCGCCGCCTTGCCCGACACGAAATTCTTCTTGATGCCTTCGACCGCGATCTTAGCGTCCATAACGCCACCTCACCGACTTGAGTCCTTCGAGCAAGCGCATGATCCCATCCAGCAACAGGCCGATCAGGCCGATGATGATCATGCCCGCGATCACCAGGTCGTAGCGGTTGCCGGCGTTGCGCGAGTCGATGATCAGGTAGCCGAGGCCGGAGCGCAGCGCGATCATTTCCGCCGCGACCACCACCAGCCAGGCCACGCCGAGGCCGATGCGCATGCCGACCACGATCTCCGGCAGCACGGCCGGAATGATCACCTGGCGAAACAGCATGCCGCGCGAGACGCCGAAGTTCTCCGCCGCGTCGAGGTAGCGCCGTTCGATGGTGTGCACGCCGGCCGCGGTCTGCACGATCATCGGGAACACGGCGGCGATGAAGATCAGGAAGATCGGCGACACGTCGCCCACGCCGAACCACAGGATCGCCAGCGGAATCCAGGCGATCGGCGAGATCGGCCGCAGCATCTGGAACACCGGGTTGAGCGTGCGGTAGGCGCCGTCGACGCGCCCCATCCACAGGCCCATCGGCACCGCCACCAGCACCGCGCAGGCGAAGCCGGTGCCGACCCGGAACAAGGAGGCGCCGATGTGCTCCCACAAGGTGCCGTCGGCGGCCAGCTCCAGCGTGCCGGTCACCACCTGCAGCGGGGTCGGAAAGATCACGCTCTCGGTTTGCAGCACCACGATCCACCAGATGGCGATCACGGCCGCCAGCAGCGCGACCGAGGGCAGGATGTTTTTCAGTTTTTCCACAAGCGGTTCATTCCCTTGTCAAACACGCGAATCGCATCGACCAGCGCATCGACACGCCAGCGCAGCCGGTTCCAGCCCGGATCGGGCAGCGCCACCACCGCCACCGTCATCTGCCCGCTGGCGTGCGCGCTGCAGGCGAACTGGTAGTCGGATGCCTGCTCGAACGGCAGCCGGAAATCCTGCCCCGGCATGATCAGCACCGGGCCGAAAATCTGCGGCACGGTGTCGCTGTTACGCAGCAGCAGCACGTCCTGCACGCCCAGCGTCAGCCGGATCCGGGCCGGCAGGATCTCGACCTTGTCGCCCGCCATGCGGCGCGCCCAGGTGCCTTTCGGGATCTCGAACAGCTGGTCGCGCGTGGCGAAGCGCAGCGGCGCCAGCGCGCCCCACAGCAGCACGCCGAGGGCGCAGGCTGCGAGCGAGCAGGCCAGCCAGTGGCGGCGGAAAGCGTGGTTCACGCGCGCCGCCTAGTTCTGCAACAGGAGTTTGGCGTCGTGCACCATCTCGTCGGCCGGCCGGCCGAAGGGCATCAGCGCGCGCAGCATGCCCTGGCGATCGACGAAATACAGATAGGACGAATGGTGCATGGTGTAATCGGTCTTGCTGCCCTCGATCGGCTTGCGGGTGGCGGCGATGCCGTAGGCCTTGAGCACCGCATCGACCTGGGCCTGGCTGCCGGTCAGGCCGACGAAGCTTGGATCGAACTTGGCCAGGTAGGCGCGCAGGTGGGGCGCGGTGTCGCGTGCCGGATCGACGGTGATGAACACCACCTGCAGGCCGGCCGCGTCAGGCCCCATCTTCCGGCGCGCCTGCGCCAGCGAGGCCAGCGAGACCGGGCAGACGTCGGTGCAATGGGTGTAGCCGAATTCGAGCACCACCACCTTGCCGCGGTAGTTGGCGAGCTTGAAGGCGCTGCCGTCGGCGGCGCCCAGGGCGATCTCGGGCGCGGCGCGCGGCGGCTCGAAGACGCCGGACTTGAGTTTGTCGGCGCTGGCCGCGCCGGCGACCAGGCACAGCGACAACAGCAACGCGCCCCGTCGTTCCCGCGCAGGCGGGAACCCATACCGCGCCGAACGGGAGGCAAAGTATGGATTCCCGCCTGCGCGGGAACGACGGAGCTTGTCGATCAGCCCAAAAATCATAGCGCGATCGGCACCGGCTTGAGGTTTTTCACGAAGCTCTCGTCGACGTAGCTTTCATACGCCACCGGGCGCTTCAGCGTACCGGCCTCGAGCGACAGCTTCATCAGCTCATCGAACTCGGCGCGGATCATGCGCAGGTCGCCGTAGGTGACGCGGTCGGCCGGGTTTTCCATCACGAACTTGATGATGTTCGGGTCCTGGTTGAAGAACTTGCGGCCGGCGGCGATGGTCGTCGCCTTGGCGCGGTTGGCCGGCGCGGCGTCCAGCCAGTTGCCGGCCGCCTGCACGTGGTTGACCAGCTCCTGCACCAGCGGGCGGTTTTCCTTGATCAGCTCTTCGCGCACGGTCAGCACGCAGCAGATGTAGTTGCGCCACTCGTCGCGCGTCATAGACAGCGGCCGCGCATAGCCCGCACGCTGCGCCGCGGCGCCGAACGGCTCGCCGGTGCAATAGGCGTCGACCGCCTTGGCGTACAGCGCGGCCGGCATGTCGGGCGGCGGCATCTCGATGATCTCGATGTCTTTCGGCGTCATGCCCTCGCGCGCCAGCATCTTGCGCAGGAAGAGGAAATCGACCGCGAACCGGCTCGGGATCGCGATACGCTTGCCCTTGAGGTCCTTGAAGGTCTTGTGCGCCGAATCGGTGCGCACCATGATCACCGCGCCCGAGCGGTGGCCGAGCGAGACGATCTTGAGCGGGATGCGCTTGTCGCTCAGGTCCATCACCAGCGGCGCCAGCATGTAGGCGGCCTGGATGCGGCCGGTCATCAGCGATTCCTTGATCTCCGGCCAGCCGCTGTACTTGCTGTACTCGAATTCGAACAGCGGCCCGGAGGCCTTCGCGTTGGCCGCGGCCTTGGCCACGCAGGCGACCGGCAAGGTCAGGTTGCAGGTGACGGGCAAGCCGCCGACCACCAGCGGCTTCTGCGCCGCCCGCGCCAGCCCAGGCAGCGCCAAGGGCATGGCGGCGGCCAGCGCGCCCTTCATCAGCTGGCGCCGTTGCAAATGGAAGCCTGCGGGATCGTTGGAATTCATGCGGGCAATTGTACACCAGGCATCGGCGTAAAAAGACAGGGAACCCAGGGTCCTTTGCCGCTTCTAATCATACACAACCAAGAAGAAAGGAATTGCCATGAACACGAAGACTGTCATCGCCGTGGCGATCGTCACGGCTACGCTGGGGGCCGGCGCCCAGACGCCGGCGCCGCCGGCACCGGTGGCCGGCAAGGCCACGCTCGGGGTCGCGCTGGTGGAAATGGATGCGCTGGTCGCGGGCTGGAGCGTCAAGCGCGACCTGATGGGCAAGGCCGTGGTCAACGACCAGAAGGACCGGATCGGCAAGATCGACGACATCATTTTCACGCCGGCGAACGAGGCCTCGTTCGCGATCGTCGGCGTGGGCGGCTTCCTCGGGCTGGGCAAGAACGACGTTGCGATCCCGATGCGCCAGCTGAAAATCCAGAACGGCCAGTTGCTGTTGCCGGGCTCCACCAAGGACGCGCTGAAGACCCTACCCAAGTTCGAGTACGCGCCACGCAAATAGACCGTTCCCGGCCCCACACCGCTGCGTCAACTGAGCAGCGCGCGCGCTGAAATCGGCGTAGTATGAAAAAAAAGCACAAGCAAAATGTGAGACCTCCATGTCGGAAGGCGAAACGTCCAGCGATGAATGATTCAACGGCGGCTGACGTCGAGGCGGTACAGGCGATCAGTGCGGTGCCCACCATGTTGCGGGTGGTGTCTGAAACAACGGGATTGCGGTTCGTGTGCGTCGCGCGGGTCACCCAAGACTCGTGGACGACCTGCGCCGTGCACGACAGCATCGGCTTCGGCCTGCGGCCCGGCGACCCGCTCGACATCGCCACCACCCTGTGCGACGAGGTGCGCTCCGAAAACACGCTGATCGTGATCGACAAGGCCAGCGAGGACGCGGTCTATTGCATGCATCCGACCCCCAAGCTGTACGGCTTCGAAAGCTACATCTCGGTGCCGGTGTACCGCGGCAACGGCGAATTCTTCGGTACCCTGTGCGCGCTCGACCCGCTGCCGGCCAAGCTGTCGGAGCGCAAGGTGGTCGATACGCTGTGCCTGTTCGCCAAGCTGCTGTCGTACCAGCTCGAGAGCGAACGCCGGCTGACCGAGAGCGAGAGCGCGCTGTGCAACGAGCGCGCCACCTCCGAATTGCGCGAGCAGTTCATCGGCGTGCTGGGGCACGACGTGCGCACCCCGCTGTCGTCGATCCTGACCGGCACCGAACTGCTGCGGCGCATGGAGCTGAGCGCGCCGGCGCTGGCGGTGGTCGAACGCATCCAGCGCAGCGGCAAGCGCATCGCGAGCCTGGTGGACGACGTGGTCGACTTCACGCGCGGCCGCATGGGCGGCGGCATCCCGCTGATGGTGGCGGAAACCGCCGACCTGGCCCAGCACCTGCGCCATGTGGTGGCCGAGCTCAAGGACGTGCATGCGGACCGGGCGATCGTCAGCGAGTTTGCGTTCGAGGGCGGCGTCCTGTGCGACCCGAAGCGGATCGCGCAACTGCTGTCGAACCTGCTGGTCAATGCGCTGATCTACGGTGCGCCGGACGAGCCGGTGCACGTGGCGGGGCGCAGCGCGGACGGCGGCGTCGTGCTGTCGGTGGCCAACCGCGGGGTGCGGATCACGCCGGAGAAAATGGCCCAGCTGTTCCAGCCGTTCTGGCGTGGCGACCATCCCTGCAAATCGCACGGGCTGGGCCTGGGCCTGTACATCGCTTCCGAAATCGCCCACGCGCACGGCGGCGTGCTGCGCGTGAGCTCGTCCGACGAGCTGACCGTCTTCAGGTTCAGCATGCCGGGCATCGGACGCGGCTAGGCGGTCTGCACCACGCCCGCATGCGCGGCCGGGGCGGCGGCATCGGCCGCGGCCGGCACTTCACGGATTTCGACTTCGACCTCGGGCAGGGTCGGATAGGGATTGCGCCTGGCCCAGGCGATCGCGTCGTCCATCGAGGCGGCGCGGATCAGCCAGAAGCCGGCGATCATTTCCTTCATCTCGGTGAAGGGGCCGTCGATGGTCAGCGGCTTGCCGCCCGAGAATTTGATGCGCGCGCCCTTGGCGCTGGGCTGCAGGCCTTCGCCGGCCAGCAGCACGCCGGCCTTGGCTTCGATCTCGTTGCTGCGGTCGAGGGCGTCGAGCTTTTCTTGCGCGACCGGGGCGGCCGACTCCAGCCGCTGGTTCGAGCGCAACAGGATCGCGAAGCGGCGCTGGCCCAGCTGGGCGTCGTTGGCGGGCGGCTCGGGCTTGACTTCCGCGCAGCCGCCCGGGCAGCCGGTCTGGCGGATTTCGAGCTCGACCTCGCCCGCGCCATCGGCCACCGGCCAGCGCCTGGCCCAATCGATCGCTTCCTGGCGCGACGCCACGTCGATGATCGAAAAGCCGGAGAACAGTTCGCTGGTCTGGAACGGGCCGTCGACCACGGTCGCCTCGCCGGTCGACAGCTTCAGGCGCACCGCCTGCGCGCTGGGTGCCAGGTTCTCCGCGCCGCGCAGGACGCCGGCGTGGCCGAGTTCTTCATGGTATTTCTTCAGTGCCCGCAACAGCTCGGCGCCCTGGCGCGCGCCCTGCTCGGTGGCCGGGTCGGCGCGCCGCAAAATCATGAAATGCATAGGCACCTCTCCTTGTCGGTGGCTGTTGCTGCACTGATCCGCTGGTCGAGGTACGCGCTCAGCAGGGTTTCTGCTCCATCATGCCCTTCATGATCTGCTCGGGCGTGAGGTCGACCTTGTGGGTCGCGATCGACCAGTTGTGGCCGTACGGATCTTCCAGCATGCCATAGCGGTCGCCCCAGAACATGTCGGCCAGCGGCATCTTGGCGGTGGCGCCGGCGTCGACCGCGCGCGCGTACGAGGCGTCGCAATCGGGCACTTGCAGGTGGATGGTGACGGCGGTGCCGCCCAGCAGCTTGGGCCCGCGCATGCCCCACTGCGGGTTTTCGTCCACCAGCATGATGTGGCTGTCGCCGATTTTCAGCATCGCGTGCATCACCTTGCCGTCCGGCCCGGGCATGCGCATCATTTCCTCGGCGCCGAGGGCCTTCTTGTAAAACGCGATCGCCTGGTTCGCATCGGCGCAGACCAGGTGGGGGGTGACGGTGTGCATGCCGGACAGCGGGTCAACTTTAGCGTTGCTCATAGTTATCTCCTTGTGATGTGGTGAATGAGAGCGGGCGCTCAGCCCCTTCCCTGCCCTCACGACGATACAAGGTAGCCCAAATCGACAGCCGCCACCAAATTTATTTTACGCCCTACTGGCCGCGCTGGATGAGCTCGATTTCGAACAGCTTGGGCCACAGTTTGCCGGTGACGAACAGGCGGTGCCGCTTGCTGTCGTAGGCGATCCCGTTCAACACATCGACCGCCTTGACGTCCTTGCCGCCGAACTGCAGCAGGCCGCCGAGGTCGATCCATCCCAGCACCCTGCCGCTGGCCGGATCGATGCGGGCGATGACGTCGGTCTGCCAGATGTTGGCATACAGCTCGCCCTCGACCCATTCGAGTTCGTTGAGCTGGGTGATCGGCTTGCCGTCGGCGCTGACCTGGATGCGGCGCAGCTCGATCAGGGTCTTGGGGTCCAGCACGCGGATCGCCGCGCTGCCGTCGCTCATGTAGATCTGCTTGCCGTCGTTGGCCAGGCCCCAGCCTTCGCCCGGGTAGGTGAAGGTCTTCTTGAGCTTGAAGTTGGCGACGTCGTAGACGAAGCCCTGCTGCGAGGTCCAGGTGATATTGACCAGCTCGTTGCCGAAGTCGGTGAGACCTTCGCCAAAAAATTCGGAGGCGATGTCCTTGCTCATCAGGACCTTGCCGGTCTCGAGCTGGACCTTGCGCACGCTGGAGCGGCCGTTCAGGCCGGTGCTTTCGTAGAGGAAGCCGTCCTTGAACAGCAGGCCCTGGGTGAAGGCCTGGGGATCGTGCGGATAGGTCTTCTTGACTACATAACCGTAGACGGGAATCGCGGCCTGGGCAGCGCCGGCGGCGCACAGCGCGAGCAGCACCAGCCAGGTGCGCGGTGACGGCAGGGCAGGAAGAAAAGAGCGGTTCAATTGTGAGTCCATGTCCGGGATGAGCCGCCATACTACCTCAACGGCGCTCCCCGGGCTGGACGGGCGAACAGGCCAGGACTATGCGCTGCGGCGGCGGTTCCATCCCAACGCCGCCAATGCCAATCCCAGCAGTGCCAGCGAGGCTGGCTCGGGGACCCGGCCGACCGGGGTTTCGATGCCGCCCGACCCGATATCGACACCCTGGTCATAGCCGCCGCTGAGCCCGGCACAACCGGTGATCGACACCTTGTCCTGGATCAGCGTCACTTGCGAGGTCGCCGACAGCAGGCGTCCGCAATCGATGGTGAGGTCGCCGTCGCTGCTGATGAGGTCATGCGCGAGCACATTGCCGGCGAACGTAGGGCCGTTAATGGTTGCCGCGCTGTGCACGTTCCAGTACACGCCGACGTTATCGCCCGTACCGACGTTTTGCACCAGGACGTTCGACGTGGTCGAGGTCACCAGCGTGCTTGGAAACTGAAAGACCCATACCGCATTGCTGTCGCCGCCACCGTCGAGAATCAGGGTGCCGGTCAAGTTGGTGATCGCCGCCGGCAGCGTGTAGACCCCCGGCAGCAGGGAACCACCGTGGGTGCTTTGCCACGCGTCGAAGTCGCCGCCGGTGATCGTGATGCCGGCGCCGAAGGCGGACAGCGCGACGATCGACGCGTCGAGGTCGAGCTGGGCCTGCTGGGCCGTGGCGGTATTCGCCTGCAAGGAGCCGGAGCTGAACACATAGCCGCCGCCGACCGATGCGTTGGGCGCGGAGCCCAGGTTGCCGCCGATCGTGCTGGTGGGGACGTTGGTCACGCCACTGGCGCCAAGGACGGCGAAGCTGGCCAAATCGGGCGCCAGGATGGGACCGGCCGACGCCGGGGCGGCGGCACCCATTGCCGCGGCGGCGGCGAGCGCAAGGACCAGCACAAGGTGGGAGCGATTCGAAGGGGACGTGGTGCGGGAATTCCTGGACGGATTTTGCATGTGGATGACCTCGATGGAACAAAACTAGTTCCACGGGGCATCGTGAAGCTCTGTGAATGTGTTACATGCACTAATCATGCCATCAAAACATTTGGTAACGTTATCAAGCGCTTAGCTTGGCGGCGTGCGCGCGGCTTGACATTTATGTAAAGTTTCCCGACACATTGGCCCAAGTGTTACCCTATGCGCCACGCTAACGGAGGTCTTCGATGAACGAATCGCAGCGCGGCATGTTGAGTGCCGGTTTTTCCCTGGTGATCATTATCGCCGCCGCCCTCGTGACCCAGCGCTTTATCTTGCCGCTGGTATGGGCCGCGATCATCTGCATCGCGACCTGGCCGCTGTATGCGCGCGCCCTGCGCAGCAGCGGCAAGCGGCCGATCCTGGCGGCGGCGCTGGTCACCATCGCCGGCGCGCTGGTGTTCGTCACGCCGCTCGTGATCGGCGTGCGGCAGCTGGCGCACCAGGCGCCGGCGCTGGCGGGCCTGATGGCCGACGCCAACAACAACGGCCTCGCGCCGCCGGACTGGCTGCCGCGGATCCCGCTGGCCGGGCCGGCGATCCACGACTGGTGGCTGACCACGCTCGGCCAGCCGCACGGCCTCGCACACCTGCTGCAGGACGGCTCGGTCGGCCGCCTGCATTCGGCCAGCGAGGTGCTGCGCACCTTCGGCGCGCAACTGATGCACAGGCTGATCGACATCGGCTTCGCCTTCCTCTGCCTGTTCTTCTTCTACAAGGACGGCCCGCAACTGGTCCACCAGCTCGACGCGATCGGCAGCCGTTGCGTCGGCCCCGAGCGCTGGGACCTGTACGCCACCAAAGTGCCGACCGCGATCGCCGCCACCGTCAACGGGCTGGTGCTGGTCGGGCTGGCCGAGGGCGTGCTGCTGGGGATCGCCTACGAAATCGCCGGCCTGTCCTCGGCGGTGTTGTGGGCCGCGGCCAGCGGCGTGCTGGCCATCATCCCGTTCGGCGCGCCGCTGGCCTTCCTGACGGCGGCCGGACTGCTGCTGGCCCAGGGCCACAGCGTGGCCGCGATCGGCGTCGCCGCCTGGGGCATGGCGGTGCTGTTCGTGGCCGACCATTTCGTGCGGCCGACGATGATCGGCAACGCCACCAAGCTGCCCTTCCTCGCGGTGCTGCTCGGGATTCTCGGCGGCGTCGAGACGCTGGGCCTGATCGGCCTGTTCGTCGGGCCGGTGGTGATGACGCTGTTCGTCACGCTATGGCACGAAGAAAAGCTGTTCGGCCCCGCACCGTCGCCCGCCGAGTGAGTGCTATGGTGGATTATTCATTCGGAGGGAACTGACCATGAAAGCGAAACTGATTGCCCTGTCCCTGTTCGTATCGATGGCGTCCTTGAGCGGCATGGCCCATGCCGGCTGCGCCAAGGGTGCGGTGGTCGGCGGGCTCGCCGGCCATGTGGCCGGACATCATGCGGTGGCCGGCGCCGCCGCAGGCTGTGTGATCGGCCATCATATGAGCAAGAAGAAAGCCAAGCAACACGCGGCGGCCCAGCAAGCCGCGGCCCCGAGCCCGGCACCGAAAGACGCAGCGCCGGCCAAGTAAGCCGCGGCGCGAAGGCGCGTTCATGCGCGGCGCGCGCCCTTCATTGCGCCTTCAACTGATTGAATGAAAAGCCGATCTGCTCGACGGCCAGCGCTGCGCTGTCGAGGCTGGTAAAAATGCGCGGGGCCAGCGTTTGCACTTCCAGCAG
>Ga0193702_1000298_pt1 | contig 19412 bp, 16 predicted proteins | sample U3a1metaG_FD_143060 | JGI IMG/M metagenome (GOLD analysis project Ga0193702, IMG submission 143060) | Soil microbial communities from a riparian zone of the East river system, Colorado, United States - U3a1 | ecosystem: Environmental > Terrestrial > Soil > Riparian zone | place: USA: East River... | reverse complement strand
ACACTGGGTAACCCACGGTGTTCTATTCTAGAAGAAAGAGTCGGTAACCGACAAGAGTGGGTAACCCAGTAACCGAGTACAAAAGTAGAATAGAACACTCTCTTGGATTAATTAGATTTCTTGATTTCTCGGTAACCGCTCGGTGTTCTATTTTACAAAGAACGGGTAACCGTTAATTATATTTGTGACTTACTCCTGAGGAGGAATTAATTATTTTGATTTTTATTTTTATTTTATCTTTGTAAAAAAGTAGGATGGGTAGTCTCCGTAGGAGCATTAGTCCGTAGGAGGGCGGTCCCCTCTGTGTGATTAAATATATTTATATTTATATTTCTATTTATATTTATATTTCTAGTTATATTTATTCTATTTTGTATTATCTAACAAACAGCGTAGCCAGCGTAGGAGGCGTAGGAATTAATTATATTTATTTTATTACTTCCTCCTAAAAACAAAAACCTTAAGTAAACGATTAGGTATATTCCCCTTGGTAAAATACTTATTTACATTTCTAGAGTGACCTTAGTAGGAGCATTAGTCCGTTGGAGTAGCTCGAAGGATCGTCCTAGTCCTACCTAGGCTACCTAGCCTCTAATTAATTAAATATCACATAAATTCTATGAAAAAGTCTATTCTCGGTTACCGACTCTTGTTTACTCTTTCTCGGTAACCGAGTACAAAAGTAGAATAGAACACCGACTGTGTTGTCGGTTACCGACTCTTTCTCTCGGTAACCGAGTAACCGAGTAAAAAGTAGAATAGAACACCGACTGTAAACACTGCGCTCTGTCTTCTAGAATAGAACAGCGACGACTCTTTCTCGGTAACCGAGTACAAAAGTAGAATAGAACACTCCCAATCTGCAAGTCATTGCATAAAATTAGGAGTACTCTAGTAAAATTATTAAAAATAAAATAAATTAATTCCTTAAGGGAGAGCAAAATTAAGTCTCTCTTGTCGGTTACCGACTCTCGCTTGCGCACCGTGGGTTACCCAGTGTAAACACTGCGCTCTTTCTCGGTAACCGAGTACAAAAGTAGAATAGAACACCGACGACTCTTGTTTACACAATTGCGCACCCCTTTGGAATAAATATAAAAACTTAATTAAGAAATAACCACTAGAACTTAAACAAAACAACTATTACTGTGTGTTTAAATCCGGAGCCTAATATCATATTCTTCGATTCAGCCTAGAAGAGAACTAAAAAAGTATGTTGGTATGGCTTATTTTAGTGATTACAGAGGCGAAACAAACAGAAATTATTAAGAACTCTATTGTAAGGTACCTTAAGGACTAGGGGCTGTTGGCTTTGCAATAGTAACATTTATTATCTTATTTTTTTTATAATATAGTTCTAATATAACTTAATTAATTTTATCCTTTGCATTTGCTCGCAGTAGTCTTTTTTTAAAAAAACGAAAGTACAAGTACAAGCAAGAGAAGAATAATTAATGTTCTTTTTGTTTTTGTAACTACTGTACAAGCAAGAGAAGAATAATTAAAATTGAGTAGATAGATTTTCTTTTTTTAATTTTAATAACTTTGGTTTGGTTAATTGGAGTTGGGTCCCCTTATCCTGCAACTTCCTTTGCACCGGGGAATCATTAAAACTAACATTATCTTATAAAAAAGAGCGCCTTCTACTTCGGAGAAATTATTTTAGATTAGAAATTTAATAGCATAGATTCAGTTAGCATTTAGTAGAGTACTAGTTCTAATTCATTTATTATACTTCTCTTGTTTACTCTGTCTGGGTAACCCACGGTAACCGACTACAAAAGTAGAATAGAACAGCGACGACTCTGTCTCGGTAACCGAGTACAAAAGTAGAATAGAACACTCTGTGGCTCTCGCTTGCGTACCGACTCTTGTTTACACTCGGTAACCGAGTAAACACTGCGCTCTGTCTGGGTAACCCACGGTAACCGACTAAAAAAGTAGAATAGAACAGCGACGACTCTGGCCTCTTGTGCTCGGTAACCGAGTCTGTTTTCTATAAAATAAAAAAAAATAATAGTTAAGGTTTCACTTAACTTGTCTTTCGCCGCTAATTCTGTTCAGTTTCTTTGAATTTAGACTTTTTCAATCTTCAGTTTAATTTTCATTGATTTCTTATTAGCTTTGGGAATTTCATTCCTAATTCACAGAAGACTTTCGCTCGCTTCCTTTATTGCCTTTTTGCCTTTTTCTTTTCTTTACTTTGGACTGCTTTATCTTTTCTTTGGACTGCTTTATCTTTACAAAATTAAGTTTAAATATATGACAACATATACAAATACAAATACAAATTTAAATAAGTAAATATGATATTTAATATAGTAGAACAGTTATTTGGTTATGTATTTAAAGTGTTTAATGATTTTCTTGAAAATTTTACTTGTTAACTTATCTTAAGTTATCTTATTTTATTAATGCTTTACTCGTAATTATTATTATTATTAATTTAATCATTATTAGTAAATTAATTATGATCATTTGTGATTATTCTCCTTCTCTTTATTCCCTTTATTTTCATTATTATCTTTATTGTTTTTGTTCTGTTATCTGTCTTTGTACTACGTGCTACTGGTAGGGTTGGTGAAGGGGAAGTTTGTGATGTTTGTGATGCTAGAGCTATTTGTTAACTTGAGTTTAAGTGTTACTTTGATTAGGGGGGTAGGCGTTTATCAACCAGCAGTGAAGCTTTAGTTGTTAACGAATCATCTGTATCAGTTGAAACAACCCATAAAGTTGATGAATAAAAGATTAAAGAATCTAAAGTTGAACCAGAGATTAAAAAAAATCTAAAGTTGAACCTTACGATTATTTAGTTAAGACAACTACAAAGGAACCGTTAAGTTTTGATGATGATGATAGTGAAGACAGTATTACAAGTATTCTTAATTGGTGTTACAGGTTATTATCATAGAAATAGTAATAATATAAATAATTTATTAGCATCAGCTAATATCTTTGCCTTTGGGTCTGCTTTAGCTTTCTTATTATCTAAAGCTAACTTAACATTAGCTTCAGATTTAATGGGTGTTATGGCTTATTGTTCAATTACCACGCCATTTAAATTACCCAACCAGTTTGAGTTATTTAAATCAAAAATCCTTAGCTCGAAAACTAAATCCCAATCTAAATTTCATGAAAATTTTATTTTATTAAAGGATTAACAAATTCTAATGAGATATTAACTAAGGAACTTAAAACTCTCAAATATGGTATTATAAGCAATCCTGATTTACAAAACAAACTAGTAGTAGTCAAACGATTAGAACTTTAAAGTCTAGTTTAATAGATATAATTAATACAATTAACTCTACATAAGTTGAAATTGTCGAATTAACAGCAAAAAAAAACAAACAAAAGTTCTAACTATAATGATGGTTTAGCTAGCTTGATTTACAATATATTTAACGAAGTAGTTTTACCTGCTGATCGATTTAGGGAATTATATAATAATTTTAAAGTTTTAGATCCTAAGTTTTAAAACAATATGTTCCAACATAATAAAATATCTGAAGCTTTTCGCAACTATAGAGAGCGAGGTAAAACTAATTTTTTAAAAGAAAAATCTTCTTTTTTCTAATTATAATTAAAGAGCTTATAGTACCAGTGCCCGGGTAAAGGGGATGAATCTTTTCTCACCTGTCGTACAATACTGAGCTAAATCTCCCCTATCTCTATAATTTTAAACAAGTGTTTATTTTCTACTTATAAATTTAATAAAAGTAATAGTCCTATTAAAAATACTCTACTATATCCTTTGATGAATTATTACTTATTTTAAATAAAGAAGATATAGACAACTAAGCAAAACAGCTTTTAATAGAACAAAAATTTGGTTAGGGAGTTCAGGTTGAAACTAGAATAACAAAAATATAACTAACCCGTTTTATCCAGCTATCTCTATTGATTTAGTAAAATTTTTTATAAATAGCCCAAACAATTTTTATAAATTATGTAGTAATTATGTTGAGGCGAAGTAGAATTCTAAAAACTTAAAGATTAAACAGTTATTAAAAAAAATAGAAGGTGTGGGTTTGAATATATATTTAATATATGCTATGGTAGATTATTAAGAATCATTAGTAATATTAAATTAATAAATAAACATAATATATTAACAGATGCCGCTCAAGATTTAGGTAAAGATTTTATTAGTAAGTATAACAATAATTTATATTTAAGTTCTATATTTGAAGACGACTTTGATTTAATCAAAACTTATAAATATAAAGATTTTAAAGATAAAATAAGGTATAGTCAATTACAACTATTTGATGAAAATTTATTATGAAAATAAAGATTTGTTAATACAAAATTCAGATATTACTATTTATACTTTTATAGGGGGACGAACTAGTTGCCCTTTTTAAAAAACTCTTAATTTGTTAGACAATAAAGTCGGTTTTAAAGTTATAAGGTTAAACGAACTATATTAGTACCTGGAAGTGAGTTTACCACTTTTTTTATTAAAAAAACAAAAACGAAAATAAAACTAGATTAGATAGACCTAAACATCTACCTATGTTAATTCCACCTAAATCTTATGGGTTATCATCAGAAGGTTTAAATTAGGGTATACCAGGGAGAAGATTTCAAGAGGATTAACAAAATTTTTATGGAGCTATAGATGAAAAGACAAGATTTATTTAAAATGTTTGGTATAAGCTTCATTAAATATGCCACGGAGGACAAAGTTCATAATTTGAAGGGGCCGATAGTGAGTCTGAGTAATTGGGGATGGGGTAGATATAGCGGAATCTATAGTGGGGCCTATCCAATGAGAGCCATGAAACCGATGATGACATTGATGAGACAAAGTCAAATAAGATGGGCATCTGGTAAGGCGATAAGTAATGGAATGAATGAAATCGAGAGAGAAAATGATGGTAATATTATAGGAAGAATTAAAGGTAAAGAATTGGTGAATCCAAAAATGATAGAGAAAAATATAAATTCAAATCCCTTTAAGGAAATAGTAGCTAAAAATAAAGGTGGTTATATTGCTTATTTAAAAAATCAAGCATTATTAAGTAATATTGCAGATATATTAAATGATGATCTAAGAAAAGAATATGAAGATATATTTAAGAAGAATGTTTTAGATTTATTAGAAAAAGGTAAAACTTATAGTGTATTATTACAGGTAGTTTATATAACGGATGGAGAAGTTAAAGGGTCATCACCTATGAAGTCTATTATTATTACGAAAAAATATTAATAGTTATTTTGTTTTACAAAGAATAAAAATGGCATTAAATAATTTTGAAAGTGAATATCAATTGAGTGATTATTACGGGAGATGTTTTGTTTGTTGGAGAGAATGGTTATCTAAAGAAGATTATTTAAAGGGAATTAGTGATGAAGAAGTAGATAATATTGTGAATGAAGTTTTAATAGATGATATGCCTTTGCATTATAGAGATTATATTAAAAAGAAAGAGTAAGATCAATGATGTAAGTATTTTTTAAAAGATTATTAGTGTACTACCTAAATATGAGAGTATAGATAATTTACATAGTATTGGATAGATAGAAGGGAATGCATTGAACATTGAACATTGAACATTGAACATTGAACATTGAACATTGAACATTGAACATTGAACATTGAACATTGAAAAATGAACATTGAACATTGAACATTGAACATTGAACATTGAACATTGAACATTGAACATTGAACATTGAAAAATGAAGCGGTTAAGTTGAGGAAGGAGATGCTTTAGCTTTAGCAGGAGACATGTTTGAGTAGATGCTAATGAAACTTTATATAGAAATCTTAAAAATTATATTAACTTATTTAATAAGAATAATAATAATAAGGTGCAGATTAAAGATGTATTTTTCTTGAATGAAACTCTTAAGGAAGTTGAGATGGGGGATTCTTTATTATTTTTATTTGAAAAAGATATTGCCGTGAATGATGATAGTTTATGTATAGATAGAAAAGAAAGAAAGTAAGAAAAGAAAGAAAGCTCAAAATGAGAAAAAGTCTAAAAAGTGAGGGAGGAAGGTGAGGAGGAAGGGAAGGTGATTCTTAGTTGAAGGGAAGGTGGAGACTCTAAGGAAAGCAGAACTTTATCATTTAGAGGTATAAACAAATATACACAGATGGTCATAATTAGAAAATTCACAAAAGGGTTGTATAAATAAGAAAAATATAACTCGGTTTTTATTCTTATCTGTTGCCTCCCCTGTTACCTCCCCTGTTGCCCTGTTGCCCTTCGTTATAACAGCGCCAACAGCAAAGGTCCCTCGCTTTTTATTTTTAGAACCCTTGCCCTGTTGTTCGTATATTTCTCCTCATATGAGGATAATAAGCCGAACCGCCCACAGACAGGCTCCCCTGTTGCCTCGTTTGCGGTGCGTTTGCGGTGCGTTTGCGCTGCGTTTGCGCTGCGTTTGCGCTGCGTTTGCGGTGCGTTTGCGCTGCGTTTGCGCTGCGTTTGCGGTGCTTGCAATACGTTTGCGCTGCTTGCAATAGTAAAAAGCAAACCTTGCTTCCAATGTCAAGGTAATGAGTGAGTTATTATTTGTAGCCTATGCCTAATGGTAGGATGGCTACAACCAAGCCAATAGGTCCAGTCTAGCCTTGCCTCTGTTGCCCTTTCGTTAGAACACCGTGGGTTACCCACTCTTGTTTACACAATTGCGCAGCGACTCTTGCCGGAAGCTAAGAGCAACATTTGCTTTTCATTTCGCAACCTTTTCTCGCACCTTCCTCTTTCTCGGTAACCGAGTACAAAAGTAGAATAGAACTCGGTCAGCGATGATTGCTTTTCATTTCGCAAATGCAAAAGAGGCCAGAGTCGTCGGTAACCGAGTTCTAACGAACGAGCAACAGAGGTTGTTGTTTATTCTTATAATTATAATCAAAATAAGAACTAAATGACAAGCAATCATCGGTAACCGAGTTCTAACGACAGAGGAAGGTGCGAGCAAAGGTTGTTATTCTTATAATAAAAATAAGTGTTCTAACGACAGAAATGACAAGCAATCGTCGGTGTTCTATTCTACTTTTTACTCTCGCTTGCGCACCGTGGGTTACCCAGAACGAGTTCTATTCTAGAAGACAGAGGAAGCTAAGAGCAAAGGTAATAATACAAACATAGCCTTTGCCTCTTGGGCTTCAGTTTATATTCTTATTTGTTATAATTATAAGAAGCCAAAGGGTAAAAAGCAAAGGTTGAAGACTAAAAATAAGAAGTGTGTTCGGGAGCTCTCCCTTTAATTAAAATTCTATTAGCTGGGGGATACTTATGGGAAACTTACAACTTCTAGCTTAGGCAAATTTAAAGGGGATTTACTTTTAATTCATAAAGTAGGTTTATTATTCTTACTCTTATTCAAATTATTCTTTTTTATTAGCTTGACTAAGAACACACAAAGCTGAAGCAAAATAAATTATAAATAATCTAAATTCATCTAAATAAGCCCCTGGAGCGCTAGTATTGTAATTGAAAGCTAAGTTACCAAAATTATTAAAAAATAAAGGAGCAAACACTAAAAATAATAAAGCTAATAAACCTAAAGTAATATATAAAGAATAAGTAGTAATTATACCAGTATCTAATTTAGCTAAATTTTTACCAGTATTATTAAAATAGTTAGATAAACCATAAGGTCCTAAGAATTCTATTGCACCTCTATCAATTTCTTTAGAGATAGTATATCCTAATTTAAATCCATTAGTAATAAAATATTGGTTATAAATAGTATCAAAAAAATATTTTCCATTTAAGAAAGTATATAGACTTTTTCCTATACCTATATAATTTATATTTATAGAATTAACCCTCTTATCTCCAGTTAAACGATCAAAACTTAAATCTCTTAAACTATTTTTATATCTTCTATTTGTAAATGCTGCTAAACTATTACTGTTATTATAAGCATAAGCATAATAATTCTCATTCCCATTCCCATTTCCATTTCCATACCCAAACCCATTCCAATTAAACTTAAAATTAATTAACAAAATAGGTTGTATGTGGTACAAATAGATAGCTAAGGCTGCACCAGAGAAACTTAAAAATGCTGGTAATAATTTAATTATAGGATTTAAAGAGAATTCCGCTTCCACTAATGAGAGATTATTTGGATGTGTAAATACAGAATTAGCCCAAAAGTCAGTCCCTAATCCCACAAATAAATCAGAAAAAATGAATCCAAAGAATATACTAAAAATAGCTAAAATTAATAATGGAACAATCACAGCTAATTTAGACTCATGAGAATTTAAATAAGATTCTTTATTACCTTGAGGTGTAGTTAAAAAAACTAAACTTATTAATCTAAAACTATAAAAAGCAGTTATACCTGCTGTAATAGAACCTAAAATATAAGCATACATACCACTAAAACTATATTGACCGAAAGCTAATTCTAAAATTAAATCTTTACTATAAAATCCTGTTAAAAAAGGAGTAGCTAATAAACTTAAAGAACCAGTTAACATTACTGAGTAAGTAAAAGGTAAAAATTTGATTAAACCTCCCATTTTTCTGACATCTTGTTGATCTGCAAAAGAGTGTATTACTGCCTATTTCTTGATCTACTCCTGAGTTCAGGCATGATTTAAATCTTTTAATTCATTTTTTAGAATGAGTAGTTAATCTTCTAAGCGATGATTTGATTAAAATCTCTTAATTTTATTAAATAAAAATTAGCTTTAACTATATAATATAATTATTATAAAATAAGTAAAGTAAACAAATTCTTATATTTATTATTTTAAGGTAGATACTCAATATATTACTATATTGTTGGGACCATATCTTAGTTATGTAAATTATAAAAATTTTTTAGATGATTTCAATGAAAAAACGTTCTTCTATCATTCATAGAAGATTTAATTTGAATAATTTCGTTATATTTTTTTTTATGTTCTTTGTTCTCAAAATAATTTAAAACTTCCATTCAATCTTTAGAATCTAAATACTTACTACTAAATAAAGGGTATTTTATTAAATAATTTTTTAAAACTATATTACCAACTAAACTAGTAGTTCTAATTCTGTGTTGAGGATTTTTAGATTTAGATTTAGTTTCTTTAACCATACAAAGTAAAAAATCACCTATCAAAGATAGTACGTTAAAATTATTATTTCCATCTAAATCAATTATTCTTTGGCTTTGGGTTATTTCTAAAGAACAAGCTATTCTTTTTAATATGTTTTTCTTATCAGTAGAAACTCTTACAGAAAAATGTCCATCAGCCTCAATGAATCCTGAAAGTCAAGCATTTGAATTTAAAGGAGTTAAATCTAAAGGGTATTTATTAATATCATATCCTTTATTATTAAGATAATCTATTAACTTATTTAATTTATAAATTTTGGGAGTTCTTATATAACCGTTTATAATATTAATCAGTCTGTATAGACTAACTAAATTTGATATTCGATAAGTATAGGCATTTTGACCTTTAACTTTATAAATATGACCTATATCTAATTTCTCTTGTATTATAGAAATTAAAGGAAAATCTTTAGAATTAAATGTTAAAGTTATCATAGGATATATAATTTTATTCATTTTATCCCTTTCATTTATAGGTATTCAAATACACCCAGCACCCTCAAATAAACCAGCTAAATATGAACTAAATTTTTGATTTATAGTTCTAAAACTTTTCTTCACTACCGTTCCTAGTGCTTGTTTTTTTAAAGGAATATTTAATTCTCCTTGAGCCAATGTCGCCACTGTCCCTGTGCTTTTTCTTTGGCAGGTAACGAATGAAAAATTCAAATTATTAATTAATAATACAGATGAGTTTAGATCAAATGAAGAACTATTTTTAAAATCTAAGAAAAACAAAATTATAATTATAACTTCCTGCGTGTGGCCTCTAAGGATCTCTAAGAGTTTATATCTTAAATTTCCTTTTGATTGTCCTGTTTTTAATACTTTAGTTATAGTTTTATACAGGAGTTTCCAAAATATAGCAGGATTTATAGCAAGCACATTAATACCAGCACCTAAAAATAATAATGCTTTGTTTGAATAGGTAGAATTTTACAATTTTTCCCCTCATAAGAACCGTACGTGCGACTTTCACCGCATACGGCTCAATCTTTATAAACAATTGTTTGCTTCGCTACTGTTGCTATATAGCAACTGGAATAGCTTCTTGAAATTCAAGTGAAACAAGCTAAATAATAATATATATAATTTTATTTTTTAATGATTTTAAATAATACTTATTTTCTAATAATATGTTTTTATCTAACATAGAGTTTAATTTTTATGGCTTATTTTTAATTATTTAAGAGCTAAGGTAGTACTTTTAAATTTCTGGACTTCAATTAATTTTTGATCTAATAGTACGATTGATTTAGATTTTTTTTTAATTTAGTTAGATCACTCATTGGGGCTCTTTTATAAACGGTTCCCTTAGATTTTAATCTTTTCCACTGTAACTTAGCACCTTCAGACAATTTTTTTTTGTTTTTTTATTGTTTCTAAAGTTCTTTTTTTACCGTAGTAATGATGCTTTTCACCTAATTTACCTAAACTAATATTTTTCCTATGTTCCTCAGTTAAAATTTTACCTTTTTTTGCTAAACTTATTAAAAATTTAGACTGTAAAGTATGTTTATTACCTTTTCAACTGGTAGAAAATTGGGATAAATTTAAAGTATTTTTACTATAAAAAGGACAATTAAATAAAACATCTAACCAAAATTGTTCTCTATTTAGAAGAACTTCATTATTATCTATAATTTCAATAATTTGAAATCCAAAATTAGACCAAGAATATTTATTGACACTACTATAAAATTTAGGATGCTTATTATTTTTGTAAGATTTATAATGAGTATTAAATCTTCTTTTTAAATTAATAGCAGAACCTATATAACATTTAGAGGGGTCCTCTAATAACCAAAATAAATAAATACCTGAACCTCAATTAATTAAAGACTTATTAATTTAATTCATAATTTTTATCAACATTAATAAATTTTAAATTAGGTTTGGCTAAAGGAAAATTAAAATTACAATGACAGTTTAAGTCATTAAAAATTAAAGTAGAAATTTGATTTTATTCCTTGAGAAGCTAGACAAATTTTAAAATATAAATCATATATTTGATTTTTTCCTACTTTTCCTACTTTTCCTACTTTTCCTACTTTTCCTACCTTTTCCTACCTTTTCCTACTTTTCCTACTTTTCCTACTTTTCCTACTTTTCCTACTTTTCCTACTTTTCCTACTTTTTATTTTTTTTAGCTCATAACCAACATTTTTTATGTATGTAATTTCTGATAAATCTTAAAAATTTATTATTAAAATTACGTTTTTGATTATATTTATTAATTTTTGTAATCTATAGAATATAACCTCTATAGATAGTTTAGATTAAAATATATTATTACAATCTTTTTTAAAATCATTAATTGAAGTTATATAATATATATATACAATACTTTATAAAAACAATATCTAATTCAGCATTCTCACGAATTGGTTAAATATAACCTATCCTTGGCATTACCCAAGGCTTTAGCTTGGTAGATTATCCTGCACCCGGACTGTATAGTAAATAAAACTATCCTCCAAATTTTATGAGGTAAAACAAAAGAAAATTAAACATTTTTGTTTCTTTTCTAGTTAAAACAGTTGAAACATTATATTATTATATGAACTTATGTCTAAAAACAATTTTTTTTTAGCTGGTTCCCCCGCTCCAGCAGGGAAGTAGCCCCTTTGGAGCTTATAAAAAATCAGATCACTACTATTTCAATCCCTATTGTATAAAATCCTATAATTAAAGAAAGAAGAACCCCTAACCACTTAAAAAATCAAATATTGAACAAACAATGAGATTTATAAAATGTTTAAAAAATTTTATTAACAGGGGGCATAACTTAAATAATATTTATCATTATACAATAAATTATTTTCAATAATATACTTTAATCTTTTTTGTCCTATACCTAATTTTTTTAAAGCAATAGTTAGTGTTGTGTACACAGTGTTGTTTACACAGTGTTGTTTACACAATGTTGTTTACACAGTGTTGTTTACACACACACCTTTATAAGTTTTTATAATATTTTTATCTTTATCCATCAAAATTATAGGTTTATACTTTTTTCAGAATTAGTTAAAGAAGGATGATTCTTTAAAGCTAAAGATATTTTTAATTTAGTTTCAATTGACAATTGATTTTTGTTTATTTAATTATTTCATTATTTCATTATTTCATTATTTCATTATTTCATTATTTCATTAACCATTACTTATTTTTAATTTATGTTCATCAGAAAGTATTTTACCTTTCATTTTATTACTTATTACTTATTACTTATTAATTTTTTGTTTCCTTACTATGTTTATTATTTAACCAACTATTACAATTTTGTAATATATTTAAAGTATTTTCTTTGAATTTTTTATCATTGAAAATTTTATCTAACCAAAAATGTTCTCTATTTAAAAGATTATTTTTATCATCAACAAATTCAATAATTTGAAAACCAAAATTAGATCAACCATATTTTTTTATAGAGTTATAAAATTTTTTATGGTTATTAGTTTTCAAAGCATTATTATGACAATAATGCGCCTGAAATCTTTTTTTTAAGTTTATAGCTGAACCTATATAACATTTAGAAGGGTCATCTAATAATAAAAATAAATATATACCCGGATTTAAATTAGTAATGGGATTGTTGATCAGTTCATAATTTATTTTAACATTAATAAATTTAAGATCAGGTTTAGTTAAATAAAAAAATCCTTATTATTCTTAAAATTAGGATCAAATTTATCTTTATTTAAATTATATTTATTATTAATATTTAAATTTATATTCTGCAGTGTACTTTTTTTAATATTAAAAATACTAAAGTTATATGAGCCTTTTTTAAAATAAATATTATATAAATAATCCTTACTGACTCTAGGATGTTTTTTTTTAGCCCAGATCCAACTTCTATTATGAATATAATGTCTTATAAAATCTATATTTTTATAAGTAGGCTTAAATAAAGATGCTCATTTAGGTATAAGTAACTGTAATCTATATAATATTTTATCTATAGTTAAATAAGGTTTAAATATATTTTTACATTCTTTTTTAAAAAGATCAATATTTTGATTATGAGTATTTATTGAATCTTTATTATTTGATGAATATATATAATATATAATATCCTTATAATGTAAGTTATTATATTGAAGAATAAAAAAATAAGTGAAATAGAACACCATAGTATTCCTATTAATTTTTATATAATTAAATATTATTATAATCATATCTTGTAATATGTTTATAAAAGATAATATAAGTTCCTGTAATAATACAATGCAAACGGGCTTACCAACCTTCAACATTTTCACAATTTTTACAATAATATTATTGTATGAGGGTAAGATTCTCTCTGTTCTGCATTTATTCTTTATATGATGAACTTTTATATAAAAACTTATAAAATTTGGTCCTTTATTTATCTTCTCCTGAATAAATATTTCATCTGACCTCTCTTTCTTTACAGAGAGGTATATAGAATAAAAATTTTCAATCACGTTATTGCAGTTTTGATAAGAGTTCACTCTCGTTAATCTTTCTCATCTTAAATATAATTTAAATTTTGATCATATACTCGTCCTTATATGTTCATTAAATATATTCTTTAAATCAGGACCGTATTTAAAATGAAAATGCCTATGTTGTCATACGAAGAAAGCGTGATTTACAGTATGCATTAAAGCTACATTGTACTGACTAAGCCCGATAGCCATCATCATATCAAAAAAAACAAAATAAAAATATAATTACTTTCGTAATTTTTTGGACTATTTCTTTTCTTAATTAAAATTTTTTATTGTTCTTGCTTTAATGTTTTAAGCAAACAAAAATACTCCTCCTACCTAGCTAGCAAGAAGGACCACCCTTAGCAGGTACTTTAAATATGTGGGGAGCTTTACCGGCCTAAGCGCTGATTGTATCTGACTCCTCCCCCCCCTCTCTCGGTTACCGTGGGTTACCCACTCTTGCTTTGCTAAGATAGCGGTAGCGCATCTAAGGTAGGGTTAGAGGAGGCTGGGCATTTTTCCAGTAGGCTTATGGGAAGGCTAGTAAAGTTATACATAACCCTTCTCCTTTTCTAGCTATATTTAGAGTTTTATTATAAAAGCTAAAACTATTGAAGATAAAGTAAAAATTAAGAATTTCACGTGTAGTCTCTGAGGAACCTACTTTTATAAATATAATTATAATTTGGTTTACTGCTGATATCCCATTGTATCATACTTGTAATTTTTTCTATGGTTACTAAATATAACAGGAGTATACTAGTCTTTAGGGGTTCCCAGCATATAGTGAAATTTTATTAGAACATATGATGAAAATTATTTAATATTTTTGTTTTTCTCTTGCCCTTTCTCTGGGTAACCCACGGTGCGCAAGCGAGAGTAACCGAGTAAAAAAGTAGAATAGAACTCTTTCTCGGTAACCGAGTAAAAAAGTAGAATAGAACAGCGACGACTCTTGTTTACACTGGGTAACCCACGGTGCGCAAGCGAGAGTAAACACTGCGCTCTTTCTTTGTACAAAAGTAGAATAGAACACCGACGACTGTTGCATATCTGTCTCGGTAACCGACTAAAAAAGTAGAATAGAACACTCTTGTGCTCGGTTAGCGTGGGTTACCCACTCTTGCTCTTTCTCGGTAACCGACTAAAAAAGTAGAATAGAACACCGACTGTTGCCCGGTTACCGACTCTTGTTTACACTCGGTAACCGAGTAAACACTGCGCTCGGTTACCGACGACTCTTGCTCGGTTACCGAGAAGCTGCGAGCAACATTTGCTTTTCATTTCGCAAATGCAACAGAGGTTGTTTTTATTCTTATAATTATAATACAAAATAAGTGTTCTAACGACAGAAATGAAAAGCAATCGTCGCTGTTCTAACGAAAGAGTTCTATTCTAGAAGACAGAGGAAGCTAAGAGCAAAGGTTGCGAAATGACAAGCCATCGTCGCTGTTCTATTCTACTTTTGTACTCGGTTACCGAGAAAGAGTTCTATTCTAGAAGAAAGAGTAAGCTGCGAGAAACATTTGCTTTTCATTTCGTTCTTGTTTTTATTTTGATTTTGATTATAAGAATAAAAACGAAATGAACTTTGTTCTTATATTTTTCCTCATATGAGGAGAAGAACCCCTGTTGCATTTGTTCTTGTTCTTGTTCTTGTTCTTGTTCTTGTTCTTGTTCTTGTTCTTGTTCTTATAAGAATAAAAACGAATTGAACTTTGTTCTTATTTTGATTCAACTAAGAATAAAAACCCGTAACTCAATAATTACCATCGGTTACCGTGGGTTACCCACGGTTACCGTGGGTTACCCAGACTGTGTAACACAGGTAGCAAGGGAATAAATTGGCTGGTAACAACCAAGGGAGGAAACAGGGTTGGCCTAGGGCTAAAAAATGGAAGTTTGTATTATGATTTACCTATTGGGGTAAGCCATTAGGCAAAGGCTAAAAATAAGAAGTAAAAAGCAAGGGAAGCAAGGGCCTTCGTTAGAACAGCACACAAGCAAGAGTTCTAAAAATAAAAAACAAAAACAAAAAAAAGCAAGGGAGGCAAAAGGCTTGGCCTAGGCCTAGCAACTGTTTTAAGACTACAAATAATAAGGGAGTATAATTTAATTATAAATAGTAATATATAAGTCATCTAGGGAAATTTTAAAATAAATAAGAAAAACTAACAATATTATTAATAATAAAAGATATCCTAATTGAGATATTGTACTAAAAGCAATAATTCTTTTTAAATCATTTTGTAATAATCCACAAGTAGCAGCAAAAAAGGCAGTACTTGATCCTATTAAAGTAATTATTAATAAAACACTTCCACTAAATTCTAAAATAGGAGAGATTCTTATTAATAAATATATACCAGCAGTAACTAGTGTTGCAGCATGTAATAAGGCACTTACAGGTGTAGGCATTTTTGTTAACAGTAAATTTCTCTACTGATCGGACTATATCTTCTTCATATTTAATTATATAAAGCTTCACGGGTAGTCTCTGAGAAACTTACTCTTGTATTATTATACAATTTGGTTTCTGCTGATTGTCCATGTATCTTTAAGATTATCACTACCATAAATACCATGATGAATACTTAAAGCTTTAGGATGTTCCAGCATAAAGTGAAGTTTAAGGAGACCCTTATTTATTGCTACACATTTTAATTTTAAATAATATTTATAAACCTAATTTGTAATTCATTGAAGGAATTGAATAGCTTGGTCTTCTACTAATGATAATAATTTATCACGCGATTTACTACTAATTTGAAGTCTATAACCTAACGTTCCACCTGAAGTAATACGAATATGGATTGTAACTGTTAAACCAAATTTAAATTCCAATACCTTTTTAAACAAAAAGATCTACTTCAGCTAAGGTAAATTAATCTGTACTTAAACATATACCATTACCAGACTTCAAACCATCATCCATTATTCAATGAGCTAAACCAATAGGAGTTATTAATTCCTCTATATTAAGTGGAACTATTTTAATGAATCCTTTTTGTATTCAGATCATTTATATCATTGAGAGTGTAATAAAGTTAAATAAGGTAAGCTTTTTGTACTAAATGCATATTGAGAAATAGGCTTTCCCGTTTTAGGATTAGGGTTGGATTGGTTACCCCATCCCCGTCTAGGTTCAGTATTAGTGCAAATACTATTATATATCTTTTTTCACAAATGATAAATATAATCTTTATTTTTTAAAGTTATAGCATATAAAGCATTTGTATTTAATTTAGGTTTTCCATTTAAATCTTTATGAGTAAATCTTAATGATCCATCACCTAATAAATTACCAATTAAAGGATCTATTATTTATTTAGAAAATGGAATTATAGGTTTTAGCGCTGTTTGTTTAGGAGATCTAAATCTACCTTTACTGTCTCTTAATTTATAGTCAGGAAGGATAGGAATACTAAAACAATATAAAATTGATAAATCAGGGTAAAAATTTTTTTTTAAAATAAATTGAAATAAGAAAAATAAAAATAAATTAATGTAGTTGTGTCTAGCCTCCATAGAGCCTGGTAACCAAGAGTGTAAAGGGATATTAGCACTTTTAGCTAAAGCACCTCCTAATAAGAATAGAGCTATAATAGTAATAGCTACTTCATTCAAATAAGGTACTAAAGAAAAGACTTCAGAGTAATTTAAAGAACCAAAGATAGAAAATACAGCAAAAAAACCTATACTCATTAACATATCCAAGGCGATCAAATTTATCATGCAATTAAATATTTTTACTTTTCCCTTTTAGGGGTATAGCTAGTCCTACTGACAGCTTTTACAAGAAGGAAGCTACCTATAAAAAAAGAAGGAGTTAAATTATTTTCTTTTTGTGTTCATTCTATCTTTGATTAATAGAATTTCAGCTAATCCTTCATCGGTTAGCCGGTTAGATGTTTACCTTTATCTATTAAAGCAGCAACTTTACAGAAATCTTGATATTCCAACTGTTTTATTCCTTGAATTGGATAGGTTTTAAACATTGGAATAATTATATTTTGGTTGTCTGCAAATTTAGAAACAGTGAAATCAAAAGCATTTTCACCGTGAGAATAAACAGCTCCACAATTCATAAATTTAGCGACTAACTCTAATAATTCTTTGTCTCTCTTATTTTGTGTAAGTTTAAACATTAATTGAATAGCATAACCAATTTTAGTTCTATTCGATTTAAAAATACTCAAAAAGAAACAACATTCAGCAGTTACAAAGCCTGCAATTCAATTCGGATCTGGAATTTTAGTAGTATTAATTACAGTCGCTGTTCTATTCTACTTTTGTAGTCGGTTACCGTGGGTTACCCAGACAGAGCGCAGTGTTTACACTGGGTAACCCACGGTGTTCTATTCTACTTTTGTACTCGGTTACTCGGTTACCGAGAGAAAGAGTCGGTAACCGACAAGAGTCGGTAACCGGGCAACAGATTTATAATTAGGAAAATTAGATTTATGAAGATTAGATCAGGCAAAGCCAGCTAAATTTATTGAAGCTCTAAGATTAATTATTTGCAGTAATCCTTCTTCAGTCAAGTGCATTTTATTATTTATAAGTTTAACAATTCTAGTAAATAATATAAAATCAGCAGCTTTTTGAGATAGTAATGGATAGTTTGAAAAATGTGGTATTATACAATTTGTTAAATCTTGAAGGGAATTTACTCTAAAACTAGCTTAATTTTTAGTGTTTTTGTTTACGATTATTCCACATCCAAAAAATTCTTTCAATTGTAACAGTAAGTTTATATCTTTAGAATTTAGAGATATTTGAAAGCTCGGTTTTACAGCTCAAAGTAATCTATCTTTAATTCTATTATCGATATAAATTGTAATACCAAAAGATCCTTCACCATATACAATTCCTGTTACGAATCAAGGATTAAGCTTAGAATTTGGAACTAAAGTAGAAAAGGTTATTTTAAATTTTAATTGTTTAGAAAGGATTTTGACTTGATAATATCTCTCGAAACCCATTAGAGTACACCTTAAATTTATTAATTTTTGTTTTTTTAATAAATCAACTACCGTCTACTCGTTGCTCTTTTACAGGCGAGATTCCTGACTTAGATCCGCGATTGCCCATTTTTGTTTTCACTCATCTTATGACTTGTTACCTTACCCAGGTAATTAGTCTGGCCACTTAAATACTTTCGGATTAAGCTTGGTATCAAAAGCTTTAGGGTGTTTCCGGAGTTTGATAGTTTTGGGCACAAATTTGAAATCCCACTTCAAAAAGCACCTCCTCTATTCATAGTAAAAGCTAACATAGCTGCTTTATTTGATTGTATTCTAGTAAAATAAAAATTAATTAATAAATATGATACTACACCTATTGCTTCCCACAGTAGTTTTATTAATGATATCTTAATTTAAAATAACCCTTTAACTTTATATGCCATAGCGGGGTACAATATAAGGTCCTACAATAGAAGCTAATGATTGTATTTGTCGTACTGGTATAACGATCTCCCCTTGTTCTTGACGAATTTAATTAGACGAATTCTAAGGAAAAATTTATCCTTTAAAGCAACTTGTAGTAAATTTATATCGTTTAAATTAAAACTATCTGTATTTAAATGAGTTGCTTTAAATGTATCAATTCCCCGTCGTCCATATTCCAATAAGCTAGTGTTTTTATTCTTACTGTTGCCTTTTGCCCTTTTGCCTTTGCCTGTTGCCCTTTCTTCGTTAGAACAGAACACCTAATTATTTTCCATGACAAGGGAAGCAACCCCCCCTTAGTTAGAACACCGAATTCATTTCCATGACAAGGGTAGCAACCCCCTTCTTCTAGAATAGAACAGCGAAATCATTTCCATCGGTTAGCGTGGGTTACCCACGGTTACCGTGGGTTACCCAGACT
>Ga0193702_1000297_pt1 | contig 19424 bp, 19 predicted proteins | sample U3a1metaG_FD_143060 | JGI IMG/M metagenome (GOLD analysis project Ga0193702, IMG submission 143060) | Soil microbial communities from a riparian zone of the East river system, Colorado, United States - U3a1 | ecosystem: Environmental > Terrestrial > Soil > Riparian zone | place: USA: East River... | reverse complement strand
TGATCGCGGGACGGCCCTTCGTGTGCCACTTCGCGGTGTCCAGCCATTGGATGATTCACTACCTGAACGCGGGCATGGCCGAAAGCGCGGAAAAGCGCGCCGAGGAAGCGCACTGCATGGCGACCTTCGACACCGACTTCGCGCTGCGCCACGCGGCCGCCTTGCAGGACATCGACAGCCGCATGGGCCTGCCCTACCTCGGCATCGACTGCGCCGAAACGCCCGACGGCAAGCTGCTGATCTTCGAAGTCGACAACGCGATGATCATCCATGCGATGGACGCCGAGGACATGTACCCTTACAAGAAGCCGGCGATGCGCAAGGTGTTCGCGGCGTTTCGCGCGTTGCTCGAGCAGGCGCGTTAGAGCTGGCCCGCGGCGCGTGCGGCGTGCTTTTCGGCGCGCGCCGCCTCCGCCAGCTTGGGAGCCGTACGCGGCGCGAGACTGAACAGCCAGAATCGCTCGTTGGTGATGCCGGGCCGCGAACCGCGCCACAGCTCGTTCCACAGCCGGCGGTCGACCGCCGGCCCGCCAAACGCCGCCTCTCTTTGCACCAGCAAGGTGGTGCAGCGCGCGCCCGGCGTCACTTCCAGCCGCACCGGATTGTGCCCGGTGACATAGCGCAGCATCGCGCGCTCGCCCTCCCCCAGGTTGATGCTCGCGATGCAGTCGGTCTCGGGCAGCGGCATCGATGCGAACACCGAGCGATAGCTCTTCGCGTAGTCGAGCCAGGGCATCCACAGGGTGCTCAGCAGCGTCCAGGTCAGGGTCAGCCCGATCACCCACGCGGTCAGGCCCTTGGCCGGCTGGTTCCACCACATCCGCAGCGCCAGCAATCCGCCGATGGTCGCGAGCGCCGCGGCGAGCGTCGGGGCCGCCTGGAAATCCGGTACGAATTCCATCGGCAGCACCCGCGCCAGCGGCGCCCAGTGCGGCGGCGCATCGGTCAGCATCATGATGCCCCAGCCGACCCAGATCGCCAGCGACAGCAGCCCGAACAGCATCAGGCTGGCCCACTGCCATGAGCGTTCCGCGCGCAGCGGCACGGCGCGCGCGGCGGGGGCCGCCAGGATCGCGATCGGTATCATCAGCGGCCACGCATACACGCAGCGCCCCGACGAGGACACCGCGAGCACCAGCATGAGCACGCCGAACGCCACCAGCGCGTACTGGACCGGCGGTTCCGACAAGGCGCTACGGCGCTTTTGCCACAACAGCCACAGCGCCAAGGGCAAGCCGGGGAAGGTGAACCAGGGGATGGTCTGGGTCCAGAACCACGGCAGGTGCTCGGTGCCCAGCAGCGGCACCGAAAATCCCAGGAAGCGGCCGACGTTATTGACCCAGAACCAATCCATGAACAGCGCCGGCGAACGCGCATACAGCAGCGCCGGCCAGATCAGCCAGGCCGGCGCGCTGAGCACCAGCGCCAGCAGCAGCGCCTTGCGATACCCGCGCGTGCGCCATTCCTTGAAACACAGCGGCAGGAGCAGCGCGGTCACGCTCATCACGGCCGGCCCGATCAGGCCCTTGGACAGGAAGCCGAGGCTGACGCCGAGGCCGAGCAGCACGCCACCGGCCATCGGCCTGGCGAGCACGGTGGCGAAACCCAGCGCGGACAGCGCGAACCCCGCCAGCAAGGGGATGTCCGGCATCATCAAATGGCTTTGCACCAGACTGCCCAGGCAAGCGATCAAGACCAGCACGGCGTAGCGCCCCGTGCCGCGGCCCCACCAGAGGCGCGCGGTCGAGGCGAGCGCCCAGCAGGCAATCAGCATGAAAAAGCCGGACGCCAGACGCGCGCCGTCATGCAGCGGCAACCAGCCGGAGAACAGGTAGGCGAAGGCGCTGGCGGCCCAATAAAACAGGGGCGGCTTTTCCATGAACGGTTCGCCGGCCAGCCGCGGCACCACCCAGTCGGACGATTCCAGCATCTGCTGGACGACGCCGAACACGTAGGCCTCGTCGGCCTTCCATGGATCGTGGCCGAGCAAGCCGGCGCCGATGAACACCAGGATGAGGATGCCGTACGGCAATGCCCGGGCGAAGCCGGGGGAAATACTCTCGTGATTCATGGATCGCTGCGCAAGCGTAAATACATATTGTAACGTAGTGTTTCAGCTCGTCACTACTTTCGCAACATAAATTTCGCAAGAGTATTTCAGCAGCGTCCGGGAACCAGCCTTTCCGGCCGCTTAGCGGCGATCGTGGTCGTGGTCGCGGTCGCGATGCCGGTCGCCGCGATCGCCATGTTCGTGCCAACGCTGCTCGCGCCACTGCCGTTCACGCCACTGGCGTTCCCGCCATTGCCGCTCACGCCATTGCTGCTGACGCCATCCGCCCCAATCCCGGTACCCATACGCCGGCGCCTGCTCGACGTAAAACGGTTGCGGATTTACATAGACCGGCGCAGGTTGCACATAGGCCGGCGGCGGGTACGGCGTCCCGAATCGCATTTCGACGCGCACCGGCCCTGCGAACGCAGGCGTTGCGGCTGCCGCGAGGGTTGCTGCGGCCACCAGTGCGGCCGCCATTCCAAGATAGGTCTTCATATTACCTCCCGTTGAAGTACTACCTTAACGTTTGAGGCAGGGAGGCGACGACGTCGTGACGGTAAGCGATGTAAGCGGATGTGTCAGGGCCTGCGATACGGATGGGCGATGAAGGTAGCGGTACCGACCTTAGGGCCGTGGTGGGGCGCTTTGCTGTAACACGCCCTCACCCACGGCGAGACGGCCCAACAGGCCGCCATTCGCCAGCAGGCGCAAACGCGCCGAACGCCACTCGGCCACGCAACGGACCCGCTCCTGTCGGGCGTCGGCCAGCGCGCTTTGCGTGCTCAGAAGAGACAAGATGTCTACCGCGCCCAGCTCATATTTCCGGCGCGCGGCCACCAGCGCTTCCTGCGCGGCGTTAAAGAGATCATGCGAGGCCTTGAGGTTTTCCAATGCCGAATTGACGTCGGCGTGCGCCTTCACGATTTCCATTTGAATATCGTGCTCGATGTCGGTCAACTCGGCTTCGCGCTGCTCCGCCTGCGCCTGTGCGCCCCTTACTTTGTAGCTGTGCGAAAAGCCATCGAAAATCGGCACCGTCACGGAAACCCCCAGCGTCGTGATATGCGAGCTCACCGACGTCAGGGCCTGGCCTGGATAGCCGTTCTTGTAATAGTTGGCCGCGAAGTCCACGGTCGGCAATCCTTCGGCACGCGTCGAAGCGACTCGGGATTGCGCCGCCTTCAGCTGCGCGCGGGCGGCGAGAATGGCGGGATGCGATCTGTCCGCCTCTTGCAACCAGCCGGCGAGGCTGGACGAGCCGCCGCCGGCAACCGGGTGCGCCTCGAAGTATCCACTGTGGTCGTCGTCATCCGCCTCGTCGGCCAGGGCGATGTTCGCCTCCATCGGCACGCCCAAGGCATAGGTCAATACCGCGATTGCCTTTTGATAGTTCCCGAAGCTGCGATTCTTGTCCAGGGTGGCTCGGGCCAGGGCCGTGGTGGCCTGCAAGGTGTCGCTGCGGCCCAGGGCCCCGTTGGCTTCGCGCCGCGTGGCCCCCTCCAGCGTGTGCTTTGCAATCGCCTCGCCTTCCTCCTTGGAGTGCCAGGCGGCGCGCGTGCTTTGCACCTCGAAATAGGCGCTGATGACCGCCGCCAGGACTTTTTGCAAGGTAGCGTCCTGGTTGGCCAGGGCCGCGAGCAACAGACTGTTTGCCGCCTCGCGATTCGCCGCGCGGGCCCCGAAATCGAATAGCCGCCAATTGAGCAGGCCGTACACCGAGTTGCCGACCACCGAGGTCGCGGGATCCGGTGTGCCGGGATAGCCGGTGCGCGTCTGCATTTGATTGACCGTGGCGGACATCGTGGGCAAATAGGCCGCGCGCGCTTCACCCACGGCGGCCGCCTGCGCCTTGACTGCCGCCCAGGTCGCCTTGACTTGCGGGTTATTGCACAAGGCCACATCGACCGCGGCGCTGAGGCCCAAGGGGCCCGTTACGTCGCTCGATGCCGGACATTGAATTGCCATGCTATCGCCGGGCAGGATCACGCCGCGGCGCAGGGCCTCGGGGCGCGTGAGCAAGGGATCCTCCAGCCGCGTCATCAACGTCCCCTGCTCGCCAGCCCAACTCGCTGCAACATGGCACAGCAAGAATGCCAAGGTGGTTCCGGCGAAGGCAGACTCTGTTCGTAATGTCCTGATGTTCATGTAAGCGTCTTTATGTTTCCCACCGTATAGTAATTCAGATGCGAATGTTCACAATGTAAAAACGCATCGAGACTTTGTAACGTACTGTACAAACAAAAAACCCGCGGTCTCCGGAGAGACGGCGGGTTCGTTGCGTTTTGGCGGAGATAGTGTCCGCCGAACTTCCCTATGACATAGCCTGCCGATTTTGATCCTCTCCCCTTCCTACCCCCCAGTAACCGACGAGCAGCTCCAGAGACAGAGGTTGAACGCACGGATTCAAACCCCGCATAGGCGATGACCTAAGAATAAGGGGGCTCAAGGGATACGGAGGGGCTCGCCCCCTATGAAGCGGTCCCCGGATACCCCCTTCACTTCCCCCCAAAACCCACGGATAAACCCACGGCCTCTGCATTGGTGCGCGGCCTTAGCCGCTACGACCCATGCGAACGGTCGCGTCGAATTTGCTGCACATCTGTAGCAGTCATAACGCCTGAGCTGTTCAAAAGCAGCTTACCCTCTCAATGAAACTATCTGAACCTCAAAACAAATTCCTTGAATTCAATCCAAAAGTAGAAGTCCGCCCTGATGCTAGTATAAGAAAACTCGAAAGGAAACGTATGGGCGGCGTAAAGGCAGAACTTGACAAACTGATCGACCGGCACAGTTTGCCAATGGAAGCATTCGAGGGTAGCTACAAACCCTTCGACGTAAGCAATTACTGGCTTCGAAGAGCCGTTGAATCCGACCAAATTGCGGCGATGACTGCATGGTTCGAAGATCGATACTTTGTGCCTTCCAGTGAGGATCTCAAACAGAAAGCATACGCAGAAGGCGGACCGCTTTCCGCTGCCCCTGTGCTTTCGCAACGGTTCGGTCGATATGCATCACCGAATGCTCTCGAATTTGCGATCGAAGAACTTCATCTGAGAGGAGGCAAGAGATGGGCCCCAGTGCAGGTTTCTTCACAGGACACGTACGATGATGATTTCTCAATTCAAGTAGCAGAGTTTTCTGCGCCGGCGAAAAAAATACTGGAAAGAGTCAACGAGATAAAGGCTCTACAGCTGCTAGAAGAACCTTTCGCCAAGAACTATCTCGTGCGCAATTTGGCATTTGGCGCTGCAATTACCGCACTGGAGTCCTTCCTTTGGGAGACGATGGTGTACTGGGTCGAAAACGATGACGACGTTGTACGACGAATCGTTACGACCCACCCCGCCTTCAAAGATCAACTTATAAAACTTGGCACTATATTTGAAAAGCGAGAGAGTTTGCGCACAGATATTCTCGGCTTCATGCAAGGTGTGGTGTGGCACAACTGGGATAAGGTTTCTACTCTTTATAAATATGGCCTGGGCCTAGGCAAGTTGAACTTAGACAAGTTCACGCCAGCCGTCTTAACCCGTCACGACATTATTCACCGGAGCGGTCTAACCAAAACAGGAGAGAAGGTGGAAGTTACTTTCGAGCAGATTTCGGAGCTCTGCCGGGAAATATCCGCCTTTGCCACTAGTGTCTCGACCAGAATTGAGGAAGAACACGTATATTTACCATTTTGACGAGATTCTGAAATATTATAAGCGCATTTGCTCAACTCCATCGAGTCGGTGTAGGGATTCGGCCATTTGAAACCGCTCCACGTGGAAGGCGCCGATTTCAGGGCTTCATGACGCTCCGAAATACTTGCCACCCGGGGTCGCATGCACGCTCTTCAGCGCCAAGGCGTTGTTATGCCACCAGCTGCGGCTGTTCACGGCAACCAGTCGTGCCACTTTCACCGATGCGCCTAAGCTGCCTTCGCTTCACTCTAGCCCTCCTTGCCCAGCGCCTTTCGTCGCTGCAGTTGAGCGTAATTAATTGCATCGGCAAGTTGTGCGTAGTTCATGCCGGCGTATCGATACTGCGCGCCGTCAAAAACGATCCCGAACTTGGTCATTTTCTGTTCGTCATCCAATTGTGGCGACTGCGGCGGCGAATATACTTCGACCTTTTCCCAAGCGAGCAATACGAAACCCTCTTCGTCCGTTAAGGCATGAACGAATGATGAGCCATCATGCACGAAGGACCGGTGTTCTCCGGTGTGAGTCGAGCGCGCAATAAGCCCCCGCCACGTGCCCGGATCTGGTGAGTTGATACCATCGATATCCATAACCGGAATGAATGCCCCCTGATCACGAGCTGATGTCGATAGCTGATCAGCCTCCTTCAATTTAGCAAGGCTTGCGGACGCGGAACGGCTCGCCGCCAAGGATTGCAATGCACCGAGCACCACGGCCCCGGCCAACACCCATTCGGGCGAGCCAATCACACCTGTGATGTTCCCCGACCCGCCCAACTCGTTCGCTGCGCTAACTCGCAAATCCTGAGCTTTTCTTAGATGACTTTCCTCGTGAAGAAATATTTTTCGCACTTGAAATCTAGCTCCGGACACCAAACCAACTTTCAAGACTTGCTCTGGAAACTGATCGAATTCATTATCGTTGTGCGCTAGTTCCATTTTTATTTGCGGCTCCACTAGTAGCTGAACTACATCGGCGATAGTCGTCTACGAAGATAATCGCGCTCCTATTACAACGTTACTTATCGATGACGTGCCGCTACGAATCAAGCCGAGCTTGCTCCGACGCATTGTCTAGCGCTATGCGCCAAGGGGATCTCGCCGAACGACCGGATGGTAGTGCCCTATCAGATGGCTCCCCGCTAGCGTTTCACGAATAGAAAATCCGGCACCACGCCAGCGGTCTGGCAAATAGTCCGGTCCGTCCAATAGTTCTTGGAAAATGCATTCCAATGCATACCCTGCAAACTCCTGAAGCGTACGACCATCTATGAAATCAAGAGGCACGTCGCAAACAAAAAGGACGGGCCTCCCGCTTGCCTTTAGCACTCGCAGGTATCTCTGGCGCTCGCCGAGGTTTGCGGCTATCGATGTCAGGTACTCGCCACCATAAAGCATATAGTGACCCGCGAGACCGATCAGCATGTCTTCGTTGCATTCGAAATAAACTAATCCCGCCCGCGTACTGCTCCCAACCGCGGCTATAGCAGCTTGAAGAGAAGCTTCAGTTAGCTCGGAAAACTCGCCTCGCAAAAAAATCTCCCGAGCCTGATCGTGAACCAGCGCAGGCACTAGAGGGTTAAGCCCTTCCTGATAGAAGGAGCACAGGCTGGTCGTCCTGGTTCCATGTACGGCTCTCAGCGCGCGATAACGTTCACGCAATCTGTCGGATAGAATCGTCTTTGAGTCGACTTCGTTGCCATGCACGGCATAGACAACGTTGTCCAGCCAGCTTAGATCGTCGCAGACAACATAACCTGGCGGTGAAGCAAGGAATTCTGTCCGAACGCTGGCATCCGCAAAATCCGCTATCAACGCCCAAATTTCGTCCCGCCAGGTCGAGTAAGCACGCAAGTCCCAAACATCCCACGGCGCGGGTGGCCGCGCCGTATGCTCTTTCTCAATAAGCCTGCACTGATAGTCGTCAATTCCGTCCATCATCCCCTCTAGTCACGCACCGGTAAGCAACTCGTTGACGCGCTCCGGACTAAATCACCAGGAGCTGGACATTTCTTCCACTGTTCCCGGGTCGGCGGCCCTCGGCCCTCGAGTGCTGTCCGTGAAGGATCGTGTCGCCGGCCGTCCGCCCGCGCCCCACCTTAGGGATTCGGCGCACGGCTACGGAGCCGGCGGGCCCGCCACTTAATGAGCAGGCGTTACACGCCGAGCGGACGCTTACCCATTTATCCATTTGCGGCAATAGTTTAAACTACCCCGTAGTCACTGTCTCAAAATGTGGATCCACTATAGTACCAGGCGGGTCCCTGCAACAGCCGGGTTTGTGCGTCGAGGCGGCGCACCGGGCAGGATGGCTCGGTCCGGTAAGCGCACGTTCGCTCAAGCGAGCACGCATGTTCGGTATGGACGCCGGCAGCATCGTCGCCGATGCCGGAAATCCCGCGGAACACCGTTCGGCTAAGGGTGGCCTGGGTGCCGGTTTTCAGGCATTTGAAGGGATGTGTTGTGGTCTTGGACATCGCTGCTACTCCGTGGTTGTGGAGTAGCCAGCTTATTTTCACGACCAAGCGGGCAGGAACTTTTTTTGTCGAGTTACCACCAAGCTGCTACTTGCGCTGGCACTTTTCGGATTTGACTTCCCAGCCGTACTCCGATTTGCGCGACTCGCCGACAGCCGGTAACTGTGCGATGGCCCTGGCTGCGACTGAAGCCAGGGCAAGTAATGCGATGAAATGTTTCATTTTTCACCTCGTAGGCTAGTGGAAAAAATGGACGAGATTGCCGCGTCCTACGATACCGAACGTAGCGCGTCACCCCTGTCCGCCGATGAGGGCATCGAGGTACATCGGGTTGCTTGGCAAGAGGACCGGATGATTGAGACCCGTAATGCAGAACTGCAGCCAGCGCAGGAAATCGTCGTGGGTGACCGCGCTGCGTCCTCCTGGGCGATCTTCCGGCCGCATTGGCGGGTGGCGTAACGAAATATCCAGCTTTTGGAACCCGACCGGAGACCTGCAGCGGCAAGCAACCGCCATCGAAATAGTAGCCTGGCCTTTTTGCCCTGCTGACGGTCAATGCTGATAGCTTGTTCACGTTGAGAGCCATTGCCCACTCCCTGCACAGGTCCCGAACAGCTTGAATTCTATCGTCGTTCCACCGGCATGATCGGCGCACCCGTTTGACCGTCGTCAAAGGGGGCTGGCATGAGACAGGCACAAAGCCTCGCCATCGTCGTTCCCTCACGCGGAAGCACGAATGACCCACAGCTCTGCATTCCTACCCCCTGACACAGCTGGATTGGAACAGTCTCGACCGGACGTCGCCGGATCGATTTTTGACTTTTCTCCTATGAGGGCCCCAAAACGAAAAAACCCGCCGAAGCGGGGTTTTCGTCATACTGGCGGAGATGGTGAGATTCGAACTCACGATACAGGTTTAAGCCCGTATGCTTCCTTAGCAGGGAAGTGCCTTCGGCCACTCGGCCACATCTCCAGAAGACCGCGATGATATCTTTTGGAACTCGTTTGGTCAAGGAACGCGGCCCATTTTCTGAAAAAAGTTAAGCCTTTTCCAAATCGAAGGCCTTGTGCAGCGCGCGCACCGCCAGTTCCATGTATTTTTCGTCAATCAGCACCGAGATCTTGATTTCCGAGGTCGAGATCATCAGGATGTTGATGCCCTCTTCCGACAGCGTGCGGAACATCTGCGAGGCCACGCCTACGTGGCTGCGCATGCCCACGCCGACCACCGACACCTTCGACACCTTGGCGTCGCCGATCACGCTGGCCGCCTTGATGTCGGTCTTCACGCCGTCCAGCACCGCCATCGCCTTGGCGTACTCGCCGCGCGAGACGGTGAAGGTGAAGTCGGTCTTGCCGTCCACCGACTGGTTCTGGATGATCATGTCGACCTCGATGTTGGCATCGGCGACCGGCCCCAGGATGTGATAGGCCACGCCCGGCTTGTCGGGCACGCCCAGGATGGTGATTTTGGCCTCGTCGCGATTGAACGCGATGCCGGAGATGACGGCTTGTTCCATATGTGTATCTTCCTCAAACGAAATCAGGGTACCCGAGTTGGCCTCTTCTTCCAGCGCCATCAGGGGATCGGTCAGCGACGACAGCACCCGCGTCGGCACGCGGTAATTGCCCGCGAATTCGACCGAGCGGCTTTGCAGCACTTTCGAGCCGAGCGAGGCCAGCTCCAGCATCTCCTCGAAGGTCACCGTCTTCAGGCGCCGCGCTTCGGAGACCACGCGCGGGTCGGTGGTGTAGACGCCGTCGACGTCGGTATAGATCAGGCACTCGTCGGCCTTCAGCGCCGCCGCGATCGCCACCGCCGAGGTGTCCGAGCCGCCGCGGCCCAGGGTCGAAATATTGCCGTCCTCATCGACGCCCTGGAAGCCGGTGATGATCACGATCTTGCCCGAGTCGAGGTCCGCGCGCACCTTGGCGTCGTCGATCGACTGGATGCGCGCCTTGGTGAACGAGGAATCGGTCTTGATCGCGACCTGCCAGCCGGCGTACGACACGGCGTCCTTGCCGATCGCCAGCAGCGCCATCGCCAGCAGGCCGACGGAAACCTGTTCGCCGGTGGAGGCGATCATGTCCAGTTCGCGCGGGTCCGGCTGCTCCATGATCTGCTTGGCCAGGCCGATCAGGCGGTTGGTTTCGCCGGACATCGCCGACGGCACCACCACGATCTTATGCCCTGCATCGTGCCACTTGGCGACACGGGCGGCAACGTTCTTGATCCGGTCCGTCGAGCCCATCGACGTGCCGCCGTATTTGTGGACAATTAAAGCCATAAGAGGGAAAGTTCCGCGCAAGAAGAATAAAAAGAGGGCTTTACTCTACATGCTGCGATGCAAAATAACAAGTCAAGAACCGCTTGTTCATAGACCGAATAAGCATATCTACATGACGGTTTTAGGTAGTGTTCAGCTCGCCTGCGCCTGCCAGCGCAAACGGATGCGCGGCGCCAAGCCTTCGCTCACATGATGGCAATCCATGCCGATGCCGGCGGCGAATAGCAGCGCGCGCCCGGCGCTGACGATGGGCAAACGTTTGCGCTCCCAGGCCGGCACGTCGCAGGCCTGGTAGTGGTACTTGAGGCTGCGCGTCGGCCGGTTGGGCGCCGGCTTGAGCCGCTCGCCGCCCTTGCGGAAGTCGATCTGCAATGGCTGCGCGCGCAGCCAGACCGCATCGATGCCCTGTTCCGCCTGGTCGAAATGCAGGATGCCGCCGTAGGCCGGGAACGCCAGTTGCGCCTCGCCCTGCCAGGTGAAGAACTGGCCCTCCTTCGAGAGTACGCCCTCGTCGTCCGGATCGCGCAGGCCCGCCAGCTCGCCCAGCTTGGGCGTGATGTACAGGCGGTCGCGATGGCGCCGGATGTGGCAGTCGGGATGCGTCACCAGCAGCTGCGCGTCGTGGCGCGCCTCCACCAGCTGGGCCGCCATCTCGGTCAGCCAGGCGGTCGACGGCATCCGCAGCGAGCGCGTGGCGAACCAGTAGCGCAGCAGGTTGTAGACGCGGTCCATGCTCATCGTGCGCAGCTTGGCGACGTCGAGGCACTCGCCGTCGAGGCACAGCGCCAGGTCCTGCTGCGCCAGCTCGATCAGCAGGCGCTGGGCCGATTGCGCGTGCGCCGCGCTGCGCGCGAAGCGCTCCTGGAAGCCGGGGAAGGACGCGGCCAGCGCCGGCATCACGCGCTGGCGCAGCGCGTTGCGGGCGTAGCGCGGGTCGGTATTCGATTCGTCGTCGATATGGGCGATCGCATGCGCGGCCACATAGGCTTCGAGCTCGCCACGCGACACCGGCAGCAGCGGGCGCGCCATCACCAGCTCGGGATTGCCGAGCAGTTCGGGCGCAGCGTTGGCCGCATCCATGCCGGACAAGCCGGCCGTGCCCGAGCCGCGCAGCAATTGCAGCAGCACGGTTTCGGCCTGGTCGTCGAGATGGTGGGCGGTCAGCATCAGGCGCACGCCGTGGTGGCGGCACATCTCGCCCAGCGCGGCGTAGCGCAGCTTGCGGGCCGCCGCTTCGACGCCGGATTTGCCCTTCTCCAGCGTCACGCGGCGCGCGTCGAAATGCACGCCGAGCGCGCCGCAGCTGGCCGCGCAGTGGGCCAGCCAGGCATCGGCATTCGGGCTGATGCCGTGATGGATGTGGAAGGCGTGCAGCGCCACGCCATGCTCGCGCGCGTAAGCGTGCGCGAGGTGCAGCAGCGCGGACGAATCCAGGCCGCCGCTGTAGGCAATCGCAATCGGGGCGGGCGACGCGGAGGCTGGCGGCGTGTCCCCGCGCAGGGCGGCCAGCGCCCGCGCGAAGATATCCGGGAGGGACCCGGTGTGCTGCCGGTTCACTCTTCGGCCGGCGTCGTTTCTTTGAATTTACCGTAGCTCATCAGCTTCTGATGACGCGCTTCCAGCAAGTCCTTGGTCTTCATGCCCTGGAACTGACGCAACGTATCGGCCAGCGCGCGCTTGAGCATGACGGCCATCTGTTTCGGGTCGCGGTGGGCGCCGCCCAGCGGCTCGTTGATGATCTTGTCGATCAGGCCCATGGCCTTCAGGCGGTGCGCGGTCAGGCCCAGCGCATCGGCCGCGTCCGAGGCGCGCTCGGAGGTTTTCCAGAGGATCGAGGCGCAGCCTTCGGGCGAAATCACCGAATAGGTCGCGTACTGCAGCATCAGCACCGCGTCGCCGACCGCGATCGCCAGCGCGCCGCCGGAGCCGCCTTCGCCGATGATGGTGGCGATCAGCGGCACCTTGAGTTCGGCCATCACGTACAGGTTGTGGCCGATCGCTTCGGACTGGCCGCGCTCTTCGGCATCGATGCCGGGGAAGGCGCCGGGGGTGTCGACGAAGGTGAAGATCGGCAGGCCGAATTTTTCGGCCAGCTTCATCAGGCGCATGGCCTTGCGGTAGCCTTCCGGCTTCGGCATGCCGAAGTTGCGCATCGCGCGCTCCTTGGTGTCGCGGCCCTTCTGGTGGCCGATCACCATGCAGGACTGGCCATTGAAGCGGGCCAGGCCGCCGATGATCGACAGGTCGTCCGCATACGAGCGGTCGCCGTGCAGTTCATGGAAGTCGGTGAAGATCTCGTTCACATAGTCCATCGTGTACGGACGTTGCGGGTGACGCGCGATCTGGGAAACTTGCCAAGGCGTGAGCTTGGCGTAGATGTCTTTGGTCAGTTGCTGGCTCTTCTTGGCCAGGCGGTCGATCTCTTCGGAGATGTCGACCGCGGAATCGTCCTGGACGAAGCGCAGCTCTTCAATCTTGGAATCGAGCTCGGCAATCGGCTGCTCAAAATTGAGGAAAGTTGTTTTAATCATTGGACCTCCGTGTTATTTCTGACCGCCGCCCATCCTCGGGCGCGGCCGATGCAGGCGCTATTCTACCGGAACCGGGGTGCAGCAGGGAATTGGCGCGGCATGCCGCGCCCCTGCGAAACGCACCCGTCTGACTAATCAATTGTGACCGGGTCCAGGCTACGCCATAAATACCATGTGGCAACGGTGCGCCAGGGCTCCCAATTGGCCGACACCTCGCGCGCGTCGCTGCGCGAGACCGGCTCGCCAGAGAAGTAATTGTGGCTAATTCCCTGGATCATGCCGGGATCGTCGAGCGGCAGGACGTTCGGACGGAGCAGATTAAATATCAAAAACATCTCGGCTGTCCAGCGTGTGATGCCGCGGATCTGGACCAGTTCGGCGATCACCGCCTCGTCGCCCATCTCGGCCCACTGGTTGGCGTGCACGCGCTTGGCCTTGAAATGGTCGGCCAGGTCGAGGATGTACTCGGTCTTGCGCTTGGACAGGCCGCAGCCGGCCAACTGTTCGGCCCCGGCCTTGATGACCTGGGCCGGCGTGATTTTGGGACACACGACCAGCAGCTTGTTCCAGGCGACGTCGGCCACCTTGTTGGTGACCTGCTGCCCGACCACCGAGCGCGCGAGCGTGGTGAACGGGTCCGGATGGCCGACCAGGTGCAGGTCGCCGAATTGCGGGATCAGCTTCTTCATGATGCGGTCGCGCTTCATGAGTTCGGCCTTGGCCTCTTCCCAGTACTGCGGGACTTCGAGTAGCAGCGAGGTCGTGCCCGCGGTGTCCTTGTTCAGGGCCATTATGCGCGACGCCAGGCGGTGGTGCCGTCAGGCTTGTCTTCGAGGATGATGCCGGCCGCCAGCAGCTCGGCGCGGATCTTGTCGGAGGTGGCGAAGTCGCGCGCCTTCTTGGCCGCGATGCGGGCCTCGATCAACTGCTGGATGGCGTCCGGCGACTGCTCGCCCGAACCCTGCAGGAAGGCGCTCGGCGCGCGCTCGAGCAGGCCGATCACGCCGGCCAAGGCTTTCAGCTGGCGCGCCTGGGCCGGCGACTTGCTCTTGTTTAGCTCGGTCACGAGGTCGAACAGCGCGGCGATCGCGACCGGGGTATTGAAGTCGTCGTCCATCGCTTCGCGGAAGCGGACGGCGTGGGCTTCGCTCCAGTCCACGGCCGGCGCATCGGCGCCGAGGGCGATGCCGTCGAGCGCCGTGTACAGGCGCGTGAGTGCGGTCTTGGCGTCGTCCAGGTGCACGTCCGAATAATTGAGCGGGCTGCGGTAATGGGCGCGCAAAATAAAGAAGCGCACCACCTCGGCATCATATTTCTTGAGCACGTCGCGGATCGTGAAGAAATTGCCCAGCGATTTGGACATCTTCTCGTTATCGACCCGCACGAAGCCGTTGTGCACCCAGTAGTTGACCATCGGCTGGCCGAACGCGCCTTCCGATTGGGCGATCTCGTTCTCGTGGTGCGGGAACTGCAAATCGGCGCCGCCGCCGTGGATATCGAAATGCTCGCCCAGCACCGCGCACGACATCGCCGAGCACTCGATATGCCAGCCCGGCCGGCCGCTGCCCCATTTCGACTCCCATTTGACTTCGGCCGGTTCCGATTCCTTGGAAGCCTTCCACAACACGAAGTCGAGCGGATCGCGCTTGCCGGTGTTGACGTCGACCCGCTCGCCGGCGCGCAAATCGTCGAGCGACTTGCCCGACAATTTGCCGTAGCCGGGGAAATTGCGCACCGCGTAATTGACGTCGCCGTCTGCACTTTGATAGGCAAGGCCCTTGCTTTCCAGCGTTTCGATCAACGCCAGCATCTGCGGCACATAGTGGGTCGCGCGCGGCACCACGTCGGGCGGCAGGATGCCGAGCGCGCCGGTATCCTCGTCCATGTAGTGGGTGAAGCGGGTGGTCAGCTGCGACAGCGTTTCGCCATTCTCGACCGCGCGCTTGATGATCTTGTCGTCGATGTCCGTGATATTGCGGACGTAAGTCACCTGATAGCCGGACGCCTTGAGCCAACGATAGATGACGTCGAACGCCATCATCATGCGCGCATGGCCGATATGGCAGAAATCATAGATCGTCATGCCGCACACATACATGCTGGCCTTGCCGGCCTCGATCGGCATGAACGTCTGCTTGTCACGCGCCAGCGTGTTGTAAATCTTTAATTGGCTCATCGGCTTCTTGCACGTTTTGCGGGCACGAGGACCGGGCAATACGACGGCCGGGCACGGTCGCCGCAGGGGGCGCGCACCGGTGAAACCGTGGATTGCATCGAGATCGTCGAGACCCGCTGTTTTGTTCTTCTTTGATAGAATGGGACGTTATGCGCAAAGTATAGCATTGATAAAAACCCGGCTGGCCGCATATGGTTCAGGTTTATTTTTCCGCAAAAGGCTTGACAGCAGTTTGCGCCACGTCCACCAAGAGGAAGTCACGATGCAAGAATCCACCCTGCTCCGCACACCGTTGATCGCCAAATTCCTGAGCGTCTTTTGCGGCCTCACATTAAGCACCGCGGTGCTGGCGGCGGACGCCCCCCAGGTCTCGCTGAAAACCACGATGGGCGAGATCGTGCTCGAACTCGACCAGGCAAAGGCGCCGAAGACGGTGGCCAACTTTCTCCAGTACGTCAAGAGCGGCTACTATAAAGGCACGATTTTCCATCGCGTGATCGACGGCTTCATGATCCAGGGCGGCGGCATGGACGCCAAGATGGTGTCCAGGAAGACCAACAAGCCGATCAAGAATGAAGCCAACAACGGCCTGCTCAACGCGCCGTATTCGATCGCCATGGCGCGCACCGCCGATCCCGATTCGGCCACCTCCCAGTTCTTCATCAACGTGGCGGACAACACGCCGCTCGATTATCCCGGCCGCGACGGTTTCGGCTATACGGTATTCGGCAAGGTCATCAAGGGCCAGGACGTGGTCGACAAAATCAAGGGCGTGGTGGTGGACGACATGAAGGGCCAGCAGAACGTGCCGGTGGTGCCGATCGTGATTCAATCGGCCACCCTCGTCAAGGCTGTAAAATAACACCTCGAACAATAACCAACTACAGGACATCATCATGACCACAGTACGCATCACCACCAACATGGGCAACATCACCGTCGAGCTGGACGCCGACAAGGCGCCGAAGACGGTCGCCAACTTCCTCGAGTATGCCGGCAAGGGCCACTACGACAACACGATCTTCCACCGCGTGATCGGCGACTTCATGATCCAGGGCGGCGGTTTCGAGCCGGGCATGAAGCAAAAGCCGGCCGAGCAGACCGTCGAGAACGAAGGCAAGAATGGCCTCAAGAACGACGTCTACACCCTGGCCATGGCGCGCACCTCGGACCCGCACTCGGCCTCGGCCCAGTTCTTCATCAACGTGAAGAACAACAGCTTCCTCGACTATCCGGGCCAGGACGGCTGGGGTTACGCGGTGTTCGGCAAAGTCACCGACGGCACCGACGTGGTCGACCAGATCCGCAAGGTCAAGACCAGCCGCAGCGGCATGTTCGCCGACGTGCCGGTCGAGCCGGTGATCATCGAAAAAGTCGAAGTCCTCTGATTTCGGCGGCGCGCGAGCTGGAGGGCCAAGCGATGACCATGCCCGCGCGCACGCTTGCGCTGTTCGTCTCCGACCTGCACCTGCAGCCGTCGCAGCCGCACACCGCGGACGCCTTCCTCGCCTTCCTGGCCGAGCGCGCGATGGCGGCGCAGGAGCTCTACCTGCTCGGCGACCTGTTCGAATACTGGGCCGGCGACGACGACCTCGCGGCCTCCTTCCATCAATGGATCGTGCGCGCCATCCGCGCGGTCAGCGATGCCGGCGTGAAGGTCTACTGGATCGCCGGCAACCGCGACTTCCTGGTCGGTCCCGGGTTCGCGCAGGCAGCCGGCCTGAGCTTGCTCGCCGAGCCGCACGTGGCCACCATCGCCGGCCAGCGCATCGCCCTGGTGCACGGCGACGCCCAGTGTACCGACGACATCAAGTACATGGAATTCCGCGCCCAGGTGCGCCAGCCCGCATGGCAGCAGCAATTCCTGGCGCTGCCGCTGGCGCAGCGCAAGCAGATCATCGCCGACCTGCGCGAGGGCAGCCGCGAGGCGCACGCCACCAAATCGTATGAGATCATGGACGTGACGCCGGCCGCGGTGGCCGAGCTGTTCGCCGCGACCGCCACCGACGTCGTCATCCACGGCCACACCCATCGCCCCGCGCTGCACCAAACCGGCGGCAAGCGCCGCTACGTGCTGCCCGACTGGGAAGTCGATGCCGAACCGCCGCGCGGCGGCTGGATCGCGGTCGACAGCCAGGGTGCCATCACCCGCCACGACCTCGACGGTCACATTCTCTAGCAACGTCATTCCCGGGCTCGGCGCCCCCCTTGGCGGGAATCCATGGCGCGCCACTTGGCCAGCGCGCTATGGATTCCCGCCAAGGGGGGCGCCGAGCCCGGGAATGACGGGATGTGCTTGACTTCTGCATTTATAGTGTTATAGTTCACTACAACACCACCTCATTACATCACCAGCAGGAGGCATCATGCACCACACAGGAGTTCTGACATGAGCATAGGCTGGAACGACAACACTCCGATTTACCGCCAGCTCAAGGACCGGGTCATCGGCATGATGCTGGACGGCGTGCTCAAGGCCGGCGATGCCCTGCCCTCGGTGCGCCAGATCGCGGCCGAGTACCAACTCAACCCGATCACGGTGTCCAAGGCTTACCAGGAACTGGTCGACGACAATCTTGTAGAAAAACGAAGGGGGATCGGCATGTATGTCACCGAAGGCGCGAGCGAAAAACTGCTCGCCAGCGAACGCGAGCGCTTCGTGCGCGAAGAATGGCCTGCCATGGTCGAGCGCATCCGCCGCCTCGGCCTCGACCTCGAACAGCTGCTGCGCGCGGCCCAATCCGGAGGTACAGCATGAGCACCGTGCTTTCCGCCAAGGGCCTGAGCAAGCGTTACGGCAAGCAGCTGGCGGTCGACGACGTCAGTTTCGACATCGCGGCCGGCCGCATCGTTGGCCTGATCGGGCCCAACGGTTCGGGCAAGACCACCACCCTGAAGGCCGCGCTGGGACTGATTCCGTTCGACGGCCAGCTGTCGGTGCTGGGACTCGACCCGCGCACCCAGCGCGACGCGCTGATGCAGGACGTCTGCTTCATCGCCGACGTCGCGATCCTGCCGCGCTGGCTGCGGGTGTGCGACGCGATCGACTTCGTGGCCGGCGTGCATGCGAAGTTCGACCGCAGCAAGGCCGAGCGCTACATCGCCAACGCCAAGCTCAAGCCGGACATGAAGGTCAAGGCCATGTCCAAGGGCATGGTGGTGCAGCTGCACCTGGCGCTGGTGATGGCGATCGACGCCAAGCTGCTGGTGCTCGACGAGCCGACGCTGGGCCTCGACATCATCTACCGCAAGCAGTTCTACCAGAACCTGCTGGAAGACTATTTCGACGAGAACAAGACAATCATCATCACCACCCATCAAGTGGAAGAAGTCGAGCACATCCTGACCGACCTGATGTTCATCCGCGACGGCAAGATCGTACTGTCGGCCTCGATGGAAGAAGTCGGCGAGCGCTACATCGAGGTGATGGTCGGCGCCGACAAACTGAACGCGGCCAACGCGCTGCAGCCGATCGACCAGCGCACCGTGTTCGGCAAGTCGGTGATGCTGTTCGACGGGGTCGCGCGCGAGCAGCTCGCCGCGCTCGGCGAGACCCGCAACCCCAGCGTCGCCGACCTGTTCGTGGCGACCATGAAAGGACTATACGCATGAAAACGATGACATGGCTGGTGCGGCGCGAATTCTGGGAACACAAGGGCATGTTCTTCTGGGCGCCGATTATCGTGGGACTGGTGCTGACCGCCTTCATCGGCGCTTCGATACTGTACGGCACGGTGGCCTCGCACGGGATGCCCTCCCACGTGACCGTCAACGGCACGGAGGTCGACGCGGTGCCGCCCGAATCGCGCGCCGCGATGGCGCACGCGATGGCCGCCGGTTACATGGCGGTGTCCGCGCCGCTGTTCCTGATGCTCGGCGTGGTGCTGTTCTTCTACTGCCTGGGCGCGATGTACGATGAGCGGCGCGACCGCAGCATCCTGTTCTGGAAGTCGCTCCCGATCTCCGACCAGATGACCGTGCTGTCGAAGGTGGCCGCGGCCTTGCTGGTAGCGCCCCTGATCACGATCGCGGTGGCGACCCTGGTGTCGGTCACGGCGGTGCTGATGGGGACGGCCGGCATGGCGGTCAAGGGCATGAACCTGTTTGGCCTGCTGCTCTCCACACCCGAGTTCTATACGACGCCGTTCAAGGTGCTCGGCCTGCTGCCGGTGTACGTGCTGTGGGCGCTGCCGACCATCGGCTGGCTGCTGATG
>Ga0193702_1000296_pt1 | contig 19454 bp, 19 predicted proteins | sample U3a1metaG_FD_143060 | JGI IMG/M metagenome (GOLD analysis project Ga0193702, IMG submission 143060) | Soil microbial communities from a riparian zone of the East river system, Colorado, United States - U3a1 | ecosystem: Environmental > Terrestrial > Soil > Riparian zone | place: USA: East River... | reverse complement strand
CACGCTGCAAGGCTACGCCGCGCCCGACGACCAGCGCGCCGACCTGCACTTCATGCTGGCCGAGATGAGCGTCGACGAGCCGGGCTTGCGCGCCGAAGCGGGCTTCGACACCACCCCATCGGCCGATGCCATCGCCGGCACCCGCCACAACATGCTGGAACGGGTGCTGGAAGCGGACCGCTATCCGCAGGTGCTGCTGCATGCCGAGAGCTCCGACGGCGCGCCCGGCATGCTGCGGCTGGCGATCACCCTGCATGGCGTGACCCGGACCTTCGAGCTGCCGGTGACGCTCGACCGCAGCGTCGACGCCATCGGCGCCAGCGGCACGCTCGAGCTGCGCCAGACCGATTTCGGGATTGTGCCGATGTCGCTGCTGGGCGGCGCGATCGCCGTGCGCGACGAACTCGAGCTGCGGTTTCGCATCGTCGGGCGCCGCCTCGGCGAATGATCAGGCGTGCCGGCGGGCGGCGATCCAGGCATCGAGCGTGGCCTCGCTGCCGGGCGGCAGGTGCAGGCCAAGCTTGGAGCGCCGCCACAGGATGTCGGCCGCGCTGCAGGCCCATTCGTGGGTCATCAGGTAGCCCGCTTCGGCCGCGTACAGGCCGGGCACGATCTCGGGCCCGAGGTCGGCCAGCGTGCGGCACTGGGCCAGCATGACCGGCAGCCGGGTACCGTAGGCGCGCGCGTAACGCGCCACCAGCGCCGGCGACAACCAGCCGTAGCGCTGCTGCATGCCGGCCACCCAGGCGTCGAATTCGAGTACCGCGCGGTTCGACGGCTTGTCGCCGAACAGGTCGCCGCCGGGCAGGCAGGCGTCCGCGGTCCAGGGCGGCGCGCGGTTGCCCAAGGCCGGCGCGATCCAGTCGACGGCTTCCTCGGCCAGCTTGCGGAAAGTGGTGATCTTGCCGCCGAAGACGGTCAGCATCGGCGCGCCCGCGGTGTCGCGCTCGAGCCGGAAATCGCGGGTCGCGGCGGCCGCGCTGGCGGCGGCGTCTTCGACCAGCGGACGCACGCCGGCGTAGCTCCAGACCACGTCGGCCGGCGCGATCGGCCGGTCGAAATAGCGGTTCGCGAGTTCGCACAGGTAGCCGGTTTCGGCCGCGCTGATGGCCACCTTGTCGAGGTCGCCCTGGTAATCGAGGTCGGTGGTGCCGATCAGCGTGAACTCCTGTTCGTACGGGATGGCGAACACGATGCGTCCGTCCGGGTGCTGGAAGATGTAGGCGTACGGATGGTCGAACAGGCGCTTGACCACGATGTGGCTGCCCTTGATCAGGCGCAGCGACTGCGGCGCCGGCATGCCGGTCGCGGTCTGCTGGAACCGGGCGGCCCAGGGCCCGGCCGCATTCACCAGGCAGCGCGCGTTGACGACGACGCTGCCGCCGTCGGCGCCGGCCAGGGTCGCGCTCCAATGCAGCGGATGGCGCTCCAGCGCGCGGCAGGCGGTACGGGTCAGCACCTGCGCGCCGCGCTCGCGCGCATCGAGCGCGGTGAGCACCACCAGCCGCGCGTCGTCGACCCAGCCGTCGGAATACATGAAGCCGCGCGTGAAGCCGTTCTTGAGCGGCGCGCCGGCCGCGTGGCGTCGCAGGTCGAGGCCTTCGGAACCGGGCAGGAATTCGCGCCGCGCCAGCCGGTCGTACAGGAACAGGCCGGCCCGTATCATCCACGCCGGACGCTGGCCGGCGTCGTGCGGCATCACGAAACGCAGCGGCCACATGATGTGGGGCGCGCTGCGCAGCAGCAGCTCGCGTTCGATCAGCGCCTTGCGCACCAGGCCATAGGCATGGTATTCGAGGTAGCGCAGGCCGCCGTGGATCAACTTGCTCGATGCCGAGGAAGTGTGCGCGGCCAGGTCGTCCTTCTCGCACAGGATCACCGACAGTCCGCGCCCGGCCGCATCGCGCGCGATGCCGGCCCCGTTGATGCCGCCGCCGACCACCAGCAGGTCGCAATCGATCCGATTTTCCATGCCTGCGATTGTGACCGAAAACGCCGCCATCGTTCAAATTTTTCCGAAACCGCCGCGCGCTGCCGCAAACATTTTCGGTTTGTAGATTAAAATGCATCTCATTTGGCCCGAGCGGCCGTTTCGGCCTTCACACAGGACCCCATGCGCGCACTACCGATGCCGGCGCTTTCCGCCACTGTCACCATCCCGCTGTGGATGGCGATGGCGCTGCTCGGTGCGGCAGCCGCGGGCCTGCTGCTGGCCTTGGTGCTGGCAGCGCGCGCGCGCGCGCTGCGCAAACGGCTCGAACGGGGCGCCGGCCAACTAGCCGACGACGAGGCAAGCCGCAAGCGCCTCGACCTGCTGGAGGCCATGAGCCACGAGATCCGCACTCCGCTGGCGGGCGTGATCGGCATGTTCAAGTTCGCGCTGCGCGACCGGGCGGTGCAAGGCCGCACCCTCGACTACCTGCGCATCGGCCTGCACCACGGCGAGTCGCTGCTGGCGACCATGAACGACATCCTGCCGCTGGCCGAAGCTGCGGCCTCGCCCGAGCAGGCCGCGCCCAAACGGCGCGAGCGCCACCGCCACCAGCTGCGCGTGCTGTGCGCCGAGGACCTGCACACCAACCAGATCATCGTCGGCACTTTGCTCGAAAACATGGGCCACCAGGTGCGGATCGTGGAGAACGGCATCGAGGCGCTGCGCGCGCTGAGCGCGGCCGACTTCGACCTGGTGCTGATGGACGGCCGCATGCCGCTGATGGACGGCGAGCAGGCCACGCGCCTGATCCGCGGCGGCGGCACCGAGACCGACCGGGTGCGCAACGCCGCGATCCCGATCATCGCGCTGACCGCCAACGCCAGCGCGCCCGATTGCCAGCGCTACCTGGCGGCCGGCATGAATGGCTTCCTCAGCAAGCCGCTCGACGAGGGCGCGCTGCACGACCAGCTCGATACCACCATCGCCGAACTGCTGGCGCGCGGCCAGGCCCTGCGCGCGGCCACCGGCGACGCCGCGGCGCCGGTGGCGCACAAGGAACGCGAGCTGGCGCGCCAGTTCGGCATCACGCCGTTCGACGAGGCGCCGGCGCCTGCGGTGCAGATCGCGCCGCTGGCCGGCCTCTCGTCCAAGCATATGGAACGGATCACGCTGGCCTTCCTGGAGGAGGCGCCGCGCCGGCTGGCGATGGCGCGCAAGGCGCTCGACGACGGCGACGCGGCCGCCACCACGGCCGCCTTCCACGCGTTGAAAGGCAGCGCCGGCTACCTGAGCACGCCGGACCTGCACCAGCTCGCGCACCGGCTCGAAAGGCTGGCCGCGGCCGAATTGATGGACGAAGTCGCGCACCTGTTCCCGCAGGCGGAGCAAGCGGTGCGGCGCGCCATCGACAGCCTGCAGGCCGCCACCCGCTCGAACGCCGCCTAGTTCGGCTGGGGCTCGCGCTCCGGCGGCGGCGCCATCGCCGCGACCCGGCACAGCACCGGATTGGCCGGGTCGGCGCTCCATTCGCACCAGCCGCCGCCGTACACGCCGATGCGTTTCCAGTCCATCAGCCAGGCGTAGAAGAAGGCCAGCGAGGCGCGCCAGCCGGTGCCGCAATAGAACGCGGCCTGCTGGCCGGCGTGGATGCCGCAGGCCTGCCTAGCCGGCGCCCGGCGCGGCCGACACCGCGCGTCCCGCCACCAGCGCCGCCAGCCACGCGGGCGTGACCAGCTGGCGCCAGCGGACCAGGTCCTGGCGCCAGCGGATATCGGCAGGCATGGGGTGGAATTCGGGTGTCACGGCAGGCGGCGCGCGGGCAAAAAATCGTCCATTGTAAAGTAAGATACGGGGAACACCGCACCGCACCCGCCATCATGATCACGACACCTTACGTTTCCACCTTCCTGGGCAACCGCTTCTACCCGCTTGAGCCGCGCATCGACCGCGTGGCGATCGAGGACATCGCCCACGGCCTGGCCTACCAGTGCCGCTTCAACGGCCAGACCTGCGAGTTCTATTCGGTGGCGCAGCATAGCCTGGTGGTGGCCTCGCTGGTGCCGCCCGCGCTGCGGCTGGCGGCGCTGCTGCACGACGCGGCCGAGGCCTATGTGGGCGACATGGTCAAGCCGCTCAAGGTGCTGCTGCCCGAATTCGCCGGCATCGAAGAGAAGGTGAGCGCGATCATCGCGGCCACCTTCGGCATCGACTTCTCCGACTACGGCCCGATCAAGCAGGCCGACCTGGTGGCGCTGGCCACCGAAAAACGCGACCTGATGCCGCATTCGGCCGAGCGCTGGGCCTACCTCGACCAGATCGGCGCGCTGCCCGAAGCGATCGTTGCGATGGGTCCCGGCGAGGCCAAGCGCGCCTTCCTGGCCGAGTTCGCCCGGCTTACCGATCGCAGCGCGTCGGCCGCGCGCTAAGTCACGGATTTCGTTCAGATTTTTATGATATCCACAAGAAATGTGGATAAGCTTGTGGATAAGCGCTGAGAAACCCGCGCGCAGCCCGGTATTGATGCGGTTTTCTACAAATTGCACATTTGGAAGGCAAAAATTAATATACATTAAATCAAGTACTTAGCTATGCATCGCTTCCAGCAGGAAAGAGGCTATGAGGAAAAGTCCTACAAAGTCCTACAACAGGGGATAAGTCGGCAAAATTGACAAACCGCCTGCGCTGACATAGTGTTGTCCCCATGCCCCCCCACACCCCCGACGACGATCACGAACTGATCCTGGAAGACGACGATCCCTCAGCGGCCCTCGCGCAAGAGGCGCCGCCGTGGCGCATCCTGATCGTCGATGACGACGTCGATGTCCACGTGGTCACCAAATTCGCCTTGCGCGACACCAGCTTCCAGGGCCGCCGCCTGAGCTTCCTGCATGCCTACAGCGGCGCCGAGGCGATCGCCCTGCTGCAAAGCACGCCCGGCATTGCGCTGGTGCTGCTCGACGTGATCATGGAAACCGACGACGCCGGCCTGCGCGTGGCGCGCCGGATCCGCGAGGAGCTGCACAACGAGCTGGTGCGCATCGTGCTGCGCACCGGCCAGCCGGGCCAGGCGCTGGAGCACAGCATCATCGTCGATTACGACATCAACGATTTCTGGTGCAAGGCCGACCTCACCACGCGCAAGCTGTTCACCACCGTGATCGCCTCGCTGCGCGCCTACGCCACGCTGGCCGCGGCCGCGACGGCGCGCGAAGAACTCAAGACGCGGCTGGCGCGCGCGCACAACGTGCAGGCCGCGCTGGGCCAGCACGCGCTGGTGGTCACGCTCGACGCCGAAGGCCGCATCGTCGAAGCCAATCCGCGCTTTTGCGCGCTGGCCGGGGCCACGCCCGAGGCGCTGGCCGGACGCACCCTGCGCTCGCTGCACGCGGGCGATCTGCCGCAGGCGCAGGCGATCGCCGAGGCGCTGGCGCGCGAGGGCGGCTGGGCCGGCGACATCCACACCAGCGGGCCGAGCGGCGCGCCGCTGGCCCTGCGCTGCGCGGTGCTGGCGTTCAGGGACGCCAAGGGCGCGCCCTATCAATATGTGGCGGTGGCCACCCTGCTCGATCCGGACGCCTGATCACTTCCAGGCGCTGCGCGCGCGCTCGCGCACCAGCATGCGCACGCTGTCGGGCATCGGCGTCCTGCTCCTGGCCGTGTCGGCCGTGATCCACACGCATTCCTCGTAGTGCTTGAGCATGGCCGGCGTGATGAAGCGGCTGCGCGCCGCGTACACATGGCGGTCGCCCATCTGCGCCTGCTGCTTGATGAAGAAGCGGTTCGGCACCACCAGGTGCAATTGCTCTTTCGCGCGCGTCATCGCCACGTACAGCAAGCGGCGTTCTTCCTCGATCTCCTCGGCGGTGCCGGTGCTCATGTCGGACGGGATGCAGCCGTCCACCACGTTCAGCACATGCACCGACTTCCATTCCTGGCCCTTGGCCGAATGGATGGTCGACAGGATCAGGTAGTCCTCGTCGAGATGGGGCGGACCGGCGCGGTCGCTGGTCGCTTCCGGCGGGTCGAGCGTGATCTCGGCCAGGAAGCTCTCGCGCGTGGCGTAGCCGCCGGCCAGCGCGGCCAGCTGGGCCACGTCGGCCGCGCGCAACTGGGCGTCGTCGTGCATGCGTTCGAGCTGCGGCAGGTACCAGTCGCGCACCAGTTCGATGTCCGCCGGCCAGCGCAGGCCGGGCATGCGCAGCGCGCGGTACAGCGTGGCGAAGGCCTGCCAGTCGGCCGCGCTCCTGGCGGGCGGCGCGAACTGTTCGAGCGCCAGCAGCGGCTCGGCCGCCTCGCCCACCGCGTCGAGCAGCTTGCCGGCGGTGGCCGGGCCGATCCCGGGAATCAGTTGGGCCGCGCGAAAACCGGCCATGCGACCGCTGGGGTTCTGGGCGAAGCGCAGCACCGCCAGCACGTCCTTGATGTGCGAGGCTTCCAAAAATTTGAGGCCGCCGAATTTGACGAAAGGGATATTCCGCCGCATCAGTTCGAGCTCCAGCGCCGCGCTGTGGCTGGCCGCGCGGAACAGCACCGCCTGCGTGATCAGCGCCATGCCGGCCTCGCGCTGTTCGAGGATGCGGTTGCAGACCCAGCGCGCCTGCTCGGCCTCGTCCGGGATCAGCACCAGCTGCGGCCGCGCCGACGAGGCCTTGTCGGTCCACAGGGTCTTGGCGTGGCGTTCGAGCGCGCCGGCGATCAGCGCGTTGGAGGCGTCGAGGATCGGCTGGGTCGAGCGGTAATTGCGGTCCAGCGTGATCAGCGCGGCCGGCTGCGAAAACTGCTTGGGGAAGTCGAGGATATTGCGCACCGTCGCGCCGCGGAACGAGTAGATCGACTGCGCATCGTCGCCCACCACCATCACGCCCTGCCCGTCCGGTTTCATGCCGGTGACGATCGCGGCCTGCAGCCGGTTGGTGTCCTGGTATTCGTCGACCAGCAGGTGGTCGAACAGGGCGCCGAGTTCGGGACCGAGCTCGGGGTCGGCCGCCATCTCGGACCAGAACAGCAGCAGGTCGTCGTAATCGAGCACGTTCTGCTCCTGCTTGGCGTCGACGTAGGCGCCGAACAGGGTCTTGAGCTGCTGTTCCCACTCGCTACACCAGGGGAAGGTCGATTGCAGCACCAGCGCCAGCGGCTCGCGGCTGTTCACCACCCGCGAATAGATCGCCAGGCAGCTGCCCTTCAGCGGAAAGCGCTTCTGGGTCTGGGTCAGGCCGATCTCATGGCGCACCAGTCCCATCAAGTCCTCGGAGTCGCCGCGGTCGTGGATAGTGAACGAAGCATCGAGGCCGATGCGGCCGGCGTACTCGCGCAGCAGGCGCGCGCCGATGCTGTGGAAGGTGCCGGCCCACGGCAGCGTGGCGGGCGCCTGGGCGCCGCGCAAGCCCATCACGCGCTGCAGCACGTGGCCGGCGCGCTGGGTCATCTCGTTGGCCGCGCGGCGCGAAAACGTCAGCAGCAAAATGCGCTGTGGATCGGCGCCGCGCTGGATCAAGCGTGCGACCCGGTGCGCCAGCGTGCTGGTCTTGCCGGAGCCGGCGCCGGCGATCACCAGCAGCGGCCGGGTACGGCCGTCGGCGGCGTCCACGTCGTGCTCGACGGCGGCGCGCTGTTGCGGATTGAGGCTGGCGAACGGGTCGTCGGCAGCGGCGGCGGGAGGGACGGCAAGCATCGTGGTCATTCAATCTGGAAAGTGCCACAACTGTACATTTATCCAGTGAACGAGCGCAAGCGGAATCCCCGTTTTGGGGCTAAAAAGCTGTCGCGAAAACGCCCTGCACCGCTCCCGAATATTGCTCGTCGTACATGCCCGACGAGCTAAGTGGCCGTTTCTTAAGCGTTTTTTCGGATATCCACAGTCGATGTGCATAACTTTGTGGATAAGCAGCTATTGACATGGCGCGAGCCTGTAACGGCGCGGGTTTCAACAAAATGCTTAATCCGGAGGCAAAAATTTATGCGTTCAAAATCAAGGACTTGCAAAGTCAATTGTGAAGGCCGGAAAAAATTTTAGGAAAATTCCGAACCGCATTTTTTGTGCATAACCGCCCCCTTCCGGCGCAGGCGCGCCGCCTGGAAACGATGCCATTTTCATATGGAAATGGGTCGGGACGTGCGGCGGCAGGAAACCGTCGGTTTCCGCGCGACGTTGCCAGAAGTATCAATAGTGGGAGTGGCGGCGGCGTTGCGGTTCGAGCAAGACGCGCTCGATGACGCTGGGGTCGATGTCGCGCGCCTTCAGGTATTCGACGGCGGCGATGGTGTTGCTGCTTTCCTGGACCGAAATCGCGTGGTTCACGATATCGCGCCTGTGCATGTCCTGGCGCTGGTATGGCGGCTCGGCAAGCGCAAGGTCGCCCGCTATGTCTAAACGGTGTTGATTCATCGCGATTCCTTACCCTGGGTTAAGAAGCGAACGCGCTGCACGCGCGAAGTATCAGACAAGGAGTATCCGTCAATAAATGTCAAAGTCAATGTCAGCTTCCCATCGAAAGCCGGAATATTTTTTTGTGCCATGGCGTGCGCCCGATGCAACCGGCGCGCCTGAAATTGGTCGTACCGACATGGCAGCTTTTAGCGTAGCGAGGACAGCATGGACACCCCAGCACCACCACCCCTGAGCCCGGGCGACGAAGCGCGTCCCGGCATCCCCGGCGCGGGCGACGATATTTGCAGCGTCTGCGGCGGCAGCGGCAAGCTCAACAACGGCAAGGAGTGCCCCGAATGCGGCGGCACCGGACGCGTGACGCACGGCATCGGCGGCGGGTAAAGACGGCTGCGCGCGGCCGCGTTTCAAGCGGCCTCGGCATGGACAAGCGCGCGGCCGGGCGCGATAATGGCGCATGAGCTTATCACCTCCTGCCGAGCGGCCGCGGCCGCATACCCTGACCGAATTATTCCTTGCATTTACCTTCCTCGCACTGCAAGGCTTTGGCGGCGTGCTGGCCGTGGTCCAGCGCGAACTGGTGGAGCGCAAGCAATGGCTGACGCCGGATGAGTTCCTCGAAGACTGGGCGGTGGCCCAGATCATGCCCGGCCCCAACGTCGTGAACCTGGCGCTGATGCTCGGCGCGCGCTACTTCGGCGTGGCCGGCGCGCTGGCGGCCCTGGCCGGCATGCTGGCGGCGCCGCTGCTGCTGTTGCTGCTGCTGGTCATGCTGCGCGCGCGCTTCGCCGACAGCGTCGCGGTGGCCGGCGCACTGCGCGGCATGGCGGCGGTGGCCGCCGGCCTGATCGGCGCGGCCGGCCTCAGGCTGACGGCCTCCTTCGCGCGCAGCCCGCTGCCGGCGGCCTGGTGCGTGGCGCTGGCCGCGCTCGGCTTCGTGCTGGTCGCGCTGCTGCACTGCCCGCTGGTCTACGTGCTGGTCGGCCTGGGCGGCCTGGCTTGCGTGCTGACCTACCGCAGGCTGCGTCCATGAATCCGCCGCTCCACCTCGTGCTCAGCTGGCACGATTGGCTCGACCTGTTCGGCCACTACCTGTTGCTGTCGCTGATGTCGGTCGGCGGCGCGATTTCCACCACCGCCGACATGCACCGCTACCTGGTCGAGCAGCACCACTGGCTGACCCAGACCCAGTTCAACGATTCGATCGCGCTGGCGCAGGCCGCGCCCGGCCCCAACGTGCTGTTCGTCGCACTGATGGGCTGGCACGTGGGCCTGAACGCCGGCAGCATGGCGGCCGCGCTGCTGGGCGTGCTGGTGACGCTGAGCGGCGTCCTGATTCCGTCCACCATGCTGACCTATGTCGCCTCGCAATGGGGCCACCGCAACCGCGAGCTGCGCGCGGTACGCGCCTTCAAGCAGGGCATGGCGCCGGTGGTGGTGGCGCTGATGATGGCGACCAGCTGGATCCTCGGCAGCGCCAACCGCAATCCGGCCACCGACTGGCCGCTGTGGCTGCTCGCCTTCGGCACCGGACTGCTGATCTGGCGCACCCGCATCCACCTGCTGTGGGTGCTGGCCCTGGGCGCGCTGCTGGGCGCGTTCCAGCTGATCTGAGCGGCCTTCGCGCGGCCGCTTTTGTGGCATGCTGATTTCCCCATCATCCGAGGAGACGATCATGAGCAACGGCAGCTTTTCCGGCAATCCTAAAACCGAGTGGCTGTCCGAGCGCGGCGAGGACCGCGACATGCTGCTGCTCGAAGCCTTCTGGTACGCCGATCCGCACAACCGGCGCTGGCTGGCGCCGCAAGGCAGCATGACCGATGGCGCCAGCATTCCGCGTACGCTCTGGTCGTCGGTCGGCAGCCCGTTCACCGGCGACTACCGGCGCGCCGCGCTGGTGCACGACGTCGCGCTCAAGACGCCGGGCGTGCTGCGCGACGAGGCCGACACCATGTTTTATTTCGCCTGCCTGGCCGGCGGCTGTTCGCTGCTGCAAGCCAAGCTGCTGTACGCCGGTGTGCGGCTGGGCTCCTGGGCCAGCACGGCCAAGCTGTTCGCGATGGACACCGTCGCGTTGCTGCCCGACGCCTACCGCCTGCCCGGCCAGCAATCGCCGAAGGAACTCGAGGTGCGCGCCCGCTACACCCTGATCGCCAGCGAGCTGCACGCCACGCCGGACGACTTCGATGCCATCCGCGCCGTGCTCGACCGCCACCTCGGCCGCGCGTCCGGCCCCCTGCGCGCCTGAGCCGCGCGTGGCATACTGGCGGCTGGACTTTACCTGGAACACCGTATGCTCAGACTGCTCAGCGAACACGCCTGCTTCGGCGGCGTGCAGCGCTTTTACCGCCACGATTCGCAGGCGATCGGCTTGCCGATGCGCTTCTCCGTCTTCATTCCGCCTGCGCCCACCGGCGCGCGGCTGCCGGCCCTGTTCTTCCTGGCCGGCCTGACCTGCACCGAAGAAACCTTCCCCATGAAGGCCGGCGCCCAGCGCGCGGCCGCGCGCGAGGGCCTGATCCTGGTCTCGCCCGACACCAGCCCGCGCGGCGCCAACCTGCCGGGCGACCATGCGCACTGGGACTTCGGGATCGGCGCCGGCTTCTACCTCGACGCCACCGAAGAACCGTGGAGCAAGCATTACCGCATGTACAGCTATGTGCTCGAACTGCGCGCGCTGGTGGTGGCCGAATTGCAAGCCGACGCCGAGCGCATCGGCATCTGCGGCCACTCGATGGGCGGGCATGGCGCGCTGACCATCGCGCTGCGCAACCCGACGCTGTTCCGTTCGGTGTCGGCCCTCGCGCCGATCGCCGCGCCCTCCCGCTGTCCCTGGGGCAGCAAGGCCTTCAAGGGCTACCTCGGCGACGACCGCGCGGCCTGGTCGCAGTACGATGCCAGCGCGTTGATGGAAACCCTGCAGGCGCCCTTCCCGCAAGGCATCCTCATCGACCAGGGCCTGGCCGATCAATTCCTGGCCGAGCAGCTGTATCCGGAAGCCTTCGAGGCGGCCTGTCTCAAGGCCGACCAGCGCCTCGAACTGCGGCGCCACGCGGGCTACGATCACGGCTATTACTTCATCTCCACCTTCATCGACGAGCACCTGCGCTTCCATCGCCAGCACCTGGGCTAAGGGCCGAACCTCCGCGCGCCGCGCCAGTCAAACCTGTCTCGGCGCAGACAGGGGCAGGCATGAAGGTACGCGATCCAACCGGCTGGATGTGGGGCGAGGCGCTCGAGTTGCTGGAGCGCGCGGACCGCATGCAGCGCCAGTTCTTCCAGCTTGGCGCGCACCGCGAATGCCCGGTGTGGGAACCGCCGGTCGACGTGTTCGAAACCGAGCGGCAGGTGGTGGTGCTGGTCGCGCTGCCCGGCGTCAGTTCCGAGCAGCTGCTGATCGCGCTCGAGGGGCCGGTGCTGACCGTGCGCGGCCAGCGCGGCATGCCCGACCTCGGCCATAGCGCGCTGATCCACCGTATCGAACTGCCTTACGGCCGCTTCGAACGGCGCATCGATTTGCCGGCCGCCCGCCTCACGCTCGGCCAGCGCCAGTTGTCCGACGGCTGCCTCGTGATGTTCCTCGATAAGCCGGAGCCGGGCGCATGAATGCGGACCAGGACCGGCACGAGCCGCAGGCCGCCGGCGGCGCCGCTGCGGTCGCGACCGCGGCCCCGCAAGCTGCCGCGCGCAGCCGCTTCCAGCTGCCGCCCGATACCCTGATCATCATCCCGGTGCGCAATATGGTGCTGTTCCCGGGGCTGGTCGCGCCGATCAACATCGGGCGCGAGCGCTCGATCGCCGCCGCGCAGGAAGCCACGCGCAGCGAGCGCCAGGTCGGCATCCTGTTGCAGCGCGACATAGAAACCGACGTGCCGCGGCCCGAGCAGCTGCACCAGATCGGCACCGTGGCCAGCATCGTGCGCTACGTGACCGGCCAGGACAACAGCCACCACATCGTGTGCCAGGGCTTGCAGCGCTTCCACGTGCTTGAATTCCTCGACGGCTATCCCTTCCATGTGGCGCGGGTGCAAACCCTGCCCGAGGCCGAGGACCAGCGCCCGCCGATCCAGGCCCTGCTGCTGCAGCTCAAGCAGCGCTCGACCGAGATCATGGGCCTGCTGCCGCAGGTGCCGGCCGAACTCGCGCGCTCGGTGCAGACCATCACCTCGGCCGCCGCGTATGCCGACTTCGTGGCCGGCCTGATGGACATCAGCGTGCAGGAGAAGCAAGACATCCTCGACACCCTCGACCTGCAAACGCGGCTCGAGAAAGTGCTGGGCTACCTGGTGCACCGGGTCGAGGTGCTGCGCCTGTCGCAGCAGATCAACCGGCAGACCCGCGAGCGCATGGACGAGCGCCAGCGCGAATTCATGCTGCGCGAACAGCTCAAGACCATCCAGGACGAGCTCGGCGACGACGCCGACGCCAACGCCGAGCTGGCCGACCTCAAGGAAGCGATCGTCAAGGCGCAGCTGCCGGAGGAGGTCGCGGCCCATGCCAACAAGGAATTGCGCCGGCTCGAAAAGATGTCCGACGCCGCGGTCGAGTATTCGATGCTGCGCACCTACCTCGAGTGGCTGACCGAACTGCCGTGGTCGACCGACACCGCAGACAAGATCGACCTCGCGCAGGCGCGCGCCGTGCTCGACGAAGACCATTTCGGGCTCGACAAGATCAAGCGCCGCATCCTCGAATACCTGGCCGTGCGCAAGCTCAATCCGAACGGCAAGAGTCCTATCCTGTGCTTCGTCGGGCCGCCCGGCGTCGGCAAGACTTCGCTCGGCCAGAGCATCGCGCGCGCCACCGGCCGCAAGTTCGTCCGCATCAGCCTGGGCGGCACGCATGACGAGGCCGAGATCCGCGGCCACCGCCGCACCTACGTCGGCGCGCTGCCCGGCAACATCATCCAGGCCATGCGCAAGGCCGGCAGCCGCAATTGCGTGATGATGCTCGACGAGGTCGACAAACTGGGCGCCGGCTTCCATGGCGACCCGGCCTCGGCCCTGCTCGAAGTGCTCGACCCGGAACAGAATGCGAGCTTCCGCGACAATTACCTGGGCCTGCCGTTCGACCTGTCGAAGGTACTGTTCATCTGTACCGCGAATATGCTCGACACCATGCCCGGCCCCTTGCGCGACCGGCTCGAAATCATTTCCCTGCCCGGCTACACGGGCGAAGAAAAGGCCCAGATCGCGCGCCGCTACCTGGTGCCGCGCCAGCTCGACGCGCATGGCTTGACGCCCGCGCTGGCCAGCATCAGCGATGCCGCGCTGGTCGCCATCATCCACGACTACACGCGCGAAGCCGGCGTGCGCAGTCTCGAGCGCGAGATCGGCAGCGTGTTGCGGCGCGCGGCGATGCGGATCGCCGAGGGCGAGCCGGGGCCGGTCGCCGCCGATGCGCCCGACCTGCCGGCCATCCTCGGCCCGCGCAAGTTCGAGAGCGAGCTGGCGATGCGCACCAGCCTGCCCGGCGTGGCGACCGGCCTGGCCTGGACCCCGGTCGGCGGCGACATCCTGTTCGTCGAAGCGAGCCGGGTGGCCGGCAGCGGCCGCCTGATCCTGACCGGCCAGTTGGGCGAGGTGATGAAGGAAAGCGCGCAGGCCGCGCTCACGCTGGTCAAGGCGCATGGCGCCGCGCTCAAGCTGGGGCCCGACATGTTCCGCCGCAGCGACGTCCACATCCACGTGCCGGCCGGCGCGATCCCGAAAGACGGGCCGAGCGCGGGCGTGGCGATGTTCATCGCGCTGGCCTCGCTGGCGATGGGCACGCCGGTGCGCAGCGATTGCGCGATGACCGGCGAGATCAGCCTGCGCGGCCTGGTGCTGCCGGTCGGCGGCATCAAGGAAAAGGTGCTGGCGGCCCTGCGCGCCGGCATTTCCACCGTGCTGCTGCCGGCCCGCAACGAGAAAGAGCTCGACGAGGTGCCGCAAGAAGCGCGCCGCCAACTGCGCTTCGTCTGGCTCGACAACGTCGACGATGCGATCCGCGCGGCGATCGGCGCACCCGCGCCGGCCGCGCCGGCGGCCTGGGAGGCAAGCGTCACCTCCAAGGCCGGGGCGTCGCGCCCGACCACGCCGCACTAGGCCGCGCCGGCCGCCGGGCTGCTGCGCGCCGCGTTGACGCGGGTCCAGGCGCGCACCTGCAACGCCGCCGCCAGCAGCAAGGCGCCGCTGACGATCGCATACAGGCTGATCAGCCACACCAGCGCCAGCGCCCCGGCCGCGGGGTACAGGAACACGATCACCCCGAACACGATCGAGGCAGCGGCGTTCAGCATCAGCAGCACGTCGTTGCGCATAAACTTGCGCATGCGCACGGCGAGCACCAGGTCCAGCACGCCGGTGACCAGCGCGTTGGCGCCGATCAGCAACACCAGCACGGTCGCCGTGAGCGCCGGATGGATCAGCGCGAGGATCGCGGCGCCGATGCTTGCCAGGCCCAAGATCAGCGGCACCCACCAGTGGTCGTCGGCCCGGCGGTTCTTCACCGCGCCGACCAGCCAGACCGCGCCGCCGAGCAGCGCGTAGGCCGCGAACAGCGCGATCAGCCAGATCAGCGTGAGCCCGGGCGCCATCGCCGCGAGCATGCCGAACAGGATAGCGATGGCGCCGCGCAAGGCCAGCATCCACCAGGAATTGAGCAAGGTATCAGTCATCGTCAGTCCCTCCTTGTCCTCGGTTTGACCGCATGGGCCGAACGCCGGCGGGACCATTTGCGGGCGGTCTGTTCTCGCTCAATAGTGCGGGCGAACCGGCCCAAAAAACAGCCAGTCCGTGGTGCTTGAAAACCGCGCCGGCCTGCCCTATAACGAGGAGGCAAGGAGCATCCGCTCCCGGTTTGTATCGTGTTGACTTGCGTTTTAATTTACGGAAAGGAGGCAACCATGAATCTCATCAGACGCACTAGTTCGCCCCTGTCGGCCTATCGTCCGCACTCGGTCGAAGACCAGTTCGGACGCCTGGTCGAGAATATGTTCGAAGACATGCTGGCCCCGTTCAGCGGCGGCGGCTCGCTGTCGCGCTTCAGCGAGGACGGCAGCATCAGCCCGCGCCTGAATGTGGTCGAGACCGAGAAATCGTACGAGATCGAAGCTGAACTGCCTGGCGTCAAGAAAGAAGACGTCAAGGTCGCCATCGAGAACCAGCGGGTGACCATCGAAGGCGAGGCCAAGCGCGAAGAGCAGCAGCGCGAAGGCGAAAACCTGCTGTACACCGAACGCAGCGCGCGCAAATTCGTGCGCAGCTTCATGCTGCCGTCCGAGGTGGACGACGCGAATGCCCAGGCGCGCATGGAAAACGGCGTGCTGACCCTGTCGCTGCCCAAGAAGCAAGCCTCGGCGGCGAAGCGGCTGACCGTGCAGTAAGGCGGCGCCGGCGGCGGCCCCGGCCGCCGCATCTTTCCTCGATGTCGGGCAAACCGATCGCCCGCTCGCGGGTCAAATCATGATGACCCGCTTCAAAGATCGCATGCACGCCGGCAAGCTGCTGGCGCACGAACTCGACGCTTACGCCCACCATCCGGACGCCATCGTGCTGGCCCTGCCGCGCGGCGGCGTGCCGGTCGGTTTCGCGCTGGCGCGCGCGCTCGAGCTCGCGCTCGACGTCCTGCTGGTACGCAAGCTCGGGATGCCGGGCCACGAGGAATATGCGATCGGCGCGGTCGGCAGCGGCGGCGTGCGGGTGCTGCAGCGCGAAGCGATCGAACTGTCCGGCGTGCAACCCGAGCTCATCGCTACGCTGGTTGCGCGCGAGCAAGCGGTGATCGAGCGGCGCGAGCGCCTGTACCGCGGCGCCCGCCCGCCGCCGGCGCTGGCCGGACGGACCGTGATCCTGGCCGACGACGGCCTGGCCACCGGCGCCAGCATGCGCGCCGCGGTCGCCGTGGCGCGCGCCCAGGGCGCGGCCCGGATCGTGATCGCGGTGCCGGTCGGCGCGCCCGACAGCGTCGAGGCGCTGGCGGCCGAGGTCGACCAGATCGCCTGCCTGAGCACGCCGATGCTGTTTCGCGCGGTCAGCCAGTGGTACCGCAGCTTCGACCAGACCAGCGATGCCGAAGTGCAGGACTTGCTGGCCATCGCCTGGCGCGACCAGGCGCGCCAGCCGGCCGCGACCCATCCATGAAAGGAGGCCTCGATGTCATCGACTACCCTGCGCCCGCCCAGCGCCGCGCTGGCCGGCGCCGCCCACCCGCTGCACGGCACGCCGCACGACCATGACGCGCTGATGCAACTGGTCGGCGCGGCGCGCCTCGTGCTGCTCGGCGAAGCCAGCCACGGCACCCACGAATTCTATGAAGAACGCGCCCGCATCACCCAGCGCCTGATCGAAGAAAAAGGCTTCGACGCCGTCGCGGTCGAGGCCGACTGGCCGGACGCCTACCGCGTCAACCGCTACGTGCGCGGCCAGGGCGGCGACCCGGACGCGATGCGCGCGCTGGACGGCTTCCGGCGCTTCCCGGCCTGGATGTGGCGCAACACCGACGTGCTCGATTTCACCGCCTGGCTGCGCCGCCGTAACGAGCGCCGCGCGCCGGCCGCGCGCGCCGGCTTCTACGGCCTCGACCTGTACAGCATGTTCACCTCGATCGACGAGGTGCTGCGCTACCTCGACCAGGTCGATCCGCACGCCGCGCAGGAAGCGCGCGCCCGCTACGCCTGCTTCGACCGCTACACCGAAGACAGCCAGCAATACGCCTACGAGGCGGGGATGGGCATGTCCGAGTCCTGCGCCAACGGCGCGATCACCCAGTTGCACCAGCTGCAGCAGCGCGCCCTCGACTACATGCAGGGCGACGGCGCGGACGCCGGCGACGCCTATTTCTACGCCCAGCAAAACGCGCGGCTGGTGATGAACGCCGAAGAGTATTACCGCACCATGTTCCGCGGCAGCATCGCCTCGTGGAACTTGCGCGACCGCCACATGGCCGAGACCCTCGATGCGCTGGCCCAGCACCTGCAGCAGCGCAACGGGCGGCCCGCCAAGCTGGTGGTGTGGGCCCACAATTCCCACCTCGGCGACGCGCGCGCGACCGAGGCCGGCCGCGCCGGCGAATGGAACCTCGGCCAGATGGTGCGCGAGCGCTATGAGGAGGAATGCCGCCTGATCGGCTTTTCCACCTACCAGGGCTGGGTCACCGCGGCCTCGAACTGGGACGGTCCGGCCGAGCGCAAGCGGGTGCGGCCCGGCTTGCCCGGCAGTTACGAGGAAGTCTTCCACGACAGCGGCCTGGGCCGCTTCATGCTGCCGCTGCGCAGCGCCGGCGCGGCGCGCGAAGCCCTGATGGAGGCGCGGCTGCAGCGTGCGATCGGCGTGCTCTACCTGCCGCAGCGCGAGCGCCAGAGCCATTATTTTCACGCCCAGCTGCCGCGCCAGTTCGACGCCATGATCCATATCGACAGCACCGAGGCGGTGCAGCCGCTCGAGGTGGTCGGCCGGCCCAGCGGCGGCGAGGCCGAGACCTTCCCGGCCGGGGTCTAGCGGCCGTGCACCGTGTAGCGGTCGCGGCCCTGGCGCTTGGCCGCATACAGCGCGCTGTCGGCGTTGGCCAGTAATTCCTGGTGGCCGCCGGCACCGGAGAACAGCGCCAGGCCGACGCTGCTGGTCACGTTCAACGCCAGCCCGGTCAGCTCGCAGCGCGCGCGGATCGCATCGAGGATCTTGAGGGCGATGGTGTCGGCTTCCTGCTCGCTGCCGATGGCTTCGAGGATGATCACGAACTCGTCGCCCGACAGCCGCGCCACGGTGTCGGTCAGGCGCACATTGGCCTGCAGCCGGCGCGCGAATTCCTTGAGCACCTCGTCGCCCACCGCATGGCCGTGGGTGTCGTTGATCTTCTTGAAGTGGTCGATGTCGAAGTAGGCCAGCGCCATCAGGCTGTGCTGGCGGCGCGCGCGCTCCAGCGCCAGGTGCAGGGTCTCGTTGAACATGCGGCGGTTGGCGATGCCGGTCAGGCTGTCCTGGCGCGCCAGCAGCATCAGCATTTCCTCGGCCTCCTTCATGCGCGTGGTGTCGTGGGTCAGCGCGTAGACGCCGGCCACGCCGCCGTCGGCCTGCAAGTCGGGGATGTAGGTGGTCTCGAGCATGCGCTGGCGCTGTTCGACCGTGCATTTCAGTTCGAAGGTCACGACCTCGCCGCGGAACGCCCGCTCGAGGTGGGCGCGGGTCTGCTGGTAGGCCTCGGCCCCCAACGCCTCGCTCAGCGGGCGGCCGAGCAGCGCGGCGGGCGCCAGGCCGAGCCACTTCTGGAAGGTCGCGTTGCCGAAGCGGAATTTGTGCTCGCGGTCGATGTAGGAAATCAGCACCGGCAGGTTATCGGTGATCAGCTTCAGGCGCTTCTCGCTGGCGGCCTGGGTCAGCTCGGCGTTCTTGCGCGCGCTGATGTCCATCACCAGCACGTAGAAGCCCTGCACCCCGCCCTGCTCGCCGAAGTCGGGGATGTAGTCGATCATGTAGTGGACCGTGCGGTCGGTGGCGAAGCCGGCGTACTCGAAGTGCATGCGCTGGCCGCGCAGCGCGCCGGCGATGTTCTCGGCCAGCTGGGCGTGGATGCGCGGCCCCATCACCTGCTCGACGGTGCGGCCGATCATCGACTTGGGGTCGATGTTCAGCATGTCCTGGTAGTGCGCGTTGGTGAACTGGTAGCGCTGTTCGCCGTCGATGTAGGCGATCAGGGCCGGCATGTTGTCGGCGATGATGCGGGCCCGCTTTTCGCTGTCGCGCGTGCGTTCGAGCGCGCGCTCGCGTTCGGCCATCAGCTCGTAGAAGGCGGCGCCCAGTTCGCCGATCTCGTCGTCGCGCCCGGCCTGCAGCACTTCGATGCCGGCGCGCTTCTTGCGGATCGCCGACACATTGTCGCGCAGCGTGTCGAGCGGCGCCAGCAGGCGGTAGATCAGCAGCCAGGCCACCACCCCGGCCAGCAGCGCGCAGGCGGCCGCCGCCAGCACCGCGTGGTAGCGCATCCTGATCATCGGCGCGAACGCCTCGTCGGTCGGATAGCGCGCCGCCATGATCCAGTTGGCCGACTTCAGGCGCTTGTAGCTGTAGATGCCGGCGCTGCCGCCCTTGTTGCGGGCCTCGGTCCAGCCTTCGAAACCGGCCAGCGCCCGGTCGGTGGCGGCGTTGGTGCCGGTCCCCG
>Ga0193702_1000295_pt1 | contig 19473 bp, 14 predicted proteins | sample U3a1metaG_FD_143060 | JGI IMG/M metagenome (GOLD analysis project Ga0193702, IMG submission 143060) | Soil microbial communities from a riparian zone of the East river system, Colorado, United States - U3a1 | ecosystem: Environmental > Terrestrial > Soil > Riparian zone | place: USA: East River... | reverse complement strand
TAATTAACCCTGTATTGCCTGATAATAAAACATCATTGATTACCAAAGCAGCTGTTGATGATGCGCCTGCATTTATAACCAAATCGGCCTTAACCGCAAGCGTGCAGCCTGCTAATAACAATCAGGACGATGCACTTGCTGCAAAACCCAAGCGTAAAGCGCATGGCATTGCAGGTTTGCTTAATGCAGTAATAGCAACGGTTGATAAAAGAAAAGACAAATTAATTGAGTTTACTAACTCAGACGATGATGAAACCAATGTGATGTCGATTAACCTCGGGGCATTGAGATCAAAAAGAGAGAGTGCTAAGTAATAGTTGATTGAGTTGATTAGGAGAGTGGTTGATTAAGGTTTACTTTCTTTATATCACTAAAATTAATCTAACACAATCAACCAGTAACTAATATATTTACAACACATAAAATATGAAACGACTAATTTTTACCGCAATATTAAGCATAACATTATATGGTGCTTTTGCACAGAATACTTCCGCAGACAGCAGCAAAGCTAAGTCTGATTCAACAAAAGGCAAGGGCTTTAAACTATCAGTAGGCTATGGCGATGAGGCTGAACACCGCTGGCCAAAAGACACCACCTATAGCAGTAAGGCTTATCCAAAGTTTTCTTTCGGCCTTACCTTTTCACGGTTCGACCTGGGTTTGGCTACCCTGGTTGATAATGGCAGCTTTACCCTATCGCCGCAAAATAATTTTTTACGCTACCGCTCATGGAAAACCAGCAACGTAGGGTTCGACCTGGTGCAGATGGGGGTGAGGTTTAACCCTAACTTTAAGATCTACCTTTCAGGTGGGTTCGACTGGACACTGATCCGCCTGCGTGATAACATTACCATATTGCCCAATCAGCCGGTATTAACCTATCGCCAGGACAATATTGACTATAGCAAAAACCGCTTTTCATCAAGCTACCTGCGCATTCCGCTCTCGTTTGATTTCCGCACCAACGAAAACGCTGATGGCAAAAGGGCACATTTTGTGATCGGCCCCGATGCCGGGTTACTTTTAGGCGGCAGGGTTAAACAGACCAGCAAGGAAAATGGCAAGCAAAAATTTGATGATGATTACCATTTTGCAAAAGTACGCTACGGCGGCTTTGTACGGTTCGGCTATGGCGATATGGGCATATTTGCCAAGTACTACTTTAATGATATGTTTGAGAACAGCCCCGAGCAAAAAGGCCTTAAAAACTTCTCGTTCGGGTTTACGGTTGGGTTTTGATAATAAGAGTTGAAGAGGTTGTAGTTGTTGTAAAAGTTGAAATTGTTAGGGAAATAGCGATTACTTTGTAATTCTGTTCCCTGGAGTTTTCCAACCCTTACAACTTTTACAACCACCTACAACAACTACAACCTTTACAACGTATCTTTGCCCCCGATGGCAGATGCACCCTTTTTACAGGCAATTTCAGTAAGCAAGGTTTATCCCGGCGTACAAAGTTCGGGAGTTAAAAAGATCAGTTTAAAGATTAGTCCGGGACAAATAACCGCTATAATTGGCGAAAGCGGCAGCGGGAAAAGTACTTTATTAAAGTTATTGTACGGCTTGCTCTCGCCCGGTAATGGCGAGGTGCTTTTTAAGGGCGACAGGATCTGGGGCCCTGAAGAAAAGCTGATCCCCGGTCATGATGCCATGAAAATGGTTACCCAGCAAACTGATGACCTGAACCTGTTTGCCAAAGTGCTGGATAACGTTGCCATTATGCTGCCCAGCACCGACCTGAAAGCCAAACAGCAGAAAACCGAACAGATGCTTACCCAGCTAAAAATGAACCATCTTGCCGATAAAAAGGTGGTTGACCTGAGCGGCGGCGAAAAGCAGCGGGTTGCCATTGCAAGGGCATTGATCACCAGTCCGCAGGTACTTTTGCTGGATGAGCCCTTTAACCAGGTTGATACGTCCTTTCGTGAAGGGTTACAGCAGGATATCAGGCGCATTGTTAAAGAAACCGGGCTAACCGTGATCATCGTATCGCACGACCCGGCAGAAGTACTCTCAATGGCTGATGAACTGATCGTTTTGAAGGATGGGGAGATCCTTGAATCGGGCAACCCAAAAAAACTCTATCAAAGTCCAAAATACTTATACACGGCGCAGCTGCTTACCAATTGCACCGTATTAACCAATGCCGAGGCCCGTATTTGTGGACTAAAAACAAAATCAGACCATGTGGTGATCTACCCCGAATGGATAGAAACCGTTAAAACCTGGACCCATAACGACTGGGAAGTAAAACAAGTGCTGTTTAAAGGCTGTTATGAAGACCTGATAATGGAAAACAAAGGCGTAACCATCCGGGTATTAAATGATCAATTTGGTAAATACGCCGAAGGCGCCAGGATTAACCTGAAACTTAATAAATGGCTGGAGTATTGATGTGCGGATATGCGGATGTGCAGATGTGCGAATGATGATTTAATGGGAGAATACGCCGCTCTCAAAAATGCTGCGCCACGCCCATTGCCAATGTATTACACTCAATAAAGATTTTTAATCCGGAACAAACAGCAGAAAACTGATACCAGGATCAGCCTAATGCTTATTGCCAAACCCAAACTCCTTATAAGTATTTGGTAACTCTTCTGAACTGCTGAACGGGAACGTGTATGAGGTCCACCAGCTTTCGTAATCGGCGTCCTTATCCTTGGTTGGCTCAATCCTTACGCTGCGCAGCAAATAAACGCCTTCCCTGCTCAGGTTAAAAGACACTTCACCATTACTGCTTGTTGTAAGGTTTTGTGTGTACACATTGCCCGTTGTGGTTTTAATATACAACATCATCGCTGCTGCAACCGCAGGCTTCCCTTTAAATTTTAATACAGCTACCATATCATCGCCATATTTTTTATTATAAGGATTCTGCTTTAAAACTATCTCGTAATCTTCATTAAGCACCTTCTCGTAAGCATTGCCATCCTGGTTGTCAACGGACACAAGTGATTTTAAGTACCGGGTGTATTTTTCTTTAACCCTAAACTGGTTGCCGCTTTTTACCTTTTCGGCCATTTTATCCAGGCCCTGGTTATTTAAAAAATCAGCATAAGCATCGCGTGAGGTAAAGCTGAACTCATAACCCCTTGTCATTTCAATAAGTGATTGCCCGGCGTTTAACATCTCATAATTCAGCACAGGTACCGCGCTGTCCTTTGAAGCTTTGGTTAAATCAATTTTCTTCGATCCGTTGTAAAGCATAAACCGGGTAGTTTTAGCAGGCTGGTAGGGGATTTCCGCATCTTTTGTAAATGCATCGCCGGTTAATAAGTGCAGGTTAAGCTTATCGCCCTTGTGCATAAAAAAGAATTCGGGCAGCAGGAAAAAATCATGTGTGGTTGCCGCCAAACCAATAGCTGCTGCAAGTATTAAGAGTAAAAGTGGAGTACGTTTCATTTTGTTGTTCATTGGTGCAGTTGTTCATTAGTTCATTGGTGCAATGTTTAATACGCAGCACTTTGTTATTGTTTTATTAGCTCGAAAATCTGTTAGTTATGTTAAAATTAAAAGATCAGGCAATTATTAAGCAGTAAAAATTAAATTAACTTCCTGCAAGGGCCCCCTTTAATTATTGAACTATCCAACCAATGAACTAATGAACCATTAAACTAATGAACCATTCCTCAAACATACAAAGTTTTAAAAACTTCAGTAGTTTTGCCGGATGATTTTCGATCGAAAAAACCTAAATAGTAACCAATTGCTTGAATTTTACAAAAAGTTACTATGGCCGCGCCTTGTTGAGGAGAAGATGCTGATCCTTTTAAGGCAGGGGCGCATAGGCAAATGGTTTTCGGGGATTGGACAGGAAGCCATTGCCATTGGCAGCACCCTGGCCATGAACAGCGATGAATATATTTTGCCCATGCATCGCAACCTTGGTGTTTTTACCGCAAGAGAGATCCCGCTTTCGCGGCTGATGGCCCAATGGCAGGGAAAAGCATCCGGTTTTACCAAAGGCCGCGACCGCTCATTTCACTTTGGCACACAGGAATATAAGATAATCGGCATGATCTCGCACCTGGGGCCGCAACTTGCCCTGGCAGACGGCATTGCCCTTGCTGATGTATTGAGCAAGCGCAAAAAAGCAACGCTTGTATTTACCGGCGAAGGGGCAACCAGCGAAGGTGATTTTCACGAAGCGTTAAACATTGCCGCCGTTTGGAATTTGCCTGTAATATTTTTGATAGAGAACAATGGCTACGGCTTATCAACCCCGGTAAGCGAGCAGTATAATTGTAAATATTTGGTTGATAAAGCCATAGGCTACGGCATAGAAGGGCGGCGTATTGACGGCAACAACCTGCTTGAAGTTTACCACACAGTGAGCGAGCTGGCAGCCGGCATGCGCGAAAATCCCCGGCCGGTATTGCTGGAGTGTATGACGTTCAGGATGCGGGGACACGAAGAGGCCTCAGGCACAAAATACGTACCGCAGCATTTATTTGATACCTGGAAAGAGAAAGACCCGATCCGCAATTTTGAAAAGTATTTGCTGGATGAAAACGTTTTGCGCCCGGAATGGATCCCGGAGATGAAAAAGGAGTTTTTTACCCAGATAGAATCAGAAATTGAAAGGGTATTTAATGAGCCTGATATAATCCCCGATGTTGAAACGGAAGTAAAGGATATGTACAAACCTTACAACTTTCCAACCTTTCAACTTTCCAACCTTCCAACAACAACAAAGCGCTACATTGATGCCATAAGCGATGGGCTAAGACAGGCAATGCGCAAGCATGATAACCTGGTGATAATGGGCCAGGATATTGCAGAGTATGGCGGTGCATTTAAAATTACACAGGGCTTTGTAGAGGAGTTTGGTCGCGGCAGGGTGAGGAATACGCCAATTTGCGAATCGGGCGTGGTAGGTGCGGCTATGGGGCTGGCCATTAATGGTTATAAAGCTGTAATGGAAATGCAGTTTGCTGATTTTGTGAGCGTTGGCTTTAATCAAATTATAAATAACCTGGCAAAAACACATTACCGCTGGGAGCAGGGGGTTGATGTGGTGATCCGGATGCCGGCGGGTGCCGGAACAGGCGCAGGACCCTTTCATTCGCAAAGTAACGAGGCCTGGTTTACTAAAACTCCCGGACTAAAAGTTGTGTACCCCGCATTCCCGGCAGATGCCAAGGGTTTGCTGATGGCCGCTATTGACGACCCCAACCCGGTAATGTATTTTGAGCACAAATATTTGTACCGCAGCACCAGCGGCGAAGTACCTGAGGGTGACTATTATATTGAGATAGGTAAGGCTAAAGTAATACAGGAGGGAACAGCAGCAAGTATTATCACCTATGGGCTGGGCGTGCATTGGGCCATTGAATATGCCGCTAAACATCCAGAGCTATCCGTTGAGATAATTGACCTCCGCAGCTTACTGCCATGGGACAAAGAAGCGGTTGAAAAAAGCGCTAAAAAAACAGGCAGGGTATTGATATTACAGGAAGATACCCTAACCAGCGGCTTTGGTGGCGAACTGGCGGCGCATTTGGCAGAGCATTGTTTTAAATATCTTGATGCCCCAATAATGCGCTGTGCAAGCCTTGATACCGCTATCCCTATGAATAAAGCGCTGGAAGAACAGTTTTTAGGTAAAGCGCGTCTTGAAGAAACCATGGAAAAGCTGCTGAACTATTAAATGAAATTAAACACTAATTGCACGAATTTTTTCGAATTACACGAATTAGAATCTCAAAAGTTCGTAATTAATCTGCATCTGTAAGGTTAATTCATGAAATTCGATTCAATTCGCGAAAATTCGTGTTATTCCTTTCGTTAAATTTTGTTAAACTTATTGCTGTTTAGGCGCTATAGCGATAATTATAACAGATAAACTTTTACCTTTAGGCTTAGGTTTCTTATTTTCGCGGATCAATCAGACGAAAGAATTGTTATTGAGGCAGTAAACTACTAAAGTTTTTTGTCTCAGATCTCAAATCTTACGTCTCAAATCTAATCTATACATGGAAGAATTTGAAGCAAGCGCATCGTCAAAAAAAACCAAAACGATATATATTTCTACCGTTTTTGGCATCGCTATGGTATTGTCGATGATAGGGCTTTTGGGTTTGATATTGGTTGAAGCAAATAACCTTAGCCGGTATGTAAAAGAAAATATTGTGCTGAACGTTTTTGTTGATGACGCAGCGCATGAAACCGATGTATTGCAATTGCAAAAACAAATAGAAGGCAATACCATGGTTAAGCAAACCCAGTACGTAAGTAAAGAGCTTGCCGCCCGGAACCTTCAAAAAGACCTGGGTGAAGATTTTGTAAAGTTCCTTGGCTATAATCCGCTATCGCAATCATTGGATATTTACCTGAAAGCTGAGTATGCAAACAATGCTGATATAGAAAAATTCAAGGCCGAATTGCTAAAAAACCCAATGATTAAGGAAGTAAAATACCAAAAATCGCTGGTTGACCAGATGAACGAGAACATTACTACCATCAGCCTGATCATCCTGGTATTTGCGGGCATATTTGTAGTTTTATCGGTAGCATTGATCAACAACACCATCAGGCTGGCCATTTATTCGCAACGCTTCCTCATCAAATCAATGCAGCTGGTTGGCGCTACTAAAGGGTTTATCCGCAAGCCGTTTATGCTTTATGGCATCTGGCACGGCCTTTTAGGTGGACTGATCGCTATTGTAATTTTGGTAGGCACGCTATCCCTCGCTTACAAAGAAATCCCCGACCTGATCATCCTCAGGAATTATACAGAATTCGGGTTAATATTTGTTGCGATATTAGGCATAGGGATCTTTATATCAGGGTTCAGCACCTTTTTAGCTGTGAACAAGTTTTTACGTTTAAAAATATATAACCTTTATAGGTAGAGAAGAGAGGTGAAAGCTAAAAGGCGAAAGCTGAAAGGTAGCTGCACTAATCGTTAAATCACTAATTCAATAATTAAGAAAATATCCAACATGGCACAACAACCATTTAAACCAGCTGCACCAGTTAAAACTACTGCCGCTGCCAAGCCGGCTTATAAATCAACAGATGCGAAACCGGTAAGCTTTATATTTGATAAAGGAAATTACCGCTTGCTTATAATCAGCATTGCTGTTGTAGCTTTTGGCTTTATATTAATGAGCGGCACTACTGACATTTACAGTACTACCAAAATTGTTATTGCCCCAATAGTTGTATTAGGAGGCTTTGCCCTTGGTTTTTTTGCAATATTTAAGAAGCCGTCTGTAAAAGTTGATTGAGTTGATTAGGTGAGTGGTTGATTGAGTTAAAGTCGTCAACCCGTTTAAACTTATTCAACTTAATCCAACACAATCAACTTAATCAACCTACCCCCAAACCCCTATGAACATTATCCATGTTATAGTCCTCGCAATTATTGAAGGGCTGACAGAATTTTTGCCGGTATCATCTACTGGCCATTTGGTTGTTACAAGCTCATTAATGGGCATCAGCAAAGATGAATTTGTAAAGCTTTTCGAGATCGTTATCCAGTTAGGCGCCATACTTGCCGTTGTAGTGCTTTACTTTAAACGCTTTTTCCGTTCAATAAACTTTTATATCAAGCTGATAATAGGTGTAATACCCGCCGTTATTTTCGGGCTGCTGTTTAAAAAGAAAATAGATGTATTGCTTGAAAGTCCGCTTGTTGTGGCTATTGCCTTTGTGGTGGGTGGCATAATCCTGCTTTTTGTGGATGAATGGTTTAATAAGCCTACTGTTGACGATGAAGAGCAAATAAGCTACTCAACCGCGCTAAAAATTGGATTTTTCCAGTGTTTGGCTATGGTGCCTGGAGTATCCCGTTCAGCTGCATCAATTGTAGGGGGTATGTCGCAGAAACTGAGCCGTAAAGCAGCTGCTGAGTTTTCCTTTTTCCTTGCAGTGCCTACCATGTTTGGCGCAACCCTAAAAGACCTTTGGGACTTTCATAAACACAGCACCATAGGCGCTGAAGAAATGCACCAGGATATAAAATACCTGCTTATTGGCAGTGCTATAGCGTTTATTGTTGCTTTACTGGCAATTAAAAGCTTTATAACTTTTTTAGAGAAGAAAGGCTTTAAGCTGTTCGGTTATTATCGCATTGTAGCAGGGATAGTTATTATCATCTTGTATTTTACAACCAACGCGTTACATACAGCATAATGTAGAGACGCAATGCTTTGCGTCTCCCGCATTTATACCTTTCTAAAGGAGACGCGAAGCATCGCGTCTCTACAAGTTTATCAATATAACAAATGATCGTACGGGTATCTTGCCGTATGGATCTCTTTCACCTCTTCGTATAACAGCGTCCTGAATTCGTCGATATTTTCCTTTTTTGTGGCCGATATAAATATTGCCGGGCTGTTGTTTTTGGCCATCCAGCTGTTCCTGAAATCATGCAGGGTTAACGGATCCTGTTGTTCTTCTAACTGATGTTGTTCAGGCAGAAAGGCATCAATCTTATTAAAAACAGTAATTACCTTTTTATCAATAGCGCCAATATCCTTCAGCGTTTCGTTTACTGTTCTTATCTGGTCTTCAAAGTTATGGTGTGAGATATCAACCACATGTACCAGTATATCCGCTTCGCGAACTTCGTCCAGGGTCGATTTAAAACATTCCACCAATTGGTGTGGCAGCTTACGGATAAATCCTACCGTATCTGACAATAAAAAGGGTACGTTCTCAATCACAACCTTCCTAACCGTAGTATCCAGCGTTGCAAACAGTTTGTTCTCGGCAAACACCTCCGATTTGGAGATCATGTTCATAATGGTTGATTTGCCTACGTTGGTATATCCCACCAAAGCCACGCGGATCATCTGGGTCCGGTTTTTACGCTGGGTTTCGTTTTGCCTGTCTATTTGTTTCAGTTTGTCTTTTAGCAGGGAGATTTTGTTCAGGATCAAACGCCTGTCTGTCTCGATCTGCGACTCACCCGGGCCACGCATCCCGATACCACCCTTTTGGCGTTCAAGGTGGGTCCATAAACGGGTTAGGCGGGGCAGCAAGTATTGCAATTGCGCCAGCTCAACCTGCGACTTAGCCTGCGCCGACTGCGCCCTTCCGGCAAAAATATCCAGGATCAGGTTGTTACGGTCGAGGATCTTTACCTGCAGTTCATTTTCAATATTACGCAATTGCGATGGGGTAAGCTCATCATCAAAAACCACCATATCAATCTCTTCGGCTGTTACATAAGCCTTAATGTCTTCCAGCCTGCCCGAACCCACAAACGTAGCCCTATCTGGTTTCTGCAGCTTTTGTGTGAAAGTTTTTACCGTTTCCGCACCTGCTGTAGCAACTAAAAATTCAAGTTCTTCTAAATATTCCTTCGCCTGCTCATCTGTTTCGCCCTGGGTTATTACGCCAACCAAAACAGCCCGCTCCTGCTTCACAGCAGTATCATAAAATTTTTGCTTCATTAAATAATAATTAACAATATGGATGCCAATATAATAAATTGGCAGTTATTAAGACTTTTTTGCAGAAGAAATAGATAGTTAGTGTGCATTTGTAGTTTCAACAGATCAAAATCTATTGTGCACGATAACAACGCTATATAACAATTGAATAGGTTACGCACCTACGGCGCGCAAAACGTTTTCTTGTTTTTCTACCAATATTGGATCCCGATGGGATCAGCTTCGCTTACTTGCTATGAGCAGTCATGTAATCAATCGTTAAATTACACAAAGCTTTTACCCCTAACGTAAACCCGCTTTCATCAATAAAAAAGTCAGGGGTGTGATGCGCCGGTGCTTTCGCAGGGTCGCCACCTTTAGGCATCCCGCCTAAGTGGATAAAGATCCCGGGCGCTTTTTGCTCGTAAAAACTAAAATCCTCCGCTCCGGTTTCAGCATTGCGCAGGGAAACATTCTGCTTACCGGCAGTTGCCTGCAAAGTGGGCAGCATTTGGGCAACCAGTTCGGGATTATTATATGTTATCGGGTAGTGATGTTCATAGGGAATGATAACCTCCGCGGTGGCACCCGCTGCTTCCGCAGTTTTAGTAACAATAGTTTTAACCCTTTCAATGATCATTTTCTCATCGTCATCATTTAAGGTACGAATGGTTCCCAGCATAGTTACCGTTTCAGGGATAATATTTGACCGGTTGCCGCCATTAATAGCGCCAATAGTTACTACTGCGCCATTGCGGGTTATTTGCAGGTTGCGGCTTACAATAGTTTGCAGGGCGTTGATGATCTGCGCCGATGTTACGATAGGGTCAACGCTCGACCACGGATAAGCACCATGTGCCTGCTTACCGGTTACCACAATCTTCATTGGGTTTACCGCAGCCATGTCTCCACCAGGGCGATAAGTTATGGTGCCTGCTGGTTGATAGGATTGAATATGCAAACCAAATACGGCATCCACATGTGGGTTTTCCATTACCCCTTCCTTAACCATTTCTTCGGCACCGCCTTTTTCACCGGCCGGCAATCCTTCTTCTGCTGGCTGAAAAATAAACTTAACTGTTCCATGCAGGTCTTTTTTCATTGACGTTAAAACGTTGGCTACACCCATCAGGATAGACATGTGCGAATCATGTCCGCAGGCATGCATTACGCCAACTTCCTGCCCGTTATACATGGTTTTTACTTTTGATGCGAAAGGCACCGGCGTACGCTCTGTTACCGGCAAGGCATCCATATCGGCACGCAGCGCTACAACAGGGCCGGGCTTACCACCACGCAGTATGGCTACAACACCCGTGGTTGCTACGCCAGTTTTTACCTCCAGACCAAGCGACTGCAGATATTTGGCAATGATACCAGAGGTACGCACTTCACGATTACCGAGTTCCGGGTGTTCATGAAAATCACGGCGCCAGGCTATGATCTGGTCTTGAAGGGCATCGGCTTTTTTGCTGACATCCTCTTTAACTGATTTTGTTTGTGCAAATGCGGGTAATGAGGAAACGAGAAGGAGAAACAGGCAGATCTTTTTCATACAGCGGATTTTCCCCTAATATAAAAAAAGGATGGCTTATTTAAAAACCATCCTTTTGTCTGAACCCTGATTTTCACAAATCAGGAAAATCCTTAAAATCCATCAATCCCGGTCCTATAGAACCGTCTTTATCTTCAACTCATTCATCTGCGCTTCGGCAATGGTTGACGGCGTATCGATCATCACGTCGCGGCCAGAGTTGTTTTTAGGGAATGCGATCACATCACGAATAGAATCCAGTCCTGCAAAAATAGAGCAAAGCCTGTCGAACCCAAATGCAATACCACCATGCGGAGGTGCGCCGTATTCAAAGGCATCCATCAAAAACCCAAATTGCTTCTGCGCTTCTTCCGGCGAAAAGCCCAGGTGTTTAAACATTAACGATTGCAGTGCACGGTCATGGATCCTGATCGAGCCACCGCCTATTTCGGTACCGTTAATCACAAGGTCATAAGCGTTTGCCCTAACTTCGCCCGGTGCGGTATCCAGCATGGCAATATCTTCCGGCTTTGGCGAGGTGAACGGGTGGTGCATGGCATGGTAACGACCGCTTTCTTCATCCCACTCTAATAACGGGAAGTCAAGTACCCAAAGGGCGGCAAAAGTATTTTTATCGCGCAGGCCTAAACGGGTACCCATTTCCAGGCGTAACTCGTTTAATTGTTTGCGTACTTTGTCTGTTTGTCCGGCTAATACTAATATTAAGTCACCCGGCTCCGCATTGAAAGCAGCGGCCCAGTTGGTTAATTCATCCTCATCATAAAACTTATCAACCGATGATTTTAAAGTACCATCAGTATTGTAACGGCAATAGATCATACCGGTAACGCCAATTTGCGGGCGTTTTAACCATTCGGTCAGTTCATCAATTTGCTTGCGGGTATAATCAGCACAGCCTTTGGCGTTAATACCCACAACCAGCTCGGCATTATCAAAAATGCTGAAACCTTTGCCTTTAACCACATCGTTCAATTCAACAAACTCCATCCCAAAACGGATGTCCGGTTTGTCAGAACCATACAGACGCATAGCATCAGCATACTGCATCCTTGGGATAGCAGGCAGGTTAATGCCTTTTACTGTTTTAAACAGGTGATGGGTAAGCCCTTCAAATATGTTTAAGATATCTTCCTGGGTAATGAAAGCCATCTCACAATCGATCTGTGTAAACTCTGGCTGACGGTCGGCACGTAAATCCTCATCCCTGAAACATTTCACGATCTGGAAATAACGGTCGAACCCGCTTACCATCAGTAATTGTTTAAAAGTCTGAGGCGATTGCGGTAAAGCATAAAACTCACCGGGGTTCATACGACTTGGCACCACAAAATCTCGCGCACCTTCGGGGGTCGACTTGATCAATACCGGGGTTTCCACCTCAATAAAATCACGGCCGTCCAAATATTTACGAACTTCCTGCGCCATCTTGTGACGCAGCATCAGGTTGTTACGAATTGGGTTGCGGCGCAAGTCAAGGTAGCGGTATTTTGCGCGCAACTCTTCGCCGCCATCGGTTTCATCCTCAATCATAAACGGCGGAATTTTAGCAGCGTTCAGGATCTCTATCTCAGTTACGCCGATTTCAATATCGCCGGTTACCATCTTGGCATTCTTGCTGGTACGTTCCAGCACTTTGCCTGTAACCCGGATCACAAACTCACGACCAAGGCCTTTCCCGGTTTCGCGAAGCGCAGCATCACTATCGGTATTTAAAACCAGTTGGGTTAATCCATAACGGTCGCGAACATCAATAAATGTTGTTCCGCCAAGGTCGCGTGATTTTTGCACCCAACCGCATAAAGTTACCGTTTCACCTAAATGACTGATATTTAATTCGCCGCAAGTATGTGTTCTTAACATGATTGTGTTTTATAAAAGTCTGCAAAAGTAGGGTTTTAGTCGGAAAGTCCGAAAGTCCGGAAGTCCGAAAGTGATATTAACAATATAAAAAGTGATAAATCTACCGGACTTTACTGACTTTTCCGACTTTCAGACTATATTTGCCCCATAATTCTCAAGGGGTGCCTTGCTTTGGTCGCAAAATATGCTGCAGCGTATTTTACCAAACTGAAAGACAGGCTGAGATCAAACCCATGCCCCCCGGCCCCCTAAAGGGGGAGTTAGTAATCTTAGATTATTTTCTCCTCCCCTTTAGGGGCCGGGGGCGACACCTGATCCGGGTAATGCCGGCGTAGGGAGAGGTAACAAGTTAAGTGTACTGCGTAGTCGCCCTGATACGGAGATGGTTTAACTAATTTTTATTTATTAATCATTTTGAAAAATTTATTTGCGGCATTTATTGCCCTGTTGTTGCCTGTTATGGCAGCGGCCCAGCTTTCCATTACCGGGAAGATCACAGACCAGCAAACCGGCGAAGCACTGCCCGGAGCAACCATTACGCTATCAAACGCTGCTACTAATGCGGTTTCAGACGTAAACGGGAAATATCATATTGATAACCTGAAAAGCGGCAACTACACCTTAAAAGTATCTTTTATTGGCTATCAGACCAGTAATAAAGCAATTACTTTAAATGCTGATGCAGTAAACAATTTCTCATTAAGCAGAAGCACCTTATTTACCGAAGAAGTTACGGTTAACGCTACCCGTGCAACAGAAAAATCGCCTACGGCTTTTACCAATTTAAGTAAAAAGGAGATCGAAAAAAACAATTCGGGTCGTGGGTTTGAGTACTTGCTGGAGCAAACACCGTCAACGGTAGTTACTTCAAATGCCGGTGCTGGTGTTGGTTATACCAGTATCCGCATCCGCGGATCGGATGCTACCCGTACCAACGTAACGCTTAACGGTATCCCGCTGAATGATGCGGAAGACCAGGGTGTATATTTTGTGGATCTGCCTGACCTGGCTTCGTCTGTTGATAACATCCAGGTGCAGCGCGGTGTAGGTACATCAACCAATGGCGCAGGTGCTTTTGGCGCAAGTATCAACATCCAAACCACCACCCGGCGCGATACTGCTTATGCCGAACTGAATAATTCGGCGGGATCATACGGAACAATAAAAAACACCGTGGGTTTTGGAACCGGTTTACTCGGCGATCATTTCAGCTTCGACGGCCGTTTATCACGAATGGTTTCTGACGGGTATATCGACCGTGCATCATCTGACCTTAAATCATTTTTTTTAAGTGGTGCTTATTATGGTAAGAAAAGCGTGCTGAGGCTAAATGTGTTTTCGGGCTATGAGAAAACTTACCAGGCCTGGGATGGCGTACCCGAAGACAGCGTTAAATTTGGCAACCGCAGGTATAACGAGCTTGGTTATATCAACTCCAGCAACAGTTTCTACAAAAACCAAACCGATAACTATACCCAGAACTATTACCAGCTGCTTTACAATCAGCAGCTTAGCGATAAGCTTTCATTTAGCGGCGCGCTGTACCTTACCAGGGGCTATGGTTATTACGAGGAATATAAAAACAATGAGCCGGTTTCGGCCTATGGCTTAAAGCCTGTAATTATTGGTACCGATACTTTGGCAAATACTGATTTAGTGAGGCGGCTTTGGTTGAGTAATTACTTTTATGGCGCAACCTATAACTTAACTTATAAGCCTAATAACGACCTGGATTTGATCCTTGGCGGTGCTTATAACGAATACAAAGGCGACCACTACAATAATATTGAATGGACACAACAAAGCACCACCATTCCGCCCGATTATGAATATTCACGCAATCATGCTAAAAAAACCGACTTCAACATTTTTAGCCGGACCGAATATCGTTTAGGCAAATTGCTGCTTTATGGCGATGTGCAATACCGCCATATCTCTTATTCGTTTTTAGGGTTTGATCAGGACCTTAAAAACGTGCAGCAACAGGTTGGGCTTAACTTTTTTAATCCCAAGGCGGGCATTACCTATCAGATCAATTCAAACAGCAATGTGTACGCGTCTGTAGCTGTTGGCAACCACGAGCCTAACCGCAGTGATTTTACAAACTCATCGCCTCAAAGCCGTCCAAAAGCTGAGCATTTAACAGACTTTGAAGCGGGTTACCGGATAAACGAATCAACCTTTAGCGGCAGCATCAACGGTTTTTATATGCTTTACAAAAACCAACTGGTATTAACCGGTTCGCTTGATGATGTTGGTGAAGCTATCCGCACCAATATAAAAGACAGCTACCGCGCCGGTATAGAAGCCAGCGCCCGTGTAAAAGTAGTGCAGCAGTTAAGCTGGTTTGTAAATGCTACGGTTAGTACCAATAAGGTAAAGAATTTTACGCAATACCTGCAGAACTATGATACCGGTACGCTGGATGCAACACAGTACAAGAAATCCGACATCGCATACTCGCCTGATTTTACATCGTCAAGCACCATTAGCTATCATCCTATAAAAAATGGTGAAATTGCTTTTATCAGCAAATATGTAAGCCGGCAGTACCTGGACAATACATCAACCCAAAGCCGCTCAATTGATGGCTACCTGGTAAATGATGTACGCCTTAATTATAATTTCAGCATAAAAGGTATTAAGAATATTGGCGTGGGTTTATTGGTAAACAATGTATTCAGCAAGAAATATGTGTCTGACGGGGCAACCTATCCGGATATTGAAGGCGGAAAGGTGGCGAATTATAATTACTATTTTCCGCAGGCGCCGGTTAACTTTTTAGCATCGCTGAATTTGAAATTTTAGGATAAGGATTCTTCATTCCCTCCTTCCGCGCAGCGAAGGGAGGGTGGTCGAGCGAAGCTATGACCGGGTGGGTAAATCTGCGGGCAGAATTTGTGCCGGTGTATTGGCGTAAATGCATTGGCGGTGTCGACTCACCCCGACATCGCTTCGCTTGTCATCCCTCTCTGCTGCGCAAAGAGGGGAAATTGAACTTACTAATATGATATCATTGTTTTTTAAAGAATAAAAATATTAAGTAATGAATTTACATCATTGGATCCAACTCTTCCTTGATCAAGCCCGCCAAACCACGCTTTGGGAGTGGCTGGCCGTATTGTTTGGCGTAACTGAGGTATTACTGGCCAAAGTGAATAACATCTGGCTGTACCCAACCGGAATAGCCGGTACATTTATCGGCATTTATATTTTGCTGATGGCCGGACTGTACGCCGAGTCGGCCCTGAATGTTTATTATTTGGTAATGAGCATTTACGGCTGGTACCACTGGGTAAAAAAACGGAACGAGCCGTCTGTAAAAATTACATGGTCAACCCGCAGGGAATGGATAATTACGCTGCTGATTGTATTTGCCGGATGGCCCGTGCTTTATGTGATCCTCAAAAATTTCACCACATCAAACGTTCCGGTATGGGATGCCTGGGTAGCGTCAACGGCATGGGCCGGGATGTGGCTGCTGGCAAAGCGCAAGCTCGAAAACTGGATTTTGCTGAATGTATCCAACCTCTTTGCTATCCCCTTACTGTGGTATAAAAACCTGATCATGTTTTCGGCGCTTACCCTGTTTTTATTTATTGTGGCCTTTTTTGGTTTTTTTGATTGGCTGGCCATCTGGAAGAAAGAAAAGGCGGCTGAAAACACTTTACTAACCTAAACAAAATGGAAAACACAACTCAGCATCCATCAGCTTTTATAGCTATTGATGATGTTAATATTATAAGAAATACGGCAGCCCAGGCTGAACAACTGGGCAAGCTTCACCCTGAACAATTACAGGTGATTTATAAAAACCATTGGTTTAAGCTGCTGGTTCCCCATGTTTATAGAGGGCAACAGGTAACCCTGCTCAACCTGTTGCAACTGCAGGAGGCCATTAGCTGGGCCGATGGCAGTACAGGCTGGGTGGTTACCCTTTGTAACGGGGCAGGCTGGTTCGGTGGCTTTATTGCTCCCGAAATTGCTAACGCGATCTTTAATGACCCTAAAGTTTGCCTGGCAGGCAGCGGTGCGGTATGCGGCACTGCGGAGATCACCGCCAACGGGTATCTTGTAAACGGCGCCTGGAAATATGCCAGTGGCGCCCACCACGCAACGTACATCACCGCTAATTGCAGCATCCAAAAAAATGGCGAACCTGTTTTAAATGATGACGGAGAACCCCTGGTTTTACCCTTTATATTTGATAAAAAGGATGTGCAAATTTTGCCCGCATGGAAATATATTGGCATGGTAGCTACCGGCAGCGATTCTTTTGAAGTTAAAGACCTGGAAGTAGCCTCAAACCGACAATTTAAAATAGACCCCTCTGCCGCAATTGTTGCTGATCCGTTATACCTGTATCCCTTTTTACAGCTGGCCGAGACCACCATCGCTGTTGATCTGTCAGGCATAGCTATTCATTTTATGGATCTGTGCGAAGACTTTTTTCATGAAAAAATAAAACAGCCAAAGCTTACAGATCGGCAAAGAACGTTTTTAATGAATGAGTTGATACGAATAAAATATGAGCTCGGCCTGGTAAGAAAAGATTTTTATGAAGCTGTAGAACAATCATGGGATGCCATTCAAAATAATACTGTTATCCCCGATGATATATTGAACCAGGTGAGCATTGCCAGTCGCCGGCTTGCTCATTTAAGCAGAGAAAGCGTTGATACGCTTTATCCCTTATGTGGCCTAACTGCTGCAAGCACCGAAACCGAAATTAACAGGGCCTGGCGCGATTTGCATACCGCGAGTCAGCATGCTTTGCTGGCATTTTGACCGTTGATTGGCATGATTTGTATGATTACGCTGATTTAATGAACGCCATTCATTAAATCAGCGTAATCTTTTAATCAAATAAATCAGCGGTTGATAACAGAAATATCACATTGAATTTTAATTGCATTGTTGATATTTGCGCTACTTAACAATTTTTTAAGATGAAAATTAAACATCTGCCCTTATTATTACTAGCTCTTGCCACTATTTCAGTATCGGCACAAACAAAAAAGAAAAAAACGGCTGTTATTAGTGTTCCTGCCGCTACCGTTGCTGCTCCAGCCTCTACTGAACTTCCCCGCCCTAAACTGGTGGTTGGCATAGTTGTAGACCAAATGCGCTGGGATTACCTTTACCGCTATTACGACCGTTACACAAACAATGGGTTTAAGCGTTTATTGAACGAAGGCTTTACCTGCGAAAATACGCAGATTGATTATATCCCAACTTTTACTGCACCCGGCCATACCTGTATTTATACGGGGTCGGTACCTTCTATCCATGGCATTGCCGGTAATGATTTTATTATCCAGGCTACAGGCAAATCAATGTACTGTACAGAAGATACCACGGTACAAACTGTTGGCAGCACTTCAACGGCGGGCAAAATGTCGCCACGCAATTTGCTAACCACTACGGTTACTGATGAACTAAAGCTGGCTACCAATTTCCGCTCAAAAGTTATTGGCATCGCTTTAAAAGACCGTGGAGGAATTCTTCCTGCAGGCCATACTGCAAATGCAGCCTATTGGTTTGACGACAAAACCGGCAACTGGATCAGCAGCACCTATTACATGAATGACCTGCCGCAATGGGTAAAAGATTTTAATGACCAAAAACTGCCTGAGACCTATTTAAAGCAGGATTGGAGCACACTTTACCCTATTGAAACTTACGTGCAAAGCACAGAAGATAACAGCAAATATGAGGGTAAGTTTAAAGGGATGGATGCCCCTACCATGCCGGTAAAAACATCGGCCATGTATAAAAACAATTTAGGGCTTATCCGCTCAACGCCTTATGGTAATACATTAACGCTTGACCTGGCTGTTGCCGCCATTAATGGCGAGCAATTAGGGCAGCATTCGGTTACTGATTTTTTGGCGGTAAGCTTCTCGTCAACAGATTATGTTGGCCACCAGTTTGGGGTAAATGCGGTTGAAACGGAAGATACTTATTTGAGATTAGACCGCGATTTTGCAACGTTTTTCACCTATCTTGATGCCAAGGTCGGCAAAGGGAACTACACTGTTTTTTTAACTGCCGATCACGGTGCAGCACACAATACCGCGTTTTTAAAAGACCATGGAATCCCTGCAGATGTTTGGGATGATGCTGTGGTTTTGAAAAACTTAAATCAATATTTACAGGACAAATACAAAGCAGAAAAATTGGTGTTAGGCCTTACTAACTACCAGGTTAATTTTAACTACAAGGATATAAGATACCTGCACCTGGATGAGAACGTGTTAAAACAGGATTGCATAAATTTCCTGGAAAAAGACCCGGCGGTTGCATTTGCTGTCGATATGAAAAAGGTGCAAACCGCCGATATTCCTGAAGCGCTGCGCACCCGGATAATAAACGGGTATAGCATTGAACACAGCGGTGAAGTCCAGATAATTTTAAAACCGGGTTACTTTACCGGCCATGGCTCGGGAGATAGCGGCCCCACCGGAACTACGCACGGCACCTGGAACCCGTATGATAACCACATCCCGCTGGTATTTATGGGCTGGGGCGTTAAACATGGCAGCCTTACCCGCGAAACACATATGACAGATATTGCAGCCACCATTGCCGCCTTATTGCATATACAAGCACCCAATGGCAGCATCGGTCATCCGATAGGCGAGGTGCTGAAAGGGAGTCAGTAAAGTC
>Ga0193702_1000294_pt1 | contig 19519 bp, 12 predicted proteins | sample U3a1metaG_FD_143060 | JGI IMG/M metagenome (GOLD analysis project Ga0193702, IMG submission 143060) | Soil microbial communities from a riparian zone of the East river system, Colorado, United States - U3a1 | ecosystem: Environmental > Terrestrial > Soil > Riparian zone | place: USA: East River... | reverse complement strand
CCAATCATCTCGGCGTAGATCTTTGCACCACGTTTTTTGGCATGTTCCAGTTCTTCCAGGATAATAGTCCCGGCGCCTTCACCTGCTACAAAGCCATCCCTGTCCAGATCAAACGGACGTGATGCCGTTGCCGGATCATCATTACGGGTTGACAAGGCATGCATGGCGTTAAATCCGCCGATACCGGCTTCATTAATAATAGCTTCAGAACCTCCGCTTATAAACATATTAGCTTTACCCAGGCGGATATAGTTAAATGAATCAATAAGCGAATTATTTGATGACGCACAAGCAGACACAGTGGAAAAGTTTGGTCCGCGTAACCCATATTTAATAGAGATATGGCCCGGGGCAATATCAGCTATCATTTTTGGGATAAAGAACGGATTGAAACGTGGTGTTCCATCGCCTTTGGCAAAGTTTACAACTTCGTCTAAAAACGTTTTCAAACCACCAATACCTGATCCCCAGATAACACCGATACGGTTAGTATCAAGCAGATCGAAATTTAGCCCTGCATCTTTTACCGCTTCTTCTGTTGAAAATAGGGCATACTGAACAAAAGGATCAAGCTTTCGTGCGTCTTTTCGGCCTAAAAAGGCATCGGCATCAAAGTTTTTTACTTCGCAAGCAAATTTGGTTTTGAACTTTTCGGTATCAAAACTCTTAATCAAGGCAGCGCCACTCACACCATTAAGTAATGATTCCCAGTATTCGGGAACCGTATTACCAATTGGGGTGAGTGCTCCAAGCCCGGTTACAACAACTCTTTTAAACTCCATTTAATAGCGTTGGGGGAGTTCTTATTTAACGTTTTTTTCAAGGTAAGCAACAGCCTGACCTACAGTTCCGATAGTTTCGGCCTGATCATCAGGAATAGCTACGTTAAATTCTTTTTCGAACTCCATGATTAATTCCACGGTGTCTAACGAGTCAGCACCAAGATCATTGGTGAAGCTAGCTTCGGGTGTAACTTCACTTTCGTCAACACCTAATTTTTCTACGATAATAGCTTTTACTCTTGAAGCGATATCAGACATAGTCTTATAGTTTAAATGATTAAATAAATTCAGTGCAAAGAAAAATAAATTCTGTTAAATATCAAATCTAAAAACTTTTGCATTATATGCAACAATATTTTATTGCAAGTGTTTCGATTTTGTATTTTTACCGCTGCAAAAGTAATGATTTTGAACAGGAAATTTTTAAAGTTTGAGATCGATCTTGATTTTGTTCTCATAGCAGTTACAACTTCGCTGAAAGATTATAGGGTTTGTTATTTGATTAACAAGGCGTTAAGCTTTAATTTGACAAAAATTAACGACCTGGAAGTTGACATTAACCATGCAAATGAGCCGGTATTATTTTCAATTTACCACTATAATTGGGAGGCAACAGAGACTGATTTTTATTTTATTGCCAATAAAGGGTCTGATGGCTACCTGATCCCTGAGATGAAAAAAGCAGATTATTTTTTGTTGATAAAAAATTATATCGATGATAATGACCTTGATAACCTTGTTTCGGCATTAAATAAGGTGCCCGAAATTGTTGCCGCAGTAAAGATTGATCCTAAAAAAATAAAATCACGCGAAAATCTCTTATTTTAGCGCAAATTTTTAAAAGTGTTATAGGTACACCAAACGTAACCTGATAAGCCGCATTAACCAGATAAGTATGAAATTATATTATAACCGAACTAAGATTGTTGCCACAATGGGCCCGGCTTCGGCAAAAAAAGAAGTGTTGTTAGCCATGATACAGGCTGGCGTTAACATTTGCCGATTAAATTTTTCGCACGGAAAAGCCCAGGATCATAAAGCAGTAATTGATACCATTCGCGAAATAAATGCAGAATATAAAACCAATGTTGGCATATTAGCCGACTTGCAGGGACCTAAGATCCGGATAGGTTTGGTAAAAGACGGCGGAATTCACCTGGTTAACGGAACCCGCATAAATATTACCACGCATGAGCTGATAGGTGACGATAACCAAATCTACATTACCTATCCAACCTTCCCTCAGGATGTGCAGCCGGATGAAATTATTTTGCTTGACGATGGAAAGATCCAGATGAGGGTTATTGAAACTAACAAAGTTGATACCGTTGTTTGCGAAATTGTTCACGGCGGCATCTTAACCTCCCGTAAAGGTGTTAACCTGCCAAACACTAAAGTATCAATCCCAAGCTTAACAGAGGAAGACCTTGAAAACCTTAAATATGCGCTGGATTGGGATGTTGATTGGGTAGGTCTTTCTTTTGTACGTACCGGACAGGATATACTTGAACTTAAGAAAATAATTGCCGACAGCGGTAAAGCCGCCAAAGTAATTGCCAAGGTTGAAAAACCTGAGGCCATTGATAATATAGATGAAATAATTGCAGCTACTGACGGCGTGATGGTTGCCCGTGGGGATCTTGGCGTTGAAATGCCACTGGAAGAAGTGCCACTTTTACAAAAAATGATTGCCCGCAAATGCCGCGAAGCATCAAAACCGGTTATTGTGGCTACCCAGATGCTGGAATCAATGATCACAACCCCGCGCCCAACGCGTGCTGAAGTTAATGACGTTGCCAACTCTGTACTTGATGGCGCTGATGCAGTGATGCTGAGCGGTGAAACATCAGTAGGTGAGTTCCCGGTGATAGTTATTGAGACAATGGCGAAAATTATCCGCAATGTTGAAGACCTGGGCTATCCGTTTAACGCCAATAAAGAAGCTAATACTGATACTAAATCTGTAGATTATTTAAGCGATGCGGTTTGCGGATCAGCTGTTTACCTGGCTGAGCATACCAATGCCGTAGGTATCGTATCAATGACAACATCGGGCTATACCGCCTTTGAAATATCAAGCTACAGGCCAAAAGCAGGCACTTATATTTTTACTGCCAACAAACACCTGCTGAATGCGCTGAGCCTGCTTTGGGGTGTACGTACTTTTTATTACGACCGTGAAGAAAGCACCGACCAAACTATAAGCGATGTAAACGGCATACTTAAAGCGGCAAATCTTGTACAAGCCGGTGAAGTGGTAATTAATACGGCATCGGTGCCGATTTCAAAAAAGGCAAAAACCAATATGCTTAAGGTTACGGTTATTGAGTAACCTTTGTTAAAACGTTGAAAGGTTGTAATGTTGGAAAGTTAACTTTTTCCCAACATTGCAACCTTTCAACATTAAAACCTTTCAACTTTTTCAGTAAACCTCCGCCTGGCAGGCCTTAACCCGTAACTTGTTTAAGTTGGCGAAGTAATAATCCCAGCAAATTCTTAAAGTTTTCATATTGTAACTTTTTTGTTATACAATAAATAAGACTACAATAACGGGGCCAGGGTTTAATTAGTATTATGCTTTTGTAAATAAATTATACATTTTAAATAAAGCCTACTTCGCTTTTGTCTCGTAGCTCTTTGGATCAATGGCTGCAGGAGACCAATCTTTAAAAAATCCCATCACTTTTTCTTTGCTGTGCCCCTTGCCTTCTTCCAGGTAGCTTGAATTTTCGGTATTAAGGCGGTTACCCTTATCATCAAGCACCACAAATACCGGGAACCCAAAGCGCTGCGGATAGCCAAGTTCGGCAAGCAGCTTATCGTTCGTATTTTCTTTACTGTAATTTACGTGTACAATAACGTAGTTATCGCGTACATATTTATTCAGGTCAGGGTCGCGGGTAACAAGGTCGTTAAAGCGGATACACCAGATGCACCAGTTGCCGCCAATTTGCAGCAGTACGTTTTTGTGCTCAACAGATGCTTTTTTTACTGCTTTGGCAATATCAGCCTTAGCATCGGCTTCGGGATGATAGAGTTTGGCGGTGTCGGTTAGCTTAACCGGGGCAGCTGCGGTTTGTGCTTTTACGCCAAAACCTATTATAATGAATGACGCGATGAATATTAGTTTTTTCATATTTAATGTTTTGATCTCCTAAATTCCACAATTTTGATGGGTTTTACAACTACAGGCGCAATTCAAACAGTAGGCGGCCGGTTAAAAATTAACCAGCTTAATCAACAACTAAAACCTTTTGCTCACTCTTATTCCACCATCAGCCCTTTTACCTCAAACGTAAGCTTATGCTTAGCATTAGTTTTAACGGTGTGCTGTTTTTTGCCGGTTACGGTGTCGCCGGCGAAGTGCTGCAGGTCATCTGCGATAAATTGCTTTGCCGCAACACCTTCGGCAATAATATTTTTACCCTTTAACCCGGCCGGGAGCTTAACCCCATAATTTTTAAAATGTGCCGCTATAACTTTTCCGTTCCCGGCGTCAATTGTAAACCAGCCGCCTTTTTGTTTTGTAACGTTTAAAACGCGCCCTTTAACAGCAGTGCTGATGCGCGTTTTTTTGCCCATAAAGGCCTCCAGCTTTGTGGCATCCGTTATGGCGGTAGTATCGGGCTTTGCGCCATAAACAGTTCCGTGGGGTAAAGGCGTTTGCTTTTGTGCAAAGGCGGATAAGGAAAATAGCAGGACGAAAATTATTGTTAATGTTTTCATGGCAGTAATATTTAAGGAGATATAGGTATAACAATAAAAATGCAGGGCAGTTTCAATAGCCGTCATCTGTTTTAGTAGTTTCCCACTGGCTAAAGATCTGCGACTAACCAAAAAAACACTTTTCAACACTTTAAGTGCTTGCAGGTTAACTATTTGCCCTTTATTGCGCTGTGCAGAGGCCATTGTTCACATTGTGTGGAAAACTCTGAATTGAATTCCATCCCCATGTATATGTAGCTTTACGTAAAACCCCTCAGTGGTTTTTAAACAGCAATTCAGCTTACTACACACGTATTGATATGGGAGACGACATCTACACAAAAACAGCAACCGAAAACAGCAAAGGATTAAAAGTTGAAAGGTATTTTACGCGGGAAGGGATCAGCGTTTTCGACCTGTTTAAATACGAAAAACGTTCATCGGTAATCCGCAATCCTTCGGGCGATGCCGTATTTGAAATGAACAATGTGGAAGTGCCTGCAGCATGGAGCCAGGTGGCTACCGATATACTCGCACAAAAATATTTCCGAAAGGCCGGTGTACCGCAGGCCGATGGAAGCCTGGGTGCTGAAAATAGCATTAAGCAGGTTGCCCACCGCATGGCTAACTGCTGGATGGAATGGGGAGAGCGTTATGGTTACTTTGCTTCACAAGCCGATGCGGATATATTTTATGATGAAATAGTTTATACTATTACCGGGCAGTTGGCTGCGCCAAACTCGCCGCAATGGTTCAATACCGGTTTGCATAGTTCATATGGGATAACAGGAAAACCGCAGGGACACTATTATATTGACCCGGTTACGGAAGAGTTGAGCAAATCAACATCAGCCTATGAGCGCCCGCAGCCGCATGCCTGCTTTATTCTTTCTGTAGATGACGATTTGGTGAACGAAGGGGGCATAATGGATCTGTGGGTACGTGAGGCAAGGATCTTTAAATACGGATCGGGAGTTGGTACCAATTACTCAAAGATCAGGGGAGATAATGAAAAACTTGCAGGCGGCGGCTATTCGTCGGGGCTGATGTCGTTCCTTAAAATAGGCGACAGGGCAGCCGGTGCAATTAAATCAGGCGGAACTACCCGCAGGGCAGCCAAAATGGTTTGCCTGGACCTTGACCACCCCGAAATAGAAAGCTTTGTAAACTGGAAGGTTGAAGAAGAAAAGAAAGTAGCTGCATTGATAGCGGCCGGATACTCATCCGATTATGAAGGGGAGGCTTATAAAACCGTTTCAGGGCAAAATTCAAATAACTCAGTACGCATCCCTAACGGCTTTTTTAAGGCGTTAAAAGATGGCACCCCCTGGGATTTAACCAGCAGGATGACAGGTAAAGCCGTAAAATCAATCTCATCACAAAAATTATGGGACGATATTGCTTTTGCCGCATGGGCCTGTGCTGATCCGGGTGTACAGTTTGACAGTACGATAAACGAATGGCATACTTGTCCCGAAGGTGGCCGGATCAACGCATCCAACCCATGCTCGGAGTATATGTTTTTGGATAATACAGCCTGTAACCTGGCATCCATCAACCTGGCTCATTTCTTTGATGCCAAAACCCGCGTGTTTGATGTAAAAGGCTTTGAGCATGCCTGCCGCATCTGGACTATAGTGTTGGAGATTTCCGTACTGATGGCGCAATTCCCATCAAAGGAAGTTGCACAATTATCATACGATTACCGCACCTTAGGTTTGGGCTATGCCAACCTTGGCTCGGCATTGATGCTGAACGGAATCCCGTACGACAGCAAAAAAGCCCGCGCAATAGGCGGCGCTATTACCGCTATTATGACGGGTACGGCTTATGCAACTTCAGCCGAAATGGCGCGGGAGTTAGGCACTTTTAGTCGTTTTAATGATAATAGAGACCACATGCTGCGCGTAATGCGCAACCACAGGTATGCAGCCTATAATTCTACCGGTAATTACGAAGGCCTGGAAATAGCCCCTCCGGGAATTGAGCAGGCTGACTGTCCGGATTACCTGTTATCTGCCGCCTGCAACGCCTGGGATAAGGCAGTTGAGATGGGCGAGCAATACGGCTATCGCAATGCGCAAACTACTGTTATTGCCCCAACAGGCACCATTGGCCTTGTTATGGATTGCGACACCACCGGCATTGAGCCTGATTTTGCATTGGTGAAATTTAAAAAGCTCTCGGGTGGTGGCTACTTCAAAATCATTAACCAGGCGGTGCCCGAAGCCTTGAGCAATTTGGGTTATAAGGAACACGAGGTTACCGCAATTGTAAATTATGCCAAAGGAGCAGCCACTTTAAAAGGCGCTCCGCATATTAATACCGACAGTTTGAAAGCAAAAGGCTTTAACGATGATGAGCTGGAAAAACTGGATAAAGGCCTGATGGCTGCTTTTGAGATTGGCTTTGCATTTAACATTTGGTCGCTTGGCGAAGAATGTTTTAAACGCCTAGGCTTTAAACCGGAACAATACAACGCACCTGATTTTAATGTATTAAGAGCATTAGGCTTTAGTCGGAAAGAAATTGCTGAGGCTAACGAGTACATCTGTGGCACCATGACCATTGAGGGCGCGCCTTATTTAAAACGGGAGCATTACCCGATATTTGATTGTGCCAATAAATGTGGTGCTAAAGGCGAGCGTTTTATCCACTCGCACGGGCATATAAAAATGATGGCGGCGGCGCAGCCGTTCCTGTCGGGAGCCATTTCAAAAACCATTAACCTGCCTAATGAGGCTAATGTTGATGAGATAAAGGATTGTTACGAGCTATCATGGAAATTGGGGTTGAAAGCCAATGCACTCTATCGCGATGGGTGTAAATTATCACAGCCGTTATCAACCAAATCAGATACGAAAGAGGAAAAAGAAGCAGTAAGTGATGAAAAGCTGGATACTGTTGAAGAGGTTTTAGGCGAGGCCGCTAACGTAAAGTTGAGCGATTTGACCAGTGAGCAGGTGATTGAAGCGGCGATGGCGATAATGGAAAAATCAAAAGATACCAATTTTATGCGCCAGCTCTCAAGAGTGGTGCAAAAGAAGAGCCTGCCGTTTAAACGGAGGGGCTATACGCAAAAAGCAAGCATTGACGGGCAAACCGTGTTTGTTCGTACCGGTGAGTATGAAGATGGCACTTTGGGCGAAATCTTTGTGGATATGCACAAAGAGGGTGCCACCTTCCGCTCGCTGATGAACTGCTTTGCTATAGCGGTGTCGGTGGGGTTACAATATGGTGTACCGCTGGAGGAATATGTAGAGAAATTTACCTTTACCCGTTTTGAGCCCGCCGGTATGGTGGTTGGCCATGCCAATATAAAAAGCGCAACCAGCATTATTGATTATATTTTCAGGATGCTGGGTTACGAATACCAGAACCGTACAGACCTTGTTCACGTAATAACAGAGCAGAACGGTGTTATTGGTAACCCACAGATGGATGACGGTGATTTTAATACGGATGAAAGCAATGTTTATGAGCCTGTAACAAATGGGGGCAACAACAGTGTAAAAAAACAATATAGTGTTGATATAAGCATGGGCGTACAAAGTGACGCCCCGGCCTGCAATAACTGCGGACATACAACCATCCGCTCAGGCACGTGTTATAAATGTTTGAATTGCGGCACTTCGATGGGATGCAGTTAGGAAGGTGAAAGCAGAAAGGTAAAAGCTGAAAGGTGATTGGCAGGAGGATAAAAAGCTTTTACTTAAATAAAATTAAAGCTGAAAGATGATGTGCGACAAGGGAAAATAAAAGCAAAAGCTTTATGCTTTGGTCTTTTAGCTTTAACCTCAGATTGGCGTTTTGTGTTCAGTTTTTATAGTTTAATTTTAGTTAGCCCCGGAGTAGTTTACCGGGGCTTTTTTGTGGGATACATCCGCAGCGGCTTTAACGGATTAAAATCCGTTGTTATAAAATGTACCGACCCGATGACTCTTGTATTAAGGTCGGGACTTATTTTTATCAATTAAAGATCAATTCAGAGGCAGAGCCTCGGTCGGTATTGTAGCAACGGATTTTAATCCGTTGCGGATATGGTTAAATATCTCCCGAAATTAAAAAAATTAAAATTTGTTATGGAATGATGATCTGTTGTGCATCTACAGGTTAAGTTATTAAATTTAAACAATGCTAACATCCACATCTAACCTGAACATTTATGACCATTCTGCCTGTTAAAACACTTAAATACCTGTTTGTTTTATGCTTTGTTGTTTGCTTTACCGCTGTAAATGCGCAGGACAAGTACGAAAAACTTGGCTTTCGGATTGATTCTTTAGCGAACGTCGGATTACCAAAATCAGCCTTGAAAGAGGTTGATAAGCTGGATGCTATGGCCCGTGCTGATAAAAACGCGCCGCAACAGGTAAGGGCAGTAATATACCGGATGACCTTTCAATCGTATTTGGAGGAGAATGCGCTGGTGGCTATTATCAGCCGGTTAAAGGCCGATATTGCCCAGGCAAAGTTTCCGGTGCAACCGGTATTGCAATCATTATTGGCGGAAACCTATTGGAAATACTACCAGGAAAACCGGTACAAGTTTGGTCAGCGCAGCAGGCTTTTGCAGGCAGATACAGATTTTACCAAATGGGACCTGCAAACCATAATTACCGAAACCGGCAGGTTATATCAACAGTCGCTGGCGGATGCAAAAAGGGAACAGGATACACCAATAGGTGTGCTTAATGGTGTTTTGGAAGGTGATACCTCAACCCGTTCCCTGAGGCCGACATTGTATGATCTGCTGGTACAGCGCGCTTTTGATTTTTATCTTACTGATGAACCGGGAGTAACCCGGCCTAAATTACCTTTTTCATTAAATGATCCGGCTTTTTTTGGCGACAGCAGGGCCTTTAGTAATTTAACAATAAGTACCACTGATACCGCTTCGACCTGGTACAAAGGGATAAGGTATTTACAACAGGCTACGGCTTTCCATCTTCAGGCAAACCAGCAGGAGGCGCTTGCTGATCTTGATTTGCAAAGGCTTAAGTTCTTATACTCAAAAGCAAGTGTTGCCAATAAGGACTCTCTTTACCTCCTGGCTTTGGATAAAATAGCCACAGCTTTTTCAGCTAAGCCAATTAGCAGTGAAGCATTGGTATTAAAAGGTAACTATTATAAAGAGCTGGATAGCCTCAAAACGGCCTATTCCTATTTTAAAAATGCGGCTGCGGCTTATCCGGAAAGTTTAGGCGGAAAAAATGCGGCTTCAATGATAGAGAATATCAAGAGAAAGGAAATTTCGGCAAAGGTTGAAGAGGTGAATATTCCCAATAAACCAATCCTTGCACTGCTTACTTACAGGAATCTTAATTCAGCAAGTATTGTCATTTACCGGTTATCTGAAGATCAGCTCAAAGGGTACTATAAATTAAACAGCACACCTGATTTCAACTATGCAGACATCCCCAAACGAAAATATGAATTTCTAAAAAAGCTGAACCCTGCAAAAAAGGATGAACTGAATTGGGCCGATGCCGGCGATTACCGGAGCCATAGCTTTGAGTTTAAGATAGCCGCCCTTGATCCTGGTAATTACGTATTGGTGGTTAAGGATAAGGCAATGGATGATGAAGCATTAACCGGATTGGCTGAGTTTAAAGTAAGCAGCATGGCTTATAATTTAAGGAGTAACCCTGACGGGGATGCCGAATTGCGCGTAATGGACCGGGAAACAGGAAGACCATTAAGCGGTGTGCAAATAAAACTGACCGGCCAAAGCTATACCTATAATACTACCCTAAAGAAATCGGAATGGAAGGAAATTACAGAAAGCGGGACATCAAATAAAGACGGACAATACCTTGCAAAAAAGATCACCCAAAATAACAATGTTTCAATTGATCTGAGAATTAAGGGAGATACACTCCATAACGATAATAAAAGATTTGAAGGTGCAAGTGAACCGGATAATTATGACGATCCGGAGGATAAAACCATTTTGTTTACCGACAGGCAGATCTATCGTCCGGGGCAAACCATTTATTTTAAGGGCTTACAAATCCAAACCTTTAAAGGGAAAAGCAAGATAATTACCGATAAAGAGCTGAATGTCGATTTTAATGATGTAAATAATAAAGTAATAAGCTCATTAAAGTTAAGGACCAATGAGTTTGGTACAATTGCCGGCAGCTTTATTATCCCGCAAAGCATGCTCAACGGCGATGTTGAACTGGAAACTGAAAACGGGAGTATTAACGTTAAGGTAGAGGAATATAAGCGACCAACATTCCAGGTAACGTATTTGCCTGTCAAGGAAAGCTATAAAATAAATGATTCGGTTACCGTAAGGGGGAAAGTGATGGCATTTTCCGGCTATGGTTTATCGCAGGCTAAAGTTGCTTATCATATTGTAAGGTCGAAAAACAGGATGTATTTAAATGCCGAAAGTGGCAGGGCATTATATGGCTCAAGATACATATCTCCCGAAATAACCGAAATAAAAGCAGATACCATTATTACAGATAACCAAGGCAACTATACCTTCACGTTCAAAGCTATCCCTGGAGAAACCGGCAAAGCAAATTCAAACAATTATAACTATAGTATAAATGCCGATGTAATTGATGCCAGCGGCGAAACCCATTCGGCCCAAACAACGATTATTGTCGGCAACAATGATATTTCATTAGTTGATAATCTACCCTATCAACTATTTACAAAAGAGCCTGTTAAGCTGGATATAAAAATGAATAACCTAAACGGCCAGCCGCAAAAGGGAGAGGTAAATGTCGAGGTTTATGCATTGCAGAACATTGAGCATCCGTTTAATAACAGATTATGGGATAAGCCTGATCAGCATATAATAAGCAAAGCTGATTTTGCTAATGATTTTCCGTTTTATGCTTATGCAGATGAGGATGCGGTTGCCCAATGGCCCCGCCTTAACCAGGTTGCACGCTATAATTTAAAAGTTAATGCCGATAGCATCGGAACAATTAGTATGGAAGACCTGCGGAAACGGCAACCAGGAACGTACCAGGTAATTATAAAGGCACGTAATGAAAAAGGCGATACTACATCGGCAATAAAATATATTAACCTGGTAGGTGAGCAGGCAAAACCTTCCTCATTTAATAATTGGGTGATCCCTGTGCGTAATATGGTAAAACCCGGAGAAAAGGCTGAATTTTTAGTAGGAGTTGATGAAAAGATAAATGTTTTGATGGAGCGTTACAGTGCTGCCAAGCTTATTTCCTCCAAATGGATTACGGTTGATAAAGGACAGCAAAGCATCAAAACACCAATAACTGACACGGATAAGGATGTAGCTGTACAGTTTTTGATGATCTACCAGAACAGGGTGTACAGCAGCTACCAAAAAGTAGTTATATCAAACCCGGATCAAACCCTTAAAATTAGCCTGGTTACCTTTCGTAATAAGCTGCAGCCCGGCGAAAAGGAGCAATGGAAATTGCAGGTAAGCAATCCGGCTGATGAAAAACAGGCTGCCGAGATGCTGGCTGAACTATATGATGCCTCATTGGATGATATAGCACCTGCACAAAACTGGCCGGAACTTATGTACCAGCAGGAAAACTATCAGCCTAATTACTTTGCGTGGAACAGCTATGGTTTTTTAAATGCGGCGGAAACTTACCCGGTAATTAGCAATAACACTTACTTTAACCCGCTTACCCGCGATTATGAAAGATTAAACTTGTTTGGTTACAGCTATTATGGCGGATACAACAATGGCTACAGGGAATATTTGCAAAGAGCGAAAATAAATGCAATGAATGCTGAAAATGATAAGCGTTTAGAGATCGAATACCTGCAAAATGCAGCAAAGGTTAAAAACGGCTATGTGATAAGCGGCAGGGTTAAGGATGCAAGAGACGGATCAGCCCTGCCTGGTGTGGGGATAGCTATTAAAGGAACCTCCATTGCAACCACAACTAATACACAAGGTTATTTTAAAATAAAAGTCCCTGTTAACGGCAAACTGGTATTCAGTTTTTTAGGGTATAACCGCAAAGAGCTATCAACCGAAAAAAGTGAAAATGTTATTGTAAAGTTAGAGGTAGATAAAAATCATTTAAATGAAGTGGTGGTAACAGCTTATGGTGTGCAAAGAAAAGAGACCATGTCATCCGCTGCAGTCGTAAGGATAAGAGGGATTTCTACACCCGCTTCGGCATTAGCAGGTAAAGCGGACGGAATATATGGATATTGGGCGCCAAAAGCAGATTCGGAGGTGTTGAAGGAGGTGGCTATTAAGACTTCTTCCAAATCCATCATCCCCCGCAAAAATTTCAATGAAACCGCCTTCTTTTACCCGCAGTTGCATACCGATGAAAAAGGACAGATCCTGATTGATTTTACCATCCCTGAAGCGCTTACCCGCTGGAAATTCCGCGGATTGGCCCATAATAAAGATTTGCAGACCGGCTATATTGAGAATGAAGTTGTTACCCAAAAACAACTGAGCATCAGCGCCAATATGCCCCGCTTTTTACGCGAGGGGGATACAATTGCGGTATCGGCCCGATTGGCTAACCTGACGGATAAAACATTGAAAGGCACTGTTAAAATGCAGCTGTTTAATGCCTTGAATATGCAGCCGGTAAATTTGTTTATGAATAGGGTAGATGCAGCGCAGCAATTTGAAATTGCAGGCAGTACCAATAAAGCGGTTACTTTTAACCTAATTATCCCGGCAGGGCTCGATGCCTTAACCTATCGCCTCACTGCCGATGCCGGGCAATTTACCGATGGCGAGGAAAATACCCTGCCTGTGCTGCCCAACCGGATGTTGGTTACCGAATCAATGCCGATGATGGTGCGTGCCGGGCAAACCCGCAAGTTTACTTTTGATAAGCTGGTAAACCAAACCAGCACCACCCTGCAAAACAAAACCTTAACACTGGAGTACACGCAAAACCCGGCATGGTATGCGGTGCAGGCTTTGCCCTATATGATGGAGTTTCCGTATGAGTGTTCAGAACAAACATTTAGCCGGTACTATGCAAATAGTTTGGCAAGCAGCCTGGTTAACAGGTTGCCTGCTATTAAACAGGTGTTTGATCAATGGAAAAATGCCAATAGCACCGAACTGCTCTCGAACCTGGAAAAGAACCAGGAGTTGAAAGCCACCTTAATTGAGGAAACGCCATGGCTGCGGGATGCGACTAATGAATCGGAACAGAAAAAACGGATCGCACTACTGTTTGACCTGAATAAAATGAGCGATGAGCTAAAGCTTAATTTGGATAAGCTGCAAAAGATGCAATTGCCTGATGGCGGTTTCCCATGGTTTGGCGGCAACAGATCTGACCGTTTTATAACCCAGCACATTTTGCAGGGCATTGGCGAGTTGTATCATTTAAATATCAATAACGACAAGAACCTGGAAGCCATAGCGACCAACGCATTAAAATATGCGGATGAGCAATTAATAGCAGCTGATAAACAACAAAAGAAAAACAAAGCCTATACAACCCGGCAGCTTGATGCCATAGAGATCCAGGCCTGGTTTACCCGCAGTTACTTTTTAAATAAACCGATGACCGGCGACCTGAAAACTTTGCTGAACAATTACCTAACCCGCGCCACAGCGCAATGGACGCAGCTTAATGTTTATGAACAGGGTATGGTTGCCCTAACCATGCAACGCTATAAAAAACCGGTGGTAACGCAGCAGATAGAAAAATCCCTTTTAGAAACTGCACAACAGAGCGATGAAATGGGGATGTATTGGGCGAAAAATCAGCGGGGTTATTATTGGTACCAGGACCCTGTAGCAACGCAGAGCCTGATGATTGAGTTGTTTACCGAAGCCGGCAATAATACCAAAGCGGTTGATGAAATGAAGATCTGGCTGCTACGTAATAAACAAACCAACAACTGGAAAACGACCACAGCCACTGCTGCCGCTTGTTATGCTTTGCTATTAAAAGGTAATGATCTGCTTGCGGCTAATGGTGCATCAGCAATAAAGCTTGATGGTAAACCGCTTGAAGAATTAAAGCCCGGTATTAAAAACGATGCCGGAACAGGCTACCTTAAAACCAGTTGGGTTGATGAGCAGATTAAACCGGCGTTGGGAAACATCGAAATAAAAAACAACAGCACAAATATTAGCTGGGGGGCACTGCACTGGCAATATCTCGAAAATTTGGACAAGATCACATCGGCACAAACAAACATCCGGATAGAAAGGAAATATTTTATCCAGAAGCAAACCGATGCCGGGGTGGTATTGGTTGCCGTTGATGCCACCCACCAGCCTAAAACCGGCGACCTGCTAAAAGTGGTGGTAAACCTTAAGGCCGACCGCGATTTTGAATACGTGCAGTTAAAAGACCTACGGCCTGCAGGTACCGAACCGGTTGAAGCTTTATCGGCCTATAAATACCAGGATGGTTTATATTATTACCAGGTAACCAAAGATGCAGCCACCAACTTTTTTATAAGTTACCTAAACAAGGGCAATTATGTATTTGAATATCAGTTGAGAGTAGCGCAGCCGGGAGGTTTTTCAACCGGGATAACCACTGTTCAAAGCATGTACGCACCTGAATTTAATGCACACTCAAACGGAGGAAGGATTGTTATAAAGCCCTGATAACCTCAAAAATACCAATATTTTCACTCCGTAGTAGCACGGAATTTGATGCGTAAAACTACGTAATGTTTTAATGCAAAAAAGCTATTTAATATCATTAGTTGTTGATAATGAATTGATTGTGTTTGTTTTTAAATCAAAAGCAAATTACACTGTTTTTTACCCTGATTGAAATAACAACTTATAAATATTAGTTTTATAAAAAGTTTTTAAACACCTAATTACTCAAAACAAAATGGAAAACTCAAAAAAACCAATTCTTCTTACAGGTAAAGAAGGAGAGGAGTGGGACCTGGAAATATCTATGAACTGGACAAAACACCACAGGGACAGGCATCCGCACGAACCGCATTCACATTTCTTTGGCAAAGAAATATTAGAAAGAATACTTAGCCAGCCGGGTTGCGTTGGCCTGCGTTTCCACCACGCCTTCACCAAACCTCATAAAGAAGACGGCGGCGAAAGGCACCTTATTATAACTGGTGTAACCGCTGATGGTCATGATATGTTGAATACCGCTTCTGCGCACAAAAAATTATCTAAAACTGAAATGAAAACTATAACAGCTTTTGATGTAGTAGCTCAACAGTCTAATCCATGCCCTGGTTCACCTGGCTGCCCTAAAAACGTGATGTCGGTGCATAAGTCAGAGCTGTAATTAAATAACTTTATGTCTGTAGATTTCTTTCTAAATATTTTTTCTATTGTATCAGGGAGTCTGCCGATTATAGCGGCCTTGTATAATTACAAGAATCTGGATAAAGTATTAAGGATAGCTACAGCATTTTTCCTTGTATCGTTTTTGGTTGATCTGGGGCTTTTTTTAACAATGAACCTGATTGTACGCAATAACTATCCGGTTCTGCATCTTTTCGTATTAATTAGTATCTTGTTTTTTACGGCGGTTTACTATTATGCATTTTTTAAAACAAGTATCAAAAGAACAATTATAGTATTGGGTTTGGTAACTTTTATTATCTTAATATTTAATCTTGTTTTTGTAGAAGGCATCTGGGAATATCCTTCAATAGCCAATACCGTTTTAAATGTATTGCTTATTTGTTTTTCATTAGCTTATTTTTACCAGTTATTAAATAGGCAGGAATTTATTCATATTGAAAAACAGGGATTATTCTGGATAAATGCCGGTGTGTTGTTTTACTATGCGATAAATATTTTTTTGTTTATGCTTTTTAAACAATTGATAGATACGCACAAGGAATTTTACATGATAAACTATATAACTAATATTATCGCTAACATTTTATTTACAGTCGGACTCCTTTGCAAGCCCCAGCCCAACCTCCAGAAAGCAACCTGATCCCGGTATTAATTACAGGCACGCTTGTAATTGTTATACTTATTGGTTTTTTATTTTTTTTTGTGATCATCTATCAGCGGAAAATGATAAAAAATCAGGTAGACCTGCGTAAACTGCATGACCAAAAACAGACCGACCTGCTTAACGCTGTTTTTGAAACGCAGGAAAGTGAACGAAAACGCCTGGCCGAAGACCTGCACGACAGTGTCGGCCAGGTGTTATCGGCCATAAAACTCAATCTGCACCGCCTTGATAAAACTGTTGTTGGCCAAACTAAAGAGCCTTTGCTTGCTGATACCCGCAAATTGACGGATGAATGCATCCTTGAGATCCGCAATATTATTCATAACGTGTTGCCACCCGTTTTAACCGATTATGGGCTTAAGGAAGCGTTAGATGGGCTGTGTTTAAAATTTGAGCAAAATACAGGCATTAAGGTTCATTGTAAAAATGAGCTGGATGATGTAAGATTGGCCCCGGAATTTGAACTGGCATTTTACAGGATTGCACAGGAACTGTTTAATAATGTCATTAAACATTCAGAAGCTACCATTATTCATTTATCTATAGCCAAAGAAGAAGGCTGGCTTTTAATGGAATTTAAAGATAATGGCAAAGGATTTAATATGGATGATGTGAGGCACGGTTACGGACTCAAAAACCTGGAGAGCCGTGTGCAACTTATTAATGGTGAGATAAATATATATACCAAGCCCAGGAACGGCACCATTACAATTATCAGGGTAATGGTTTGAATTTCTGAATTTAACTCTATATTTATTGACTTTTAATTAAATCATGGAAAAAATTAAATTAGCCATTGCGGATGATCATAAAATTTTCAGAAATGGTTTAAAAGCTACCCTGGAAGATTGTGAAAACTTCGACCTGGTACTTGAGGCATCAAACGGCAAGCAACTAACCGCAATGCTTACCGATGTTACACCTGATGTAATTTTGATGGACATAAAAATGCCCGAAATGGACGGCATCCAAACCACAACCTTTGTTAAGCAAAAATATAAACATATAAAGGTGCTTGCGCTTTCGATGTTTAACGAGGACAAGTATATTGTGGATATGATGAAAGCCGGAGCATCGGGCTATCTGCTGAAAAATGCGGAGCCGGAAGAGATCATTGAAGCCATCTCAACCGTTTATCACAAAGATTATTATTTTAACGAGCACCTTTCAATAACACTTATTAAGCAGCTGGCCGGCAATAATCAGCCCGGTAACCCCGCACAATCGCTGGCTGATTTTAATGAACGCGAAATAGAAGTTTTACGCCTGGTTTGCCAGGAACACTCCAACCAGGAAATTGCCGACAAAATTTGTTTAAGCATCCGCACTGTTGAGGGCTACCGTGCACGCCTGTTTGAAAAAACGCGCTCAAAGAACCTGGTAGGCCTGGTGATCTTCGCTATAAAAACAGGGATTATTAATGTGTGAGGGAGGTAAAAGGTGAAAGGCGAAAGGTAAAAGGTTTTTTGTCTCTATTCCATTCCGAAATCGGCATTCCGTCTTCCGCATTCAAATGCCTTTCGCCTTTAACCTTTCACCCTTTACCTTCCTCAAGCTTCCACACTAACCTTCTCCCCAATCTGTTGCCGCCACATGGCGTAGTACAATCCTTTTTGGGCAATAAGGTCAAAGTGTTTGCCTGATTCAATAATGTTGCCTTTTTCCAGCACATAAATATTGTCGGCATGCATAATGGTCGACAAGCGGTGGGCGATCAGTATGGTAATGTGGTTATCCAGTACCGAAACATCGCGGATGGTTTCGGTGATCTCTTCTTCGGTAATTGAATCGAGCGATGAGGTGGCTTCATCAAATACCAAAATATCCGGACGGCGCAACAGGGCGCGCGCAATGGAGAGGCGTTGTTTCTCTCCGCCGGATACCTTTACGCCACCCTCGCCAATAACGGTGCTCAGGCCCTTATCAGCACGCGACATTAGCGTTTGGCAAGCAGCGCGTTCCAGCACATCCATACACTCTTCATCAGTAGCATCGGGGCGAACAAACAATAGATTCTCTCTTATCGAACCTGAAAATAACTGGGTATCCTGTGTTACAAAGCCAATCTTTTCGCGCAGCTGGTCGAGGTCGATTTCTTTGCTTAAGATGTTGTTGTATAAAATATCGCCCTCTAACGGTTGGTAAAGGCCAACCAGCAGCTTAACCAGTGTGGTTTTCCCTGATCCTGACGGGCCGACAAAGGCTATCGTCTCGCCTGTGTTTGTTTCAAAGCTAATGTTGTTGAGCGCGTTGCGGTTAGCGGTTAAGTGTTTAAAGCTAACGTTATCAAACGTAAGGGTTGTAACCTTTTCAAGCAATACCGGCTTTTCAGGTTTCTTATCAATTGGCGTGTTCAGGATTGCTTTGAAATTCCCCAGAGATACCTCTGCCTCGCGCCATGACAAGATCACGTTGCCAAGTTCCTGCAGCGGGTTAAACAGGAAGAATGAATAAAACAGGAAGCTGAAATACTGGCCCGGCGAGATGGTGCCATGGAAGATCAGCAGCAGCAAAACCACCACCATTACACTCCGCACAAAGTTCACCGTTGTGCCCTGTACAAAGCTCATGCTGCGCACATATTTTACCTTTTTTAGTTCCAGCCCCAGGATCTTATAGGTGGTATTGTTCAGCCGTGCAATCTCCTGTTTAACCAGGCCAAGGCTTTTAACCAGTTCTATATTTCGTAACGATTCAGTGGTCGACCCGGCAAGCGCTGTAGTTTCTGATACGATGCGCTTTTGGATGGTCTTTATTTTACGGCTCATGGCCATACTCACAAAGGTGATGATGGGGATAGCGGCGAAATACACCAGCGTTACCTTATAGCTCACATGTACAGAATATACAATTACAAAAACCATCCCGATCAGGCTCACAAACAAAATGCCGATGAACGAGGTGATAAACTTCTCGCAATCCAGGCGTACCTTTTGCAAGATGCCTAAGGTTTCGCCGCTGCGCTGGTCTTCAAATACCTGGTAGGGTAGTTCAAGCGAGTGGGTTAAGCCATCGGCATACATTTCGGCGCCAACTTTTTGGGTAATGATATTGGTAAAATAATCCTGGAAGTTTTTTGCTATGCGCGATACCATGGCAACGCCAATC
>Ga0193702_1000293_pt1 | contig 19522 bp, 16 predicted proteins | sample U3a1metaG_FD_143060 | JGI IMG/M metagenome (GOLD analysis project Ga0193702, IMG submission 143060) | Soil microbial communities from a riparian zone of the East river system, Colorado, United States - U3a1 | ecosystem: Environmental > Terrestrial > Soil > Riparian zone | place: USA: East River... | reverse complement strand
GCCTGCCCTTATAGGTAAATACCTTGGGCGGATAATCCGGCAAAAGCGCCATAACTTCCACCCGTTCCGGGCGACGCAGCAAACGCAGCGGGCGCGGCCTGTCTGTCCGCCATTTAGTTGCAGGTGTTTCTGATAAAGACGCCGCCGGTTTTATGGAGCGTTCCGGCCAGTAATGTTCCGCAGGCAAATAGCGCCGGATCCGTTCAGGCCCAACTTTAGTTGCAATCCGGTCCAACAGTTCTGCTAAAGCGGTATCCTGTAAACCCGGGTTTGCGGCCCATAGTTGTTCCTGCAGCACATCAAGATCCTCAACTTTAAGGGCTTCCAGCAGGAACAATTCGATCCCCAAAGCGGGTTCGATCCTGCTGACCTGTAACTCAAACAGCTTAAATAAGTGCGATACGCTATGTGAACCGCGATTGGTACTGATACCCACCTGCACCATTTTACCATCAATGCGATAACATTTGAGCGTGGCTTTGCGAATGCCTTTACCTTCTGCCTGTAACCTGGCACATAAGCCTTCCAGTAATTTTTGGATGGCAACTTCAATTGCTTTAGCCGTTCTTACCGGCTCCAGGCAGGGCAGCCGTTCTGCATAAGGCACGGGTGGAATTAATGGTTTAATGGTTTCATCCTCCAGGCCTAAAGCCTGCGCCAGCCTTAATAAAAACCCTTCGCCAAAGCGCCTGCGTAATACGGACCGCGGGATCTGCATAAAACTGTTGATAGTGCCGAAACCTAATTTTTGCAGCTTTTCAAGTACAACAGGTTCTAAACGCAATGCAACAGGCGGTAAATTCAAAAGCGACTGCGCTTGCATACCACCATCAATAATGGGGGTTGTTTTGCCAAAACGTGCAACGGCCCAGGCTGTGCCGATCGTATCGGCGATAGCTGCCCTGGCATCATAGCCAGACGTGCGCAGTTTGTTAACAATCTCTTTAAGATAAGCCCGTTCACCGCCCCATAAATGCGAGCAGCCGGAAATATCCAGGATCAGGCCATCCGGCAGGTCGGCTGCCACAATGGGCGTATAACGGATACACCACAAGCCCAGTTGCCTTAATAATTGGGCTTCTTTACCCGGCTGATGATCCAGTACCTGCAAATCCGTGGTGATGGCTTTGGCATCGGCCGCCGCCATGCCCCTGTAAACCCCTTGCGCTTCTGCCATGATGTTAGCGGCAGTAACAACCATACGGTTACGTTCGGGAGCGGCAAAAACAAAGGGCAATACCTTTAGCTCCGGCCGGCGAAGGGTCAGCCAATCCGTCGTCAAATGACGAAACCATATTGCCATAAAACGTTTCTGCATCACTCACCCCACCTTTAATTTTTGCTGTTTAACCATTGGTTCACTAACCGGTTGAAACTTACCGTCAGACCATTCCATAATCCAGCTGCCCGGCAGCCCGTTACGTACCCGCAGCAGTTCCACCTGCCAGCGCGGGAAACCCAGCCCGGGTAAACCTTCCACCGGGCAACACAGGCCGTAGCCCCTATTTTATCTGAACGGTTACGCAACACAAACCCTGTAACATGGCCTTGCTCTACCGCGAGCTGCAAACGCCTGGATTGTTTAAAATTAAGTTCCCGCAGTTCGCCAATCACTGCTGCCAGGCCTGCACATTTTAGCGCTTCCTCCATAACCCACAGCACCTCCTTATCTTTGGTAAGATTAATAAAGATCACGCGGTCAGGCTCAACGCCAAAAGCTTTCAGGGCCGAAGGAAACAAGTTTTCTGAAAGCCCGATCCACAAACAAGCACCGCCATGCTGCATCAGCACAGATAGTAAGCCGGTTACAAAACCACCACACGCCGCAGCCTGTTCCGTATTGCTGCATACCAGCTCATGTACCGCCCCTATTGGAAAAACACGATTCGGAAAGGCGGTTTCCACCGGACCTAACCCCATCAGATCCCCGGTACCGGCAAGCGGCGGCTTAAAGCCCTCCCATAGCAAAATGTCTTTGCGCAAGCGGCTGATCATATCTTTTTTTACATCAAGCATTGAATCTGATTGGAAATGTAAAGTTATGCTAAAAATATTAGTATTTCATATAAAGAATTACAAATAATTTTAGCATCATAAAGAATACAATGGGAGCACCAATCACTTTGCTCTTTCTTCAGCAATTTTCAAATTCCTGGTAATGGGTTGGTTATCCATAATGAAGGTGGTCACGTGAAAATTGGCGAAGCGGGGCAATATACCCTTTGAAATGGAGGAAAACTTATGCGGAGTTTTTTTATGGTTGTTCCGGTTACCCCTCAAACAAGTAACCGCTGTAAGCTAAACCTTTGGCCACACTTTTAAAGTTATCACCCGAATTTAAGCTAACATGGGGGAATTTATTTTTGAAGAGTTTTTGAATGCTGCCGACCAAAGAGGTGCCGCCGGTTAAAAAAAGGCTGTCGATATTTTGGGGTTCGATGCGATTTTGCAACATAAATTCGTCCAGGTAGTTTGCAATCCGGTTCACATCTTTTGCAATAAGCTGTTCATAAACAGGTAAGGAAATTTCCTCCCCGATTTTGATCCCCATCTGGTGATAGCTAAAAGAGGCACTGTCTGCATTGGTCAGGGTGATTTTTGTTTTTTCGATGGCCTGGAATACGGAATAGCCTAAATTGTTATCAATAAGGGTGATCAGGTTTTTGAATTTGGGGTCTTTACCCGAAAAATAATAGTAATCTTCTATGTCCTTTTTAATTCGCGGGCCGTTAAAAAAATTCATTTGCTCCCATGAGCAAATGTTTACAAAAAGTGATTTGGGCACGGTTAACACTTTGCCGGGGGTGGCTTCGTATTTTGTATACTTGCCAAAATAAGGCGTGCCTTTCTCCCACATAAAAGCAGAATCAAAGCTGTCGCCGCCGATATAGATCCCGCCGGTGGCCATCAGGTCGTTCTTCCGGTTTTTGCTCCCGGTTTTTTCGGGGTCGAGCACCAGGTAGGTAAAATCGGTGGTACCTCCGCCCAGGTCGGCCACCAGTACATTTTCTTTTTTTGCGAGGGTCTTTTCATAGGCAAAAGCGGCGCCTATAGGTTCAAATTGAAAACGAACGTCGACAAAACCTGCAATTTCGGCGGCTTTATTCAACCGGCTCTGCGCCAGGGTATCTTTTTGCACATCGTCGTCATCGAAAAAAACAGGCCTGCCAATTACTGCTTTTCCGCAGTCCTGTCCGGTCAGTTGGTCTGCCCGCTCTTTTAACTCCTTTAAAATGATGGCCACCAGGTCAGAAGCGGTATAGCGTTTATTATGGATCCGGGTTTCTGTGAAACTGCTCCTGGATAATATTTGTTTAACAGACTTGATAAAACGCCCCTTCATGCCGTCGTTCAGGTATGCTGCAATGGCTTCCTCTCCTACTACATAATTTTTTTCACTTTGGGCGTTTGGCTGGTGATAAAAATAAATGAGCGAAGGGATAATGATGGTGCTATGGATTTCTTTTGATGCTTCGTCATAAACCGCTAAAGCCGAGTTGGTAGTTCCAAAATCAATTCCGTATAAAAACCTTTTCATAGCACAAAAAATTTTAAGGGCGGCGAAGGTATTAAAAAATTGGATGAAAAGGAAATGGTTGTTGATGAATTGGTTTTACCATTGCGCGCGCTATCTGTATTTTGTATGTTTATTGATTTGAATAAATTATCCATATAATTATATTCGTGCTATTGTAGAGTTTCTGACAGTAGTGGCACCGAAACCTAGCATAAACCAATATGAGTTACGACCTATTTTTTTACAAACAAAAAGGCAGAGAAATTTCAACAGACAAAATTTCTCAATATTTGTCAGACAACTTAGTTCCTGCAAACGAAGGCAATACACAATGGTTTTTTGAAAATAAAGACACAGAAGTTTATTTTTCATTTGACTATAACGAACCCGACGACGATTATCAACCTGAAGAAGATATAGAACCTATTGATGATTTTGACGATACGTATTTTTCATTCAACTTAAATTTTATGCGGCCTGGTTTTTTCGGAAATGAAGCCTTTATGTTTGTAGAAAAATTTTGCAGGGATCTGAATTTATTTGTTCTAAATCCTCAATCTAATTCCGAAAATCCGTACTCACCAAATGAACAGGAGCAATTCGATATTTGGAACAAGACAAATTTGTGGTCAAGTAAAGATCATTTCAACGAAATGCAAAGTTGCTACCTGAATGAAGAGGAATGTTATAAAGTTTGGGAATACAATTTCAACAGACGGAATTTACAACAAAAGCTTGGAGACGGATATTTTGTTCCCAAGATTTTCTTTTTTAAAACAAAACAAAATAATGAGCCATTTACATTAACCACCTGGACAGAGCACATTCCCATAGTTTTGCCTATGACTGATTATATTTTGTTTACAAGGCAACACAAGAAGTTTTTCAGAACGGTTAAAGACACGGTTTTAATTTCCAGACAGAAGCTTTTAAACGTATTTGGTGATTACTTTGACGAATTCGATTTTCCAAATTGCAAAATAATACATCAGGACAAAGCTGATCGCGCTAAAGATAAATTCAACTCAATAAAAGCAGAAAAAGAACTTGGTGAATTTGCTGAAAGAGTAGCTATGGAGAATTTATATAATGTAAAACCTGAATAAGACTGTTATTGTCCACGTAGGCTGGGTCTGCTACTGAAAATGAGAAAAACCTGTTCGCTTCAAGCGAATGGCTTTTCTCGTACCTATAAAATTTGTCTTTAAAATAGTAGTAGTTTTTTAATTTAAGCGGGACGCTTAAATTATTGTGTGTCCAAGCGGCACGCTTGGACAGGCGGGTTACTTGCTAGCTTTGCAAAATAAAGCAATAATAGATGGCAAAACTATTGAGATTGTATTTATTGCCGATCCCGGCGCTATTGGAATGGCAGACGTTAGGGATATACTTAATAAAAATTGATTTATGGAAATAAAATATCAAACTGCGTTAAATAATAATCCTGTAATCAGGCCAACAACAGGAGATTTTGCTAATGGAAGGAACTATTCTTTTAGCCTTAAACCGCTAACGATTGACGATATTGTTAATTTAGAGGCTACTTATAATAGCGGCAATCAATTCCCCCCTTCTTTGAGAGAGCTTTTGTTCCTGGCAGGTCAACGCTGCTACGTTTTGGATTATGGTTTGAATGATACACAGGCAGAAATGCAAGAAGATGTGCGTGAGAATTTAGTAGATCGGACTCTCAATATACTAACACGGCCTTACTTTGTAATAGACATGCATAGGAGTGACGCTTTCTTATTCGTATATCTGGACGAAGGGGTAAATGACCCTTTGGTATACCAGGCTGATTTAGATAGTAACCTAGATCTAGACTATCCCAGAATAATGAGTTTACAAGCCAGCTTGTCCTCATTTGTAAATGCCAGAATTGCTTCTCTTCAAAGCGGCCTTAATCCCTTTTGAATATCTATTTTGATAAAAGTAATCGTATAGAGGAAGAGCTATTTTTACCAGGGATCGCAAAACGTTTATCCGCCCTTGTTGGTGTTGTCACACCAACAAGGGCGGATAATTAATTTGATATAATTTTTCCATGGGCATCGCATTTCAATCCTCAACTCAAACCCAGGACAACTATTCCCCCAAGTATCAATACGCTGGCAATTAGTCTCCTTTTTCCATCTTTTTCATTTAGCGCCCGCGAGCCCATAAACACGCCCAGCAAAATGCTCGTTTCCCGCGCCGGGGCAACAACCGTTAGCGGAGCATATTTCAGGGCTTCCAACACCAGGATGTAAGCAGCCGGGCTTAACAGGCTGATAGCTATAATGCTCCATTTATGCTGCTTAATTTCTCTTTTGATTTCTTCTTTTTGCGAAAACACGAAGGGAAAAAGTAAGATAATGCTAAAAATGCCAGAAACAAACGTAATTATCACCGGGGATACGGCGTAGGTTTTTATCGCAACCGTGTCGTTAAAGATGTACAAGGCAATAAATAAACCGGTAAGTACCCCCCAAAACACACCGGTCATTATTTTGCCATTGTTCCCCTTCTTAAAACTCAGACCTGTTATAACCAGTACGCCTATAAGAATTAAGAATAATCCGATGGTTACCTTTAATTTTAACTGTTCGTGCAAAAACAAAATGGCAGCAATGGATGAGAACAGCGGACCGGTGCCACGTGCAAGGGGGTATACAACAGACAGATCGCTGCTTCTGTATCCTTTTTGCAGGATAAGAAAATAGGCCATATGCAGTATTGCGCTGCTCAGGGAAAGCCATAGCACCGGCTGAGAATAAATGTTATCGCCCTGCCTTACGCTATAAAGTAATACCGGTAAATACAAAACAGTACTAACGATATACATCAGCCAGATAAAGGGGGCCTTCCCATTTGCTTTTTTAGCGAGCAAATTCCAAAAGGCATGAAGCACAGCTGCCGTTAACACTAACGAAAGGACATAAAGGCTCATTTGCGATAAGGTTTGAAGTATAGTAATAAGGTATTCAGAATAGTTGGCTGAAGATACATTCCGCGTTGAAATTTGGCTGGTTAATTAATAACTAAGGTCCTTTTAATTGTAATTCGGGGCAAATGACAAATAGTAATTTGTGATGACTTTTAGTTATACCCTGCCGGGCGGCAGCAAATCCCCCCTTTTGGCTGCGAAAATGCTCGTGTCCCGTGCGCTAAATAGCCAACCTGCAGCCTGGCCATGCTGTTAATAAAGTGCTGCCACATTGTTCAGTAAAACAGGGAAACCATCAATTTTAATCAACCTAAAAAAGTAAAACACGCTGATTATAAATAAATTACAGCAACAAACACAAAAAGTACAAATTCTGTAACGCCTTATTATCAGCTACTTACATTTTAGCAAAACTAAAACATACTGATAATGAGCATGTTTCACAGCGTTTCGGGTGTTCCGCGTGCAAAAATGGAACGCGTTGCGGGCGTGTAACCTGCGGCAGATATTCCCTTTAAAGGGCCTGCATCACTACCGGGCTGCTAAATATGTGGAAGAAATTCCCCGAAAAATATCTAATTATTTTATAATCAATCCGTTAAAAAAATGTAAAAATGTAAATACATGATAATCAATACGTTTCACAGCGTTCCACCCGTTCCGTGTAAAAATGGAACGCTTTGCCGGCGCGTAACCGGCAGTCGGTAATAGGTATTACATCAGCCCGGATCATATTATTAGCGGGATCACCATCTGGTTCAAATGATTTTTCATGTCGGAAATCGAATTGTAAATTCTGTCCCTTTATTCACATTACTTCGGATATTTATTGTTCCGCCAAGGGTTTCCACTTGTGTTTTTACCATAAATAGCCCCATGCCTTTCCCTTCAATATTAGCATGAAATCGTTTGTATAAACCAAAAACCTGTTCGCCTTTTTTCGTAAGGTCAATACCCATTCCGTTGTCTGTAAATATCAACTCAATATTGTTATTGACAATCCGGCTTTTAATTTCAATAATGCAATGGATCTTTGGCCTGCGGTATTTAACACTATTTGAAATGAGATTATAAAAAATACTGTACAAATAAGGTTTTAAGGTTAAAAACTCATTAATCTGTTTAAAATCAAATTTGATCTCCACATCATCATTTGTAAGTACCAGGTTTGTGATGCTTGCTTTTATATCACTAACCAGGTCAGAAAAATTTACATTTTCCTTAGATCTGCTCATTTCACCCCGCACCTGCAGAATCTGATTGAGGTCTTTTACAACCTCATCCAATTTTTTAACAGATGTATTAATTCCTTTGCCAAGAGTTTCTTTATCCTCGTCGGTTAAATCCGGGTCTTCAAGAACGCTTGATGCACCAATAATATTTGCCACAGGCGCGCGCAGGTTATGCGATATGATGTAAGCAAATTGCTCAAGTTCTGTGTTCCGCGCCATCAGGTCATTAACTAATTTTATACGTTCTATCTCTGCCGATTTTCTTTCTGTTATGTCCTGCAATATTCCATAAAGCCGTACCGGCTTATTGTTGTCGTTAAATTCAAACCTCCATTTATTGAAAACGTATTTAACAACCCCGTCATTAAGTAATAATCGGTAGTCAATCGAATTATTTTCATTCAGTCTGAATATTTCCATGAAATTTTCCAAGTCGTCAGGATGAATAAGCGATAAAAACAGCTCCGTGGAAGGAACTACCATCTTTTCAACCCCTAATATTTCATATAGTTCATCAGACCAAATTTCCGATTTATTCAGCAGGTCAATTTCCCAATTACCAATGTGTGCAATTGCCTGCGCTTCTTTTAAACTCAAATCGTTTTCTTCCAGTTTTTCCTCAAATTTTTTATTTTTAGTAATATCCTGTACCAGGGTCATAAAGGTGATCTCATTTTCATTTTTCATGACAGAAATAAACCATTCGCACCATACCACCTGCCCATCTGCGGTGTGGTTCCTGAGGCGAAGAATGTTTCTTTTAGATTCACCGGTGATCAGTTGCTTAAGTGCATCATTCAGCCAGTCCCAGTCATCTTCGTAAACCAGGCAATAAATATTCAACTCGTCATTTCCTCTACCTTTCAAACTCCACCCAAATAATTCTTCAGCCTTCTTTGATATTAACTTCAAATTCAATTTCCCATCGAACTCAATGAATCCGAGCGGGGTGTTTTCAATATGAAATACCAGCTTTTCATGAATAGCCTCCTGCTCGTTTTGCAGTTGGTGTTTTTCAATTGAATTGATTACTGCCGAAGGTAACCGGTGAAGACGGTCTTTAATAATATAATCACAAGCGCCTTCCTTCATTACCTTTGCCGCAAATTCATCGGTCATGCTTGCAGTTACCAAAATAAACGGAACATTAACATTGGCTTGCCTAACCAGGCGAATGGCTTCATGCGAATCAAAAGCGCCAAGTGAATGATCTGAAAGTATGACATTAGGGGAAAAGTTTGTTAAAGCTTCAATAAACTTCGTTTTATCAGCAACCACCAGTATTTCAGAATCTATCTCGCCTTTTTTTAGCTCCCTGGCAACCAGTTCAGCATCTGTTGGCATATCTTCAAGATGGAGGATCTTTATTTTTTTTTTCATTTTGTTTAGTTTATAAATGTGTTAAGCGGCTGGCTGACTAAGGAGCAGCCAGTATATGCCTAAATCATTTACTACTTTACTAAAATTTTCAAAGTCTACAGGCTTTACTATATAACTGTTAGCACCAAGCAAATAGGATTTTTCTACATCAGGATGCTCTTTTGATGAGGTAAGCATTACAACAGGAATCGTCTTTGTCAATTCATTGGATTTTATTTTTTCCAAAACTTCCAGCCCGCTTACTTTAGGCATTTTAAGGTCAAGCAATATTAACCGGGGTTTATTGTCGGTATTTCTTCCTGCATATTGCCCGTTCCCGAACAAAAAATCGAGCGCTTCTTCGCCGTCTTTTAAATGAATGATGTTCCTGGCGACGTTGTTTTTACGTAATGCCCTTATTGCAAGCTCCGCATCGTTTGCATTGTCTTCGACGAGAAGAATATCAATTTTATTTTCCATGTTTAATTTAGTTTATTTAGTTTGACGCTATTTCAGGTAAGCTGAAGTAAAAGGTGGCGCCCTTATTAATTTCGGCGTTTACCCATATCGTTCCTCCCTGTTTGGTTATGATTCTATGAACAAGAGCCAGGCCCACCCCGGTTCCTTCAAAATCTTGTGACGAATGAAGCCGCTGAAATACGCCGAATAGTTTGTGTGCATATTTCATATCAAACCCCACTCCGTTATCGGATATGGAGTAGATCACTTTCCCATCCTTCTTCTCCGACTTTATATTAATGTCGGGTTTTTTGTTGTTAGAAGAATATTTTATAGCATTGGATATTAAGTTTACCCATACCTGGTTCATCAACGTTGCATCTGTTATCACAGGATAAAGGTTATCGATAGTTACAACTGCTGTAACTTGCCCGGATGTATGCAATTCCGCAAGCGCGCTTTCAACCAACCTGGTCATATTGACTAATGATTTTTTAATTTCTTTTCTCCCTAACCTCGAAAATGCAAGCAGGTCATCTATCAGTGCACCCATTTTTTTTGCATTATCCTGCACCTCAGTAAGCATACGCCTTCCTTCGCTATCAAACAAATTGGCGTAATCCTCCTCCAACATTTTGGCATAGCCGTTTACTGCCCTTAGCGGGGTGCGCAAGTCATGTGATACAGAATAGGAGAATGACTCCAGTTCCTGGTTAGCAGATTCCAGCTGCTCGGTACGCGAAACTACTTTTTGTTCCAGTTCTTCATTAAGCTTGCGGATATCGTCTTTGTTAAGTTTACGAATATCAGCTTCTGCTTTTTTTAGTTCATTGTTGGCAGTGATTAATTCTTCCGCCCTCTTTTCCTTCTCGTCATTCTGAAAAGCAAGTTCTACATTAGCAACAATTAACTCCCTGGCGCGTTTTCCTTTCTCCTCATTTTGAAAAGCGAGTTCCATATTAGCAACCATTAACTCTTTCGCCCTCTTTTCTTTCTCAGCATTTTGAAAGGCAAGTTCTTTATTCGCAATGATCAGCTCTGTTGCGCGTTTTTCTTTCTCAGCATTTTGAAAAGCAAGCTCTTCGTTCGCAATGATCAGCTCTGCTGCACGTTTTTCTTTCTCGACATTTTGAAAGGCAAGCTCATCGTTCGCAATGATCAGCTCAGCTGCACGTTTTTCTTTCTCGATATTTTGAAAGGCGAGTTCTTCGTTCGCAATGATCAGCTCTGCTGCACGTTTTTCTTTCTCGACATTTTGAAAGGCGAGTTCTTTGTTCGCAATAATCAGTTCCGTTGCACGCTTTTCTTTCTCGACATTTTGAAAGGCGAGTTCTTCGTTCGCAATGATCAGTTCTGCTGCACGTTTTTCTTTCTCGACATTTTGAAAGGCGAGTTCTTTGTTCGCTATGATCAGTTCTGTTGCACGCTTTTCTTTCTCGACATTTTGAAAGGTAAGTTCTTCGTTCGCAATGATCAGCTCTGTTGCACGTTTTTCTTTTTCAGCATTTTGAACGGCGAGTTCTTTGTTCGCAATGATCAACTCTGCTGCACGTTTTTCTTTCTCGACATTTTGAAAGGCAAGTTCTTCGTTTGCAATGATCAGTTCTGCTGCGCGTTTTTCTTTCTCGACATTTTGAAAGGCAAGTTCTTTGTTCGTAATGATCAGCTCAGTTGCACGTTTTTCTTTTTCAGCATTTTGAACGGCGAGTTCTTTGTTCGCGATGATCAGCTCTACTGCACGCTTTTCTTTCCCGACATTTTGAAAGGTAAGTTTTATGTTAGCCATGGTCAACTGTTCACCTCTTTTTCGCTCTGTAATATCCGCCCGGATGGCAACGTACTGAAAAGGCTTTCCACGCTCGTCTAAAAAAGGCACAATGGTAGTGTCAACCCAATAATAAGTGCCATCTTTAGCCTTATTCTTTAGTTCCCCCCTCCAAATTTTTCCGTTGGCGATGGTTGTCCATAAATTTTTAATGAATTCTTTGGAGTGGAAACCTGAGTTAATAATGCGATGATCCTGGCCGATCAATTCCTCTCTGCTGTATTTTGAAATTTTGCAAAAGTTGTCGTTAGCGTAATTGATGGTGCCCTTTTGGTCTGTTATGGCCACAATGCATGACTCAACAAGCGCGTATTTAAAATCTGCTGCCTCCTTAATGCTTTTTTTTAAAGCACCGGCAGTGGTTTCGGTGGAAACATCTGTCCTTATCATTTTTGAATATAAATTCACCAATGTTTAAACAGTAATAAGATAATGGCGATCTTAATAAAGAGAGTTTATTACCAATTTGCCTTTGAAAAGCTGATGGTTTAGGTGGAGTAACTATTGTGCAAGTTATTGATTAATTATTAATTTAATCATTTTATTTTTAGTTATTTTAAAACAATCCTGATTTTACTTTGTTTACCACGGCTTTTGCCTATTATAAAGGTTAGCACGGGGTTTTACAGCTAATCTATTTAGTTAAATTATTACGCATTTTGGTGATTGGAAATCAGTTCCACATAAGACATTGATAATCAAGCCGGCTAAAGGAGTGCACCAAACCCTCCCTCCCTTTTGGCGCTATGACAGTCGGATGTGCGAAAAGGCTAATAACGCACCGTGCGCTAAGCAACCAACCTGGAGCCTGGCTATGTTGTTTATAAAGTGCTGCCACATTGTTCAGTTAAAGCGGGTAAAATCGTCAATTCCAATCAACCCCAAAAAAATGGAACACACTGATTATAAACAAACTACAGCAACAAGTCCAAAAAGCACAAATCATGTAACACTTGATTATCAGCTACTTATATTTTATCAAAACTTAGACGCACTGATAATCAGAATGTTTCACTGCGTTCCCGGTGTCCGCGTGCAAAAATGGAACGAATTGCGGGCGTGTAACCTGCCGGAAGATATTCCCTTTAAAGGGCCTGCATCACTACCGGGCTGCTAAATATGTGGAATAAATTCCCCGAAAAATATCTAATTATTTGATAATCAATTAGTTAAAAAAATGTAAAAATGTAAATACATGATAATCAATACGTTTCACTTTGTTCCGGGTGTTCCGCGTGCAAAAGTGGAACGCTTTGTCAACGTGGAACTTGCAATCGGTAATAGGTATTACATCAGCCTAAAAGCCCAATTTGTCACTCCTCCCCCCCGGATTTGTTTCTTATAGCAGCCTCAATGGCCCGCCAATTGCTTTTTTCTTAGCAGCGCTTCCAGGTAATAGTAATCTGCGTAGATCAAAGGCTCGTCAACTTCGGTGTTTGATGGTTTTGATCCGGTGCTATGTAGTAATATAAAACCTTTGCTGGCGGCGGGTGAGGCTGTATAGTGGCTGGTTAAATTTTTAATTATCAGATCGGCCTTGTGCCGGTACAGTTTGCCCTTAGTGCTATAAGTGCTCAGCTCATACAACGCGGAGGCCATTACCGAGGCTGCTGAAACATCGCGCTGCTCATTTGGGATCCCCGGAGCGTTATAATCCCAGTATGGAATAAGGTCACCAGGCAGGCTAGGATTGTTTAAAATAAACCCTGCAATGTTTTCGGCCTGGCGCAGGTAAATTTTATTCTTTGTTTCGCGGTAACACATGGTATAGCCATACAGGGCCCAGCTTTGCCCGCGTGACCATGCCGATTCATCCGCATAGCCCTGGTAGGTTTGTTTTTTTAGTACCTCGCCTGTTTCGGGATCATAGCTTACCACGTGATAAGAGCTATAGTTTGCCCTAAAATGATTTTTCATCGTGGTGTTTGCATGACTTACGGCAATTTTATAAAACGATGAATCGCCCGTAAGCTTTGTCGCTTCAAAAAGCAATTCCAGGTTCATCAGGTTATCAATGATCACCGGAAATTGCCATACCCTGTTATCCCATGATTTAATGCAGCCAACCTTTGGATTAAAACGGGTGGAAAGCGTTTTAGCGCCTTCAATAATCACATCTTTATAGTGTGCGTCTTTAGTGAGCAGGTAACCGTTACCCACGCTGTTGTAAAGTTTAAACCCCATGTCATGGGTCCCGCCATTGATTTTTTGCGATTCAATAAACCCGGTATATTTTTTGGCTTCATTCAGCCATTTTTCATCCCCCGTGTACTGATACAGGAACCAAAGTTCACCGGCAAAAAAGCCGCTGCACCAATCTTTGGACGGAACCAATACCAAATCGCCGCCGGCAGATAAGGTACGTGGCGATACACCGGTCTTATCAGCCATTTTCGCCTGATCTATTGCGGAAAGCATTACCCTGGTTTGCTTTTCGGCAAAAGCAAAACCTTTTTTAACATCTTTTTGTGCAAATGCATTTAAAAATAAAAACACTCCTAAAAGAGAGGTAACGATATGTTTTTTATTCATCACTTAGTTATTGAGCGGGATCAATTGAATTTCATGTTACTACGTTTGCCCATTGTTATTCGCGAAAAGGTTTGTGTCCTCTTGATTCTCATCGAGGAACCCTTTCTTTAAGCTACGGTTACTGCCATGGACTGGGGCGCGGGTACATTTTGAAAATTTTTTGAAAATCAATTTCCGGATATTTACCTTCAGCAAAGCGGCAGATGACAAGTGTTTCGTTGTAGCTAACCGGCTCAATCTGTTTGTACGGCCAGTCTTTTTGTTTTAACAGATAGGGCATCACAAATCCGATACATTTCTCCAATCCCAGTCCGTTCTTTTCGGTATGCCACAAGTCGATATCCAGGTGCCCGGCAAGTACGGCCAGCATGCACCAGCCGCTCAGGTTCATATTTGTATATGACCATGACCTGGTGCGCTCCAGTTCAAGCGGTTGCCTGCCATCGGCTTTAAATTGCACGGTCATTCTTGGAATGGTTTGTTTTTGGATCACATCTTTTGCCAGTTTTTGGTCTCCGGCGAAAAGGGCGAAATCTACAACCTGCACATCATAAAAAGTACCGTGGTTATTCAACGCTTGTTTTTCTTCGATGCCATTTTTGCTGGTTTGCAGCCACTCAAGGTATTCTGCGAACCATTGCCTTATTCCGAATTTAAGTGTGCCCGTTATGCTTTTGCTCTCCTGCATCATCGCCAGGGCATCAGGAATAACTGTCAGAGCACGACTCTCAATTATACCCGTACCGCGGCCATCATTAACACCCGGAACGTACTGGGCATAGTTAAAATTGGGAGCCATTTTTGTGGCTGTGTCAATAAACCAGGTGCGTAATAAGCCTGCAGCTTTTTGGGCATATTGCTCTTTACCCGTAAAATAGTATGCAAACCCCAGTCTTTTAACCGCCCTGCATAAATCGTTGAGTTGTGAATCATCATGAAGCAGGTATATTTCGGGATTGCGCTGACCATCTTTGCGGATATAAGGCTTACCATCGGGCTTTGACGGATCGGCCCACCAGTAAGGGGCCTGGCTGAGATAATCATGCGGGTTACCACTTGGCGCAACCCGGGTTTTATGCAAAGTTACCGAATATGGACCCGCCGCTAATTCTTTATCCGCATCCATTAAAAGCAAGTTAATTCCGTTGCCTATTGCTGTATCACCGGCCTGGTATTGTTTTTTCAGGATGGATAACTGCTGTTCATTCTGCAGCAAAAAACCTCCGTTTTTTTTATTTTGTGCGAAGGCATTAACGCCGGTGGCTAATAAAACAACAACAAGGCATTGCCTGAATAGCATTTTTTTGAGCATATCGGTAAATTGGAATTTTCAGTTTATTGGCGGATCGAATTCCAAATCAAACATCCGCATAAAAAACATTTGAAAATTTAGATGGGGATTTTTTATTTACGAAAACGATTGATAAGCCCTTCTATTTAAAACTCGTACCGTTTCGGAGTTCAATAAAAAACCATTTGAAGGTTTTTATACAATTATTTCAACTGCATAATAGCAGCTATGGTTTCTATGCCTTCCCATAAACAGCTAACTTTTACATTCTCATTTTCGGCATGTTGGTTATTGTCGTAATTAACCAGGGGTACGGTAATTACTTTTGCACCCAATGCTTTTTCAAAAACGAACAAGGGCAAGCTGCCGCCCGAGCTGGGCGTGAGTACAACGGGATAGGTAACTGTGGATTGTACAGCTTTAACGATGGCCTGCGCGGCCAGCAGGTCCATTGGGGTGCGCTGTGCGTTATACCCCACATCGTGCGTAACAAGAATGATCTTGTTATATTTCATTCTTTCATCCGTGGTTGGTTCTTTATCCGTTACATAAAAACCTTTTGCTTTGATATAATTGACTACTTTTTGTACCTGGCGGTTATAATCGTTACCTAAAACCAGGCGTAAATCCAGCACCGCTTCCGCTTTTGTAGGGATAACGTTGGCGGCCTGTGCACCTACGTTGCCTGATGCCATGCCGTTGATGTTAAGACTGGGTTCCATCAGTGCTTCAATCAAACTTTGATTACCGTTTTCAGACGCTGCTATGCCCAACTCCTTTTTAAGTGCATCATCAACCGGCGGCATTTTGCGGATGGCCGCTTTTTCGGTTTCGCTCAGAGGTACCACATCGTCATAAAACCCATTGATTAGCACATGGCCCTGCTCATCTTTCATGCCGGCTAAAAGCTGTGCAAGCATTAACCCCGGATTTGGCGCCCAGTTACCGTAGTTACCACTGTGAAGGGGGCGCCGGGGGCCGTAAACGGTTAATCTCATATTTACATCGCCGCGCACGCCAAACACCACCATTTTTTTTCCGGATATGTGCCGGGGGCCGTCGCAAATTACCCAAATGTCCGAGGTAAGCTTATCGTGGTATTTATTAAAGATCTCTTCCAGGTGCTGAGATCCCTTTTCTTCTTCGCCCTCGAAAAAAAACCGGATGTTACAGCCGGGCTTTAGTTGGCTTTTGATCAGCGCATCATAACCATTAATGATACACATTACGCCGGCTTTATCATCGGCGCTGGCACGGCCGCTTATGCGCCAATCGGGGTTTACCGGCGTCCCTGGTTTATAATCAATAAGTTGCCCGCCCTGCTCAACGGGGGCTGTAATAAAAACCGGCACAAATGGCTTTAAGCCGGGCGACCATTGTTTAGGGTTAACGGGCTGGCCATCATAATGGGCATAAAAATTAATGGTTTTGGTGGCGCCAGGTACCTTAACTTCGGCAAATACAACCGGGTTACCCGTAGCAGGGGTCAATAATTCGGCTTGCAAACCGCGTTTGGCCAGCATATTAACAATATAGGCCGCGTTTAACTTAATGTTTGCCGAATCTGTGGTTTCGTTGGGAATAGCCACAAAATCAAAGTATTCGCTGATTATCTGCTGCTCATTAGCCTTATAAAAGGCCTTTACTTTTTGCTGGTCGCTTTGGGCAAACAGAGAGTAGCCCGATAACAGGATCAATTGACAGGAAACAAGAATATGTTTAATAAAGTGCCGGCACATAGTCCCTGCAATTTAAATAAATTTTCTAAGGGTAAGGGCTAACAAAATGACTAAACCTGGTTGCAAATAGCCTAACCCTAGAAAAACAAGCTTGAAAGCACGTTGCCCGCGCTTGGCGCTTTTGGTTTAAGGCCTAAAAACTTTGCATATTGTGCCGCCGTAAGCGCTGTTTTAAGCTTACCGCCCAAACCGCTTATCAAGCCGGATGATTTGCTTGCGTAGGCCGGTTTATCCGTATCGGCTAAAGGCATAATCTTGGCTTTGTTTTTCAAATAGTCGGATATGTCGGTTGACACGGCAGGCTTTTGCGTCGCTGTCAGCCCCAATGCGGGTGTTAGTTTGCTCATTATAGCATCTTTAACGTTTCCAATATTACTAAGCGAAGGCAAAGAAGAAGTGCTTACTTTATTGGCTGAAGCCACACTTTCTGCCTTTTTTAATAAACTTTGTGAAAACGCGGCGCTGCCGGTAACCGTTAATGCGAGGGCTAAAAATAGAATTTTCATGATTGATGGCTTTTGATTGTAAACAAAAATAAAAAAAAGACAGATAAACAAGATTATTACCAAACGATTTTAAATTTTAGTGTTTGCCCATGTGCCCTACGATATACCCAATTATCAGCGCTAAAGCAGTCAGTATCCACCAAATGTATTGCCGGCTTTGCAGGGCCTTAACTTCTTTTTGAAGGTCACTGACCTGCGATTGCCCGGCCAGCTTCTCGTTCTGCAGCCGCATGTTCTGTTGCTGTAATTTGGCAAGTGTCCCTCCCACTACCACCGGTTTTTGCTGCTCCAATTGGTAGCGTTTGGTAAAGCCGCCCTCCTTGAGGAATTTTTCCCCTTTAGGTTTTAAAATAAGCTTTTCGGGCAAATCATAATCGCCATGTTTGCCTGATTCGGCTACCAGTCCTTCCCTGGTCAGCGCCTGTACCATGGCAAAGGCCGAAGCTTCATCATTGTCAAAAAGTTCAAGCAGCTAGCATCCAGCATTTCGCATTCATATTCATTCAAATCTGTCATCGCAGCAAATTTCGTTAAAAAACTTAGAAGCCGAATAGGGATTCGAATCCTTATAGGGTAGCTTCCCTATAATTACCTTAATTTTAAATAATTGTTTCTACCAATAGCTCATTCCCCTGCTTATCGCAGTAAGTGATGGTTGCGGCGCCGGTATCTACAGTCCATTTTTCTATGCCGCTTTCTGCCAGGCCCCGTGACATTGTCATATAATCAGTTTTTCGTTCTCCGTGCAAAGAGAGATGCCAGAGGAAGCTTTCTTTGTCACTATTGTTGGCAATGATCAATTTTTCATGAACAGGCTCCGATTCAACATAGTATCCATCTGCTCCAAAATACCGGGAGTGCCCGTCGGTTAAGTATGATTCGTACTTTTCAACCCCCAGTAACTTTAGCGCTGCTACATAGCTTAAAAAGTCCTTCATCGTACCCAGCTTTTCATGCACGTCATTTATCTGTCCGATGGTAAACATGGTCATTTCTCCTCTTACCTATAAAGTGCTTAACGCTTTATTAATCAAATCAAAACCGCCTGTCGAATAAGGTAATGTTAATGCTAGCCTATGCCCTTTCTCATCCATTTTCAACAGTGACTTCCGGAGAATATTTATTATTTTCTCTGGTTCCTGTTCATACTTTTTGCGAAATTCTTCATATTGCAATTGCAGAAACACCAGGCAAAGTGCGTTCTCCATAGTCTGCACATCAGGATCAACCTTAATTCGTTTCTTCAGGAGGATTTGCGTAACGCGGTCTATTGTTTCATCGCCATAACCAGCTTCTTTCATTAAACGCCCGGCAATGTCCGCGTGGCGCAGGGCAAGATCCTTACGCCATTTAAGATAGGGCTCACGCCCCTCGGGGTAAGCTTCACGCGGAATTTCCCATCTCCCAATATGCTGGCACCTGGATGCTAATAACAGTTCTTCATCAGCCCCGGGATCAAGCTTTAAAACCCACTCATATAACTTAACAGCAAAAAAATATTCCTGCGGCTCAGTTATACCGTCCCATGTAAAACTGCGGGGATCCTGCTTATTATAAACATCAAAAAGCTCAAATGCCTTATCTAATTTACTCATAGGTTGAAAATATGCAATTATTTATAAAGCTACCATAGTTTTTTCAATCGGGATAAAACCCTTCGCACCTATGTTTTTCTCGTCCTTGCTTCTTCCAAATCAAGCTCACGTTCTTTGGCCCTTATCAGGTGGTCGGCATATTCTTTGCTTTTATGCATTTTGTTGAGTTCGTTTCTTTTAACGTTGATGATTTCAATCAGCAATTGGCGGTAGTTTTTTAAAAATGACGGCGAAACATCACCTTCAGCAGCCGCATTCTTTTCGGCAATTTCTACCATGCGCTCATATCTTTCTTTTACCCTGCTAAACACCGGGATCTCCCTTATTTCTTTCGGGCAATTGGTGTCAAGGTAATCAACCACCGCAGTAGCCATCCTGAGCCTGATCTCATTTTCCTGTTGCGCATCATCTTCATGGATCTCCAGCTTCATTAACCGGAGGATAAAAGGCAGGCTGAGCCCCTGCAATATCAGCGTAAACATGATCACCACAAAAGTGATAAATAAAATAAGGCTGCGATGCGGAAAGGCGCTTCCGTTAG
>Ga0193702_1000292_pt1 | contig 19532 bp, 20 predicted proteins | sample U3a1metaG_FD_143060 | JGI IMG/M metagenome (GOLD analysis project Ga0193702, IMG submission 143060) | Soil microbial communities from a riparian zone of the East river system, Colorado, United States - U3a1 | ecosystem: Environmental > Terrestrial > Soil > Riparian zone | place: USA: East River... | reverse complement strand
CGGCCAACTACCGCTACGCCAAGGCCGAGTCGGCCGCGCCGCCGCGCGGTCCCTCGCCCGAGGCCCAGGCGCGCGCCGCCGCCCGCGCCGCAGAGGCCGAGGCCGCCGCGCAGGCCGCACGCCGCCCGCAGACGCCGCCGGCCGACGCGCCGCCCAACTTCCAGTTCTGATCCCGATGACGACGCGGATCGACTTCCACACGAATATCCCGGACAAGCTCGGCTACGCCTGCCGGCTGGCGCGCAAGGCCTATGGCGCGCACGGCAAGCTGGTGCTGCTGGCGGAGGATGCGGCCCAGGCCGCGGCGCTGCACGCGGCGCTGTGGACCCTGTCCGAGACCGACTTCCTGCCGCATGTGATGGCGGGCGACGCGCTGGCCGCACAGACGCCGATCATCGTGGCCGACGACGGCGCCGCCGCGTTCCCGCATTACGAGATGCTGGTCAACCTGACGCGCGCGACGCCGGCCCAGGTCGACAAATTCCAGCGCGTGTTCGAGATCATTTCGACCGACGAAGACGATGCCGCCGCCGGCCGCAAGCGCTACGCCGCCTACAAGCAGCAATCCTATCCCTTGACCCATTTCGTGGCGGGCCAGTCATGAGCCAAAACCCGGCGTTCGACGCCAGCATCCCGGTCTTGACGGAGGTGTTCCAGGAGCAGGCCGAGCAGCCGGCCGCGGCGCGCCAGGACGAGGTCAACGCCCACCTCGAGGCGCGCGCGATCGCCAGCTGGACCGAACCCGAGTGGAACCTGCTGGAACGCCGGCTTTCCGAACGCATCCTGCAGCAACTGCAGGGAAGGGTCGATTTCGTGCTCGAACAGCGCCTGCGCGACAGCATGGAAGAGGCGCTGCAGCAAGCCATGGCCGGGCTGACCGCCGACATCCGCGCCAGCCTGCAGCACACCATCGAGACCATCGTGGTACGCGCGGTGGCCCAGGAGTTGGCCCACCTGCAAACGCTCAAAAAGTAGGCCTGTGCGGCGCCTTGTGCACCGCGCGGCGGCCTGCCGCGTTTACCACTTTGCTAAGCCATCGATTTGTTGTACCGTTTGCCCTTACGCAAAATTTCTGAAATCGGCGCCACAAGCGCTGTCGTTATCAATCCATTGGAGAATGTTATATGCAGTTCACGACTAAGCTCATTCCACTAGCCATCGCGATGGCGTTCGCCGGCAGCGCGGGGGCGCAGGAGGTCGTCAGGATCGGGCACGTGGCGCCGATCTCGGGCGCCAGCGCGCACCTGGGCAAGGATAACGAAAACGGCGCGAAACTGGCGATCGAAGAGCTGAACGCCAAGGGCTTCATGATCAATGGCAAGAAGGTCACCTTCCAGCTGGTGGCCGAAGACGACGCGGCCGATCCCAAGCAAGGCACGGCGGCGGCGCAGAAACTGGTCGACGCCAAGGTCAATGGCGTGATCGGCCACCTGAATTCGGGCACCACGGTGCCGGCCTCGAAGATCTATCACGACGCCGGCATCCCGCAGATTTCGCCATCGTCGACCAACCCGACCTACACCAAGCAGGGCTTCAACACGGCGTTCCGCGTGGTCGCCAACGACAACAAGCTGGGCGGCACGCTGGGCCGCTACGCGATCGACACCATCAAGGCCAAGAACATCGCCGTGATCGACGACCGTTCGGCATACGGCCAGGGCGTGGCGGACGAATTCGTCAAAGGCGCCAAGGGCGGCGCCGGCGTCAAGATCATCGCCAAGGAATTCACCAATCCGAACGCGACCGACTTCACCGCCATCCTCACCTCGATCAAGGCCAAGAAGCCGGACCTGATCTTCTTCGGCGGCATGGACTCGGTGGGCGGCCCGATGCTCAAGCAAATGAAGGCGCTGGGCATCAACGCGCGCTTCATGGGCGGCGACGGCATCTGCACCGAAGCGCTGGGGCGCCTGGCCGGCGATGGCCTGGGCGAAGGCAATGTGGTCTGCGCGGAAGCGGGTGGCGTGGCGGGCGATCAAGAGAAGATCATGACCGACTTCCAGGCGCGCTTCAAGAAGCGTTTCGGCCTCGACGTGCAACTGTACGCGCCGTACGACTACGACGCGGTGATGGCGATGGCGATTGCGATGCAGAACGCCAAGTCGGCCGATCCGGCCAAGTACCTGCCTGAGCTGAAGAAGGTCAAGTTCCAGGGCGTGACCGGCCTGATCCAGTTCGACGCCTACGGCGACATCAAGGACGGCGCGCTGACCCTGTTCACGTTCAAGGGCGGCAAGAAGACCAAGATGGAAGTGATACGCTGATCCGGCACCAACAAAAAAGCGCGCCGACTTGCATCGGCGCGCTTTTTTTTATGGGGTTCTTACACGCTTACTTTTGCGACAGGACCCACTTGACCAGGGTACGGGCTTCGGCCTCGGTCACTTGCGGGTTGGCCGGCATCGGGACCGCGCCCCAGGTGCCGCTGCCGCCCTTCATGACCTTGGCGACCAGCTTGTCTTCGGCATCTTTTTGGCCGGCATACTTGGCGGCCACGTCCTTGTAGGCGGGGCCGACCAGCTTGGTGCCGACCGCGTGGCAAGACATGCAGTTCTTTGCTTTTGCCAGATCGGCATTTGCCATCGCGCTGCTGGAAGCCAGGGCCGACAACACCACACACAACATCAGGGACCGTTTCATCTATCTCTCCAAAGTGACAACTGACAGCATTCTACCTCGTTTCCACAACGCTTGATTAGCGGCCCCGGTTGACCCGATCGTTGGTAATATGCAGGTATTCAAAGGAGCTCCCATGCCACTGATTATCATAATTGCACTGCTGGTGGGCCTGCGCTATTTCGAGATCTGGCGTTTCGGCGAGATATCGTGGTGGTACATCGTCGGCCTGATGGTATTTGCCTTCATCTGGTTCGAGTTCATCGAAAAAATGCTCGGCCTCGACAAGAAGAAGGAACACAACGTCGACGAGCAGCGCCGCAAGGACCGCATCAAGCAAACCTTCGGCAAAAAAAAATAGCGCAAAACCGGCAAAACCGGGGACAGACCACTATTTCGCGAAAACCGGGGACAGACCACCATCTTGCTTTCCCCAGTGCGAGGCGCTCAAGCGCCGCAATCTTCGAACTTGCGTAGGCGACCAAGACGCCCGCCGTTGACGGCTAAACGCCTGGAAAACGAACGAAATGGTGGTCTGTCCCCGGTTTCAACGAAATGGTGGTCTGTCCCCGGTTTGGTTTTTTAGCCGGTGACGGCGCCCTTGCTGGCGGTCGAGGCCAGCGCGGCGAATTTGGCCAGCACGCCGCGCGTGTAGCGCGGCGCCGGGGCGCGCCAGTTGGCGCGCCGCCGCGCAATCTCGGCGTCCGCCACGTTCAGCTGGATCAGCTGCTGGTGCGCGTCGATCGTCACCGAGTCGCCCTCTTCCACCAGCGCGATCGTGCCGCCTTCGAAGGCTTCCGGCGCGACGTGGCCCACCACCATGCCCCAGGTCCCGCCCGAAAAACGCCCGTCCGTAATCAGCCCCACCGATTCGCCCAGCCCCTTGCCGATCAGGGCCGAGGTCGGCGCCAGCATTTCCGGCATGCCCGGCCCCCCCTTCGGCCCGAGATAGCGCATCACCAGCACGTCGCCCGGCTTGATGCGGTCGGCCAGGATCGCGTCCATCGCCGTGTATTCGTCGTCGAACACCCGCGCCGGCCCGGTGATCACCGGGTTCTTCAGGCCGCTGATCTTGGCCACGCAGCCTTCCGGCGACAGATTGCCTTTCAAGATCGCCAGGTGGCCTTCCTTGTACAGCGCCTTGTCGATGGTCCGGATCACGTCCTGCCCGGCCGGCGGCGTCGACGGGATCTGCGCCAGCTCTTCGGCCAGCGTGCGCCCGGTGATCGTGATGCAGTCGCCCTGCAGCAGGCCCGCGTCCAGCAGCAGCTTCATCACTTGCGGAATGCCGCCGGCCTTGTGCAGGTCGGTCGCGACATACTGGCCGGACGGCTTGAGGTTGCAGATCACCGGCACCCGGCGCCGCACCCGCTCGAAGTCGTCGATCGTCCATTCGACCTCGGCCGCATGGGCGATCGCCAGGTAGTGCAGCACCGCATTGGTCGAGCCGCCGGTCGCCATGATCAGCGCCACCGCGTTCTCGATCGACGCCCGGGTGATGATGTCGCGCGGCTTGAGGTCGCGCTTGACCGCCTCGACCAGCACCCGCGCCGACTCGGCCGCCGAACCGACCTTTTCGTCGTCCGGATTGGCCATCGTCGACGAGTACAGCAGCGCCATCCCCAGCGCCTCGAACGAGGACGACATGGTGTTGGCGGTGTACATCCCGCCGCAGGAGCCGGCCGACGGGCAGGCGTTGCGCTCGATGCCGTCGAAGTCTTCCTTCGACATGCGGCCGGCCGTGAATTCGCCCACCGCTTCGAAGGCCGAGACGATGGTCAGGTCCTTGCCCTTCCAGTTGCCCGGCTTGATGGTGCCGCCGTACACGTAGATGCCCGGCACATTGGTGCGCGCCAGCGCGATCATCCCGCCCGGCATGTTCTTGTCGCAGCCGCCGATCACCACCACGCCGTCCATCCACTGGCCGTTGACCGCGGTTTCGATGCAGTCGGCAATCACTTCGCGCGAGATCAGCGAATACTTCATGCCTTCGGTGCCCATCGACATGCCGTCCGAAATGGTCGGCGTGCCGAACACCTGGGGATTCGCGCCCGCCTCTTTGATCGTCGAGATCGCGATGTCGGCCAGCTTTTGCAGGCCCGAGTTGCAGGGCGTGATGGTCGAGTGGCCGTTGGCGATGCCGATCATCGGCTTGTTGAAATCTTCCGTCTCGTAACCCATCGCGTAGTACATCGAACGGTTCGGGCTGCGCGAGACGCCCTCGGTGATATTGCGGGAACGGCGGTTGTAGCGCGGCTGGTCGGCCATGGTGGCACTCCTGTGATCTGATCTTTCCAGAATGCCTTGCGCATGGCACCAAGTCAAATATATGATGCAGCTTGCTGTGAGTCGCAAAACATATCACGGCCAGCCATTTCGATCCCAGGGCATATGAACCTCGAACTCCGCCAGCTGCGTTATTTCGTCGCCGTGGCCGAAGAACTCCACTTCGGCCGTGCCGCCCTGCGCCTGCACATGACCCAGCCGCCGCTGTCGCAAACCATCCAGGCGCTCGAGGAGCAGCTGGGCGCGTCGCTGTTCCTGCGCAGCCGGCGCGCGGTGGCGCTGACCGCGGCCGGCCACGCCCTGCTGCCGGAAGCGCGCCGCCTGCTGGCCCAGTCGGCCGGGCTGCCGGAACTGGTGCGGCGCGCCGCCGCCGGCGAGGCGGGCAGGCTGGCGCTGGCCTTCGTGTCCTCGGCCGATTACAGCGTGCTGCCGCCCTTCCTGCGCCTGTACCGCGCGGCCTACCCGCAAGTCCGGATCGCGCTGCAGGAAGCCACCAGCGACCTGCAGATCGACGAGCTGCTGCATGCGCGCATCGACGCCGGCCTCCTGATCCCGCCGCTGCCCGACCGCGCCCGGCTCGAACTCGATTACCTGAAGGTGCTGTCGGAGCCGCTGATCCTGGCGGCGCCGGCCGGCCTCGATGCGCTGCGCGGCGGCGGCGCGGTCAGCCTGGCCGCACTGCCGCCGCTGCCGCTGATTATCTTCCCGCGCCCGATCGCGCCGCGCCTGCACGACGCCATCCTCGGCTGCTTCCGCGCGGCCGGCATCACGCCGGAGATCGGCCAGGAGGCGATCCAGATGCAGACCATCGTCAGCCTGGTATCGGCCGGCATGGGGCTGGCACTTGTGCCACAATCCGTGTCCAAGCTGATGCGTCCAGGCGTAGAATACCGGGCGTTGCGCGACCCCGCACCGCAGGTCGAAACCGGCCTCGCCTGGCGCCGCGACAATCCCTCGCCGGTGCTGCAGGGCTTTTTGGAACTACTGAGAAAGAACACATCATGCTGACCCACCCGATGCCCGATCCCATCGCCTTTTCGATCGGCCCAGTCCATGTGCACTGGTACGGCCTGATGTATGTGCTGGCGTTCGCACTATTCCTGGCGCTGGGCCGGGTGCGCGTCAGGCAGCCGCACATCGCCGCCCAGGGCTGGCACAACCAGGACCTGGACGACATGCTGTTCTACGGCATGCTGGGGGTGGTGATCGGCGGCCGGCTGGGCGAGGTGCTGTTCTACCGGCCGGCGTTTTTCTTTTCCAACCCGCTCGAGATCTTCATGGTCTGGCACGGCGGCATGTCGTTCCACGGCGGTTTCCTCGGCGTGATCATCGCGATGGCGCTGTGGGCGCGCAAGGCCGGCCGCAACCTGCTCGACGTCTACGATTTCATCGCGCCGCTGGTGCCGCTCGGTTATGCGGCCGGGCGCATGGGCAACTTCATCAACGCCGAACTGCCGGGCCGCGTGGCCGACGCCAGCCTGCCCTGGGCCATGCGCTGGCCCGACACCGCTTACCCGCTGACGCCGGTGCCGGTGTTCCTGCAGGGCTTGCGCCATCCGTCGCCGCTGTACCAGGCGCTGGTCGACGGCGTGCTGGTGTTCGTCATCCTGTGGCTGTATGCACGCAAGCCGCGGCCGCGGCTGGCGGTGGGCGCGATGTTCACGCTGCTGTACGGCTGCGCGCGCTTCTTCACCGAATACTTCCGGGTGCCGGATTGGGAAGTGACGGTGGCCGGCGTGCCGATCACCTCGGGCCAGATGCTGTCGCTGCCGATGATCGTCGGCGCGCTGTTGCTGCTGGCCTGGGCCTATTCGCGCAAGGCCGGCGCGCCGGCCCATGCCTGAGCCTCAGTTGGCCGCTTTCCACAACATATAGGCGGCCAGCAGGTACAGGATCGCAGCGAAGATGCGCTTGAGCTTGAGCACATCGGTGCGGTGCGCCACGCGCGCGCCGAGCGGCGCCATGGCCACGCTGGCGATGGCGATCACCAGCAGCGCCGGCAGGTAAATGAAGCCCAGCGAATACGGCGGCAGGTCGGGCTCGCCCCAGCCCACGTAGATGTTCGAGAGGGTGCCGGCCAGCGCGATCGGAAAGCCGAGCGCGGCGCTGGTGGCCACCGCGTTGTGGATCTTGATGCCGCAACGGCTCATGAACGGGACCGACATGAAGGCGCCGCCCGCGCCCACCAGTCCGGCCAGCACGCCGATCGCGCCGCCGGCCGCGAACATGCCGGCCGTGCCGGGCGCCGCATGGCCTTCGGGCGGCTTGGTGTCGCGCAGCATCTGGGTCGCCATGAAGGCGACGAACAGGCCGAAGAACAGCGCCAGCGCCGCGGTATTCATCTGCTTGCCGATCCACGGCCCGATCGTCGAACCGATCAGCAGGCCGGGCGCGAGCAGGCGCACCATGCGCCACACCACCGCGCCGTGCAGATGATGCGCGCGCACCGAGGACACCGAGGTGAACAGGATGGTGGCCAGCGCGGTGGCGATCGCCATATGCACCACCAGATGCGGCGCGAACTGCTTGGCCGTGAAAATCATCGTGACGAACGGCACCAGCACCATGCCGCCGCCGATGCCCAGCAAGCCGGCCGAGAAGCCGCCGAACACGCCCATCGCGAGCAGGATGAGAATCAGTTCCCAGTCCATCAGCGCCCCGCTCCGGGCGCCGCTAATGCAAAGGCAAGATTCATGGGCCACACTCGCGCGGTGAAAGAGCCTCATTTTACATGCCGCTGGGAACCCGCGTCAGTACTGGCGCCACTGCTCGCTTTTGCGGGCGCCGTTGGCGATGCGCTTGAGCACCACCTCGCTCGCCACGGCCGGCACGGTCTTGGGTTCGAGACGGACCAGCTCGGCCTTGGGCGCAAGGGCACGCTGGTCGGCGACGCCGAGCTTGAATACGCTGACCAGCTGCGCCAGGCCGCTCGCCTGCTCTTGCAGTGCCGCTGCGGTGAGCGCCGCCTCTTCGACCAGCGCGGCGTTCTGCTGGGTGACCGTGTCCATCTCGCCGACCGCCTGGTTGATCTGCTCGATGCCCGCTTCCTGCTCGACGCTGGCGGCGCTGATCTCGCGCATGATGTCGGTCACGCGCTGGACGCTGAAGACGATCTCGTCCATGGTGCTGCCGGCCTCGCCGACCAGTTGCGCACCGTGTGCGACCTTGTCGACCGACTGGCCGATCAGGACCTTGATTTCGCGCGCGGCGGCGCCGGCGCGCTGGGCCAGGTTGCGCACTTCGCTGGCGACCACCGCAAACCCGCGGCCCTGCTCGCCGGCGCGCGCCGCCTCGACCGCGGCGTTCAGCGCCAGGATATTGGTCTGGAACGCGATGCCGTCGATCACCGCGATGATGTCGACGATCTTGCGTGACGCGTCATTGATTTCGTCCATGGTCGCGACCACCCGGGCCACCACGCCGCCGCCCTTGCGCGCGACTTCCGAGGCCGAGGCGGCCAGCTGGTTGGCCTGGCGCGCATTGTCGGCATTTTGCCTGACCGTCGCGGTCATCTGTTCCATCGACGAGGCGGTCTCCTCGAGCGCGCCGGCCTGCTGTTCGGTGCGCGCCGACAGGTCGAGGTTGCCGCTGGCGATCTGGCTGGAGGCGCTGGCCATCGCCTCGGTGTCGCTGCGGATCTGGCCGACGATGCGCTGCAGCGCCGCGTTCATCTCGGCCAAGGCCTGCGTCAGCAGGCCGGTTTCATCGTTCGCATCGGCCTCGATACGGGTGGTCAGGTCGCCCGCCGCGACCGCCTGCGCCACGGTCACCGCCCGCAGCAAGGGGCCGACAATCGAGCGTGCGATGTAGGACGCCAGGCCCAGGCCGCTCAGCAAGGCGGCCGCCAGCACACCGCCGATGACGCGCACCGAGATCTGGTAGTCGTGGTCCATTTTCGCGTCCTCGGCCTGGCTCCGCTCTTCCTCCAGCGCGATCATCTGGTTCAGCACCGCAAACCATTTGTCCTGGGACAGCTGCAGCACGGTCCGGAGGACGGTCTTGGCCTCCTCCGGCTTGCCCTGGTCGACCAGGGCCAGCACCTGGTCCGCGCCGGCGTACGATGCGGCGCGCCGCACGCGGACCTCGTCGAGCAGCGCTTTGGCCTTGCCGGTGCCGACCAAGAGGGCCATGCGCTCGATCGCGGCGTCGGCCTTGGTGCGCGCGTCCGCGACCCGCTGGCCCTCTTGCCGCAGGTAGTCGCGGTCGCTGTAGATCAGGGCATTGCGCACCGATCGCGCGAACTCGTTGACCGCGCCCTGCATCTCGTTGGCGGCCTTGATCTTCGCGTCCTTTTGGTTGGTGATGTCGATGTGGGCCTTGGTCGTGGTCAGCGCATGCCAGCCGGTGTAGGCCACCACCGCAATCAGCAGCAGCAGCACGCCGAACGCCAGTCCGAGACGGATGCCGATATTGAGATTCTTGATGTTCATTTTCTACCCTTGATGGCGAATCGAATTGAAGACGATGAGCGCAAGGGCACCCGCGGGCGCATGGCCAGGCAGGCGCGGGCGCGCACACGACGGAACGTAGGAAAACGGCGGGGCTGGCCGAGGGCGACTACTGGCAGCCGCCCGGAGTGGGGCGGCCTGGCGAGACGATCCTGAGACGGCGTCGGGGCAACGGGGTGGGGTCGCGCGAGCTCGGTTCAGGCGGTGCGCGCACAGGATATACAAAAAAAACGCTGAACGCAACACTGGCGGGAAATATAGCCTCAGCGTTTCGGGCGCTCGGGCTCCTCGGCGGGCGCCGCGAAGCGGCTGATGACCATGAAGGTATTGAGCGACTCGGCCGCGGCCAGCATGTCGGCCGCCACGTCGTTGAGCTTGCGCTGGTGCGAGCGCGCGTAATCGCGCAGCACCCGGTAGGCGGTCTCGCGGTCGGTCTTGTAGCGCTCCATCAGCACGCCGATCGCGATGCCGACGTCGCGGCCCTGCTGCAGCGCCAGCGTGAGGCGTTCCTCGCTGCTGCGCAGCTTGCGGATCTCGTCGGCGCGCGCCAGCGCGGCCTGGATCGCGGGCGCGATGTGCGCGGTGTCGAAGGGCTTGACCAGGTAGCCGACCGCGCCGCAATCGGCGGCCTGGCGCACGATGGCCTGGTCGTCGCTGGCCGACAGGAACATGAACGGCACGCCGAAATCGGCCTGCAGCGACTGCGCCAGTTCCAGCCCCGACATGCCGGGCATCGAGACGTCGAGCAGCGCCAGGTCGGGCTCGCGGCCGCTGTCGGCCAGCATCTCGAGCGCCATCGCGCCGCCGGTGGCGATGCGCACCTCGTAGCCGGCCAGCTGCAGGAATTTGCCGAGCAGGCCGAGGATCAGCACGTCGTCGTCGACCAGCAAGATCATGCGCCGCGCGGCGCGGTCGGCGATGGGGATGGCGGAACAGGTCATGGAGCGCTAGCCTCGAGTGGGTGGGTGGTGGGTGCGGGGCACAGGCGGCGGACTTCGTCGAGCGCGGCCAGCTGCGCCATCAGCGCCTGCGCCGCGTCGGCATCGCCGTCGCGCAGCGCGCGCTCGACGGCGCCGGCGAGCCGGGTCACGCCGGGATAACCGAAGGAGCTGCCCGAGCCCTTGAGCATGTGGGCCAGCTCCAGCGCCGCGTCGCGCTGGCCGGCCACCAGCGCGGCGGCCAGCGCGTCCAGCCGCGCGGGCAGGCTGGTGTCGTAGGCGTGCGCCATCCCTTCGAAGCCGGGCAGCGCGGCGACCGGCCCGAGCGGCGCGGGCGCATCCGGCCGCGCCGCCAGGCGGCGCTGCAACAGCGCGCCCAGTTCCTCGAAGTCGATCGGCTTGCCGACGCAGGCGTCGCAGCCGGCGGCCAGGTAGTGCTCGACATCGCCCGGCATCAGGTTGGCGGTCAGCGCGACGATGGTGGCGCCGCAGCCGGCGCCGCGCAGCAGCTCGGTTGCGCGCACGCCGTCCATCACCGGCATCTGGATGTCCATCAGCACCAGGTCGTAAGGCGCGCCGAGCGCCATCTGGAACGCCTGCGCGCCATTTTCCGCGACCTCGTAGTCGAGGCCGAGGCGGCTCAGGAAGGCGCCGATCAGCATGCGGTTGTCGTAGCCGTCTTCGGCCAGCAGCACGCGCCCGCGCAACAGCGGCAGCGGAGCGGGATGCGGCGGCTGCGCTTCGGGCGCGGGCGGGCCCGCCAGCCAGCGCACCGCGGGCGCCAGCGGGGCGCGGACGCCGACCGTGAACACCGAGCCCTTGCCCGCTTCGCTCACCACGCTCGCCTCGCCGCCCATCCTGGCCGCCAGCTGGCGCACCAGGTACAGGCCGAGGCCGGTGCCGCCGTATTTGCGCGCAATCGTCCTGTCGGCCTGGGCGAACGGCGCGAACAGCAAGGCCTGCTGCTCGGGCGACAGGCCGATGCCGGTGTCGGCCACCTCGCACACCAGCAGTTCGGCGTGACTGTCGTACCAGACGGTGACGTCGACCCTGCCCTGCTCGGTGAACTTGACGGCATTGCTGCACAGGTTGAACAAGATCTGCTTCCAGCGCGTGGGGTCGCCCATGACCTGGCTCGGGATCGGATAATGCGCCTTGATCCCGAGCCGGATGCCCTTGCTGCCGGCCTGCGCGCCCATCATCGCTTCGATCCCCCACAGGGTCTCGAGCGGCGAGAAGGCGACGTGCTCGAGGCGCATGCGCCCCGCTTCGACCTTGGACAGATCGAGGATGTCGTTGATGATGCTCAGCAGGTGCTGGCCGTTGCGCAGGATGACCTGGCTGGCCTCGGCGCGCAGGGCCGGCTCGGCCGAGGAACCCAGCAGTTCGGCGAAGCCGATGATCGAGGTCAGCGGGGTGCGGATTTCATGGCTCATCATGGCCAGGAATTCCGACTTCGCCTGGTTGGCGGCCTCGGCCTCGGTCTTGAGCAGCTCGGTGGTCTGCATGTCGCGCGCGCGCCGCCGCAGCGAACGGAACACCATCACGAAGGCGGTGCCGATGCCGGCCATGCTGACGGCCGTCACCGTCAGCAGCACCAGCGTAAAGCGCCGCCACTGGGCCAGGAAGACCTGGTCGGGGACGATGATGTTGATGATCAGCGGATAGTGCTCGAGCAGGCGCGGCGCGCCCATCCGCGTCACTGCCCGGCCGCCTTCCGAGGCGCGCGGGCTGGAGGCGATCAGCACGCCCTTGGTTTGCCCGAGCTCTTCGATCAGGTGGTAGGAGGTGCCGCTGCGGTTCACGGTGCCCATCAGCGCGTCGACGTGGGGCCAGCGCGCCAGCAGGGTGAAATCGCGGCGGTACAGGCTCACGGTGGCGCCGCCGCCCAGGCTGAACTTGTCGTAAAAGGCGCTCAGGTAAGTACTCGAGAAGCCGACCAGCGCGATACCGATGAATTCGCCGTGCGCGCCGTTCAGGCGCCGGCTCAGGTAAAACGTCCACTCGCCATCGCCCTTGCTGCGCGCCGGCCGGCTGATGAACACGCCCAGGCCGGGGTCCTTGAGGTGCGCCTGGTAATAGTCGCGGTCGGCCACGTTGATCGGCCCGGCCACGCCGGCACGCGTGAAGTTGATCACGTCGCCGTTGGCGGCCACGATGGTCGCCACGTTCACCTGCGGGATGGCGCTGGTCTTGGCGCGCATCCCCGCATAGATGCCGGGCTGCGCCATCAGCGTGCGCAGGCCGGCGGCATCGCGGACACCGGCCGTGCGCACCGCCTCGACCACGCTGTCGAGCACCAGGCTGGCGGAGGTCATTTCCTGCGAGGTCTGTTCGGCCAGCACCATCGACAGATTCCTCAACTGCTGGCCCCATTCGTCGATGGCCTGGCGGCGCGCGGCCCAGATCGAGACGCCCAGCGCGACCAGGATCGCCAACACGAACAGGCCGCCAAGCCAGACCGTGAGCGGGCAGGAGAGGAGCTTCTTGCGCATACGAATAACGAAAAGTTAAAATCCCGCCAAGATAGCATGCCAACTCGGCAATGTGGCATTCCTTGCCGCGACGCGGCCCGCGCTCAGCCTGTTTTTTTCAACAGGTCGCCGATAAAAGCCCATTCGGCCGGCGCGACCGGCGTGACCGACAGCCGGCTCCCCCTGGCCAGCAGGCGCATGTCGGCCAGCTCCGGGTAGGTGCGCAATTCCTTCAGGCTGAGCAGGCGCGTCTTGCGCACCAGCCTGACATCGACGCTGGTCCAGCGCGGCTGCTCGGGCGTGGCTTTCGGATCGTAGTAGGGACTGGCGCGATCGAACTGGGAGGCGTCCGGGTAGGCGCCGGCGACCACCTTGACGATGCCGGCGATGCCCGGTTCGGCGCAGCTCGAATGGTAAAAGAAGACGAGGTCGCCGACCCGCATGCCGTCGCGCAGGAAATTGCGGGCCTGGTAATTACGCACGCCGAACCAGGCGACGGTCTGGCCGGGTGCCGCCACGACGTCGTCGATACTGACTTCGTCGGGCTCGGATTTCATCAACCAATAGGCCATCGCCTGCGCTCCGCACATAAAAAAACGGTTGCGCACCGAATGCTTGCAACCGCTCTCAGGAATTAAAGCCCCGCATGTGCCGTTTTTGCCGGCATCCCGAACCTAAGAGGTTCAAGGCGGTCACAGTTAGTTCAATTTCGGGTTCGTCGGACTAGCGACGCTCACTCCCATCGAACAAATTTCCGCAACCTGTGCACATAAATGGTTCAAGGAATATATGGCAATCGCGAACACCGCAGGGTGGAACGAAGTTTACTCCGATGTCCCCACAAGTCAAACGAATTTGGCCGTCAGAACAAATTTTCTTGCGGCGTCAGCGCGCTGTCCAGCACCGTGTGCATCGCGCCCAGTTTCTGCTTGACTTCCATGATCGACAGCTCGGACAGCGGTCCCTGCGGCGCTTTCACCGACAGGAATTCGGCCGCCACGCTGAGCGCGGCCATCACCGCGATGCGGTCGTTGCCCTTGACCTTGCCCGAGTCGCGCAGCGCGCACATCTTGCCGTCGAGGTAGCTCACCGCTTCCTGCAGCGTGCGCTCCTCGCCCTCCTTGCAAGCGAGGCGGTAGGATTGGCCCATGATGCTGACGTCAAGATGGATCATTCGGTGGTTTCCTCATGGGCTAGCGGCGCGGCGTCGGGGTCCGGCAGTTTTTCCAGCAGCGCTTCGACCCGGCGCTGGGCCTCGGACAGGCGTCCCATGAACGCTTCGTTCTCGGCGCCGAGCAGGGCGTTGGATTGGCGCAAGTCGGCGTTCTCGCGGCGGAGGGACAGGGTCAACGCGGCAAGCCGGTCGATTTTGTCGGACAGGTCTTCGAATTCAGAAATCATCCGTCACTATAGAACCGGGAGGGAATTTCCGTCAATCGTTTCAGCAACTTGGCGTCGACCTTTCATGCAAGCGATCAAACACCGGATTACCCGGCCGTATTGATTGGGCGCAGAAGAAACTGAAACTTATCTTTTGCTCCACCCTTGAAAAAGCCTCTTATCGACCCTATAATTAGCACTCGTTGGCATAGAGTGCTAACAAAGCTTTCAGCCAGGAGGGCGCCGTCGGCGGCCTCCTGGCATTAAGTCAAACCACTGAATCTAAAGGAGTTTTGCATGAACCTTCGCCCTTTGCACGATCGCGTAATCGTCAAGCGTCTCGACCAGGAAACCAAAACTGCGTCCGGCCTGATCATCCCAGACGCAGCTGCTGAAAAACCGGACCAGGGCGAAGTGCTCGCCATCGGTAACGGCAAAGTGCAAGACGACGGCAAGGTCCGCCCGCTGGAAGTCAAAGTCGGCGACCGCGTACTGTTCGGCAAATACTCGGGCCAGACCGTCAAGGTCGACGGCGACGAGCTGCTGGTGATGCGCGAAGAAGACATCATGGCCGTCCTGGTCAAGTAATTCCCCTATTCCACTAGTTAGTTACGGAGAAACAACATGGCAGCTAAAGATGTAGTGTTCGGCGACGCAGCGCGCGCCAAGATGGTTGAAGGCGTCAATATCCTCGCCAACGCAGTCAAAGTCACCCTCGGCCCGAAAGGCCGCAACGTGGTGCTCGAGCGTTCGTTCGGCTCGCCGACCGTGACCAAGGACGGCGTCTCGGTCGCCAAGGAAATCGAACTCAAAGACAAGCTCATGAACATGGGCGCGCAAATGGTCAAGGAAGTCGCTTCGCGCACCAGCGACAACGCCGGCGACGGCACCACCACCGCCACCGTGCTGGCCCAGGCCATCGTGCGCGAAGGCATGAAATTCGTGGCCGCCGGCATGAACCCGATGGACCTCAAGCGCGGCATCGACAAGGCGGTCGCCGCCACCGTCGAAGAGCTGGCCAAGATCGCCAAGCCCTGCACCACCACCAAGGAAATCGCCCAGGTCGGCGCGATTTCGGCCAACTCCGACTACTCGATCGGCGAGCGCATCGCCGAGGCGATGGAAAAAGTCGGCAAGGAAGGCGTCATCACCGTGGAAGACGGCAAGTCGCTGAACGACGAACTCGACATCGTCGAAGGCATGCAGTTCGACCGCGGCTACCTGTCGCCTTACTTCATCAACAATCCGGACAAGCAAGTCGCGATCCAGGACAATCCGTTCATCCTGCTGTGCGACAAGAAGATCTCGAACATCCGCGATCTGCTGCCGATCCTCGAGCAAGTGGCCAAGGCCGGCCGTCCGCTGCTGATCATCGCCGAAGACATCGAAGGCGAAGCGCTGGCGACCCTGGTGGTCAACAACATCCGTGGCATCCTGAAGACCGTGGCCGTCAAGGCCCCTGGCTTCGGCGACCGCCGCAAGGCCATGCTGGAAGACATCGCGATCCTGACCGGCGGCCAGGTCATCGCCGAAGAAGTCGGCCTGACCCTGGAAAAGGTCACGCTGAACGAACTCGGCCAGGCCAAGCGCGTTGAAGTCGGCAAGGAAAACACCATCATCATCGACGGCGCCGGCCAGGCCGCCGCGATCGAAGCGCGCGTCAAGCAAGTCCGCGTCCAGATCGAAGAAGCGACGTCCGACTACGACCGTGAAAAACTGCAAGAGCGCGTGGCCAAGCTGGCCGGCGGCGTGGCGGTGATCAAGGTTGGCGCGGCCACCGAAGTCGAAATGAAGGAAAAGAAAGCGCGCGTCGAAGATGCGCTGCACGCCACCCGCGCCGCGGTCGAAGAAGGCATCGTGCCAGGCGGCGGCGTGGCCCTGCTGCGCGCCCGCGCCAACCTGAAAGTCAAGGGCGACAACCCGGACCAGGAAGCCGGCATCAAGATCGTGCTGCGCGCGATGGAAGAGCCGCTGCGCATGATCGTCCAGAACGCCGGCGAAGAAGCGTCGGTGGTGGTGGCTGCGGTGTTGGCCGGCAAAGGTAACTACGGTTACAACGCCGCCAACGGCACCTACGGCGACATGGTCGAAATGGGCGTGCTGGATCCCGCCAAGGTCACCCGCTCGGCACTGCAAAACGCAGCGTCGATCGCCGGCCTGATGCTGACCACCGATTGCATGGTGGCGGAACTGGCCGACGACAAGCCAGCCGGCGGCATGGGCGGCATGGGTGGTATGGGCGGCATGGGCGGTATGGACGGCATGATGTAATTGCCGGCCGCGGGCGCCATGCGCGCCCGTCTGTCTCCGAAGAATGGCTGCGTTCTCGCGAACGCGGCCATTTTTTTTGCTGTCGTTGCCGCCTGCGCGGCAACGGCGCAGCTGCCCGTTAGTCCGTGAAGAATTTTTTATGGCGCGGCGACCGCCTCGGCCGGCCGCACCGTGCGCACCTGCAGCACTGCGGCCACGGCCATGGCGGCCGCGAGCCAGCCGCTGATGCCGTAGTGGGCGATATGCCCCGCCGCGTCCGTGCTCAGGACCAGCCCGCCGATCCAGGCGCCGAGGCCCGAACCGAGTTGCTGGACCGCCGCGTTGACGCTCAGGAAAGCGCCGCGCCGCGCGGGCGTCGGCACCGTGGTCAGCAGGGCTTGCAGCGGGATGATGCGGCTCGAGTTAGCCGTCATGAACAGCACGAACACCGGGATGATCAGCGCCAGCGGCAAGGCCGGCAAGTGGGTCAGCATCAGGATCGGCAACACCGACACCGAGGCCGCGATGCCGAAGGTGCGCGCCGGACCGATGCGGTCGGTCCAGCGGCCGACCGCGCGCGCGCTGAACAGGGTGGCCAAGCCGCCGCACAAATACACCCAGCTCATCTGGACCGGCTGCACGCCGAGGTTGCCGACCATCACAGGCGCGATGAACGGAACGACCATCATCCCGCTCATCATCGTCAGGCCGGTCAGCAGGAAGGCGCGGCGGTGACGCGCCACCGCGAACAAGCCCAGCAGATCGGGCAGCACGCTTGAGAACGGTCGCGGCTCGGCCGCCAAGTGGGCGTCGAGGCGCGGCATCACGATCCACGCGCCGGCCCAGATCACGGCCGAGGCCAGCACCAGCACATAAAACGGCGCGGCCCAGTTGAAATGGGCGGCCAGCAGGATGCCGGTCGGGACCCCGGCGACCGCCGCCATGCCGAACGAGGTCATCACGATGCCGGCGGCGGCGCCGCGCCGCTCGACCGGGATCACGTCGGCGATCACGGCCATCACGATCGAGCCCATGATGCCGCCGCTCAGACCGGCAAAGGCGCGCGACAGCAGCAGCACTTCGAAGGTCGGCGCCAGCGCGCAGGCCAGGTTGGACAGCGCGAACAGGCAGAACACCGTCAACAGCAGGCGCTTGCGGTCGAAGCGGTCGATATAGGTGGCGGCGAACAGGCCGGACAGGCCGGCGCACCAGGCATATGCCGACACCGCGCCCGACACCGCGCTGGTGCCGACCGAGAACGCGCGCATCAGCTGCGGCGCGAGCGGCATCATCACCATGAAATCCATGATGACCGTGAACTGGGTGAAAGCGAGCAGCCACAGCAGCAAGCGCTCGCGCTTGGGGGACAGGGTGGCGATGGTCAATGTCATTGAATTCCCAGGATAGCCCTAGTTCTTGTCGATCGAATGCCGGCGAATGCCCGCGCATTATCCCGACGCAAGACTGCATTGCCTAGAGGTATCTATAGTAAGCTGTCGATGTATTTACGTGGAGGCGTCATGGCAATCACTGACAAGCAGCGGCCCGCGGTCATCTCGCCGCGCGGGCAGACGGCATTCGAGGTCCAGGCGCGGGCGATGGGGCTGCGGCCGTCGGACCCTTGGGTCGGCGGCTACGTGGACTACGAGTGGGACCACCTGCGCCACATCCTGGCGGCGCTGCCGGTCGAGCTCGATGGCTTGAAGGTGCTCGAATTCGGCTGCAACGTGGGCGCGTCGGCGATCCTGTTCTCGCATCTGGGCGCCTGCGTGAGCGCGTCCGACATCGCCGAAGCCTGGGTTCATCTGGCGCGCCTGAACGCCCAGCGCTACGGCCGCGACGACGTCCATTTCACCCACACGCCCGATTCGCGCGCCCTGCCCTACCACGACGGCCAGTTCGACCTGATCGCCTGCAACAGCGTGCTCGAATACGTCAGCCCGGCCGAGACCGCGGCGGTCCAGCGCGAACTGGACCGGGTGCTGGCGCCGGGCGGCATGATCCTGATCACCGGCACCAGCAGCCGCCTGTGGCCGCGCGAAGCCCATTCGCATAGGTGGCTGAACAACTACATTCCGCGCTGGGCCGACCCGCTGTTCGCGCGGCCCCTGCAGCGCGGCATGTGGCCGTGGGCGGCGCGGCACGGCTTCGGCCCCGGCTACGACAACCTCGACCGCGGTGCGCACGGCTTGTTCGCGCGCTCGCGCCGGGCGATGGGCATGCCGCGCGCGCACCTGGCGCCGCTGCTGGCCGCCGCCGGCCTGCTCGGCGTCGGCCCGGGCCTGCTGGCGCCCAACCTGTCCTGCCTGCTGCAAAAGCGGCGCTAGCAGGGATGGTTGCCCAAACCAGCGGAGTTAGTTTAGTATTGCCGCATTCCAATTTGGCCTTATCTCGAACCAGGGTGCCCAGCATGATCAAGCGCAGGCCGTCGTCGAAAAAAGCACACTTCATGGCGCTGGCCGCGATCGTCGCGATCACGTCCACCGTCTTCGGCTGCCGCGGCGAGAAGCAGGCCGAGGCGGCACCCGTGCCGCTTGCCGCTCCGGCATCGGCGACTGCGGCTTCGGCGCCGCAGGCCGCGCCTGCGGCGCGGACCAAGGAACAGGCGATGAACGCGCTGATGGCGCTGCCCGAACTGAAGGCCTGGTCCAGCCAGCTCGAGAAGGCTTCGGGCGGCACCGTGCGCGGCGCGCTGATCGAATACGATCCGAAGCCGAAGACCATCGACTGCGTGAACTACTGGCAGTTCAGTTTCGTGGAGAACGGCGGCGAGGCGGTACACCGCTGGGAGAGCTTCCTGGTGGCCGAGCGCGGCGACGAGATCCTGGTCGAAGACTTCGCGACCGACAAAACACTGACCCTCGCGCAGTGGCGCAAAGAAAAGCGCCCGATGGAGCGCACTGGCGCGAACTGAGCCAGCACGCGATGGGGGGACGCATGCAGTGCATGAGTTCCCGCCTGCGCCGGAAGTCGTTTTCCCCAATGGGGAGAACGACGTCGTCCTCGCGCACGCGGGACCCATGCTGAGCAAGCCTTAGCTGTCCACGTGCGAAATCAGCAAGTGCTGGTCGGGCTTGCGCGCATGGCCGGCGTCCACCGAAATCCCCACCGATACGATATCGATCAGCAGCAGCTGCAGG
>Ga0193702_1000291_pt1 | contig 19580 bp, 20 predicted proteins | sample U3a1metaG_FD_143060 | JGI IMG/M metagenome (GOLD analysis project Ga0193702, IMG submission 143060) | Soil microbial communities from a riparian zone of the East river system, Colorado, United States - U3a1 | ecosystem: Environmental > Terrestrial > Soil > Riparian zone | place: USA: East River... | reverse complement strand
CTACGAGAAGGGCGATGATGAGATCAGATTGGGAAATGCGGATGCACTTGTTATGGCGATCGCGAATTATCCGTTGACCCAAGTATCGAGAGTTTATCACGGGACCGAGGCAAACAATTTCGATTGACTTGGATATCTCTGAGATAAACCAAAGGTAGAGAGGGGGAGAGTTGGATATCGCAAGACCATCGTCCACATGGATGGGAACGATGAGAAAAAGGGGTTTCCCGGAAGAGAGAGGTGGTGTGGAGGCATGTGGAGGGGCAGTCCAACGGCCGACGAAAACTGCATGGTCAGCTTCACAGCGTATGAGACCGAATGCAGCGAGGGTGGACGAAAGAAGTTTGTGCTACTCACATGACGATTGTTTGAGGCCATATAGGGCAACCAAGAGTCGGAGAACAGTGGTGATGTCAGGCTCTGGGAAACCCGGGATTTGCTTCACAAAAATGTCATACGGCAGCCGAGCGTGGAGAAAAGCAGTTTTGACATCAAAGCTCGTGATGTCGAGGTCATGATGATTCGCGAAGGCTAAGAGGATGCGGACACTGCTGAGTTTTACGACTGGGGCATATGTCTCGCCGAAATCCTCAGGTCGTTGACCGAAGCCCTGTGCGACCAGACGCGCCTTTTCTTTTCCACGAATAATAGAGCCGTCAGGATTATACTTGTAGTCGTATGTCCATCGAAAGGGGAATTTAGAATACATTGGTCATAATGAGGAGGATTTGGTAAAGTTGGATTGTCTATCTTTACAGAAAGAGGAACAGATGGAGTACGTCGAAGGGAAGGAACATTTATTTGAGAAATAGAAGGCAAAAGTCTTTGTCCATCACCATCCGTAGCTAAAGAATGAGGTGAAGGAGGTTGAGCGAAAGTGGATATATGCGCATAATTGACAATATGAGGGGGAGGAGGATAATATGATTGTAACGTAGAAGAGGGATACGATGGCAAGGATTGGTGGGGACCCGGAGCATTGGGCGGTGGCAGTGAGCGATGGCCCGAACGAGGTCCCGGAGCACGAATCTTGGAGATCAAGGGAGGAATATCATTGTCAGGGATCATTGCTTTCAAAAGGCTTCTAAAAAGTAAATAAGACGTCTAGGCGGGAAGGCCCATAACCTGTTAATCTAGACGATAGGCAAACTAGACTATACGTATGGTTAGGCCTATGTCGAGATACGGTGCAATGACAATACGCGGCAAGCTTCCTTGTAAAGCGGGCTTCAAGCGCCAAACTGGTGGCTTTTTCCCAGCTGGTTTGGAACCCGCAGACGTAAGCCCTTTACCCAATTTCTATTCTTCTCATTCACTTATCCAGTATTTCAGAAGACATCTTTAAAACGTGCCAGTTCTTCATCAATTTCGACGCTGCGAAGATTTAATTAGCAATGCCAAACCGGTCACCCAGATGGATTACTCCCTAGTAGTCCCCAAAGCAACTCGTCAAGCCTACCTCTTCCCGTGTATCATGATAAATAGTTTAATTGTTGAACGATAATACAAAGATTCAAAAGATGCTCCTAACTCTCTCGGAATGACCGTTTTCCAAGTCTCCAGCTTTGTTCGGCAAAGTCCGATACGATTGGTCACGTGAAAACGACGAAAAATCGTCGTTTTCACGTGACTCAATCGAATTAATTTGTCATCAATCCGCGGATTAGATACTATAAAAACCCAAATCAAAGACAAATTAAACCAAAACCAACATGGAGCTTGATTTGACGTCCCTCATCGCGGATACATAGGAAGACGCGGACGCGCGTTCTTCTCAACTATGTAGAGGTTGATATCAATTTTGCGAAGTGGTTTGCTTTCTCTGAACCTCATTTTGATGGCTACGAGATTTTTTTTTCCTGCCCTGTGCCGCATTGAGCGTTAAAGCGGATGTGAGAGCATTCGGCCCCTTCTTGACTTCCTGGCCTTGCGCCGCATTGAGCGTTAAAGCGGATGTGAGAGCATTCGGCCCCTTCTTGACTTCCTGGCCTTGCGCCGGATTGTGCGTTAAAGCGGATGCGAGAGCGTTTCGCCGAATTTTATTTCGCTTCGCAAAGTTGACCCCCAGGCAAGTCCCCCCTATTACTTAAAGCAGTTTTCAATTTTTCCGTAGGTTCAGAGATTCTCAGACGCTTTTGCACCATCAACAATGACTCAGAAGGGCCTTGCCCTAACATGTGTAAGTCAGTTTGAACAATTTCTGGGTTTGAGTTTAATTCAGCAAATGATTCTAAGGTCGATTCGCTGCTGTCAATGGATCCTAGGAATCAAAGCAGCAAATACTTCAATCATCAGGCAAGTCCGAATCCCATTTAGTTTGAGTCCCCTACTGAAATAGGCTGATGACAGAAAAGCTTGGATATTCAATAATTTGCCACTGTCAATGGATCCTAGGAATCAAAGCAGCAAATCCTTCGATCATCAGGCAAGTCCCAATCCTATTTAGTTTGAGTCCCCTACTGAAATGGGCTGATGACAGAAAAGCTTGGATATTCAATAATTTAAATAGAAATACATTTCAACCAATGCTTTAGTAGACTGGGGATGGTGGGCCCCATCCCCAGTCTACTAAAGCATCTCTTTAAATCTTTTAAACCTTCAGTGCACAGTCTTAGTTAGTTTAATTGAATTTGTAAATCAGGGCTTAGGAACAAATTCAACCCTTTCCCACATCGTGATTACGTAATTTGCTGAACTCTTCTTGTTGGAAGTCTCAAGCTCTGGAATCTGCTTTGTTTTTGGATTTGATTGTCAGGCACAAGCTACTTTTGAGGTTCTTGATGAGAGTAAATGTCATCTTTTGACAGAGAAACTTAGGAGCTCATCTCTATGTTTATAAGAGATTAAAGTTAATCCTTTTTCAGATTTGCTTTTGTCACATGGTGCCTGCAGTTTTTCCTTGATAGGTGGAAGGGATGATGTTCTTTAGCTGTTTTCCCAGCATCCTGGCTTTGTCAACCGCTCTGCTAGTAGAATGCTTTTGGTTCCTCGGGGTTGTATGCAAGTCGTGTCCGTTCTTTTTAACGATGGGCTGCCAAGGAAGATCGCGACTCATTCCTAGCAATTCCCGATGAATGCAAACCCTAAGTCGAGTTTGACAATCGCTTGTTGTTTCGGCCGCAAACTCAGTCTTGATCTTATTTTATTTGAATATTCCAATAACTTTTTCATTTTCCGTACTGCGCATCTTTGCAGTTCATGCTAAGGAGCGGGCCCTGCCCAGGGGAGTGCGTTAACTTGTTATCTTCAATTGCAATTCCAAGCTGGTTTCCTCTTTTAAAATGATGTCATGTGACTTGTTGAAATTCGCCCTTAACCGTCATGTCACCAAAAATCGCCCTGATCAGCATCTTTTTCAACGGGAAACAGCTGGCCCTAAATTTAGTTAAAGATAAGAATGAATTAAATGTCTATGATCGGTTGGGTCGGTGAGTGAAAAAAATTTAAAGACATTTGCTAATCGAATTAACTCAATAAAAGAACCTGCCTTAATATGACGATCTCCGAAGACAATAGCTTTGAAATTGACGTGCCGAATTCCGTTTCTGAAATGACTGTATTTGATAGTTTGTCTTCCTAATATTTTAACGTCTCAACTTCCTTTTTTCAGCACAGCAAATGGGCTCCGGAGCCACACGGGCCTCTCATATTGCATTTCCAATTGCTACTGAGGTCGATTCCTCCTTGGATGTTGCCTTATTCAAAGGCAAATGCTGGTTGCGCTCATAGGATCACAGCCACAATGATGGTCAAAGGGTCTAGGTTGGAATATGGCGATTTTGTCGGACGACTTCAATTGACTCTCACAGAAATGCGATGCAAATCCTTGGAGAAAGTCTTTTCTTTTTTTTAGGAAAGCACAATTGGTTAACCCTTTCTATTTTCTCAGAACTCAGGAAGCTCTGGTCCTATGGAAAACCAAAACTGCAAATAAGTGAGTGGAAGAAAAACCTTTTGTTAGACTTAGGGGCTCAAAAGAGAAGCAGCGCAACTCTTAAGGTGAAAGGGGTCAATTTCCGCCTCCCTAATTTCGAAAGTTTTTCTCTCCTTGATTTGGAGCGGTTGAAGGAAGAGAAAAGATGGCTGTCGGATTCCCATGTGACGTTAAGCCTTTTGTTAGTTCTTTTCTTTATCTTTTCAGTTTAATCTAATAAAAGCAGGGATTGTTTTCAAGACTGTGCAGATCGAAAGGTTTGGGGCAGTTTGAAGCTGAAGCTTTTGGATACCTCTTTTTGGCAACATTTGTCAAACGATCGAGAAAAATACAATGACAGGTATCGAAAGAGGCTTAATCTTCTGGAATGTGACTTTGCAGTCATTCCTATGTTTGATAAGTAGGGAGGTTTTCTCTTTCAGATGATATTAGCAAGTTAACGTTTCAACCTTTAGGAATCATTGGAGACTTGGAATCGTTGAGAAACTAGGCCAATTTTTGGAGGGAAACACGTGAGTGAATAAATTGCATTTCTCTTTTGAAACCTCAATTGTTCCAGAGTTTTTCACATTCTGGATTCCCTGCCAAATAATACAGAAGGCACTAGAGAGGGAAGACTGCTACAGAAAATAATTTTAAAACACTTTGAGGGGGAAGCTTATGAGCATGGTCGAGTTTCTGTTAATGTTGCTAAGGTGATGCCTCTCATTTCCCACAGTATCATTCAATTGATTGGCAAATTGAGGTGCCTTTCCAACCAAATGGATATGATTGTGGGTGCTTCATGGTGTACTTTGCCAAGAAATTTTTAGATAGCCCAGAGGCCACCTTGTCAGTCATCAAGGTGATCTCAACAATTGCTTTTCTGAACTCCCCTGATTTCCATTCCCAGACTCAGTTTCAGACAACAAAGGAATCCTTGACTGCTTGGGGTTTGGAGGATTCCAATCTTTCATTCATTAGAAGGGAGATGAGAAGCCTGCTTTTAAAATACATCATGCAAAAGGATGCAGTGGTTGAATATCACTAGTGTTTGGATTTATGGAGTTTCAGCAACATTATCAAAATTTATACTTTTTTTTGAATTTGGGTCATCTGAATGTTTGGGTCATTGTCAAATCCAATCACCAGTTCTAGAGGCAGATCCAAAAGTAAGAGAAATCAGCCAATGCCCCCAGGGCAATTTCCTTAGGGAGGAGAAAGCCAGGCTTTGTCAAACCTTCAGAGCAAGGGGCAGTCCCAGATTTGGCTGTGGGTTGGAGGTTGTTGGAAGAGGAGCCAAAAGCATTCAGGACCATCTCAAGTTGAAAAACTTTACAACACTTCAGGGAAACTGGTGAGAGGTGGGTAAATTCAACTAGTCTTTGATTTGTTAAATATTGAATAAAATAATTAAGGTTGTAAATAGAGGAAATTAGATATCTTTAGTCATTTTCTTAAAACCTTCTACCATTTTTTCATGTGAGATGTTGAGGAATGCTTTTAGCTCCTCTTCTGATAACTTGCTAACTGCAGCCAAAATCCTGGATGTTTCCTTTGAGCCCAGACCTGAAACAGGCTTGAGAAGGGACTGCTGCTCCTTGAGCTCAAGCTCAGGCAGAGCCTGGCTTTCCTCGTCAGTGAGAGGGATGCTGACTAAACCATTGCCTCCCTGCTTTCTCCTTGACCTTTTCCTAACGCTGTTGCCTGGGGGTGTGGGTGGCTGCTTTCTTTTGCTCTTGGGCGGTCCGGTTTTGTTTGATTTCCCCCCACTTCTTTTAGGGGTCTGCTTGTGCCAGCCGACATCCAACTCTTCTCCATCTGTGAGGATTCCTTTCTCCTCAGAGTCAGACTGAGGGTCTACCTTGTCCTGATTTGAGTCCCTAAACCCAGGACTGATGGATCTTTGAGGCGCGTTTCTGTTAAAGTGGTGGTGGCCATCTTGGTCCACCTCCATATTTGCTTCTTCTGCAATTGAAGACTCCTCTGCATGATCCGGGAAGTTTGCAGTTTCCCTTTGCCAGCTAGTCCCTGGACTAGGAGGCGAGCTCCCCATGATGAAGTCGTTGTCGAGCTCCGTATCCTCTGCATTTTGCAACGTGGAGTCGTAGTAGTCCATTGATGCCTCAGGTGCGGGTGGGATGTAACTCCCACCTGGGAGCCTGCTAGGTCCAGCGGTGGCCTGGCTGCGAAACAAGGAGATCGGGGGGAGAGGGGTGGATGGAGGCGTGACTGGGCCGAAGCTTTGATTAGCAGTGTGGAAAAGAGGATGTTTTTTGGATGGGAGAAGGTTGGCATTCGAATCAGACCTGCCTGGAGCTGATCCTGGGTCAGAGTTTGTAGACAATGTGGCTAAACCTTTGGGAATTTTCGATGGTGGAGACTTTGATGTCTTTGCCCTTTTGAAATTTAGGAGGAGTTCGAAGAATTTGTTTTCTTGGCTTGTGGCTATAGTGGACTTCTCCTCAGTAAAAGAAATTGTCAAGATCGTTAATTGGACGCACAATCTATTATGTACCACTTTCTCAAATCTTTGTCTGCATCTGGGAGCCGTACCTTGGTCAGCATCTTAGCCACTCCTGTTTCCACAGATTCTCCCATTGCGATGTCGATTAAGCCTCTCCAAATCTCCTTTTCAACTGACCAGATGGAGGTATTCCTTTGCGCTTGTTTTTGTAACCACAGCTAGATAGCTCTCTAAATAAGACTTTGGAACGAAATGATAAGCTATTTTAAGACTTACCTCTAAAAGCCTGGCTCTGGAAAATCTGTTTGCCGATAGCTTTGTGGGTTTGAATAACAACAGAGGCCCGGCTGCGATTGCCAACTCCAAAGGTCTTGACAACCCGGTCCATCCACAGGTCGGAGGCGAAACGTCCTTGCCAAACTCATTTTCAGCCTCATCCGAGGACTTGGGGTTGTCCAAGCGACCCTGAGGGTTCCTGTGAGATTTGATGTGTCTCAGAGCAACTGGAAACTCGCCTGCAGAATCCTCCGGATAGCCAAACAAGCAAAGCCGACATTCGCGTGTATCCGAGAACAATCGCTTTGTTGTTCAGATGCTAAGCAGTAAATATACAACTCCCTGTTTTTCATTTCATCGTCTGACAACAATGAAGATGTTTCCAAAAGTTTCTTTCCATGTAAATTTTTCGATCCCTTGTTTTCAATGGCAGTTGTGGCTTTGCTTATCAGGTCTGCCCAATCTGGTATGCTCTGAAATTCAAAGGTGTTTTTAGTAAAACATTTCAAGCGAGAAGTTATCTCACAATGGACTCCAGCCCTTTCATAGCAACCTTTTGCAGAACTGCCTTCTCATCCATGCCCGTCAACATTGGTTCGTCCAATGAGCATGCGATGTCGACAAAGGAAATCGTTAGCAGACGCGAAGCGACGTGCGATTCTGATTTCGTTGATGTGTCCGGAATTCGCCCTAGAAACGCTCCTGAATAGGCTCTGCCGTTTTCGTCTGTGGAAGAAATGGAAGCAGAAAAGTCTTCATCCAGGGCCCGAATTGCTTCCTGTATAATTGTTAGTTTGCTGAACGCATCCAACGTCGAATGACATTACCTTGATCATTCTGTTAGGGGACTCAAACTTTTCAGACAACTTGGGTGTGAGCCAAGGCAGCCTGGAAAATAGTTGGGATTGGTGCAGGGCTTCCTTGGACCCTCTTGATGGATTTGAGGAAGGCTCCCCCCAGCCGTCGTAGCTGCATTGTGATGCGTCGACATATCGGTCGACGAGGTCGTAAAAGATACACTCTGAGGAAGTCCCCGGGTTTGGGATATTTGGCAAGGAGCTTGTGAGACTGCTGTAGCCTGTAAGTAGCTTCAGGTTGGTGTTGTTCATTCCGGGCGGTTGAAGGAGCTGGGCTGGCTTTCAATTTCTGAAGGATTGTCGATCGAATGCATTGTTTGCAGGGCAATTACTGATGACCCTGATGTCTATTACCCTGACTGACTAACTGGCCGCTTAATTCCGTTTTCTAGAATTCAGTCAGATAACCGGCCTACCCAATTTGAAATTCACATGCAATGGGAAAAAACAGCACCGCTTAGTCTTAGTAAAATGGGATACAAATTTTGAAGCCAATTGATCGAGGGTGGGTCAATGAGCTCGAGTTTGGGGCTGTCGCCGAAGCCCCAATCCAGCCCAAATTGCGAAACGCCTGATATCACGTGATATGCATATAACCGGTGACTCCGGGTTCCGTCAACTGGACTCAGACTTGTCATCTACAGCCGGGATATGGATGCTTTGGAAGACTCCTGGTGGCCGAGCTCCGAGTCCATAACCGAAATTTCTCCCTTTACGCTACCTCCATCCTCGCAGTGGATTCAAAAGCAGGATGACGATGTTCTGATAATACGAGCCGGGGGTGACCCAGTGGAATATCGAACAAACCCCAACTGCCTGCCTTTTTTAATGCTCCTTGACATAGTTCAAATAACATATCTGCAGGCATCAAACTCAAGTAGCGTGGATCATCCGGAAACATTTTACAAAGCCGTCGTATTCCTCGGTAGATTGAGGGGGGACTTCCTCGCCGCCACTCAGAAGGAGGCTCAAAATTTTGAATCCAAAAGAGCCCCGGTTCCAGAGAGTATGAGAAGATGGCTTTGCCGGTTGTTGCGCGGCATTCCGCACGATCCACACAATCGAAAACTGAATGCCGAACTATTGAACAAGGCCTATTTGGAGGTTGATGTGTTAGCATATGGTCTGTCTAGCAGATTTCCTAAAACCAGAGTATTTGTTAATTTCATAACTGAGGATGCTAGACTTTTTGGACTGGTCGCTGATCAACGAAAATGATCTGGTGGGCCTCTTGTTTGCTGCGTCGGATTACACAGCTGCTGCTTCGCCCTTTCTCGCTGTGTCTCTTCGATGGCTTAGCATTCTCCGCTCCCAATTCGTCCTGGTTGGTCTCTGCACCTCCATGTCCATGTCAAAGTTGAGAGCGCGGATGGATCCTCGCAAGCAGTCTGGGATGGAGGAGGGCGTTAATAGTAAGTGGCAGGCAATTGTTCCAGTTGTGTTTTGACGAGCCTCTCACTTAAGTGGAGGTTGACTCAGCGGGTGAAATTGGTTTCAATGCATTTTCTCCATCATATGCAGGGGGCTATTCAAGTTCCAAACGCAGCAACTCAATCAATCCACCTGATCGCAAATCCAGTTTGGATGCAAATGCTGTTCCACTTCCGTCACCTGTGCCCACCATTCGCCGGGCTCGTGGGCGACCTCGCCGCCAAGAGGTCAATGCCCCGTCAGAAGCATCTACTGTCGAACCTGTTAGAAAATTAAGATCCAAACAAAACACGCACAAAACAGCCTCTCCGGATCCTTGGAATAATCTCTCGAATTCCCCTTTGCTGACCCCTTTAAGCCCGAAAAAGCAACGTTTGGAAGGCACTCTCCGAGGACTCCGTCAGCAACGAGTGAAAACAATCAATCCCACTTTGCCTTTGCTGATTGCCGACCGCATCTCCCAGGGGTCAGTCTCAGGAAGAGCAGTGAGATTCGATAAGAACAATAAAGTGAATGCCTTCCTTCCTTCGCATTTTTCTCCACTAACCGGGTATTCCAAGGCCGAGGACAACATTTCGCTTGCCACTACTGTGACCGGAAATATCGACGCTCCCGCAGCATCTTCAAATGTTCGAAGCCCGTTGCCAAAAAAAGAAATTTTTCAGAAGCCAGAAATCAACAACGAGAGGGAAATCTCCAACTGCGCAGAACATTTCCAGTATATATCAACCATGTCCTCCTTCAAAGACTCGCATTTCAAACACACCGTATGGAAAGAATTGGTGAACAACCCACATAACAGTTGGAAAGCATTTATGTCTTTGACTGAAGTCTCGGTGCGAAAGTTTGCGATCCCAATGATTCTCGCTGAAACATTTACTAGAAAATCGCTTCTGAAAAGAATTGGGAGGAGCTTATGAGTGCCTTCACCGCAGGTGGAGGGAGCTGCGATTCAACAAAAGCTCGAGGCATCGCGAATATAAACAAAATTTTCCTCAGGTACAAAAATAGCAGTTCCATTTAAATTTGATTCCACAATGAATGGTTCCTGAAAATATTTAAAATGCTTGGTCTTAATGCGTTTTGCAATTCTGGTCCTCTGTCTGGAATGAGGTTGAAAAGCAACGACATGTGACCTCGCTTCCAGGCCCCTGGAGTATAAGTCACGTGACTTTTCCAGCTCCCAACTGATTGTTCGCGCGTTTGTTTCCAAACCAAAATGGATCACAACGAGGATTCCACAACTGATCAGGCTCTCTGGAACATTGCACTCCAGGAATCCTTTGTTCGTCCCCCCCGACATTGGAGGTTCGGCGATGATGTGGTGTGGTTTGGCGACAAAGCCTGTCGTCTGAGCACGGCCGCATTATACGAGCTAGCTCTGTTGGACATCCACGCGCAGTACTGGGAGGTTACTAATCCCGTAAATCTTAGAAGATACCACCGAAGTCTTCAGTGTGAGGTGGAATGCCGCTTCCAATCCAACGACACCGTGGAAATGCATCACGCGCCGTCTTTTCTCAAATCCTGGCTAACTAGAGTCATGTTCCAAAAGAATCATGATCAAAAAGGAAGGGATGCGATGTCTAAAATCCTGAATGAAATTTCAGCAAAGGAGAGGTGTTCTTTGGAAACTGGCAATCTCAAAGCAGATGGTATTGTTTCAACCGCTTGTCCTCCATCAGTCCTCTTGCTCAGAATTCTTTGATAGATTGGAAAGCAGTTGTTTCCCACAAGGTGCATCAGAACAAATTGAAGCATATGATGAAAGAAATATGTGCTGCAAAGGGGATTTCAAGGCACGGCAGAACTGAATACTCTTGGAGGTTGCCGATATTTTCAACCATATCGTGGGATGGCGATGGGAACTTGCCCACAGTGGTCGAAACTTTGTCCCCGTCTTTTTGCCTCCTTTACCAGCGCGAGATTTCCCTCGACTCTTCAATCTTCACTTACCAGGACAGCAGCCATGAGGAGTTGGACGACAACCACCAATGGGAAAAAAAATTTATGAGCTTATTGAGCTCCCGCAGGAGACTGATTTTCAACATTCCATTCGACGAAGATGAAGCAAACCGGCTGCTGGGGGGGCAATGGCTTAACGATGAAATCATCAACGCATATCTGTGCCTTTGTGGATGTCTCCAGTCAAACATCAAAATTCTACCAACTTATTGGTACACTTTATTGGTCAGTGGAAACAATCGTCAGGGACAAGCAGTATCGTGGGTGGGTTATCTTTTTTTTTGCTCAGCGCTTCTTTTGGGGACTGATTGGGAAAAATTCAAAGATTTCGAAAAATGCCGCAGACGCATCAACGGCCTTGAACGATTTCTCAGCAGTGATTACAATTATAAATTATAAAGGAAATCATTGGATCGCTCTTCGATTTCTTCCCAAAAAAAGGATTTTGGAGGTATTCGATAGCCTTGAGCCTGGAAATTTTTCAAATAGAAGAATGAGTTTCAAGAACGTGAGTGCCGAGCCGCAGCTTGCTTCAAAAACATTTTTACCACAGCGTTTGTGATTAGAAAATATTAACTCCTCTTGGGCTCGTTGATTGGAAGATCCAGCCGGGGCGGAGCGTCCCCCAGCAGAGCGGCCAAGATGACTGCGGCGTTTATGCTGCGCAATTTGCAAAGTACTGCGCATTGGACCTTCCCTTCTTTCAAAGCCTTGATGTGGAACAATCGAGGTGGATTAGGAGAATGATGGCCATTGAACTTGCCGATGAACGGGTCCGCGTGCCCTGGGATTGACAATGCAGCACTGTGGGGATCCGGCTGAACGCTGTAGATTACAACGTACGCAACAAACCCATTGATCTATCCTTGTGTTAAGGTTTGAGAGTCTTAGTTGAACGCGGCCATTGCTAAGGTGGAGGCAATCGTCAAAAGTCTTCCATTGAAGGCGCAGCATTTCAATAAGCGAGAGAATTGAAAAAAACGTTGTGTTAAATCTACAAATGCTCGCGCAAAGCCCAATTTCATCGTCTGCAATCTGCGCTGTGAGCATTTTTGCAGTTGGAGATGCGATTTACGCCCAGTCCCACGATGGACGCATGTCCTTTCGAACCTTGCTTCTGTTCACCAAATCGGCAAAATCAGCAAAACCGCCCATCCTTCCATCGCAATCCACGGTAATGGAACCTGCCAACTCAGCCATCTTGAGACGATCCAACGCACGATGTGCTAAGTCTTGGCAATCGCTGCGCAGAATATAATCGAAACACTTGACATGTTGAACTGGCGGGCTTGTGAGATTCACGTAATATGCTTTCCCTCCTCTACTTCTAATGTCTCTTGACAACTCCTTGATGAGACGGACTGATCCATAGGTTTGCAAGGATGTGCCCACAACTAACAAATTATCAGCTTTCAATCTATCGGCAAATTGCATGGATTCGATGTCCTCGGATTTTGGATGTGATTCCCCGTAGAGGATGATGGAAGGGCGAAGCAATCCGCCTTTAGGGCCAATTCTTTTCCCCTTAGACTTCCGGCTTTCAATCCACACCTCGCACCTCGGGCACGGCGGTAATTGACCGGATGAGAGAGCTGAGAAATGATGGTGCGCGTGCTCAGTAAAATTGCACTGCGTGCACCGAACTTCCATCACGGATCCGTGAAGCTGCACGCAATTGGGCTTGTCACCAACTGTCGTTAACCCAGCCTTGAGTTCGAGGCCATCGATGTTTTGAGTGTATGTTCTGCCTAGAATTCTGCAAAACGACAGAGCCATTAGCAGCTGATGGAATGCCGTTGGTTGGGCTTGGGCCGCTGCTTTAGCAAGATCAGCCATCCTCGATGCGTGGGCTGCGCACTTAGTTGGGTTCTTAAATGCTGGATCAGAATGGCAACACCTTTGCGAGCTGCCCTCTCACCTGAAAAGTGTCTTTTTCAAACAATTCGAGAACGCTCCCCGCACTTGATGAGACGCTGAGAAGGCCTTCAGTTCCCCTGAATGGCTGGATGCCAGCTGACTTGGACACTCCTGCCCCTTTTAATGGAGTCAGAAACGGCTGCTGCGCGGAGCCAACATTTTTCATACCAAGGACCACCACAAGGTGCTTTGACTTCAGCAGACATTCCACAAGACCAACGTCCTCGAATGAAAGGTTCATGTTTTTAGTTGCTGGAGTTAGAACTCAATTAGGGGCGTTTTGATCTTGTTGTTCGCATGCTTTCGTAATCAAATCCGGATTCGGACTTGGCCTTCAGCAGCGGCGAGCTGATTGTTGAGTTTGCCACCTGAACTGGGCGACCTTTGCAATTTTATTATTTGATTTATTGAGCCGGATCGCAGTGCCCATCCTATCGCCAAATGACGCAGGTAGTCTCATTCGCTTGCAGAATATAAGCTGATGGAACAATATAGGGAAATCGAACAGCAGCGATATTTGAAATTGTTGGACTAAATGATGGAAATTGATATCTGAAGGCCATCGTGGTGGTGACTTTCTGCGGACTCGAATTAAGATAGTGATAATGGTCTTGAAAATTGCAGGCTCTACAGCCCAGAAAATGATAATTCGCAAACGGGGCATGTGTAAACAACCTGATCCTTGACCACCAGCTGCTCGGCGTCCTTTTTATCTTCCTCAATGTTGTTTTCGTATTTAAGATAATCCCACCAGAGAGCATCTTCATCATCCTGATGAGTTTCAACATTCACCACCATCCATGGATCTTGCAAGGCCAAGACGTCGTCCCTTGCATCTTTTGTCAACAGCTGCCTCCCCATGTTCACTAGCCTAATGTTGCCGGATATGTAATGCAGGGTTCCACCCCGAGCGGTAGGCTGGTAAGCAACTTCTAAAATCGATTTTGGAATATCAGGAAATTCCAAAATACAGCCCTCTAATTGCTGCGTTTGGGTGGTCGCGATGTCGGGGACGAGACACTTGGTGTGGAACCAATTTCGGCATTGCCAGCAGAATCTCTGTTCTTCCAGGTCTGGATTCCAGAGGGCAGCGCACGTCGTTACGCCGCATTTGTTAGTCGTTCCCTACAGATTGTATTAATGCAAGCGCAGGTGGTGGAAGCTCGGAATAGGTAGGAAGCATACTTGGAGACAACGGTCCACGTGGTTCCAGAAGAATCTGACATAGAGTGAATGGCGATATTTTGGTTGCTACCAGCAAACGTCGCACCTCGTGAAGTATCTGGCCACAGGCGGATGGTCCAGACGATTATTTTCCAAGATTATTATCTCACAGTCACGCAGAAGGCCTGGAGTTGGGTAAGCGTTGACTTCTCTTAGTGGACATCACTCACAGGCAATCTCTGACGATTGGATGAGATCTTGGTGGTCTGAAGCGTAAATCTCTTGTTGAGCTGAGCATCTCAGAAATCTGATCGGAAATAAAGAAATGGAAAACATCAGGGGCGCGCAAGGTAACCTATCGAGCTCCTTAACGCCTTTGGGTTTGACCTCCTCAATGTCTCTCTTGCTATAGAACCATTGGACTCTTAAATAATGTACCTAATCGGAATGCGTTTAACGCGTCGGGTAGATTCGGACATAATCACATACAAATTCACCCCTTTTCCACGTCTCTGGCCTTCTTATCTCCAAAATTCGAGCTTTCCAATACTTGTCCATTGACCGATTATCCATTGATAGGTCGTCCATCTTCTCGTGCATAACCAAGCAGAAGGATCCCACGCTGAATTTCCATGCTGCAAGAAGCCGCAAATGAGGTGAGTTGCCTATGTGAAGACTGGAGTCATAGACTACCTGTTTTCTTTTGTTTCTTGCTCACATGTGTGAGTCTGAATGATTCGCAATTTTCCGAGGACTTCCACTCCGCAGGCGTAGGCGAGGACATGGCAATGAGTAAACAAGTCTAATTTTCTCATTGACACCACCAAAATAAAAGCAAACATGCCCAAAACAATTGCAATTGCCATCGAGTGGATTCCCTCGCGATGCGCATATCAAATTTCTAAATAATTCCTGATTCTGAAGATGTGGTTGACTCGGAATTGCTGGAATAAATGGGGCGCGAATTTCTGTCCATTTCGCTTGAAAGCGAATCTGCCGTTTCGGAGTTTGAAGTTCTTCCTTGGTCCAGCGCGCGTCGACTGCTTTCCCTGGTCGGACGTGATGTGGCAGTTGTTGGCTTAGTCTGAGTTAGCAAAGGCTGATTTATTTTTTGTCTTTTCTTAGGAGGGTTGCGGTGGTTTTTCCGTTTGATGCTAGTGGTTTTTTTTCGGTTTGTGGTTTTTTTTCGCTTTTTGCCCGCAACGAAGTGAGGATCCAGTCGATTTCGCAGTTCAGCGACGGTGACCTGTGGTCGTTGCGGTCCAATATTTGCCTTCCTTGCAGTGGTCGAGACGGCTTCAATTTGATAGTAACGAGGGTTCGTTAGGAAGCAGACAGCGCCGCCAGTTGCATGCCAAATGTTCGAATCAGCTCTTACTTGCGGAAGGCATTGCAGCTGTTCGAATACTTGGTCAATCCCATCATGCAGAGCATCAACCTCGACTTCGTCATCCTTTTCTAGTATCTCCCAATATTTCCCAATATAGCCTTTTTTATTTTCAGAATAGGCTGCCCAGATTGTGTTCTCTTTGAAGCTTTGACCTGGAGCGGGAAATAAGAGTAGTCTCAGAGACTTAAATGATAGGTCTGACTCCTTAGATTTTGGAGCGCCTTCCAGGCCTTGGGTTGATGGCAAAAATAGGCACCTCCCAGCTAAACAGGCTACGATGTTTTGGCAGGTCCAGACTCCCATGGAATCTTTCAAACTGACCGGGCATGGTCGTATTCCAGCAGGAACAAATGACTCATGTAAGCCAAGCCATGTCTCTCTGGTAAAATCGGTGAATAAGGATTCAAGGATGTGGAAATTTCCCAAACCCATATCCACATGATGAAAGTCGAATGGTCGCATGAAGTCAACAGCGTGATCCTTCAACAGCCTCTGAAGCATCGTCCACGTAATAGTCTTGCCCCAGGGATAGTCTGCTGTTCGGTGGGATTCCGTGAGCTGAATTCCTCTACGTTGATCTTTTTTGGGGGAAACTCTGGTCGCGAGAGCAGCCTTTTGATCTTGTTTAATCTCATCTCCATCCTGCCCTCCCAAATTCCCATTAATACACTCCATATTATCCAGGTCAAGGTCATCGACAAAAAACATCCCAAAGCATTCCATCACTCTACTCTCATGCAGCAAACGCAATGCCGATTGCAGGTAAGGTGGAATATTGGAAGGCGTTACCATTACAGATCGCATCAAGTGTAGGATAAGCGCAGTGAGGGTCCCGTAATTATCTGGTCGTTCCAATGCAAGCCTGCAATGAAGATTATGCAACTCAATGAGCCGTCGCGATGAAAATTCGAAGAGCGTTTTGGCCGGGATCCATATGATGGGGTCGCTTTCCAGAAACGCCTCAGCCTATGCACTGTAAGTTTAGTAAATGATATGGAATACAGATGGGAGTCGCACCCTCTCAATAACCTTTGGAAGAAGCTCTTCGACAACATAAGCACTTGCACGAAGCTCATCGCGAACCCCATAGGAACGTTTCTCCCCTGCTTCAAGGACTTTGACCCATCGCTGGCAGCCATCCAGATACTTCTGATTGCAACGGATCGCATCACCAAGTGTTGAAATATATTCCTGCTGTCCTGGTTGTCGGACTACTTCAAAGTAAAGGTTGTAGGATATTCGCTTTGCTATGTGAGTGTGATCCCTAATGCCGTCGGAGATGTGTGCTTTCATGCCTCCGCAGTCCAGCATGGTATTGTGATGATATTCCTTGGAGTGTTTTTTGGAATGACCCATAAGAGAATAGGATGACTGGAGGCTGCTCAATTTCCAGAGGCCTACCATAGGCTCTGTAGTGTTAACAGGGTGAAAGGAGACGCCGAGATCCAGATAAAGCTCCCCATTTTTTCTGTTTGACATGTGGTCCCAATCTAAGCTTGGCACAAGTGTCTGAAGCATCTGTAGTGAATTCCTCTCCATATGCTGTTTAGTGAGGGTTTTAATCCCTCTCCCATCGAGTACAAAAAAAAAGGATCCAAATTGCGAAAGCAGATCCTTGTTATTCTCCGACACTTCAAATTGGATGTTGGCTAGAAGAGACGTTAAAGATGACGAAGATACTGCAAATGTAGGCTGACGGCCACGGCCTCCCGTCTTCCACTTCAGTTGATTGGCGCAGCTGGGAAGGTATTCCGAAACTCCAGGATAGCAATCCATGGCGTCATCCAAAGCTTTGAAGACGGCTTCCGAAAGCCATAGCTCTTGTAGTTCATGGGGAATGACGGTTATTGCTCGGCAGTTGTTCTTGTGCTTGTGTACCATTCTTGGAAAAAAAACGTAGAGGTTAAACTGCTGAGTCGCCTCTCCAAAATATCCGAAGGGCATATGGGGAATGGCACTAAGAGGAAATTGAGCTCTCGTCCTAGATTGTGGCTCTTTCAACTCCATTTCATCCTCGGGGGGCTCCAAAAGTGTGACATAAACTGCAGGGTTTGCGGAGAATGGGAGCAGGGTGGGATGATGTGGTTTGAGATGTAGGTTCATGGCCCCTTTGCAAGAGAGCTTTTTTCCTGTTGTGACCCAAAGGATACTGTCGATATCAGTTGAGATAGCAATATTGTCTCGAGTCAAGGGTTTGTGATCCTTCTTGATATCAAACTTGATGAAATCGCCTCCTCTCGTCTTTCCACGCACGAATACATTGGAACTTTCCTTTGTTTTTGAAGTCCTTCCTGCTTCTTCGAGCATCGAACGCGCGCTCATTGAGATAGGCTCTCTTCTAAGATCCGGGAATAAGTCCTCAGGGCCTGAGCTAGTTTCTGCTGGTTCAAATGGGAAGAGCCGAGATGCGTAATCGGCGGGGTCCTTTTGTAAGGAAATCCTGTCGAAATCAGGGGGCAATCTGTATCCTTGATCTTTCCATGTGGAGGTCCATTTGGGAAGTACTAAGAAACCTGAGGAATCGAATGTCCATGCATTTACAACTGGTGGAGTCCATTGTCCTAAAAGCGGCGCGCTGCTGTAGTCGTCGAATTTAATAAACAGGTGGTTGTCGGTCGATTCCTGGGCTGATGTATTTCCGCCAACTGCTGTAACCAGGGGAAGCGGCTCCGGCAAAGGCCGCAACTTTTTTCTTAGGGTGGGTGGGCCGATATTTCGCTTCGCCTGATCTCCCAGAGGGATGTCATCTGAGGATAAAACATCAATCCTCGAGTGAAGGAAGCATTGTTTGCATTTGAATCTCTGATTCAGGAACACCAGAGTGATGTTCCTGATCCATTGGAGTCGAGCTGGCTGGGAATTCATTTCATCCAAGATATCGCTCGGAGGTTGAATCCAGTCCTGTTTGCTCCGGGAGAGGACTTTCCATGATTTAAAACATTCGTAAGCACCCTCTATCACAGTGTAGAACATCTGCTCTCTGGAACTATGTTCACAGGAAAGCTCAGGCATTGTCCAAGATAAATACTTGCTCCAACTCCATTTGCCATCCCGGAGAAGCTGCGCAAATCCCGAAATACCAGGGCCTGAATGAGAATTTGTCTAAAAAGAAAGGCAAGTTAGCCCTATATATTAGTAAAGTGGAGTTATATACCAGAATGAAATCAGTTTCATAAATAGTGGGCTCTATTTCCTGTTCTGGAGCTCCATATCCAGCCTGAGGGAGATTGAGAGCAGCGTGAATTTTCCGCCAGAGAGCACGTCCCTTCCAAGACCCCCATTCTCCACGAGCGATGTGAAAATCCGGGCCAGACAGACCACAGTGGCCCAAGATCAACACCTTTTCTTTGATGAAATCAAACATGACCAGAAAATAATTGTTCTGCGATGCGACGAGAAATAGGAAAGGAACACTAGCAGTCCTTTCATCTATAATAGCAAAGGTCTGTTGCAAAAGCGCCTGGTCCTCTTCTAATTGTCCTGTCAGATTTAGGATCACATCTTGAGTGAGGTAATAAAACCGTTGATTAAAGTCGGTGGACAATTGGCTTTTGCGCGATTCCAAGCTTAGAAAAAAATCCAGCACAGCCACATCGACTGTGTTCCCAGGTTTAAGAGTAGCTACGCGTTGATACGCAGGTACCCAGTTCTTTGGATTTACCAGATAAGATGCTAAATTGTGTGGATATAATCAACAAATGTGAAAAACAACCAGGTACTTGGCAACATACCAATCGTCGGATCCTTTTTATTTTGAGGTGGAGTGGAATTTTCCCGAGAGGAATCTTGGTAATTCGAAGGTCCAGGTCTGCAATTCTGTGAAGGTTTGTAGTCTTCATCTCCACTTTGGTGACTTGTGTGGTCTGCGTCGGAGCTTTCAATTTGCCACTGTTCCCATTCTCGATTATATCTCCGTTCCGACAACTGGGGGCTCCAGTTTGATGAGGAAGTATCGTGCACGGGATTTTGCATTGGGTTATGTACTTGGCAGTCATGGGAGTTCTTTTCCCACAGTTCCCACCGAGCGTTGCATCTCCGTTGTGATGTTGATGGACTCCAATTTGATGAAGAGTGGGATGAAAGTGGATTCCAATCTGATGAAGAAACCGATGATGACATGGACTGCGATGGAGTTGATGTTAGGTGAATTTGATTGAAATGATGTGAAGAATAGATGCGAAATTTGATAGGGTGGTGGCA
>Ga0193702_1000290_pt1 | contig 19587 bp, 19 predicted proteins | sample U3a1metaG_FD_143060 | JGI IMG/M metagenome (GOLD analysis project Ga0193702, IMG submission 143060) | Soil microbial communities from a riparian zone of the East river system, Colorado, United States - U3a1 | ecosystem: Environmental > Terrestrial > Soil > Riparian zone | place: USA: East River... | reverse complement strand
GACGTGGTCAACCCGGCGGCCAAGGATCCGAAGTCGGCGATCGCCGGCATGCCGATTCTCGAGGCCTACAAGGCCAAGAGCATCATCGTCAACAAGCGCTCGATGGCCTCCGGCTACGCGGGCCTCGACAACGACCTGTTCTACCAGGCCAATACGATGATGGTGTTCGGCGACGCCAAGAAGGTCATCGAATCGATGGTCAAGGCAGTCGACTAAGCTTGCCCGCTCCGTCCCGCACAGCGCGCCGCCTTACCCGCGGCGCGTTTTTTTTGGTACTTGCGATTCGCGGGAACGAGGGCGTTAACGCCGTCCGAACATCATCAATTCCGCGAGCAGCGAGCGCGCCGGAGCGACCGTGTCGAGGATCCCCAGCGATAGCCCCAGCAGCGCCTGCCCGGGCCCCTGCTGCGCGAACACGCGTGCCATGGTGTCGGTCAATCCGACCGTGAGCTTGCGGTCCGCATCGCGCGCATCGCCGAACGCAGCCAACTGCGCCGGCGTCGCGCCCTGCGCCAGCAAACGCGCCAGCACCGCCGCATCGCGCAAGCCAAGATTGAGTCCCTGTCCCGCCACCGGATGCAAGGTCTGCGCCGCATTCCCGATCGCCACCGTGCGCGCGGTCGCGCGCGCATCGGCGTTGAGCCCGAGCGGATACGAAGCGCGCGCCGACGCCGCGGTGAAGCGCCCCATGCGCGTGCCGAAGGCCTCGCCCAGCCGCGCCAGGAACGTTGCGTCGTCCTGCGCCAGCAGCGCCGCCGCGCGTTCCGGCCGCACGCACCACACCAGCGCGTACTGGTGGCCGTCGGCGTCGTCCTGCGGCAGCAGCGCCAGCGGCCCTTCTTCGGTGAAGCGCTCGTACGCCCGATGCGCGGCCGGCGCGCTGACGCTCACACGCGCGATCAGCGCGGTCTGGCGGTAATCGCGCTGCACGCCCTTGGCGGCCTGCTCGCCGAACACGCCGCCCTCGGCCTGCACCACCAGTGCGCAGCGCAGCGCGCGGCCGTCTTCCAGCCGCAAGCTCACGCCGCCCGTATCTTCGTCGGCCCCCGCCACCCGCGCCGGGCGGATGGCGGTCACGCCGGCGCGCTCGCAGGCGCCGGCCAGCGCCGCCACCAGCTCGCCGTAGCGCGTGACGTAGCCGAGCGCCGGCAGATCGTGTTCGGCGCGGTCCATCACGCTGCGCCCGAAGTGTCCGCGGCGCGACACGTGGATCTGGTGGATGGCGGTGGCCGGCAGCGGCCATGCGCCGATTTCCTCGAGCAGCAGCCGGCTGCCGTAGGACAGCGCGATCGAGCGCGGATCGGCGATGGCCTGGCCCAGCGCCTTGGCGTCCACCAGCGCGATGCGCGCCGGCGCCATGCCGCGTTTGGCCAGCAGCGCGGCCAGCGCCAGGCCGACCGGGCCGGCGCCGCAGATCGCGGCGTCGTAAGTAGTCAGGGCGGCGTCCATCAAGCGCGCCGCATCAGGTCTTCGATCTCGGCCACCTGTTTGGGTGCGGCGCCGCTCAGCACCTGGCAGCCGTCGGCCGTGACGACCACGTCGTCCTCGATGCGGATGCCGATGTTCCAGAATTGTTCCGGCACGCCGGCGGCCGGCCGCACGTAGATGCCCGGCTCCACCGTCAGCGCCATCCCCGGCTGCAGCAGGCGCGATGGCTTGCCCTCGGCCGCGCTGTTGCGGTAGGCGCCCACGTCGTGCACGTCGAGCCCGATCCAGTGGCCGGTGCCGTGCATGTAGAACTGCTGGTGCGCGCGCTCGTCGATCGCGTTTTCCACGCTGCCGTACGCCGCCTTGTCGAGCAGTCCGGTGTCGAGCATGCCTTGCACCAGCACGCGCGTGGCGGCATCGTGGATGCCGCTGTAGCGCTGGCCCGGCACCACCGCCGCCAGCGCCGCCGCTTGCGCCGCCAGCACCAGTTCGTACAGCCGCTCTTGCGGCGCCGTGAAGCGCCCGTTGACCGGATAGCTGCGCGTGATGTCGGAGGCGTAGCTGTCCAACTCGCAGCCGGCGTCGATCAATACCAGGTCGCCGTCGCGCGTGCGCGCATTGTTGGCGTTGTAGTGCAGTACGCAGGCGTTCGCGCCCGAGGCCACGATCGGCGTGTAGGCCGGATACTGCGCGCCGCTGCGGCGGAATTCGTGCAGCAGCTCGGCCTCGATCTCGTACTCGAACATGCCGGGCCGCGAAGCGCGCATCGCGCGTTCGTGCGCGCGTCCGGAAATCGCGGCGGCGCGCAGCATCAGCGCCTGCTCGCCCTCGTCCTTGAACAGCCGCATCTCGTCGAGCAGCTGCAGCAGGTCGTGCGCCGCGGCGGGCGCGCTCACGCCGCTGCGCGCCTGGCGCCGCACGCTCTCGAGCCAGGTCTTCATCTGCAGGTCGAGCGCCGCGCTGTGGCCCAGCGCGTAGTACGCCGCGGGCGCATCGGCCAGCAGCTTGCCCATCTGCGCATCCAGTTCCTCGATCGGATAGGCGAGGTCGAAGCCGAAGGCCTCGCGCGCGCCGTCCGGCCCGTAGCGGAAGCCGTCCCAGATCTCGCGCTCCACATTCTTCTGGCGGCAAAACAGGATCGCGCGCGCCGGCGCCTCGCCTTTCGCCGCGACCAGCACCAGCACGCTGTCGGGCTCCGTGAAGCCGGTCAGGTAGTAGAAGTAGCTGTCGTGGCGATAGGGATAATCGCTGTCGCTGTTGCGCGGCGCTTCGGGCGCGGTCGGCAGGATCGCCACCGCGCCCGGCTGCATCTGCGCGGCCAGGCGCGCGCGGCGGGCGGCGAAGGCGCTCATGGCTTGGCCGACCTGGCCGGCGCCGGCGCGTTGAGTTCTTCCAGCTGGCGGACGGTGCCGACGTTGACCCACGGGCCTTCGTAGATCTCGCCGCCGACCTGTCCGAGGTCGATGAACTTGCGCATCAGCGGGCCGAATCGCACATGCTCGCCCGGCGCGATCCCCGCGAACATCTCGGGCCGGTACACGCCGATGCCGGCGAAATTCCACTTCGGCGTGCCGTCGTTCTTCAGCGAGTACAGGTCGAGCGCGAAGTCGCCGTCCGGGTTGTGCCAGGGATTCGGCGTCAGGTACAGCCAGCAGATGTCGCGCCGCTCGGCCGGGTAGGGATTGCCCCACATGTCCTTGTCGTGCAAGACGTCCTTGACCTGCTCGAAGTCGAAGTAGGGGCAGTAGATATCGCCCGACACCGCGAGGAAGGGTTCATCGCCCAGCAGGTGCAGCGCATGCGCGATGCCGCCCGCGGTTTCGAGCGGCGTCTCTTCGTGCGAGTAGCGGATAGCCGCGCCATACTTGGCGCCGTCGCCCAGTTCCTCTTCGAGCATGTGGCCGAGGTGCGAATGGTTGATGACGATCTCGGTGATCCCGGCGCGCACCAGGCCGAGCAGGGTCCAGACGATCAGCGGGCGCCCGCGCACCTTGAGCAGCGGCTTGGGGCAGCTGTCGGTCAGGGGACGCATCCGCTCGCCGCGGCCGGCGGCGAAAATCATGGCTTTCATGGCGGCCCCGCGTCAGAAGGTGTAGCCGACCTGGGGCGCCTTGTCCTCGAACGCATCGAGCAGGCGCACCAGCGGTTTCAGCACGGTGTAGCGGTTGGCGGTCTTGCGCACGTAGTCGGTCACGGTCGGCAGGTCGCCCATGTAGATCGCCTTGCCGTCGCGGTAATTGAGGCGGCAGAAAATCCCGAGGATCTTGAGGTGGCGCTGCAAGGCCATGAATTCGAAATCGCGGTAGAAGGCGTCGATGTCGGGATTGACCGGCAGCCCGACCTGCTTGGCGCGCTGCCAGTAGCGCACCACCCAGTCGAGCACCATCTCCTCGTCCCACTGGATGTAGGCGTCGCGCAGCAGCGAGGCCAGGTCGTAGGTGACCGGGCCGAACACCGCGTCCTGGAAATCGAGCACGCCGGGGTTACCGTGGTCCATGAACATCAGGTTGCGCGAGTGGTAATCGCGGTGCATATACACCTGCTGCTGCGCCAGCACGTTGGCGGCGATCGCCTCGAACACGGCCTCCAGCTGCTTGCTTTGCGCCTCGCTCATGGCGATGCCGAGGTGTTTGCCGACGAACCATTCCGGGAACAGATTCATCTCGCGCAGCACGAAGGCGCGGTCGAATTCGGGCAGCACGCCGGGCTGGCTGGCGAGCTGGAAGGTGATCAGCGCGTCGACCGCGTCCGCATACATGAAGGCCGCGTTGTCGGCGTCCAGCCTTTGCAGATAGGTGGTGGTGCCGAGGTCGGACAGCAGCAGGAAGCCGTTCGGCACGTCGCGCGCGACGATCGCCGGCACCGTCACGCCGGCGCCCTGCAGCAGGCCGGCCACGTGGATAAAGGCCGGCACGTTCTCGCGCTCGGGCGGCGCGTCCATCGCGATCAGGGTGTCGCCGGGCTTGGCGCGCAGGGCCGGCACCACGTCGAGCCGGAAATAGCGGCGGAAACTCGCATCGGACGACGCCGGACGGCGCGAGGCGGTCTGCACCAGTTGCAGGGACTCGAGCCAGGCGCCGAGCTGGGCCAGGCGCGCATCGGCGGAGGAGGGGGCCGGAGTGGGAGATGACAATAAAGACATGAAGCGAGCCGTGGAATCCGGTTGAAGATGAAGATTCCCATATAATAAGGGATTCAACCCAAAAAATCGCCTGCCATGGTGTTTCAAGTCGTCTTTTCATGAGCTGGTTTTCAGCCCTCCCCCCTTCGCAACGCTGGGCCTGTGCCCTGACCGCGCTCGCCACCGTCACCGCGGGGCCGGTGCTCGCCCAGGCGCCGCACGCCCAGCCCTCGCCCAAACCCAAGCACGTCGAAGATCCGAATGCGCCGATCGAGGCCCAGGCCGAGGAGATCAGCGGACGCATCGACCGCGACGTGAAGCTCGAGCGCGATGTCGAATTGACGCGCGGCAGCACCTTGCGGATCCGCGCCGACAGCGCCTGCTTCAACCAGGTCGAAGATGAAGTCCAGGCCCAGGGCCGGGTCCAGATCTGGCGCTTCGGCGACCGCTACAAGGGCGATGCGCTGCAGCTCAATCTCGACTCGGGCAAGGGCTGGGTCTTGCATCCCGAATACCGGATGGAGATCAACAACGGCCAGGGCAAGGCCAACCGCATCGACTTCATCAACCAGGACGAGGCGGTGGTCTCGGACGGCACCTACAGCACCTGCGAAGGCCCGAATCCGGACTGGTACCTGAAGTCGAGCACCCTGACCCTCGACACCGGACGCGACCTGGGCACCGCCGGCAAGACCGTGATTTATTTCAAGGACGTGCCCATCCTCGGCACGCCGGCCATGTCGTTCTCGCTGTCGGGCGCGCGCCGCTCGGGCTGGCTGGCGCCGAGCTTCGGCTTCGGCTCCAAGGGCGCGGCCGAGGTCGTCGTGCCTTACTATTTCAACATCGCGCCGAACCGCGACCTGACGCTCTACCCGCGCCTGATCGTCACCCGCGGCCTGCAGATGGGCGCCGACGCGCGCTACATGGGCGAGACCGATGCCGGCATGTACAAGGGCGAGACCAAGGTCGAACTGCTGCTGCACGACCGCATCACCAACACCGACCGCTGGCTGATCAATTCCGAGCACACCCAGGCGCTCACGCCCGGCCTGTCGTATGGCTGGAATATCCACGCCGCGTCGGACGACCAGTATCCGTCCGACTTTTCGCAATCGGTGGCCAACTCGGCCGAACGCCAGCTGCTGCGCGAATTGCGCACCCAGTACCAGACCCCGTACTGGAGCCTGACCGCGCGCGTGCAGAACTACCAGGTGCTGCAGGACCCGGCCGCCGCCACCGACCCGACGCTGACCGTGCCGCGCCCCTACGACCGGCTGCCGCAGATTAATTTCCACGCCGGCCGCTACGACGTCGGCGGCTTCGACTGGGCGGTCGACGCCGAACTGACCCGCTTCTCGCATCCGACCCTGGTGGGCGGCGACCGCGCGGTGATCACGCCGCAGATCAGCTACCCCTGGGTGCGGCCCGGCTACTTCATCACGCCCAAGCTGATGCTCAACGCCAGCAAGTACCAGCTCGACAGCGGCGTGAATCCGGGCGGTCCCACCTCGCTGACGCGCACGCTGCCCACCTTCTCGCTCGACAGCGGGCTGGTGTTCGAGCGCGACAGCTCGCTGTTCGGCAAGGCCGTGACCCAGACCCTGGAGCCGCGCCTGTTCTACGTGCGCACCCCGTACAAGGACCAGAGCCAGTTCCCGAATTTCGATTCGGCCGACGCCACCTTCTCGTTCGCCCAGTTGTTCAACGAAAACCGCTTCATCGGCTCGGACCGCATCTCCGACGCCAACCAGGTCACGGCGGCGCTGGTGTCGCGCTATATCGAAAGCGACGGCGCCGAGCGGCTGCGCCTGGCGTTCGGCCAGCGCTTCTATCTCACGGATCAGCGCGTGGTGCTCGACCCCACCGCGCCGGTCAACCAGGGCCGCTCCGACCTGCTGCTGGCGGCCTCCGGCCGGGTATCCGAGACCTGGACCTTCGACAGCGCGGTACAATACAATGAGAGTTCGCACAGCATGTTCAGTTCGAACCTCGGGCTGCAATGGACGCCGGCGGCCAAGCAGGTGATCAACGCCGAGTACCGCTTCCAGCGCGACAGCTTCAAGAACGTCGACGTGTCGAGCCAGTGGCCGCTGTCGCTGCGCTGGTACGGCGTGGGCCGCGTCAGTTATTCGCTGCAAGACCGCAAGGTGCTCGAGAGCCTGATCGGGCTCGAGTACAAGGCGGACTGCTGGGTGTTCCGGATGGGAGCCCAGCGCTTCGTGACGGCGGCCCAGACCACCTCGACGCCGATTTTCTTCCAGCTCGAACTGAACGGCCTGTCGAAACTGGGCTTTGGCAATCCGCTGGAATCGTTTAACAAGAGCATCCCCGGTTACACCCGGCTGAACCAGGATCTCGGCCGTTGAGCCGGTAACCGGGTTTTCCTTTCACCTTGAATATGAGTGCTTCCCAGATCATGCGTAAAGTCTGTCACCAAGTCCACATCGCCGCACTGCTGCTGTGCGCCCTGAGCGCCGGCCAGGTCCTGGCCCAAGCCCAGGCCACGGCGCCCGCCGCCGCGCCGGCCGCCGCGACGCCGGCCGTCACGCCCGCCGCGCCGCCGGCCAAGCCCGCTGCAGCGCCGGCTGCCGCGGCGACCCCGGCCAAGCCCGGTTCGGGCTTCCTGCCGCCGGCCGCCGCCAACGCCAACGTGATCGATTCGATCGCGGTGGTGGTCAACGACGAAGTCATCACCAAGAACGAAGTCGCGGCCCGCCTGCGCGGCGTCGAGGCGCGCATGAAGGCGCAGAACGCGCCGGTGCCCGAAGCGGCCGACCTGCAGCGCCAGGTGGTCGAGCGCATGATCGTCGAACGCGCCCAGATGCAGCTGGCCAAGGAAATGGGCGTCAAGGTCGACGACGCCATGCTCGACCGCGCGATCTCGCGCATTGCCGAGCAGCAAAAGATGTCGCTGCAAGAGATGCGCAATGCGATGGAAAAGGAAGGCACGACCTTCGTCTCCTTCCGTGAAGAGATCCGCAACGAAATCATGATGCAGCGCCTGCGCGAGCATGAAGTCGACAACAAGATCCAGATTTCGGACGCCGAAGTCGACACCTACCTGGCCGCCGAGCAGGCCGCCGCGGCCGAGAAGGTCGAGATGAACATCTCCCAGATCCTGGTGCGCATCCCCGAGAATGCCTCGCCCGAGCAGATCGCGGCGCGCAAGGCGCGTGCCGACGAAGTGGCGCGCCAGCTGCGCACCGGCGCCGACTTCGCCAAGATGGCCGCCACCTATTCCGATTCGACCGACGCGCTCAAGGGCGGCGAGATCGGCTGGCGCGAGCCGGACCGCCTGCCGCCGATGTTCGCCGAGGCGCTCGGCAAGCTCAAGCCGGGCCAGTCCACGCCTGTGCTCAAGAGCACCACCGGCTTCCACATCCTGAAGATGGTCGACAAGCGCAGCCTGGCCGAGGTCCAGGAGAAGGACAAGGCCGCCACCCAGCAGACCCACGCGCGCCACATCCTGCTCAAGGTCAGCCCGACCCTGACCGCCAACGATGCCAAGCGCAAGCTGACCGAACTGAAGGAGCGGCTCGACAACAACGCCGCCAAGTTCGAGGAACTGGCGCGCCTGTTCTCGAATGACGGCTCGGCCAGCAAGGGCGGCGACCTCGGCTGGCTGTACCCGGGCGACACCGTGCCCGAATTCGAAACCGCGATGAACGCCTTGAAGCCGGGCGAAGTGAGCGGCGTGGTCGAGACCCCGTTCGGCTACCACCTGATCGAAGTACTCGAGCGCAAGAGCGACGACGCCTCGAAAGAGCGCCAGCGCAATGCCGCGCGCCAGGTGATCCGCGACCGCAAGCTCGAAGAAGCGACCGAAGACTGGGCGCGCCAGGTGCGCGACCGCGCCTACGTCGAGTTCCGCGGCGACGACAAGTAAGCCGATGGCAGCGCAACCGCCGGCGCGTCCTGCGCTCGCCATCACCACCGGCGAACCGGCCGGCATCGGCCCGGAAATCGCGATCCGCGCGGCCTGGGCGCTGCGCCACGAGGCCAATTGCGTGCTGCTGGGCGACGCCGCCTTCCTGGCGCTGACCGCCAGCCTGATCGAGCCGGACATCGCGCTGGCCGCGCTGTCGGTGCAGGCGCTGCGCAACGGCGGCCTGCCGGCCTTCGGTCCCGGCCGCATCGCGGTGGTCGACGTGCCGCTCGACGCCCACGTGGTGCCCGGCGTGCTCGACGCGCGCAACGGCCGCGCCGTGCTGGCCACGCTCGACCTCGCGGTCGAAGGCGTGCAGGCCGGCTGGTTCGACGCCATCGTCACCGCGCCGCTGCAAAAGAGCACCATCAACGATGCCGGCGTGGCCTTCTCCGGCCACACCGAATACCTGGCCGACAAAACCGCGACCGCGCAGGTCGTGATGATGTTGGCCGGCACGCCCGGCCCCGGCCAACCGCCGCTGCGGGTGGCGCTGGCCACCACCCATCTGGCGCTGAAAGACGTGCCGGGGGCGATCACGCAAGACGGCCTGGCGCGCGTGCTCGACATCCTGCACGCCGACCTGCGCGCCAAGTTCGGCATCGCCGCGCCGCGCATCCTGGTCGCCGGCCTGAATCCGCATGCCGGCGAACACGGCTATCTCGGACGCGAAGAGATCGACACCATCATCCCGGCGCTGGCCGCGGCCCGGGCGCGCGGCATCGATGCGCGCGGCCCGTATCCGGCCGACACGCTGTTCCAGCCCAAGTACCTGCAGGAGGCCGACTGCGTGCTGGCGATGTACCACGACCAGGGCCTGCCGGTGCTCAAGCACGCCACCTTCGGGCGCGGCGTCAACATCACGCTCGGCCTGCCGCTGTTGCGCACCTCGGTCGACCACGGCACCGCGCTCGACATCGCCGCGCGCGGCCTCGGCCTGGCCGATTGCGCCAGCATGGAAGAGGCGATCCGCTGCGCGCTGCAGATGGTGATCGCGCAACGTGCCGTTTCCTCCCAATAAAAAGAACGCCATGAAACACGTAGCCCGCAAGCGCTTCGGCCAGAATTTCCTGACCGATAAATTCGTCCTCGACAACATCATCGACGCCATCGGTCCGCAGCCGGGCCAGGCGATGGTCGAGATCGGGCCCGGCCTGGCCGCCATGACCGCGCTGCTGCTGCGCCGCCTCGACCACATGCACGTGGTCGAGCTGGACCGCGACCTGGTGGCGCGCCTCGAAAAATCCTTCGCGCGCGACAAGCTCACGATCCATGCGGGCGATGCGCTGAAGTTCGATTTCGGCCAGATCCCGGTGCCGCCCGGCCAGAAACTGCGGGTGGTCGGCAACCTGCCGTACAACATCTCGAGCCCGCTGCTGTTCCACCTCGCCGAGTTCGCGCATCTGGTCGAAGACCAGCACTTCATGCTGCAAAAGGAAGTGGTCGAGCGCATGGTGGCCGAGCCCGGCAGCAAGGTCTACGGCCGGCTGTCGGTGATGCTGCAATGGCGCTACGACATGGCCTTGCTGTTCATCGTCCCGCCCACCGCCTTCGACCCGCCGCCGCAGGTCGAGTCGGCGATCGTGCGCATGGTGCCGACCCGGCGCCCGCTGGCCTGCGATGGGCCGACGCTCGAAGCAGTGGTGCTGAAGGCCTTCTCGCAGCGCCGCAAGGTGATCCGCAACTGCCTGGCCGGGATGTTCACGGAAGACCAGATCGCGGCCGCCGGCATCGATCCGGGCAACCGTCCGGAAACGGTGGGGCTGGCGCAGTACGTCGCGCTGGCCAATCTGAAGCGCGCGGCCGCTTAGCGCGGCGCGGCGTGGCGCTCGGCCAGCATGGCCTGGGCGGCCTGGCGCGCCGCGGCGCTGGCCTCGGCTTCGCTGGCGAACACCTGCTCGACCGCCACCCGCTGGGTCGGCACGATGCTGTTGCGGTGCATCGGGTTAGGCGAGGGGCCGTAGATCGTCACATACGCGCCCCAGCCCTCAACGTCGGTCATTTTCACGCCTTCGTACTCGATCTCGTAGTCGCCGATGTGTTCGGTTGGCATGCGTCCTCCCTCTGTTGGGCGATAGCGCTATGATGCCAGTATTGGCGAGAAAGCGCCGTTCGCTGGAGAAAATGCAATGCCGATACTCGAATATACGCGCTCGCAGGGCCAACGCCTGACCTACCTGATCGCCTACGATGCCGGCGAATATTTCATCGAGCGCGACGGCGTCATGAAAAAAGCCATGCCCGATGCCCAGCTGGCAGGCGTCGCGGCGGACGAGGCCACGGCCGCGCTGATGCTGCGCATGGCGGTGGCCGACATCGAAGCCCTGCTCGGCATGGACGAATAGCCCGCCTGCGCTACCACATCAGGTCGTCCGGGATCTGGAAGGCGGCATACGGATCGTCCGCATCGACCTCGGTGCTGGCCTTGTTCACCCGCACGACGAGCGAGGCGTCGCGCTCGGCGATCTTGTCGGCGATAACCCTGGGCAGCAATTCGGTGGCGCCGCCCACGCAGACGATCACCAGGCGTCCGGCCATCAAATGCGCCTGCACGGCGGCCGACACATACAGCCGTTCGATCTTGTTGTCGTGCGTAAAATTGTAGGCGATATCGCCGGAGCCCTTGCTCTGGCGATTTTGCTGCACCATCTGGGCGATTTGCGCCGCGATCGCCTTGTGGGCGGCGGCCGCATCGCGCTGGGCGTTCAGTTCGCGCGCCCGCTCGGCATTCTTGCGCTGGGTGTCGAGTGCCGCCAGGCGCGCTTCGTCGACGCTCTGCGTGCCGGTCCGGCGCTCGGCCTTCTTCTGCTTGCTCTTGTCCTGATTGGCCAGTTTGACTTTGTTCTTGTCGACCAGTCCGGCTTTCAACAACTGCTCTTGCAAGGAGACCATGGGTGCTACTCCGTGAATAGGGGGCGTCGGCCAAGCCAGGGCGCGGCCACATGGAAAAACGCCAGCATAGCAACTCTAGGGGGCGCGACGCTTGACGAGTATGCCAATTCGTTTTGAATACAAGAAGTTGGCGCTCAACGAGTGCCACGTGGCTCGATAGAAGATAAATTTGACCGGCTTCCGTCGAGTGGTAAAACGACTAGGACAGCGAAGGCTGCATTGTACGCTAGCACGAGTTTTGCGGCCGGTTCACACCGCTGATGCATACGGCGTGCGGCCACAAGTTTGCCCTTGGCCACGCAGTTCGGCGCCACGCCGCCCGCCATCACCAGGTTCGCCTCGCGCGTGATTGAGTTTGTCGTGCGCCAGCCATTAGCTCAAGGTCGTGTATGACCGATCATGGTGGCCAGGCAAAAACGCAACACTTCTCGGCCATTCGGGGCGGCATGGAAATTTGTGTTGCGCTCCACGGGTCGTCGGATGCAATGTCAAGCGTTCCCACATATGCGCAACCAGAATGCTGCCCTCCGCCCGTTGGTGACCCGACAATGAAAAATGCCGTTCAGGTCTTAACTGAACGGCATATGCGCCAAGCTGCGCTATCTCGAGCGATGCGGCAAGGTTGCAACGCTATCGGGTGGATTCACGCCTTACGACTGCGCATCACGCAAAGTCCTGCCAGCGCCAAGCCAATCAGCGCAATGCTGGCTGGTTCGGGGATGGCGCTTGCTGTCACCGTGCCGGTCCAGGATTCGTTAGACAGTGTACCGCCACCAATTAGAATCGCTTGCATCGCAGCGGTCGATGTATTGTTGTACTGGGCGGTGAAGACCGCATCAAACCTGGTGCGATCTTCGCCTGGATCGCAGAAAGCGTTGCCGCCGGCATCGCAAACAAAACCCGATACCGCCATGCTAGCCAAAACGTTGCCGCCTACTTCGGTCAGTAAAATTGGCAAGAAAGAAGAGGTACCAGGCGACAACAACATGCCGTCAAATTGCCAGCCCGGTTGGGCAGCGAAAGAGAGAAAGTTCTGAATCAAGGATGGAACATTAACTGGGAAAAAGTTTCCGCCCGCTGGATTGGTGCTGATGTCCCGGATCTGGCCGCCGCTAACGCCGCTGAACGCAGGTCCAGCAAACGATCCCGTATTGCCCGCGCCAGTGGTAGTGAAACTACCGTAGGTTGTGGCCGGGTTGAAGCCGGGATTAAACGGTAAACTCCAGTCGATTTGTTCGAACGAGAGGTGGACCGGGTCGAAACTCAGATGGGCTGTGCCAAGAATGGGGGTGGCGCTGGCTGGCGCCATCGTTGCGGCGACGATACTGCCCGCGATCAGCGCTTTGGCCAGTATAGAGAGTCGTTTCATATTCATCCTGAAATTTGAAAGGAAATATTGCGGGACGATTTCACCCGGAGCTTTCCCCTTAAGCACTTACCGTGCCAGCCACAACCACGTCGCAAGATAATTATTACAAATCATATGCTTAGCTCGCCAAGACGTGTTTTTCAGTAAGCGAAACACAGTGGCTTCCTGCTTCACTGTAAGTTTCTTCGACGGGCAAATGCAACTGGTCGCGATTATTTGCCTGTCTCCCCCTGTGTCAGGATAGTTGTCACCTCATCTAATTTAATAGAGTCACACCAGATGGGACTGTAAGTATCACGTTAGTAAGCGATCAGCCGCCGGCGTCCGTACGCCGTCCACCAAGGTCATGCAAATCGGACCGCAACGGGTTGGCGGCGAACATCGGCTTCCAGATGCGCGGCGTGAGCTGATGCTTCGCTGGACGGTTGACAAAAGGCAAATAGATTTGCTATATTGCTATTTTTAATGCCTCTACGGATGATTTCCCATGAAGACACTGCCACTCTTTGCTTTTGTTGCCCTGACCGCGGTCGCCGCCGGAGCGGTCGCCTCTCCTATCGTGGCAGGCTTCAACCAGTCTTCGCTGGGCCGCATCGACGATGGGTATGCGTTCGTAGCCTTGCCCACCGGCTTCACTGCTGACCTTACGGGCTACACCTATTCGTCTTTGTACGTGAACAACAACGGCTCGGTATCCTTCGGTTCGCAGGTGGGCAACTACGAGCCGCTGAGTTTTGCCTCCAACAACTATGGTGCAACTTTCTTCGCGCCGTTGCTTGCTGACGTCGACACCCGCGTCGCGCCCTCGGGCGTGGTGAGCTACGGTTTTGGACAATACGACGGTCACGCGGCTTTCGGCGTGAACTGGCCCGGGGTCGGCTATTATAACGAGCACACCGACAAGCTCGACAGCTTTCAATTGATACTGGTGGACCGTGCCGACACGGGCGCAGGCAACGTCGACATCTACTACAATTACGGCGCCATCAAGTGGGATAAGGGGGACGTCAGTTCGACCAGCGCGCGGGCCGGCTATAGCCAGCTTGGCAATTTGCCCGACTATGAATTTGCCGGTTCCGGCCAGTCCGGCCAACTGCTCGACGGCGGCATCCATTCGCTGTCCGCGGGCAGCAATATCGGTGTCGCAGGCAGTTATGAGTTCAGTGCCCGCAACGGCGTGATCACTGCCGGCTTGCCGCCGTCGCCAAGCGGCGAAGTGCCGCTGCCTGGCTCGCTGTCCCTGTTCGGTATCGGCGCGGCGGCCATGATCGCGCGCCGCCGCCAGCAGGCGACCCGGCAGCGCGGCTAAGCGCCTTCGGCCCGGCCTGTTCCCGCCCGGCGGGATCGCCGTTCGCGGGACTCGCAAGAAGTATTGACGATTTCATCAAGCCGTCACATTCGCTTTCTAGAATCCGGGTGTCTTTACAGCCCACCCTGGATTCCGATATGGCCAACCTGCCCCAGCTGTCCCGCCGCAAAGCCCTTCAATTCCTCGCCAGCGCGCCGCTGCTGCCCTTGGGCAGCTCGGCCGCGGCTACCCTGCTCGGCGGCTGCGGCTGCGGCAGCGGCGGCTACGTCGCCGCGCCGGTCCCCGCGCCGCAATACCTGTCGACCTCGTTCGCTTCGAGCGCGCTGCCGAGCTTGTCCACGCCGGCCGCGATGGCCACCACCACCGTGAGCTCGATGCTCAATGTGCAGTTCAGCGACAACAGCCAGCAAAGCTACAAGCTGGCCTACCAACCCTTCTTCATCACCGGCGACATGGTGGCCGACGGCAAGGGCGGCACGGTGCTGGCCGGCGGCTACGTCGACATCAACAACAAGCCGATCGTCGACACCTCGGTACCCGGCAAGGAACGCCAGTTCTTCTCCGATTCGCCGGACGGCACCTCGCTGCTGTCGCTGCCGAATCCGACCGTGAGCGGCATCAAGGGCAAGGCCGTGTTCGCGGTGGTGCAGTTCGAATACGCCACGCGCGACCAGGCCAGCGCCAGCCAGTACGGCCTGCTGCCGTCGCCGATCGCGATCCTGACGCTGGACCAGGACCAGGCCAGCGGCAAGCTGTCGCTGGTCAAATACCACAACGTCGACACCGCGCCGGCGCATGGCCTGTGGATCACCTGCGGCGCCAGCCTGTCGCCCTGGGGCACCCATCTGTCGAGCGAAGAGTACGAGCCGGACGCGTTCGCCGCCTCCAATCCGCAGCTGGCCGCCTTCAGCGCGAACCTGTTCGGCAGCGCGAGCGCCGCCAACCCCTACCACTACGGCCACTTGCCGGAGGTGACCGTCAATCCGGACGGCACCGGCTCGATCAAGAAGCACTTTTGCCTGGGCCGCATCTCGCACGAGCTGGTGCAGGTGATGCCGGACAACCGCACCGTGCTGATGGGCGACGACTACACCAACGGCGGCCTGTTCCTGTTCATCGCCGACAAGGAGAAAGACCTGTCGGCCGGCACCCTGTACGTGGCCAAGCTGGGCGGCGCCGGCTTCTCGCTCGACCCGGCCGCCGCCGGCGCGCCGCTGACCTGGCTGAACCTCGGCCACGCGACCAGCGCCGAGATCGAAGCGATGGCCAACACGCTCAAGCCGAGCGACATCATGAGCGTCGCCAGCGCCGATCCGGCCGACGCCAGCTACACCAGGTTCTTCGTCGACGGCAAGGCCAACTGGGCCAAGCTGAAGCCGGGCATGGAGAAGGCCGCGGCCTTCCTCGAAACCCACCGCTACGCCAACCTGGTCGGCGCCAGCATGGGCTTCACCAAGCTCGAAGGCACCGCCGTCAACATCAAGGACAAGATCGCCTACTCGGCGTTGCAAAACATCCAGGGCTCGATGGTGCGCAACAACGCGGCCTGGAGCGCGGCCAACAACATCACGGTGGAAAAGGCGCTGGTGGCCGGCGGCATCATGGCCCACACCCTGGGCGGCGGCCAGAAAGATATCGGCGGCGCGGCCATGAACAGCGAGTGGGTGCCGACCCTGAGCAAGACCTTGCTGCTGGGCGAAGACCTGGCCGCGGCCGACGCCACCGGCAACCTGGCCAATCCGGACAAGATCGCCAATCCGGACAACCTGAAGTTCTCGGAAAAGATGCGCACCCTGTTCATCGGCGAAGACAGCAGCATGCACGTCAATAACATGCTGTGGGCTTACCACGTCGACACCAAGGTGCTGAGCCGGATGGCCACCATGCCGGCGGGCGCCGAATCGACCGGCCTGCACGTGGTCGACGATTTGAACGGCTGGACCTACATCATGAGTAACTTCCAGCACGCGGGCGACTGGATCGCCACGCTGCACGGCAAGGTGCAGGCCACGCTCGATCCGCTGGTGCGCGCCAACTACAAGGACCGCTTCGGCGCGGCGGTGGGCTATCTGACGGCCGACGCGACCGGCATCAAGATGAGCAAAGCGTAGCGTATCCGGCCTTTTACGGGTTCTGTTCCGCGATTTGTGCAGTTCGTCGCAGATCGGTGGCGGGCCAGGCGGCGCTTGCGTAAAGTGACATCATCGCAAAGCCAAACGGCCTGCCAACAAAACCGGGGTCAGTGCCGACATTCGGACATTTTGACCAGCAAGAATGTCCGAATGTCGGCACTGACCCCGGTTAAAATGGAGCTACAAATGAACGTCCTCAAAAACATGGAAGCCATCTTCGTCGCCGCCGCCGTACTCGCCGGTGTCAGCACCTACGCCAGCGCCGCGATCCCGAATGCGCGCGCCTTGCACAGCGCCCAGATCTCGGTCGAGGGCGACAGCAAGATCGCCGTGGTGAAGGTCAGCGCCAAGCGTTTGAGCGCCGCCGCCAAAGCCCACGCCGCCTGATCGCAGTAGAGCATCCTGGTTTTACAGCGCGTCGCGCTGTTGTTGCAGATAGTCCCGTTCGACCTGGTTGGCGACCAGCGCCAGCGCCCGATCGAAAGCCGCCGCCGCTTCCGTCGTGCGGCCCAGGCGCCGCAGCAAGTCCGCCTTGGCGGCATGCAGATAGTGCGACTTGGCCAGTTCGCCGCGCGCTTCGAGCGCATCGATCAAACGCAGTCCCTCGGCATAGCCGTCGGCCATGCCCACCGCCACCGCGGCATTCAATTCGACCACCGGCGTCGGCCAGTAGCGCAGCAGCGCTTCGTACAGCTGCGCGATCTGCGGCCAATCGGTATAGCCGGCTTGCGCCGCGGCCGCATGCAGCGCCGCGATCGCCGCCTGGACCTGGTAGGGGCCGGGCGCGCGCAACGCCAGCGCCGCGTCCAGCGTGGCTTGTCCTTCTTCGATTTCGGCCGCGTGCCAGCGTGCGCGGTCCTGGTATTCCAGCGTCACCAGGGCGCCGCCGGGCGAGACGCGCGCATCGCGCCGCGCATGCTGCAGCTGCATCAGCGCCAACAGGCCGAGCACCTCGGCCGCGGCCGGCATCAGCTCGCGCAGGATGCGCGCCAGCCGGATCGCTTCGGCGCCGAGGTCGGCCCGCAGCAGGCTTGCGCCGCTGGTTGCGCCATAGCCTTCGTTGAACATCAGGTAGATCACTTGCAGCACCAGCTCGAGCCGTTCGGCCAGCCGTTCGGGCGCCGGGATCTCGAACGGGATGCCGGCCTCGCTGATCTTGCGCTTGGCGCGCACCATGCGCTGGGCCGCCGCGTCTTCCGATTCGAGATAGGCGCGCGCGATCTCGCGGGTTGACAGGCCGCATAGCGTGCGCAGCGCCAGCATGGCCTGCGCCTTGCCGTTCAGGGCCGGATGGCAGCAGACGAAGATCAGGCGCAGGCGGTCGTCTTCGATCACCACGACCTCGTCGTCCGCGACCGGCTCGGCTTCGAGGCGCTCCAGCACCTGTTCGGAATCGGGCAGCATGCGCGCGTTGCGGCGCACGATGTCGAGCCCGCGGTTGCGCGCGACCGTGGTCAGCCAGGCCGCCGGATTGTCCGGCAGGCCGGCCTGCGGCCATTGCTCGAGCGCCTTGGCGTAGGCGTCCTGCAGCAGGTCCTCGGCCAGCCCGATGTCGCCGAAGCGGCGGATCAGGCCGGCGAGCACCTTGCCGCCTTCGCGGCGGCAGATCTCGTCGATCGCGCGGGCTAGCATGGCGCCGGCATCAGACCAGCGGCCGGATCTCGATCGAGCCGGTGGCCGCGGCCGGGCACTGGCTGGCCCAGTCGATCGCCTGGTCCAGGTTGGGCGCTTCGATCAGGTAGTAGCCGCCCAGCTGTTCCTTGGTCTCGGCGAACGGACCGTCGGTGCACACCGGCTTGCCGTTCGTGCGGCGCACCGTGGTGGCGTTGCGCACCGGCGCCAGTTCGGAACCGCCGCGCAGCACCCCGCCCGCCCGCAACGCCTCGGTATAGGCGCCGAAGCCGGCCATCAGCTGTTTGATCTCGTCCTCGCGCATCGATTGGTAGAGTTTTTCGTCGCCGTAGATCAGTATCATGTATTGCATGGTCTTTCTCCTTCGTTGAGCGCCGCATAGCCGGCCATGAGGACGACGAACCGGCGCGCGCCGGATCGACAAGGCGCGCGGACGCGTGCGCATTTATTGTCGGATCCATGGCTTCAGCACACGGCGCAGCCGATGGTGCTGCTGGCGGCCACCGTGTTGCGCCCGAGCCGGGTGGCGGCGGCCAGCAGGTATAGATAGACCGCGAACGCGGCCGGACGCCGGTCGTGGCCGATCAGGTCGGGCATCAGCACGTCGATCACGTAGGCGTCCACGGGCAGGGCGGGGGATGTTTGCATAGTAACAAATACTATAGCCTCGAAGCGCACCGGCGCAAGCGGCGCGCGCTCGACCACGCGGGGGCGTTCACGCCCGACGGCAGGCAGTCCGTGCTGTCGTCGAGCCGAGGGCCGCAGCGCAGGCGAAAAAAAAGCCCGCTGTTGGGCGGGCTTTAAATCCAATTCTTTTGAGGAGAGTTGGAGGAGACAGACGCAGTATGCTGCACTACAGCATATGGCGCCAATTTATCTTTGGAATACCAGATATTCTCAAAGACAATATCTCCCCGCCAACTCAGGTCTTCGGCACGCAGGTCACCGCGATATCGCCGACGGCGGCGTCGCCCATCACGCCGGTGCCGTTCGGGCTGACGCTGCAGATCACGCTGCCGTCGGTCGGCTGGGTCAGCACCGTCACGCCGTAAGTGACGCCAAAGGTCACCGCCGGCAAGACGAAGGTGGTGGTGCCGTTGGTCAGCGTCACGGTGCCGCCCAGGCTGCCGTTGGTCAGCACCAGGCCGTCGGCGGTCAGGCCCGACACCGTGCCGCCGATGGTGAAGGCGTTGATCGTGCAGGCGATCGGCACGCTGATCGAGGCCATGCGCCCGGCGGTGTCGATCGCATGGGTGCTGCCGTCGGAGGTGGACGGCAGGCAGGTCTGGTGCAGCGGATTGATCTGGACCGTGACGTCATAGGTGTCGCCGTAGGCGATGGTGTTCGGGAAGCTGAAGGTGGTGGCGCCGGCCGCGATCGGCAAGGTGCTGCCCTTGTTATCGATCACCAGGCCAGGGTAGATCAGGCCGGTCACCGTGCCGCTGACCGTGAACCCGGCTTTGCCGCCGCAAGCGGCCAAGCCCAGCGCCAGCGCCAGCGCCAGCGCCACCGCCGACCGCGTAAAAATTGACTTCATAAAGTTCTTCTCCAGGATGAGGACGGGCGCGGCTGCTTGCGCGCGCATCAGATGCAGGTGATCTTGACGTTGTTGATCGGGGCCGACCCCATGGTGCCGATGCCGTTCGCCACGCTGCAGTTGCGGCCGACCGGCTGGCTCAGCACGGTGATGCCGTAGGGCGCGCCGTCCGGCACCCGGCCCGACGCGTAGCTGCCGGTCAAGGGGTCGAGTTTAGTCATGCTGAAGCTGGTCGCGCCGGC
>Ga0193702_1000289_pt1 | contig 19587 bp, 21 predicted proteins | sample U3a1metaG_FD_143060 | JGI IMG/M metagenome (GOLD analysis project Ga0193702, IMG submission 143060) | Soil microbial communities from a riparian zone of the East river system, Colorado, United States - U3a1 | ecosystem: Environmental > Terrestrial > Soil > Riparian zone | place: USA: East River... | reverse complement strand
ATCTGTTGCTTTATTGCAATATCCGGGCTGGCAAAAGCCCAGCAAAATTATGATGCAGGCCTGATCTCAAAGGATCTGCTGCCCTACGCCAGTTCGGTAGTGCGAAATGAAGAAGTTAGCATTGAAGTTAAAGACCTGGATAATGTTGTTTACCATGTAAAAAAAGCGATCACCGTTTTAAATAAAAACGGCGATGACGACGCGCACATTGTTATCTATCATGACAAAGCTGAAATAATCAAAAGCATTAAAGGCCTAGTTTATAACGCATCGGGCAACCAGATAGGGAAATTTTCAGAAAGTAATTTTGAAGACGAAAACGTAGGAGGATTCTCTTTATTTGATAATGGGAGAATTGAACATTATTTACCGTCTGTTACCGAATACCCATATACAATTGCATATGAATATGAGGTAAAATCAAAACAAACATTGAATTTTAATACCTGGATCCCTAACGACAATTTGGGGGTGGCAGTTCAAAAAAGTTCATTCACATTTATTTGTAAACCTGATTTCAAAATAAAGCTAAAGGAAACTAACTTGCCGGTTAAGGGCAACGTTAGCACTAATGCCCAGGGATTAAAAACATATTCATGGCAGGTAAGCAATTTAAAAGCTATTAAATCAGAGCCGTTTAGTCCTTATGTAAGAAATTATGCCAGCAGTGTACAGGTAGCACCGGAAAAATTTGAATATTATGGCTTAAAGGGCTCCTATGCCAACTGGGCCGAACTGGGTAAATGGATAAGCGATAAACTGATGGTAAACCGACAGGGATTACCTTTTCAAACCATTGAACATGTAAAAGAGATCACTAAAGACATTACAGACCCCAAATTAAAGGCAAAAAAGATCTATGAATACATGCAGGGCAAAACGCATTATATCAGTGTACAGGTTGGCGTTGGCGGCTATCAACCCTTTTTAGCATCAGATGTTGACCAGCAAAATTATGGGGATTGCAAAGCGCTGGTTAATTATACCCAGGCATTATTAAAAGCGGTTAATATTGAATCTTATTATTGTATAGTTAAATCAGGCAGAAAATATAATACCAGCCTGCAAAGTGATTTTGCCAGTATGAACCAGGCAGACCACATTATATTATGTGTACCTTTTAAGAATGATACCACCTGGGCCGACTGTACCAGCCAAACCATTCCATTTGGTTACCTGGGCGATTTTACAGATGACCGCACTGTACTAGCGCTCACTCCCGAGGGCGGCAAATTGCTCCATACCCCTAAATATGCTTCGGCTGATAATGTTGAAAGCCGAAAAGCTGAATTTACAATTAATACGGCAGGCGAGCTATCCGGAATAATGACAACTTCATTTAAGGGTACAGATTATAAAGACCGCGATGATTTGATAAAAGAATCTAAAAGCGAGCAACTCAAGATGGAGCAAAAAAAATACCCTATAAATAATATGGATATTGAAAGCCTTGGTTTTAAACAGGACAAAAGCTTTGACCCGGTAACAACAGAAACTATAAAGCTGAATGCAAGGGATTATGCCACGGTGGATGGCGATAAATTTTATTTTTTACTCAACCCGGCTAATCGCGAGAATTATGTACCCAAACAGGTGCGCAACCGTCAAAACAGCGTAAATATAACCCGCGGTTACACCGAAACTGACGAAGTTACTTACACTATACCCGCCGGCTACCGGTTGGAAAAAAAGCCATTGAATGTAAATCTTAATAAACCTTTTGGGAGTTTCACAGCCAGTATGGTGCTAAAGGGCGACAAATTAATTTATAAGCGCAAATTTCAGCTAATTGGCGGCACCTATGATAAAGGTGTTTACCAGGATGTTGTGGATTTTTACCAATCAGTAGTTGATGCTGATAGCTATAATGTGGTACTGGTAAAAAACTAGCTGAAAATTATAATTCCGAGTACAATCCCGACAATCATAATAATATACAGCAAAAGCTCATTACCGGCATAACGCTTGTATTTTGTCCAGAAAGAGTAGTTTTCTTTGGGTGTTGACATGGTAGTGCAAAACTATCAATTATGTTTTAATTTAGGTGCAATGAATAAAAATGAAGAACAGGAAATAAAAAAAGAGTTTCAGCTGGAGCGGGTAATTCTTTTTAGCGATGCGGTATTTGCTATTATAATTACCATAATGGTACTGGATATCAGGCTGCCTGAAAACATAAAACATGCAGATCCAAATCATCTTAGAATTGCATTCCTGGAATTGATCCCAAAGGCGCTGGCGTACGGTTTAAGTTTCGTATTGGTCGCAAAATTTTGGCTCGCGCATTTAAAAATGTTTAGTCATTTGAAGGATTATGACGCTAAATTGCTCATCCACAATTTAGTTTACCTTTTTTCTGTAAGCCTGTTCCCGTTTGCGGTTACGCTTATATCCGGCAATATTGGCCTGCAAAGTGCCATTTACGGATGGGGAATTTACACTTATGCGGGAATTATTTTAATCAGCACCCTCAGCCAGACAATGCTTAGTCATTATCTTATTACAAACCGCGAAAGATTATGTTTTGAGCCTGAAAAGGTGACCGATGTACTAAAATACAAAGCGTTAAAGTTTAACTTTATAACCATACCGGTGGTTGTATTGCTTGTGGCGGGGATTAGTGTTTTGGGATACCCAACGTACTATTCAGTCTTCCCTTTAGGGATTTATGGCTTTGCTATGGGACAGCTTTATAAAAAGTATTACCCGAAAAAAGAAAACCGGCCATTTATTGTAGGCCTTTATCATACTATTAAACAGCGAAGGCTTAAAAAGCGTACGGCTGTTAAACTGTCAACTAAGAAAAAAGAGTAGGTGGTTGTTATTTACCCTGGTCCGTTTGCGAATAGGTTGTGTCAGTAATTATTGACCCGCACCTTGAAAAGTATTTGTAAGTATAAGGATCATGAAGTTTAGTTATTATTACCCCTTTTGATGAGCTGGCATGTACATAGTAACCATTTTGGAGATATACCGCTACATGGCTGAACTTTTTGCCATCATAATCAAAAAACAGCAGGTCGCCTTCAACAAGTTCTTCTTCGTACTTACGCTTGATAATATTTATTTGCTGGCTGGTTGACCTTGGGATGTTTATGCCATAAACCTGTTGTTCCAGTAATTGTGCCAGGCCGGAACAATCCACGCCATCTTTATCTTCGCCGCCAAACTTATAAGGCGTCCCCATCCATTGATCAATAAAGGCATACAACCGGCCATTCTGAATATCACTTCTACCAACACCCAAAATTGTAGAATATTTATCCGCAATATCGGCCTGAGGCTTCACAACCTCTCCGGGCTGTCCTTTCATTACAGCCCTGCGGCTGTGACATGAAGACAGTATAATTGTAAAAGCCAGTAAACAATACAGGTAATGTATTTTGTTCATGCCCGTAAAGATAAGAGCAAAGGAGACTTATGCATTTACAGATGTTTTTAACATATTAACATGTGGGAAAGACCGGAAGTCCGGAAAGTCAGTAAAGTCCGAAAGAAGGACCGGGATTAAGGGATTTAAACGATCACTGTGGATATCCATCACCTAATCCTTAAAATCTGTTAATCCCGGTCAAAATCCGAAATCCACTAGCCCTTAATTACCCGCTGGATCTCATCGAGCTTCATCAGCGCTTCAACCGGCGTGAGGGTATTTACATCAAGATTATTAAGGGTATCACGGATCTTCACCAGCACCGGATCATCAATGCTGAACATCTGCATTTGTACGGCCTGCTTTTGAACTTTGCGGATACTTTCTTTTATATGCTCCCCTCCTGTCCGTTCGTTTTCCAGTTTCTTTAAGATTTCGTTGGCACGGCTCAATACTTTCTGCGGCATTCCGGCCAGCTTGGCCACGTGGATCCCGAAGCTGTGCTCACTGCCCCCCGGAACCAGCTTACGTAAAAATATGATCTGGTGCCCAACCTCTTTTACCGATACATTAAAGTTCTTAATGCGATTAAATGAATTGCTTAGTTCATTCAGTTCGTGGTAATGGGTGGCAAAAAGGGTTTTGGCCCTTGCAAGGGGCTGATTATGCAAAAACTCGGCAATTGACCAGGCAATGGAGATCCCGTCATAAGTTGAAGTACCGCGCCCTATCTCGTCAAGAAGGATCAAACTCCTGTCTGAAAGGTTATTTAAGATGCTTGCCGTTTCGTTCATCTCCACCATAAAAGTTGATTCGCCGGATGAAAGATTGTCGGATGCTCCCACCCTGGTAAAGATCTTATCAACCAAACCGATTGAGGCTGCTTTAGCAGGTACAAAACACCCCATCTGTGCCATCAGCACTATTAATCCTGTTTGTCTTAGCAAAGCCGATTTACCTGCCATGTTTGGCCCCGTAATAATAATGATCTGTTGTGTTTCAGAATCAAGGAAAACATCATTGGTGATATATTCTTCACCCAGCGGGAGGTTTTTCTCAATCACCGGGTGGCGGCCGCCTTTTATATCAATAACCCGGCTGTCGTTAATTTCCGGCTTAACATAGTAGTTTTTAATGGATATGGTTGCAAAGTTCAGCAGCACATCCAACCGGGCTACCAGCTGCGCATTGAGCTGGATAGGTTTAATATATTCGGCAAGAGAATATAGCAGGTCATTATAAAGCCTGGTTTCAAGCGCCAGGATTTTTTCTTCAGCACCTAAGATCTGTTCTTCATACTCTTTTAGTTCGGGGGTGATATACCGCTCTGCATTTACCAGGGTTTGCTTACGGATCCACTCTGCAGGCACTTTATCCCGGTGACTATGGGTAACTTCCAGGTAATAGCCAAACACGTTGTTAAATGACACTTTAAGCGATGGAATGCCAGTTAATTCAGCTTCGCGTTTTTGGATCTCTAACAGATAACCTTTGCCCCCGAATGCAATCTTGCGTAAACGGTCGAGCTCTTCATTAATCCCCTCATTCATCACGCTGCCCTTAACAAGCATTACCGGCGGTTCAGCGCTTAATTCTTTTTCTATCTTTTCGCTGATGAGCGTACAAGGATTTAACTGCGCTGCTATAGCCTGTAATGGAAGGCTTACGGATGTTTCGCCAATTTTTTTTATAGTGCCAATAGCTATCAGCGCCTTTTTAAGCTGGCACACTTCGCGCGGATTAGCTTTTTGAAGGCCTATTTTTGATATTAACCTTTCCAGGTCGCCAATCAGGCGAATATTTTGTTTCAGGTCTTCACGGAGCTCTTCCTGCTCAATCAGGTATTCCACCACACCTAAACGATCGTTAATAGGCTTCAGCTCTTTTAACGGCATCACAATCCAGCGGCGTAGCAGTCGCGCCCCCATAGGTGAACAGGTATGATCGAGCACATCAACCAGGGTCAGTGCATTTTCATTTGCCGACCCCACCAGCTCCAGGTTGCGCACACTGTAACGGTCAAGCCACAAGTAACGGTCTTCCTCTATCCTGCTGATGGCCGAAATATGCTGCAGGTTGCGGTGTTCTGTTTCGTTAAGGTAATGCAGCGCCACACCGGCAGCCACAATACCCAGGTTCAACTTATCAATGCCAAAGCCTTTTAATGATTTTACACCGAAATGCTTTAGCAACACTTCATTGGCATAATCACCGCTGTAGGGCCATTCATCGAGGGTATAGGTATAAAAGCGGTCGCCGTAATTATCTTTGAAATCATGCTGACGGCTTTTGGGATAAATGATCTCTGAAGGAGAAAAGCTTTGCAACAGTTTATCAATATATTCAGGGCTGCCTTGTGCTGTTAAAAACTCGCCGGTTGAAATATCAATTAAGGCTATACCAATGCTATTCTTCTCAAAATACAGCGAAGCAAGGTAATTATTACTTTTTTGATGCAGGATATTATCATTGATAGCAACCCCGGGGGTAACCAGCTCGGTAACACCGCGCTTTACAATTGTTTTCGTGGTTTTTGGATCTTCCAGCTGATCGCAAATGGCAACCCGCTGACCAGCACGCACCAATTTTGGCAGGTAAGTATCCAGCGAATGGTGCGGAAAACCCGCCAGCTCAATATGTGTAGCTGCTCCGTTAGCACGCCGGGTAAGCACAATGCCTAAAATTCCAGCGGCTTTAATAGCGTCCTCACCAAATGTTTCGTAAAAATCGCCCACGCGAAACAGTAATAAAGCGCCGGGATACTTGGCCTTTATCTGGTTGTATTGCTGCATTAGCGGCGTCTCTTTCGTAGCGTCTTTTGCCAAATGGTTTACTCCTTTTTAATAGGTCGGTAAAGTTAATGCATTGCCCGGGGTTTAGCGGGATTGTGGAAAAGTTAGACGGATGTGGAATAACCGCGATTTTTATATTAAAAAGATTTAGGATCGATGCCTCTTCGTTAAATAGCTATGGTGATGAGTTTCCATAATCTTCTCATCTTATAAATCTTAGCTTCAGACAACCGCATCAATTTCATCAGCCAGTAACCTGTCTTTATCTGTAACAGTATCACCGGCATCATGGGTTGAAAGCCAGATCTCTACCTTGTTATAGGTATTTGTCCAGGTTGGGTGATGGTTACTTTTTTCCGCAAGTAAGGCTACCCTTGTCATAAATGAAAAAGCAGCCGAAAAATCTTTAAAGTTAAAGACTTTATAAAGCTTGTTATTAGTTTCGTTCCACATGATGTTTAAATTAGTTTTTATAATAAACCACCATTAAACACTAAAGTTTGAATAACCTTACACTATGGCTGTACAGGCGCAACCGGGTGAACGGACATCACACTATCAACAACAAACACGCTGACGCCCCGCCATGGCAATGTATGCAGGTACTCTTTATAATGCAGTTCAAGATAAGCACCCGCGCTTTTATTTAGCTGGTCGGCTACACGCTGATTAGTTACGGAAAACATAAATTCATTGGATTGAATAGTTCCCTGTACCGGTGTGCGAATCCCGGATTGGATCAGCCTGCCTTCATATGTTTTAAATAAATAACCTTTGTGTACAAAATAGTTCATGGTACCAGCCTTGGTTCCATCACCAAAAACAAAATAATAACGGTAGTAAAAAATGCCTGTTAATACAAGCAGTATTACTATTACAACGATTGTACCTATACGTTTCATAGTTTAATAATAGTTATTTTTATAAAGAACAGCAAATCAAATGCTGACGGGTAAAATTAATAATTTTAATGTTGCTATATAATTCAATAACCGGGGTTTTGAACCAAATTACCATTGCTGTTTTTAATCATATCTTGCGGTATAGCATATAATTCATTTTTACCTGCGGTAAATGTTCTACCTTGTTGTAGATTGTTGGTGAAGCCCTGAATATGTGTTTCGTGATTTATATAACTATTTAACGTTTGCGCCATAAAACCGTTACCGGCAGGGCCGCCAAAACGGCCATCCCAACGTTGCAGGTCGAAAAAGCGATGGCCTTCCATACCGAGTTCGAGCATGCGTTCAAAATAAACAGCTTTACGCGCATAAGCCTTTCCCCCTGCAGCAAAACCTGTAGAAGCGTTACCGCCGGCCAGCCCATATAAGCCAACTTTATAATTAGCTGCGGGGGTAGTTAAATAACCACCTGTAGGGTTGGCATTACTTTTATATTTATGCACCCAGCCGGTTCTGTCAGCGGCGCGGGCTCTTACCATATTTACATAATTTTCTGCAGTTTGCAAACTCCCGGCTTCTACTTCCGCCTCCGCAGCCAGAAGCAGCACATCAGCAAACCTCATAGCGTTATAGCCATTTGTTGTTGACTGATTGGGTGCCCACCCCGCATACAACTCGCTGGTTGAGGCTTGCGCAGCTTTATAATAAACGCTTTTTATGTTTACATAAGGACCGGCATCCTGCTGAGAGTGTACCCAGCTTGCACCCGGCATAATTCCCCAATCCAGGTAGGGTAAGCCCCTTCTTCCTACGCTCCAGTCTAAACGCGAATCAATTGTTTCTGTTGAGGGAGTGTAGGCTGTAGTTACGGCTACGCCAAGGTCATTTTTAAGATCGGTAATATTGTAAGTATCAAGCATGGGCAAGCCTGTTACTGAATTAGTTTTAAAGGCGTTAACAAAGCTAAAAGAAGGTGTAAAAAAACCGCAGCAGGAAGCGGGGCCGCCAGATGGGAAATTTAATGCATCACCCGCATTGCCATCTAATCCGCCGGAACCGTCCTTAATAACCGCCCGGATAACAAATACACTTTCTGCATTTTCTTTTTTTGATGGATTAAAATTGTCCGCATAATTTACAAGCTTGTACTTAAGGCCGGCAGAAGTAACTCCATTTGCGATAAGGTCAGTTAAAAGTTGTTTTGCAGCTACATAATTATGGTCAAACATATAGGCTTTTGCTAAAAAAGCTTCAGCCGCATATTTATTCGGTCGACCAACAGTAGCCTGGCTAGAAGGCAAATTATTCATAGCCAATCCCAGGTTATATCTTATAACGTTCCAGATAGGCCCTGGATTTTTTACACCATTATAGCCATTTTTGTATGCAGCGCTCTGTGTGATAGAAGGAACATTTCTCCAGAGCTTTGAAAGTTCAAACTCATAAAAACCCAGTAAAAACTCCGATTCTGCTCTTATTTGAGCAGCCTGTGCAGCCGTAAGAGAGCCGTCTTGTACTAGCGGCAATTCATTAAGTACTGCGTTTACATAACGTAAAGCTGTCATGTTCACCTGCCATTTTACACTAAAATAGCTATTAGACGCAGTAATATTATAACCCTCTATGTTACCAGCGTCAAACTGATCGGTTGGAACTGACCCTTTATGCGCCTCGCCCCCCGCAACACTGCCAAATACCCAATTATCAGTACCTGATTGCCAGGAGTCTCCAGGCTGTCCGGGATACGCTCCATCTAAAAACGAGTACGCCCTAAGCAATAAATTATCAATACCCGTTTTTGTGTGCGGAGTAGTTACAACCAATGAATCAGTAACTGAAAAAGAGGAAGATGTAGAAAATGATATAACCGGATGATTATCCGGAACATCTGCCTTTTTACAGGTAAGCATCAAAATACAAATGATTGTGATTAAGGGGAAGGTAATCTTTGTTTTCATAAAAACGGTTGAGCGTACTGTGACAAGTTTTGCGTAAATATTTATTTAACATGTAAACATAAATATTTGTCTTTAAAATGATGCAATAATATTCTGAAGCACCTAAAATAAAACCATTTGATAAACAATAAGTTAACCCTTACTGATTATGAGATGATTTCCTGTCATCATTATTTAACAGCCTCATTATCCACGTTAACTATTATATAAATACTTTAAAACGGGTTTAGTAATAGCTTGTTTATAAAAAAAATATGCGGCGAGAATATTTTTAAAGAATCTCTTGGAAAAGTCGTTTTTATACTCTACAATTGTAGAGTTAATTCTCAACTCATAGAGCAATATGAAACTTACAAGTGCCGAAGAACAATTAATGGAACTAATTTGGGATAAAGGACAGGTGTTTATGAAAGATATTATAGACACCTTCCCCGATCCGAAACCTGCTACCACCACCCTCGCTACTCTGCTTAAACGCATGCAGAACAAGGGCTTTGTGGCTTATAAATTAATGGGCAACTCCAGGCAATACTATCCGCTGGTTAAAAAATCAGAATACTTCTCAAAACATGTTAACGGCCTGATCAAGAACTTTTTTGGCAGCTCAGCCTTGCAGTTTGCCTCGTTCTTCACTACCGAAACCAACCTTACTGATGAAGAATTGGAAGACCTGAAAAAAATTATAGACAAACAACTTAACAAGAAAAAGCCATGATAACTTACCTGGTAAATTTCACGTTGTGCAGTGCCTTGCTGTTGCTGACCTATCGCTTATTGCTTAAAAATAAAACTACGTATACTTTTAACAGGGCTTATTTATTATTCAGCATTTTGTTTTCAGTAACGGTATCTTTTATTGTGGTTAAACGGTCTGTTATGCCATTGGAGGTTATTCGTCCGGTTCAACAGCAGTTGCTGCCGGATAATATTACCGGCCAACAGAATTTAAACTATGCAAATTCAACCGTTAATACGGCAACTGCTCATTCTGATATTAATTATACACTTTATGGTTTCATAACTATTTATGGTTTAGTCACACTTTTGCTCCTTTACCGTTTTTTACGAAATTTAAACACCATTCGCTTATCGATATTGCATAATGAAAAGATAGATTATAAGGATGCCAGGCTTGTTTTAGTAAATGAAAGGTTAACTCCACATACTTTTTTAAACTTTATATTTTTAAACAAAAGGGATTACGATAATCAGTTAATTGAGGACGATGTACTGATACATGAACTGGCCCACGCCCGTCAGCGCCATTCAGCAGATGTAATATTTATCGAACTGATCCAGGTATTTTGCTGGTTTAATCCTTTCATAATATTATACCGCAAAGCCATACAGCTAAATCACGAGTTTATTGCTGATGAAGCAGTACTTACCAACTACCATAATGTAGTTAATTACCAGCATTTATTGCTCAGCCAGATGGGCTATACCAAAAGTTTAAATATCACCAGCCAGTTCAACTATTCTGTAACCAAACAACGATTAATTATGATGACCAAAACCACCTCCGCAACAACAGCTATGTTTACCCGGCTTGCTGTTATCCCAGTAATGGCAATTGCGTTTATACTATTTTGCACAAAAACCGAAGCGCAGCAAGAACCTGCAGCAAATAAACAGGAAGTAAAGCCCAAAAAAGCTGACAATACTCCCAAAAGCGCAAAAACAAAAGCAGATACGATGATACCCCGGGTTGCTTTTAACGACTACCCCCACACAAAAGATGGCGTACCTGAAACTTTGTTAAAAGAATATACAGACATTACTGCCAGGTATGAAGACGGAAAAGACCGATTGATAAAACAGCCGGATAAAATTACCGCAGAAGACAAAGCCAGGCTTGAAGAAATATTTAAACAAATGAGCGTTGCCCAGCAACAGCAACAATCTGTTGGCTTTTATTACCTTGGGCCTCCTCTACCCCCATCGCAACCTACCAAAAAACAACTTCATGACTGGCAAAATCCAAAGTTATGCGGAGTTTGGGTAGACGGAAAAAAGGTAAAAAATTCAGACCTGGCAAATTACGAGCCAGCTGACTTCGGCCAGACGCTGATAAGTAACTTAACAAAAAGCGCTATAAATTATAAGTATTATCACTACCAGATTAATTTAATGACGGCTGAGTATTATAAAAACTATCGTAATGATGCTATTGCAAACATGCATAAAAGCTATATGTATCATCGTTCCTTAAGGACAAGAACCAATAAAATTTAACTGATATAAATTAAAGGCCCAAAACTTAGCTGTTTCTGGTAATGTCACGTGATGTGTAAATGAAAGAAAAGAGGCTATTTCTTCCTCTTTTCTTTCACTTGCTGTAATTAACTGGTTTAAAGAGCCTTTGCTACCATTGCAATATCAATCCCTTCGACAAATGCTAAACCATTTTTGCTTGCCAAAGCAGCAGTATTTGCTGACGTCACCGGAGGATGCAGCCAAACTGCTTTAGCATTTAACGGCAATACATGCCGGGCTATAATCTCTGCATGCTCCTCTTCCGGTCTGAATATGTTTACAATATCAACCCCGGCAGGTTGTTCATCCAGTTTTTTGAAAATAAGTTCTTCCTTACCATCATTGGTAATTTCAATTGAGGCAATTGAATAGCTATCCGGTGCATAACCTATTACCGTGAAACCTGCTTTTAATAAGGATAACGGAAGGTCAATATTTGGCCAGTCGACCAAAAGTATGGTACGTGCCTTTTTAAGGATCCGGATATACTGTTCGGTCATATCTTTAAATATTATTTGGGGGATGTAACTTTATTCATCTTATCCCTGGTAGCAGGGTCATCTTTTAGTTTCAGCGCTTTCCTGTAAAATTCAACAGCCTTTTCTTTATCCTTTTTAATTACGTAATAATCACCCATTGCCACGTATACCCCGGCGCTGCCTGGGTAGTACCTTGAATTAAGTGTAAACACTGCCAGCGCCCTGTCATATAGGTTCACTTCAAGAAAATCATGCCCCATGGCATCAAGTATAGTTCGCGGTGGTAACAGTTTATAGCCCATCCGTTTGGATACATCTGTATAATGGCCTTCAATAACTGTTGCTACATCGATTTTAGCCGCAGCATCATACAGCGCATCATCAATTTCTTTAGGTAGTTTATAATAACTGAACAGAAAACGGAAGGCATCATATTCGGCTATTAAAGGCGATGAACTATGGTTATCGTCATTATAATATTTATAAGCAAAGGTTAATCCATTGTTGGGGTTGCGTTTAAATTCATCGGCCAGGTTTAATATAGAACGGATATGGTTTGTTTTTGCAGAAGTATCGTGGTGTGCATGCGCGGTATCATCGCCGGGAGGCATTGTATTGGCAATCCCCATAAATACAGATCTACCGGCAAAGCTTTTTTGACTTAATACATCATGCGCCTGTTTTAACAGTTTATTATTATCCCACCACATGCTGGGATCAATTATGGAATAGGCATTAAAAAGCTCCGTGTGATTTATTAAAATATTAACAGCCGTTAAGCCACCGAATGAATGCCCTATCAGTATCCGGAATGGAGCTGCGGGATATTTCGATTCGATATAAGGCATCAGTTCTTTTTCAATAAATGAGGTGAATTTTTCGCCGCCACCCGAGGTTTTGAATGAGCCGGTTGGTTTATTCTCGTAATCAAGATGACTATTTGTTGGGGTCAGATCGCGGGTACGGTCAGTATTATTTATACCAACTACAATCATATCCGGGCAAATCATGTTGCCGTTAGCCTCGCTCAGGTACTGGATGATCCCGGATACCGACGCAAAATGCTCAGGGCCATCCAATACATAAACCACCGGGTAGCGTAACCCGGCATTATTGGGATTACTGGCTCCGGCGGGCAAATGTACCCAGAAGGTTCTTTTTTCATTCAGTATTTTCGACTGAATACTATCAGTATGCCCCAATACAATAGTAGTACCCGCAACCTCCTGGGCATTAACCGCACTACTTATTAAGCAAAATAAAAAAAGGAAAACCCGCTTCATGTCCGATGTGTTAAAAACACTAATCTACATAATTCAGCAGGTAGTTCTATTCAGGTTTTTTATAATTATCAGGAGGTGTTGAAACTATTTCACCAAACTCATTAACATAGGCCATCATATCATCAAGGTTTCCGCTGGTAGGGTTTTGCTGACGGTCAAGCTTACGCTGCTCTTTATCTTCTTTTTTCTTCTGCCTGTTTTTTTCGAGTTGCTTCTTCATGAAGGTCGCTTGTGATTTCGCCATAATATTAAAAATTAGAATAGAAAATAGCCCGATGCTTAACCACATAGTAATGGTTAATAGCCGAAAGTGGATAACAAAACGGGCTGGGATTTCTGCAAAGATAGCAAAAAAAGGCGTCACTTTCAGTAAAAACGGGCTTTGGTACACCTGTGCTTCATAATGAAAGCTCATTTTCCCTGTTGTAATTCTCATCAATAATCATTTACTTTGTAATTCAAAGTACTTTTATACCAAACGATGCTTCACTTTAAAAAATCCTATTTCGCGCTTGGCCTCTTGTTATTTCTTATTGAATTTGTAATAGGCGCTGAAGTTCATGATGCCATTATCCGTCCATATGGCGGTGATTTCCTGGTGGTTATCCTGCTATATTGTTTAATAAAAAGCTTTGTTGATGTTCCTGTTTTTAGAACCGCCTGTGGTGTATTGTTGTTTGCATACATTGTAGAAGTATCGCAGTATTTCCATCTTGTGAACCAGCTGGGTTTACAACATTCCAAAGTCGCAAAAATATTATTGGGCACCTGTTTTTCTTTTACTGATCTGTTGTCCTATACACTCGGCATACTATTGGTAATTGTGGTTGAAAATGTGTTCATGAGTATGAAAAACTTTTAATGGCATGGAAACCTTGTTTGTAAATAAAGATTCAATAGTAAGAACAATATGGGGTAAGGCCGATACTGTATTGTTCATATTTGCCGGTGCTGCTGCTGAATTCGCATTAAATAAAGCCGTTGATTGGCTGTACTATACCGGCCGGTTGCCTGCCGACCCGCTGGGAAGGCTATTTTCAACAGTTGCCTATTCACAGCAGATCATTTTTTCAGAAAAAGAAGCAGCACTGCATGCGATAGATCAAATAACAGCTATCCACAAGGGGGTTGAAAAAAATCGCGGCGCACAAATACCTGATTGGGCCTATCGTGATGTGCTGTTTTTACTGATAGATTACTCCATACTGTCTTTTGAATTACTGGAAAGGAAACTTACCGGGGCAGAAAAAGAAGAAGTCTTTCGTATTTTTAATAGGGTTGGAATCCAGATGCAACTTATAGGCTTGCCTTCTGATTATAAAGAATATTGCACAATGCGTGCCGAACACCTGCAGCAAAATCTTATCAGGAGCGATTTCACCATCGATCTGTACCGTCAATATAAAAAGCACCTGGGGGCAATACGGTATGTCATTTTAAAACAGGTGCAATTGATACTAGTGCCCCACCCGGTAAAAAAGCTGCTTCCGCTTGGAAGTATTGCCTGGATAAAGCCGGTTCTGCAATTGTATAAGGTACTGCGCCTGTTTAAAATAGAAGGTTTTTTCAAGAATGCTTTACTGCCTAATGTGTATAAAGAACAGATAAAAGGACTTGAAGCTAAAACTTAATGCTGATTTCAAGACAACCCGTCTTCAAAAACTTAATCAACTTATTCTAACCTAATCAACTCATTCAACCCATTGACACGCCATCTCCTTCTGTTCGTCAAACAACAGGCATTATCATGCCTGTTTCCTGTATTGGTATTCACATTGCTCGGCCTTTCGCATTTTTTTACCGGCTTTATCTGCAGGTATGACTTTATGCTGTTAGGGTGTATAATTATCCAGGCTGCCTTGTTCTTTTTAAAAATTGAAACCTGGGATGAAGTGATCGTAATTTGCGTATTTCACTTACTGGGGCTCATAATGGAACTGTTTAAAGTACGTATCGGCTCGTGGTCGTACCCGGAACACGCCGTAACCAAAATCTTCGGGGTGCCTTTATACAGTGGGTTTATGTATGCAAGTGTGGCCAGCTATATGTGCCAGGCATGGCGAAGGTTTAACCTGGAGCTTTATCATTGGCCCAGGCACCAAATTGCAAGGGTAATTGGTGCGTTAATTTACCTTAATTTTTTTAGCAATCATTTTATTACAGATGTACGCTACTTTATAGGTTTACTTATACTTTTCTTTTTCAGAAAAGCCATTGTGAAGTTTCATATAGAAAACAAAACTTATCAAATGCCGGTGATCTTGTCTTTTTTATTGATCGGTTTTTTCATTTGGCTTGCAGAAAACATTGCTACGCGGCTCGGCGCCTGGAAATATGCCTATCAGCATAAAACATGGGCTATGGTAAATTACCAGAAAATAAGCTCGTGGGCGTTTTTAGTTATTGTAAGCTTTATTATTATAACCGAATTGAAGATGTTAAAAAAGAAAATTGAAGACAAGCCCATTGTCTCAAAATAAGCATGAGCTTATAATGGGGATAAAAAAAGGTTACAATGGGGATAAAAAAATAATACCTGGCATAAGTAACCATGTATAAAACACAGATAACTTAAGCCAGGTACGATTGTATCATTACCTTTATAAAGGCTCTGAATTAACAGACTACCAGCCAGAACCTTTTTTAGCGTTACCGTTCTTTATGTGCTCTTCGGCAGTAGCCTTGCCCATAATTGCGGCCATTTTGTTGCCGGCACTGTCTTTTCCTGTTGCAATGTATCTTCCTGATTTAATGTCAATAACAGGATCGATCATTGGTACATTTTTAGTTTTTGTTTTTACTGAATACGCAGTAATGCCATTTGTTGTTGCCATGATAAGTTTTGTTTTTTTGATTAAACCCCCGTAAGGGCATTTTGTTTTTAAATAGGTTTTATAAGCGATATTCTATGCATATCACGATGCCAAGTTATATAATTATGCTTAACAAACAAATTTAACTTAGGTTGAGCAGGGCAATAGTTATTAACAATATGTAAACCCATTATTAAAGCCGGTTTTATTTAAACAAATAAATTAAGCCTACAGGTGCCCGATAATAGCCTGAATTTCTTAATATTGAACAGTTTTTTAAGTAAACCATAGTCGAGATCATGAAAAATAGAGATTCAAGCATCCTGTATTTAGTATTAGGAGTATATGCATTAATGGTAAATTGGTACTATAACCATAGCCTTATATTGCTATTAATCAGCTATATATTCTGGCCATTGTACCTTATTTATGAGCTGCTTACCGGTAATCTTTCGCATGGGATGTGGAAAGAGATCCCGCTATCCTACTTCAAGTAAAAATGAGGCCTGTTTATAAGGGAATAACATGGCCGATAATGTTGATAAACATGGTTCGCAATGCGCCAAGTGTTAAAAAATGTAAAAAACGAAATACTTTATATTAAATTTAGGTAAAAGTCGTTCCTTTGCTAAATAATCATATATGAAGAAAATTTCACTTATTGCTATTTTGTTATCGGGCATTTTATTTCTGGAAAACTGTAAAAAAGACACAGTTGTAGCCACATCCACCTCAACATCTTTAATGATAGCTAATATAAAAGACAGTACCTGGTATACTGATACAGTTACTTCAACGCTAACTTATAATTCAGCCGCCAAAACCAAAACTTTTACCTGCGAAGGGACTGCTTTTAACAAGAGAATAACTATATCTCTTACAAAAAGCACCAGCATCAATTCCAGCGGTTTCCCTTTGGGCACTTATACAGTTGATGCTACACCAAACTTACAACTCGCATATTTAACCCCGCAAAAAAATTCAGCCGGTAATGTTGTTTATACACCAAATGGCGTGGTTGCTCCCGGCTCAGGTACAGTGGTTGTTACCGCTATTGATTCAGTAAAGAACCAGATAACCGGAACATTTAGTTTTACTACCCTTGTAAATAACTATGATACCAGCGGCAATATAATTTCTGTTACTGTATCCGGAATTTCAGGTGGAGGATTTAATAAAGTTCCTTATACTTTTACCGCAAAATAATATTTGTTTGTAAAATAGCTTACTAAACACCCCTTAAAAACACAACAAAGCATGAAAGCGCAGGCTAACATGCTTTTTTTATTTTGTAAACCTTTGCTTAAACGCTATAAAAAACACTTGTTTTAAGAATTATTACCTTTGCAAAAAAAATCATTTGAATGCCAGTAAAAAATAAAGCTGTTTTTTTAGATCGTGACGGTGTGCTGAACCAGGAAATGGGTGATTATGTTCGCCGGATTGAAGATTTTCATATCCTTAATAATTTTGATGCCTTAAAAACCCTGCAGGATAAGGGCTATTTGCTATTGGTGGCAACTAACCAGGGTGGCCTGGCTAAAGGGTGGTACTCCGAGGACGAGCTTGCTGAAATGCATAACAGCTTAAAGGAAACTTATCATAAACATGGTGTTGAATTAACCGACTTTTTTTACTGCCCGCATCATCCTGATTTTACTGGTGATTGTGATTGCCGTAAGCCCAAACCGGGATTATTGTTGCAGGGGATTGAGAAATACAACCTCGACCCGGCAAAATCATATTTCATTGGCGACCGCGAACGTGATGTAATTGCAGGGTCAGCCGCCGGTGTAAAAGGCATTTTAATAAACAGCGATCAGCCTATTAGTGAGGTACTTGATTTGATCGATTGAAGTTGTAGTGAGTTGTAGTTGTTGTAAGAGTTGAAAAATCGATCACACAATAAAGTTTAAAACATTTACAACTTTGCTACATTTAACCTTTATAGCCCTTACAACCATTAAAACATTTACAACTTTAGTCCATGTCCCTGAAACGCTATTTAACTAATCTCGATTCCTTAATAGCTGCCATTATTGGTTTTTATGTTATTTATTTGTTCACAGCTTATAGCGGTGTGGGTATTTCGCCCGACTCTATAATGTATGCAAGTACCGCCACTAATATCCAGGCACATGGTTCATTGCTAACATTCAATAAAGGGCCCCTGGTGTTTTTCCCTGTTTTTTATCCCTTTTTCCTTGCCATAATTCAGTTTATTTCAAGGGTTGATCCTATCGAAGGCGGGGCAATGATCAACGCTTCCTTATTTGCTGCAGTGGTATTTACCAGCGGCTGGATAATGGAAAAATTCATTTCGCATTCCCGGATTTATAAGTGGCTGATACTTATAGCTATTATTTTAAGCCCGGGATTGCTGGAAATTTATACTTACCTGTGGTCTGAAACCTTATTTATTTTTGAGATCCTGCTCTTCATTATTGCTTACTGGAAATACCTGCAAACACATAGCACCAAAGCTTTAATATGGGTTGCGGTTATTACCGCCATTAGCTGCATTACCCGTTATGCCGGCGTAACTGTTGTAGGTGCGGGCGGCTTGATGTTATTGCTGGATAATAAACTGACTATTAAAAAGAAGATAAGCCATGTTTTAATATTTGGATTTATTTCCGTTTCGCTGCTTGTTGGTAATTTAGTCCTAAACAGGATAAATTCGGGCTTAAGTACCGGCACGCGGTACCCTTCGATCACTCCTTTTATTGATAACCTGTATTATTTTGGTACCGTAATTTGCGACTGGGCCAGCTTAAGCAAAGTAGCATATCCTTTTGCAGCTGTTATTACTTCGATAGTTTTGCTGGCTTTAATAGGCATTTTACTTTGGAAAGCATTTAAAGGCCGCATAAACAGTTATGAAAATATTGTGATTGCATTTGCTGTAGTTTACGGGCTTTTTATAGTGATCTCGGCGAGTATTTCCCGTTATGAGCGTATCAATAGCCGCTTGCTCTCGCCGATGTTCATTCCGCTGCTCATATCATGTACCAGTTGGGTTCCTGACGTTTTAATACTGATAAAATCAAAAGCTAAATATGTGTTGGCAGGGGTTGCCATTATTTTAATGCTGGCCTTTGAATATTCAACCGTTTTAACTGATTACCAGCGATATGATGACGAGCGTGATTACGGCGTGCCTGGTTACAGTGATGACGACTGGAATAAATCGGAATTTATAGTGTACTTAAGGCATCATAAAAACCTGTTTAAGCCCGGCATCCCAATATATACAGACGCCGATGAAGCTGTTTATTTCTTTACAAGAATGTCATCGACAGTAATCCCCCATAAAGAACCCGACACTGCTGTTCAAAAATTTTACACACAGAAGCGGTTCTACCTTATTTGGTTTGATAATCTGTATAATACCGAGTTGATAAACCTGCCGGATATTATGAAGAATAAAAAACTGATACAGATTGGCGGGGCTAAAGAAGGCCGGGTGTTTTTGTGCGAAGAAAAGTAGTCGGATTAACAAATTATAATTCAACGCCACCCGTAGAGACGCAATGTATTGCGTCTTCTGAAGGATAGGCAAACCACTAAAAATTAACGACTTGCACCGCTGTAGACGCGAAGCATCGTGTCTCTACGGCGTAAAATCCAATATGATGAAACGAAGAAGATTTATACAAAATGCAGGTCTATTAGGCATCGCCCCGTTGGTAGCTTCTTCGTTTGCTGGGGAAGCCTCAGAAATAAGTCTT
>Ga0193702_1000288_pt1 | contig 19633 bp, 23 predicted proteins | sample U3a1metaG_FD_143060 | JGI IMG/M metagenome (GOLD analysis project Ga0193702, IMG submission 143060) | Soil microbial communities from a riparian zone of the East river system, Colorado, United States - U3a1 | ecosystem: Environmental > Terrestrial > Soil > Riparian zone | place: USA: East River... | reverse complement strand
GATAAGTAAGCCGCTGCCAGCTTTTCTTCGCAAAACATTATTTTCTCCGCAAATTTGCGGAGAATAGAACACTTATTCTCCGCATCAGTAAAAAATTAAACTCAATGTTGGGTCATAGCCGCGGGCCTTTTCTTTTGGCTTTCCTCAGCGGTGGTTTTACTTTTTTAAAATCCAGCGCCCGGTTGATCTCGGCAGCGACAATTTTATCGTCAAGGTCATCCAGGTATATGGCGGTTTGCGATTCTGAATCATGCCCCAGGGCCTCCTTTATAATCGAAATATTAACATTGTTATTCCGCAAATGCGTTGCGAAGCCATGACGCAGTGAATAGCTGGTAAATTTTCTTTCCCAGCCTACCGACTGCGCCATTACTTTCACATCTTCATTAAAATCCTTTAAGGCTGATTCTATCCGGGTATCCTTTTTTCGCGCAGTATCATGTATCTCCGACAGGAACGGGAATATGTAACCTGAATCGCTCTGTTCGGGGTAATACTTGAAATAATCAATTACCTCCAGCGCCCGCGGATGAAGCGTATAGTCGTACTCACGGCGATTCTTGGACCGTTTATACTGTATGGTGCCGTTGGCTATGTTTTTCCATTTCAGCTTACACATGTCCCCGAAATTGATCCCGCGGGCGTAGTAAATGAACCGCAGCAACATTTGAGAGCGGTGCATTCGTGTTTCTGGATCAAACTTCAAGTCCATAATATCATGGAGATAGTCCTCGTTGATCGACCGTTTTTTTGTCCTGATCTTCTTATAGGGCTGATATTTGATAAACCGGGCGGGGTGGTGCTTTTCTCTTGAACAATAACCTTCCTTAATGGCCAGGTTCCAGATGCGGAAATAGTTTCTGAGGTAAAAGGACATGGTAGATTCCGTTGGATCTTTCGCGGAGAGCTGCCGCTCGTATCTTTCATGATCCTCTTTGGTGAAATCCAGAAAAGCCTTGTCTTTTTCCTTCTCCCGCTCCCATGGGGCGATATGTTTTCCATTATTTAAAAGCTTGCTGACCGTAGATCGCGTACTTTCAAAGGTGTCAGCATAGCCAGGGTTCTCCGCTTCCTCAAGTTCATTGATCACCTTATCAAAATATTCAAGAATTTTAAGCTGGTCGGCTTTCAGAGGCTGGTTATTATCCGTGTGCATTACCTTCCTCTTCAATTCTATACAGGAAAGATATTGCCCGGACTTTTCAGCTAACTTTATCTGGAAATCAAGGTCCTCGAGGTAATTGCTGATCTTTTGTGACAGTTCCTTGTAATACGGGTGGCTGGGTTTAGGTAAGCCAATCTCCTGATCCCAATTCTCCGGCCTGGAACTATAACCCAGGGGTATAAAGCTTTTTTCCTTTAGCTGGGCAAGGCGAATTCTTACAGGAAATTCTCCTTTCTTAAAGGTCTTTTCAGACTTTTTAATGGTTTGTAAATTATAAAGGACTGACGTTACCTCCATAACTACAAATTCTTTAAGGCCTGATCCAGTTCATCGATATGGTAATAGCAGATGCCTCCAAGTTTTCTGTAGGGAATGATCCCTTTGTTTCTCAATGTCTGCAAGGTTACCTCAGACATATCGAGCATTTCCATTACTTCCTGTGTTTTCAACCACTTTTTCGGCGTGGATGTGCCAATAAGACCTGCTATATCTTTTAAAAGCTTCAACCGGAAATCCTCCAGATCTTCCGTTGTAATAACTTCAACTCCCATGATCGTCTGGTTAATTATCGGCTTGTAATTGATCGCTGATTCTTTTTTCCGCTACGGCGATGTATTCAGGATTCAGTTCAAACCCGATATACTGCCGGTTAAGGCTGGCTGCGGCCAGCGCAGTTGTTCCGGCTCCCATGAAGGGATCGAGAATAATATCGCTTTCACGGCTTCCAGCTTTTATACACAGTTCCGGTAATTCGGGCGGGAACGCCGCCGAATGAGCCCCTTTGAAGGGTACGGTGATCATACTCCAGACCGATCTGCGGTTGGCGGTGTCATAGGGGCCGCGTTCTTTACGAAAACAATTGATGAGTTTATTTTCCGGCGCTTTCCTGGCCATTCTTGAGGTCCGGTCATAGATTGATTTTCCCTTTGCCGGAGTTTTGATAGCTGTGTGATCAAAGTAATATTTGGGGCTTTTGGAAAATAGGAAAATGTACTCGTGTGCCTTGGTACAGCGGTCAGTAACGCTTTCCGGCATGTGGCTGGGCTTATGCCAGATGATATCCTGCCGGAGATACCAGCCTTGTTTTCGCAAGGCAAAGGCAACCATCCACGGCAGGCCGATCAGGTCTTTATTCTTGATCTCCGGATGTTTGCCGGTTGTTGGCCTGCCAAATCGTGCGGTGTCCCTGGAGGGTTTTCCAAATTCTGTATGTCTTGCCTGGTAACCGGGATTCTTTCCGGCTTTGCCGGAACCCCAATATGCATCCCCCAAATTAAGCCATAAGGTACCGTCCGGCTTCAATACCCGCCTGACTTCGCGGAATATTGCTGTCAATGCCTGTACATAATCTTCAGGGGTATCCTCAGAACCCAGCTGTCCGGCAATGCCGTAGTCGCGCAGCCGCCAGTAAGGCGGACTGGTAACGCAACATTGCACCAGTTCATCGGGCAATTCCTTTAACTGCTCCAGGCAGTCGCCCGGATATATGGTATTTAATTTCAGCTCCACTATTCACCCTCACTTCCCGTTTCAATATGTTTATTTTACCTCCAGCGGATAGTTGGCGGTCAGTACTTCAGTTTTCTTTTTGGGGTTTCCGGCTTTGGCATTAACGGTTACGAAGAGCTCCCTTTTTATCGAATGCCAGCCGTGTTCTTTTATGTATCTGTCCAGTATATCCGTTGGGTAGGACGACAAAAGGAATTTGCCTTTTATACCCGCTAAGAGGCGTAGCAAGGCGTCATAATCGGCCTCTGTGTAGCCCTTGTAATGACCACAGTTGGAGCCGACGTAAGGCGGGTCGCAATAAAAGAACGCGCCGTCATGATCACGGCTCTGGATGATATACAGGGCATCAGCGTGTTCAATCTGCACCATCTCCAGACGCTTTGTATATTCTTCCGTAAAGTTGCTGCGCTTGTTGGCTATCCGCTTGGAGGTGGTGTTATCGGTTTTATCGAAACCGAACGGGCCGTCCATTTTGGCAGAGAACGCCTGGGCGCAGATCACCCACACTGCCCAGGCACGCCTCACTTCATCGAACAGGTCGGGATTATGGTAGATAACCTCGGCCTGCCGGAAGGAGTTCCGGCAGTGGAGAGTACGCTGTATCATCTTTTGCAACGGCCCGAAATTATCCCTTGTAACCCGGTAAAAATTCATCAGCTCGCCGTTGGTGTCGTTAAGCACCTCTGTTTTTGACGGCGGCTTATGAAAGAATACGGCGCCGCCGCCTGTAAACGGTTCGGCATATAAGACATGCTCCGGTATCAGGGAGATAATTAAAGGCGCAAGATTCTGCTTTCCGCCATAATAGGTTAATGGCGGCTTCATTCGTTTTTGTTCCATACTTCAATAATCTTGTTCACGAAACGACAGGCGGTCAGAGGGACCCGCCGCTATTTTTGCCCGTCCTGTTTTTGGGAAGGAGCCGCTTTATTAGGCTTTTTATTGCCGCTGGCACCTGGCATTTGCTGCATGGCTTTCTCAAAGCCGATCCACTGGCCTTTGTCATTGACACCGCGCTCCCGTAACTGCATGCGTACAAGCGTAGCCAGGTTAAACTCTTTACCCAACAACTTTACGAGCAGGTTGGTGCTGGTTGTTGAAAACAGGAAAAGTGGATTTTCCTCGTTGGGCAGGCTGCCATCCTTTGCAGCCTGCTTATATCTGTTAATTTGTTCTGCTGTCATAGTTCCTTTCCTTATTAAGCCCTGGTTATATAGAGATGCCTTTACGCTGGTTCTTCGTTTCCCAGTTCACCCGCTGGTTCTCCCAGTGCTTTTTTTTTAAATCATCCTGGCTTTGTCCAGGTGTTTCTGCTTTTAATTCAGCTTTCTGCTGCTGCTTTTCTATAAGCCGCATATCCTGATCATAAAGATCGACTCGGCCGATCTTCGGGTTGGCGGCCAGCGTTCCGCTGCTCTGTTCTCCGTTTACCATGATCGTAACCGGTACCAGGTTGGCTTTTTTCAACGATTTTTCTATTCTTTCGAGTGTCTGCGGGTTCTCCAGCTCTTTAACCGGCACGGGCAGTTTTTTCAGGGAATCTTTCAGTTCAAAGGGCTGCTTTTGATAATAATTCTCGTGGTAGGTGTTCACCGGGTAATTGTTATAATCGTCTTTCTTTCCGTTTACATCCAGGCTCATCCAGGTATTATATGGCTGGCCTTCCTTGTTATACAGGTTCTTATTTACTGCTACCAGTTCGCCATGCTTCAGCATCCGGTAAGCTTCCATGGCGGTGATCAGCTTTTCGGTTGGAAAAGTATGCTCCCTTAACTGGCCATCCGGACCGGTAATGGCGACATCGTATTTATTGAAATAGACGTTGTCGCGTTCCTCGTCGCGTCTGAAATGCAGTTTGTAATTGACATCATCTTCGCCGATCTTGACCGCATGTTCCAGTATAAATTCAGGTTTCCCTGATTTAATTGCTTCATCCAATTGGGTATTCAGGCTTTCACCGAAACCTTTGCGGTATAAGCCCTCCTTCAGTTCTTCGGTATTCATAATTTCTTCTTTTAATATTTGATTAAATAGACCGGCCTTTTTTCCGGTGTTTCTTTGCCCGGTTTGTTTGGTGCAGGTTGTTCTGCCGGGCATATTTAGACACGGGCGTCATCTGTCGTACATTGGCTTGATGCTGCTGTACGGATTGGGTATCCTTTGCCAATGGCGGCAGGTTATAAACCTGCCGGTTAGCCTGTTCACGTTTAAGAGTTACACTTTCCCGGTTATTGGTCCACATAGCCCGTAGTCTCGCGCGTCCCCGGTGCAGTATTCTTCGCAGCAGGCCTGGATGCAGTGAACGCTCCATCTTCCGTCGCTGGAAGCGCAGCATAGTCATCATCGCCTTTTCATCGGGTGTCTGCGCTTTGCCATTGTACTTATAATAAAGCTGATCGTAGTGCTCCAGCTTCATTTTCAGGAACTCACGGTCATTAAGCGCATCGTCTCCGAAAAGCGCCCCGAACTTGTTTTCCTGCTGGTTCCAGTTACGCAGTTCGCTCATCAGCGTTTCCGGCCGGTTTGTTTGCAGCTCGTTTTCCATTGGTTAATGATTAATGCGCCAGCGTTTTTGCCTTCAGCAGCTTATCCTGGTCCAGCTTACAGGATGGGTTACGGTCGCCGCCCTGTTCCATGAGTTCCGTTACGAAATTCTTGTTTTCGGCAATAGTGAACTTGGAAAAGGCTGCCACGATAGTTTCACCGTTATCGTTTTCTGCTGTACCCATGTGCTGCACATACAGCGGCGATATTTCTTTGTCCTGTCCAGCGGTTCGTTTGGCCTTGTCTTTATCACGTATGTAAAAACGCAGGGACCCGGCATCATAACGGATAGCAGTATTGTTCTTCATCTTATAGCGGAAAAACAACACATCGTCCTTGATATAAATGCCGTCCAGGGTGAAGTCCACGCCATGCTTACGGTAATGAATGCCGTTTAAGAAAGGATGGCTGCCGGCCACTATATCGGCACAATCTTCCAGCTGTTTACTGTTCAGTGATATGCCTTTAAAAACCGCAGCAGCAAAGGGCGGCTGCTTGCGCAGGTCGACGGTCTGGTAAGCAGGCTGATCGACATAGCTGACATTAAAATCGTAAACGTTTCCGTCAGAGGTAATGACATGCAGGTTGCTGGGCTCAAATCGTTTTTGCCCGGCTTTTACTTTGAGTGCGTTGTCCACGCCTTTTACCTTTTCGGCCAGCACATATTTATCGCCCCGGTCGGCACTTTGAATTGCTGCCGGGAAAATAAGGAGTGTTGTTTTATGCCAGGTGATATCCAGGTGGTAAGACGGCAATACAGCCTTGCTGCAGATGCTGTCGGTTTGCTGCGCGTTAGCGCTCAGTGCAGCGCATAGCGCCGCTATTACGATTAAATATTTCATGATCTTTAATTTGGTGTTGATTTAATTTCCTGATTCCTGTTTGGCTTTGCCGTCCACGAGCAGTACAGGGTAACCTGCTTTTACCGTAACCCTGACCAGCTTGACCTTTTTACTGGCAAATCCTTTCACCGCCTCCAGGCCCGCACTGGCAGCCTGTGCGGCCAATGAAGGGTCAAGGCTCATGAGCTGCATGCTTTGTACTGCACGGTCAGCGCCTTCCTTGCCGGCGTCGCGGCCAATGGCGCCGGGTACGCGGATGCCTTCCAGCGCATCCAGGTCATAAACGGTTAAGCCGACCGGAAACAGGTTGTTGTTAAAACGGATCCCGGTGATGCTGATCTTCAGGCGTTCGCCATCCACATTACAGCTGCCGTAAACAAAATTATTTTTCGGGATCAGTTTACCGTTGACCATGACATCTTCTGTCAGCCGCAATTTGATCGTAGCGCCGGAGGTGACGGTCTGCGTTTCCTGAACCACGGCTGGTATTGCAGGAAGCCCCGATGAGTCTGCAACCGCATTTTCATTCAGGTCATAGAAGCCGTTGCCTGTAAATCCGAACGGAATAACGCTGTCATGTTCATCCGGACTGGTTACCGGATAAACGCGGCCCCGGTTTTTGAGGGATTGCTGGCGCATTTGCTGTTGCAGGCGATCCGGGTGCTGGATGTCTATTATCTTCTCCAGCATTGAATTCATCTGCTGCATTTGGGGATCCGGTTCATTCGTTCCGCTCATTTGCTGCATGGACTGCTGCAAACGGGCAAGCTGCGCATCAATGGCCGGGTCATGCGTGTTAGCCACCGAAGCAGTTTGCGGCGCGGGCTTGTTTAAATTTTGTTCCAGTTCCGCCAGTTTACTGCGGACTTTAGCTTCGTTGGGGTCGGTATAATTATTCCCCATGCCTGTGATAACTTTTGATTTCAAGCGGCTGGTGTCGCCTTTGCGACCGGTATCTGTTGCGAAAGGATCATGGCTGAGTTGATTCTTTAAAGCCAGTGAATCACTGGCGGCCTTGTTATACAAGCTCATCTTATCCAGCGAGGCGCCGGAAAGCTGCGCAGACGGAAGAGAGGTGTTGATACCCGGTTTTTGCTGTGCCTGCGCCTGATTCACGCCCTTACCGCCGCCGAGCGACCAAAAGGCAAGGGTTATGAAAGGCAGCGCCAGCAAGGGTAATACCAGCAGTGCTTTTCTTTTTTTTAGATATTTTTCTGAATGTTCCATAATAGTTGTTATTGGTTATTTAATGATTCTTTGCATGCTATCCTTTTCTCGCCGGTATGGAGGCGGTTTGGCGACAGGCGGAATGTACCTTGCGGATATAGCCGCATTATTCGCTTTTCCGTACAGCGCAGCAATGAGCAGGTATCCGCAATAATTGCTGCATGCGATACAAAAGACCAGCAGCAGTATTTTCTTTTGCCTGACAGAATACCGGCGATCCCATTGCTGTAGTATTTTAATTATAGCGCGCTGAAATACCATTATCTTATCCGCGATCATCCGGGCAATAGCGTCTCTGAAAGGAGCCGGTTGCCGCTCCTTTTTCACTTTTAAATTCCGCATCGTTTTATCTTTTTTGCAGGTCCTTATCCCGGTTTTCGAGTATGCGCCAGCGTTCGATCAGGAAGCCGTGCGCGTCGTTTTCGCTCCGGCTGACGTTACGCAGGTAACCCTCCGTGACCAGACTTCGCGTGACGATGGCCGTAGGGCGGATGATCTTTTCTGTTGCGTAGTATTTGAAATAGTACGGGTAGTTCTGCTGGTTCAGTTGCACGCTGTCAATAGCGACCTGCTGGCTGATATTACCTGCAATGACTGATGAGTAATAGCCGTTCTCCTTCAGGTCCTCGTATTGTTTTTGGGCCGTGCCGTCGGCAAGGTATAGTGCCTGTTTGATATTATTATCGATCACCTTTTCATCCGGATCAAGCGTAAAAAAGTAATAGTGGAACATTTTGATATGATCGCGCGCTTCCACATCGACATTGTCCTTGCGCTCGGCGGATAAGGCTGATAACGCCTTGCCGTTGGCCAGCAGATAAATGCGGCCCTGCGCCTGGCTGACCATTTTGTAGCTTTCGGTTACGGTATAGCAGCAGATGGCCATAGCCGCGGCGATCAGTACGAAAGTGAATAGCCTGACATGCTTGAATGCGGTTTCTATATTTCTGAACTGTGTGAACATAAGCTCCTCCTTTTAAATCAATGCTTTTACTGCTGTACCTGCCGCGGCCGCACCCTGGCCGGACATATCGGAAACTTTATGCAGCAGCGTATCCCTGCCACCCGGCTGAATAATATAGCTGGCTACTGTCGGAACGGTAAAATAGCCGACGATAGCTATGATCATAAAAATGATGTACACCGTGCTGGAATAGAAATCCTGATCCTGGGTGATCATATTGGCTAATATGGTAGAAGTAATACCGCCGAAAATATTAGCTACCGGCAGCCACATATACACATGGACATAGCGGGCGAACCAGCTCGCCAGTGTATGCTGGAAACCATCAAACACACTTAATCCCAAAACCAGCGGCCCCAGTATGGCCAGGACGATCAGGTAGAAGGTGCGTATGGTATTAATGCACAATGCCGCCGCTTCATAGAGTATCTGTACGACATTCTTAATAAAGTTCTGGAACATGCTCTTCAAACCGAAAAAGTCAAAGGTGCTGCCCATATCGTTTGACTGGCCATTAGCCGCAGTTGTGCCATCCGGCTGCTGGTATTTCTCGTAACCGTTTTGCTGCCCGTTATTATAAATTCCGGGCGGTGTTTGCGTGGCCGCTTTTGCTTCCTGCTGCAAGTGCCAGGTAATGGCATCCTGGCTATGCTGCCCCATTGCAGCGGTGGCCGCTACCGTAGGAGAGAGGATGCCGTTCATCAAACTGATCAGCGCCGGGAATCCCGCGATGGCAATGCCGATGGCAAAGGGCCTGAGCAAGGGGTAAAAATCTATGGCCTCGGCACGGGCCAGGTGTTTCCATACGCGCAGGGCTATATACCACAGGGCGGCGAAGCCTGCAATGGCGCGTCCTATGTCAATCAACTGGCTGCACAAGGGCAGCATCTGATTAAAGAGCTTCTCCAGTTCGCCGTTTAATCCGGTAACTCCCGCGCCAAATCCCTGGGCTTTTGACAATACAGGCAACAGCAATAACGCTATGGCCAAAATCAATATTTTTTTCATATCATATATTTTAAATGAGTCATCTGATTATTTATGATCTTCCGCTACGGACTATAAATTTGTTGCAGGCTTTTTGTATCCTGCTGCTGCCGCTTCCTTTGCGCGTCGATGGCGGCAGCCCGGCTGTTGAAAGTCCGCAGGAAGGAAAGCTTATCCTGCATATCCTTGTCGATGCCATCAATTTGCCTGAGCCGTTCGTCATCGCTCATACGCAGTTGGCTGGCCGTCATGACCATGGTCAGCGTGCTTAGGTTATTTACGCTTTGATTGAAAAGGTTTTTATAAACGGTTCCCATGTAGCTGATCTCCTGCGGCGTAAACCTGCCGCCGCTTTTAAAGTTGCTGTAGGCCGATTTATATTCGGATAATATCAATTCCTGGTAGCTGATGATCTGCGCTACCCGGCTATAAGCTTTTAAGGGCGGACTTACTGCTAATAGTCCATTCAGGAAACCCTGGTGTAAGTTGAACGTGCCCTGCGAAATGCTGCTGATCGTAGAATAACCGGAACTAATTACATCATATCCCTTTTTCATATCGGATAATATCTGCTTGAACTGGGCCAGCTTTTCAATATCAAGCGTTAACTGTTCAATGTCCTGTGCCTGGGCGAATGCTTTATCAGAAAGCCCGATGCACAGCATAATTATCAATACATATATTAACTTTTTCATATCTCATTTTACATTGTCGTTCCTGTATCCACGCCGCCGTCGGGGCGGCATCCAGTTGTAGCTGCGATGCAGCATGATCACCACCACTATAATTTGTCTATATTCTATTCTCCTCAAACCCGCGATGCGGGTTTGAGGAGAATTTTTCGTTTTCGTCCTTACTCATTAAATATGGCAGTTGCCGGAACATTCGCCCCATTCCTCATCCTGCGCCGGATCAAATACCACCTCGTCCAGCGGCAGGCAGGAGCGGTGCAGATAGACCGGATTATGAATACCTATCCTGGTGCTGTCACGAATCGCTTTATCAACTTTCACGGCGTCAGCAAAATCCTCCGGTGCGTGGTCCTTTTTCATTGCCCAGGAACGGTCTGACTGGTAAGGGCAGAACACGCAGCTGGACTTTGGTGGCACGGATACACCGTGTAACAGGTACCATTGGATGACTTCATTTCTGGCCATCGGCTTGATCCAGTTTATGCTATCCGCAGTCCCGTTTTTATGCAGGGCGTGACCCAGGAACGGATATACCCTGACCTCCCAGACGCTGCGCGGCGGCGACATCCTTTCAATCTCGTCAAGGGTAATACCCTGCCAGGTGGCGGTAACCGGCCGCCTGGCACCTTTTGGCAGTTCGTAAATATGATCGCGGATATAGTCATGGATCACCTGTATTTTATACTCAGAGGTACACTTCCGGCGCAGCATACCAATGGAAGTATCCGGATTCTTTGTAAAAGCGGGAATAGATCCGAAATGGCTGCCGGGCCGCGGATTCAGCAGATCCTCATACAGATTCTTATCCCGGAGCACGACAATGGGTATTCCGTTATTCTTTTCTTTCCAGTCCAGCAGGAAGTCCAGATAGTCATACGTTTTTTTACCCTCTTTCCCCGTATCTGAAAAGATGGCATAATCTGCCCTGGGTAATTCGCCCATGCTCGACATCAGGTAAAGGGCCGTACTTTGCACGCCTAAGCCCAGTGATATTATCTGCATCATATCGCGTTCACTTATCGTTATCACTAAGTCTACCGACTATGTTGTTTATTGCCCGTACAAGGATTTCAGGGTTTTATTGTCCTTGCTCCCGCGGCTGCGTTGCGCCGCGAGAGCAAGCGTTTGGTTATTGAATTTCTGTTCCTTACCGTATAAATCCTGCATCTCTTTGTACAGTTTATCAATCCGGGCAATACGCTCGTTATCCGTCAGGGATAATTTGCCGTCGGTTATAACCAGCTGCAGTTCTTCGAGTCCGGTTTTGGATTGCTGAAGGATAGCCTGGTAGATCTTATTAAAATTGGTTAGCTCATTAGCGTTAAGCTGATTACCTTGCGTCAGCTGCGGGTAGACTTTATTGTGGCTGGTAATGATTTGTTGCTGCAATTTAGTTACGCCTTTTACTTTGGAATAATTCCGGACGCTATTGCTTACAATTTTCAGGCTGTCAATGTGCCCGGTATGCAGGCTGAGGTCGCCATTTTTAATGCTGCCAATCGTGCCCGTTCCGTCTTTAGCTATGGAATAACCTTTTTGCAGGTAGCCGTCATACACCTGCAGGGCCGCGATCTGTTGCAGTAGGTATTGCTTTTGTGTTGCACCCTGATTAAAGAACCCGCCCAGGAATTGAGCATGTGCGGAGGTAACGAGTGCTGCTAATAATAAAAGCAGGATGAATCCGATTTTAAGTTGCTTTTTCATTTTCGTTTATTTTTATTGTACACCATAAAGTTGTTTAAGTTCTGCTGCCTGCTGTTCGTCACCGGCCCTGGCCAGGCTAAGGCGGATATTCCGGTCGTTAAAGCTGCGCATGTCGCTGACATTCTTATCCAGGTTTTTATCCGCGCGATGGATCAGTTCGAGCCGTTTGCCATCAGTCATTTGGGTGGTCAGGTTTGTCACCGCCAGATCCAATTGCTCTATATTTTTCAGGCTCTCAGACAGTATACCCGAATACACGCTGTACATATATTGCAATTCCTGCGGCGTAAAGTGTTTATCCTGTTTGATGACATTCCAGGTCGTATTATATTCGCTGATCAGCTGCTTTTGCCGTTGGATCATATCTTTAACCTCGGTGTAGGTAGTTAATACCGTTTTTACTTTCTTCAGCTCCTGGAAATAATCGTCATACAGCTTGCGCTGCTTTTCCGCCCATTGGGAAATGTCGTCCAGTTTTAGTTTGGACATCGTATTTTCCAATGTCTTTTGCGTGTTCTGCAGCCAGATCACCTGGTTCTGCTGTTTTTGAATTTGCAGATCGATGGCCCTGATCACTTTGCTGATGAGGCCGGTGATAATACTGACGCCAGGTATCTGCGCCTGCGCCTGCGGCATGGAGCAGCAGCGCAGCAGCGTTATGATAAATGCGATGATGGTGATGATCTTTTTCATTTGCCTTATGTCTAAAATGTTATGCGGCCAGATCCCGTGCAAGCGCGGTTAGTCCCTTTTGTATGCTCCCGTATTTTTGAGTGTATTCCTGTACTTTCAGTTTCTCGGTTTGTTCGGTGGAATAGGCATAGTATTCTTCGACCGATGGCTCATAGCGGTAGACTTTCATCAGCTGATTACCTAATTCAATATAGAGTTCGCGATATTTCCGGTTGGGATCGTTGGCCTTGTTGATGGAGAGCACCTGCTGGCGACCTTTATCCGTCATGCCCATGACAGCCTGCATCGCATCGAACTTATTCTGGAACTTTTTCATGTCCAGCAGGATCTTACAGTCGGCATTGTTGATGATCGCTTCTTTGATAATGGGCGAACTGATCAGGTCGTCGATCTCCTGGGTGACTGTAATGGCTTCCCCGAAATACTTTCGGACAGTTTTATACAGGTACTTCAGAAATTCGGCCATCCCTGACTTCGCTATCGCTTTCCAGGCTTCCTCGATGCAGATCACCTTTCTAACGCCTTTCAGTTTACGCATCTTGGAGATGAACATTTCCATAATAATGAGCGTAATGACCGGGAACAGGATCGGGTGATCTTTCACGTTATCCAGCTCGAATACGATGAAAGGTTGCTGCATCACATCCAGGTTTTCCGTAGCGTTCAGCAGGTAGTCAAACTCGCCGCCTTTGTAATAAGGTCGCAAGACGTAAAGGAAATTATGCACGTCAAAATCGCGGTCTTTCACGCCGTCCGCTTTCAGTTCTTCGGTAAACTGCTCATGCAGAAATTCATAGAAGCTGTTAAAGCAGGCGAAGACGTCTGGGTTATTCTTCAGATAAGCATAATAGGATTGCAGCGCATTAGATATAGCGACATATTCCGAGCGCCGGAAGGTTTCGTCGTTGTGCTTCCATAAAGCTACCAATAGCGTTTTGATGCTTTCCTTCTTTTCAGTATCCGGCGCCTCACGGGGCGCAATGTAAAATGGATTGAACTTGATCGGGTTTTCCTCGCTGTAAGTGAAATAGTAGCCGTTGACTAATTGGCAAAGCCCTTCATAACTATGGCCGACATCGACCACAATACAATGCGCGCCTTGCTGTACATAGCTGTGCAGCAGGTGATTCATGAACATGGATTTACCCGACCCTGACCCGCCAATCACGATCTTGTTTCTGTTGGTAATAATGCCGCACCGCATGGGTTCATCGCTGATATCCACATGAACCGGTACGCCGGTCAGCCGGTCGCCCAGGCGAATACCAAAGCTGCTATTGGAGGATTTATAAGCCGTTTCCATGTTCAGGAAGCAGGCGGCCTGTTCGGCAAACGTATCAAAGGTTTCATTTTCCGGCAGATCGCCCTCGTTGCCGGGCAGGCCCGCCCACCAAAGCTGTGGCGCCCCATGAGTTTCCAGGTGGGGTACGGCTTCCATTCGTGACAGCGCCGATGCCGTCTGGTTACGCAGTTCCTTTAGATCCTCTTTTTTATCCGTCCAGCAAAGCAGGTTGAAATGAGCTTTGATGGGCTGTCTTCCCTGCGAGATGGCTTCGTTCAGAAAGTCGGCGGTAGCATCACGGCCGATGCTATTCTCGCGGCTGTACATTGAAAGTGACTGCAGGCGGGCGCGTTTACTTTCCAGCCGTTTGATGGTTTTCTGCGTGTCGCTGATGACCATATACTGGTTATAGATATGGTTAACCGGCAGCAATTGCCCAACCGGCGTGGCAAAGCCTACCGAGAACTTGGTTCTGTCGGACGAATACTTATCATAATTCACGCGCGGGCTGCAGGTTCCCGGCATGTGCTCCGTGTCGGCCAATGTATAAAGTTGGCAGTAATTTTCGCCGATGTTCCACTCGGGTTTGAATACGATATCTTTCAGCACTGGTTGTTGTTGCCCGCCCAGCAGAAAGAGGTAGCGTTCCAATAATCCCGTTTTATCGTCAGTGCCGATCAGTTCTTCCTGTTTTACGCTGCGTATTTCCACAAACCCGCTGTCAGTCAGTATCCGCCGGAACTGCCCTACGCTATCTTGGAGCTGCTGCATCAGTTTTTTGTCGGCGGTTTCCGGCGGCACGATGTTTTTACGCAGCAGGTTGGAAAAAGCTGAGCTGGCAGGCTTGCGGTCTTTGGACTTTAGCGTGACCATTAAATAGCATTCATGGTCGAGATAGGGCCGTTCATTAAAGAAACGCTCACTGCTGGCTTTTAAAAAGTTAGAGTTATCTTCTGAGAAGTTGGACTTGTATTTGGATTCGATGAACCAATCCTGTTTGTGCAGCACCGCGCCAGTCGGTAATATCTTGATGGCTTTCAGCCAGGCGAAATGCAGCGATTCATAATCCTCGTTGGATAAAGAAAATATCTCGGGCAGCGTTACTTTAAGCACGACCGTAACATCGCCATTCTTGGATAAGATGCAGTCCTGCTCTGTTTTCCAGATGGGCAGCAGCTTTTCCAGATCGCGGCTGTTGTCTGCCGCATCCCTGCTTTGCAGCAGAACTGCTGCCAGCACAATGCCCGCTATGATGAGTATTATCGTCATTTACCTAATCGTTTTAATAGTTTCCTTGTCCGGCATTTAATGGCTGCCGGGACCTGCCGGAACGAGATGGCTGTCATTAATCCATGTTCGCCATATTTGTGGCTGTAGCGGTAAACGCCGAAGAATAAGCCTGACCCCGCCAAACCAACTACGGCTGCGCAGAGATACACGGGTAGCTTGCAGATATACATGATGGCAAAGTCCACCAGCAGGATAGCCAGCCCGATAGCCAGGTAGTAGATATATTGCGCTTTCAGACCCCTGAATTCTATCGGGCGGTTAATGCCTTTATTGATATCGTAGCTTAACTCCGTCATAACATTTCTTCATTAATACCGTCATCATCTTCATCGTCTTCGTCAGGCCCGGCCCGTTCGGGGCAAAGCACCTCCAGCGGGATATGATATTTTTGTGCAATCCCTTCCGGGTCCAGCTCCATCAGCGCAGGCAGTGTTACCCATTCGAAGCTGTCCTCCATTTCCCCGCCGTTTTGCGACACATTCTTCCGCTTGCGGTCATACAGGAAAGTATAGCCGTCGCCGTCCTGGTCAAAGACGTTAAAGGAAATGCGGTTCTCCGGATTGTCCTTTTGCCGGAGTTCCTCGTGCAGCACATCCACATAAAATGCGGTGCCTGCGATATCAACTATGGGTAGTGGCCTGTTCATCGCTTTGCTGTTTAAAGTTTATACCCCAAAAAAGCTTTTGAGCACCGTAGCTACTACCACCAGGAAGATACAGGCGCCAAACCAGCTGCTGGCTACCTTGGCTGTATCGGGTTCACCGGCTGACCATTTATTATAAACCTTTATTGCACCGACCAGGCCTACGATGGCACCGATGGCGTACATCAGGCTAGTGCCCGAGGCGAAATAGCCTTTGATCGAGCTGGTGGCCTGCGTGATGCCGGCATTCCCGTCCTGGGCCAGCGCCTGGCAGGCGCCCCAAAACATTTGATAAAAACATAAGGTCATGGTCAGCAGCCAGGCCTTCCCCACTAATCTTTCTTTCTCTGTTGGCTTCATCTGATTTTTTATTTAGTCTGTTAATTTTAAGCGGTGCCGGATCGTCCTATTCCTCCAAATCTTCCGCACTGATCCTGACCCCGCTTATTTCTTCTGCCTGTTTGATGATATGATTAAAGACAGCAGCCCGGTAGGCAGGCTGGCGTAGCCCGCCGTAGTTTGCCAGTTTTGCCCTCAGCTGCGGGAGCAGCCGGTCTTTTGTGGCCTGGTTGCCTGCCTGTTCCAGGATGCTGTCTATTTCGTGTACAAGGGATTCCAGGTTTTCAAAAGCAACGGTATCATCGGTGCCTGTATTTATTTTATCCGCTCTCTTAAGACCGGTTCCTTTTGAAGTTACCAGCGCTTTAATTTCTTCCTGGTAAAAAACAAATCCGACGACAGCGTAATAGATAGCCGTTAGTATTGCCGATGCTTCCAGGTAATTGCTCCATGATATCCCTTGTAACATATGCTTCTGGTTTGTTGCCGGTGATCCATTTCCCCGGCGATTACGAAGGCAAAGTTGCATCGGCGGGAAATCTGTTTTTGCTACTGCGGTATTAGCTAATAGTTTTTTTGTTACTCGTCCGTATCGTCCATACGTTTGTCCAGTGCATCCCGCAGCTTATCCAGATAGACAGCCCGGTTCTTTTTCCGGATGCGAATGTTCTGCTGAAAAACAGCGTAATAGTTGCCGGTGGTAATATTGAAGGCGTACTCCAGCGCGTTCATGACCAGCTTAACGTCGGCTTTACCGTGATTGACCGAACCCCTGGACTGGATGGAATAGCCCAGTTCGATCAGGTCAACTTTAGAATCTGTCCAGGTGGTATCAGGCCGGTTGTTTAAGTATTGAAGACCGGCGGAATGAGATGGGTTTTGAAGGGCGTACAGTTCGGAGAGCAGGTATTCATTCAGCATCTCATAAGCCTGGAGTTTAGCCAGCCTGAGACTGTGGACGGTGCAGAACTGCTTGTCAATCTCGAGGGAATATTCGGGCAGAATCTCGTAGCCGTCCGCCTCTCGGGTAAAATAGTGTTCATCTTTATCGCTCCGTAACAGGCGGTAATAAATATAAAAGCTGTGACTGGCTTGAAAGAATTGATTGATGCGTTCAATTTTCTGTTTATACCAGGCCATCAACTCTTCCTTATCGCGCTGCGGTTTCTCGGCTTCGAGGTGAAATATCTTCCAGTAATAGATTAGTTTCTTTAAAAATTGAGGTTTGAGCTTTTTGAAAAACAGGATCTCCTCATCCTGGTCATAAAAGGTATAATGGTTGATAAACTCCTTTAGCTTTTGCAGGCTTTGCTGTACGGCGGTATAGGAGCGTTCCGTGCGTTGCAGTAAGGTTTCCGAGGTCAGCGCAATTTCGTCCAGTCTTTCGTTCAGCAGGGCATGTTCATTGTTTACAAATTCTTCCATAGCACTCATCTTTATTGATCAGCCTGCCATGCCGGTGAGGGGCGTTAATTAGATTCACCTCGGCAGGAAATGCGTAAAATTTTCTCCATAGTATTTGGTTTTTAACTGATAGTTGAGGTCAAAGAAAGGCGTTTTACAACTATTGATGCTAACCAGCTAAGGGCAAATTTCCTTATACCGCCGGGGTAAATTACCGGGATGAACTTACCTGTCCGGGTCACCGAACTTCCGCACCAGGGCACCCCGGCTGTTTACTCCTGCCTTTTTAAGCATGTTCTTGATATGACTCTTGACAGTCCAGTCCGACACAAACAGCAGGTTACCGATCTCGCTGCTCGTTTTATGCTCAAGCAACAATAAAATGATCTCCGTTTCGCGGTTTGACATGCCGCCCTTACGGCTGTTGGCTTCCAGCATCTTCGGGTCGATATCGTCAAAATTGAGGTGCCGCAGGGTGTGGTCGTCCCTGCGTACCAGGATGGCGAATTGTGCAAGTTTAATCAGCGCTATGGCTACCCAGCCCAGGTTGGCGGCCAGTATCCGCAGCCATTGCGGCTGGGGGTAAAAGGCTACCAGCGACATCACTTCCCAGGGCAGCAGGCAGGCCCATACAATCAGTTCGCAGCGGAACTGCGCCAGATCACCATGCATGCGGTACTTTTTAACGATGGCGCATACCATAATATATAACACAATGATGCCGTAAAGCCCCGGCACGATCACGCCCCATTCCCGGTCGGGAACCAGTTTGCCGTTCAGCGCGTAAAGCAGCACATCGCAGATCAGGTAGGGCAGAAACACAAAGACTGCCACGCCCCAGGTAGCCCAGGGCCGCAGGCTTTTCAGCCGGTACATTTTGTAAAAATAAAAGGGGAAATAGCTGCCCGCGAGATAGGCTATACCGTAAGCGATCATATATTGGGCGTTCAGCCGGAGGGGCAAAGCCGCATCCGGCAATAGCCCGTTTGCCAGATTAAAACCGATTAGCAGGACAAGCAGCCATAGGTCCCACCACTGCCAGCGCCTCAGTGGATAACGCAGGATGTCATTGGCCTGGATAACAAAAAAAATGCTTTCTAGTAGGATAAACACGGCAGTAAGCCAGTGCATTTGTGTTCCAAAAATTGTATTCATAGATGTAGATTTTGGTTCCGTGCGGAAGCCGGTTTATAAAATTTATAAAAGCACGGGCACCTGAACTGGAGGGAGGTACGGCAAAATACCAGCAAAACAGAACAAATGGACCCGCGCTTTCGACAGCGCGTTCCAAAATGTTCCCGTTTTGCTTAGTTAAATTTGCCGTTTTCCTTTAGCGGGAAGCGTTTCGAACGCTATATCTTAGTATCAATAATTCAAACCATTGGTTTGCTTAACTCTTATGTCGTTTCATTTTTTATCATTTGTATCTGGTTCTTTTAGTTTCATATACTTTATAATTCCATAATCTTTTAGGTACTCAAAAGGTTCGACATGTTCGTACCATTCCGTTCCCCGGATGTATTTTTTTCCGTCTTCTTCTTCCTCGATGAGGCAACCGATGCGGAACATGGTAATGGGAGGCAGGAATCCTTTATGATCACTCGTCAGGAAAACCTGATAGTGCTTGCCCTTGCCGTCAGCCCCTGAAATTATTCTCGGTTTCAGAAGGCCTTTTTTGATCCATTCTTTTAACGCATTTCCTTTTAAGCGGAAATAATGACCGAAGTCATGTTCGGAATAATACAGCGTATCGTCTCCTGTGATCTCGCCCGGAACAACACCTTTTTCCACCGCGTTTTGACAAGCCCTGCATTTCAGCCCGAACTGGTCGTACCACATTGGATATTCACCGCTGCCATGCCCGCAGATGCGGCAGGGAAACTTTCCACTCTTGACGGGAAACCCCGTTGGCTTACGTCCCAATCGTTGCTGCCATTTCGCTTCCAGCATCGCCTGGCTGACCGCTATTGGCGCCAGCGTATACATGAGGTCCAGCACTTTTTCCGCCTCTTCTTCAGTTATCTCCTTACCGTCTTTTTTGAGAGCCGCTATGACCTCTTTGGCTTTCACTTCCCGTTTTGACCTGTCAAGCTCATATATGGACGGATAGCCAGTTTCGCCATCATCTTCTTCGCTAATGACAGGTTCCTGAATCACTTCTGTTTCAGAATTAGCTAAAGGTTCAACCACAATAGCTTTGTTATTTTCAATAACATCCGGATTCAGGAAGGCGTCCGGCTTTATCCCATAATACTTGCAAAGTTTCAGCAGTTGCTTCAGACTTATTTCAGCCGCGTCATTTTCTATAACATTGTATTCCTTAACCGTTATATCCAGCATAAAGGCCA
>Ga0193702_1000287_pt1 | contig 19645 bp, 16 predicted proteins | sample U3a1metaG_FD_143060 | JGI IMG/M metagenome (GOLD analysis project Ga0193702, IMG submission 143060) | Soil microbial communities from a riparian zone of the East river system, Colorado, United States - U3a1 | ecosystem: Environmental > Terrestrial > Soil > Riparian zone | place: USA: East River... | reverse complement strand
CGCTACAGATATGGGATGGGTGTTTTTAAAATGGACTGGGCACTGGATGCCCCGATTCCTTTTAGTGCCGCAGGCTGCCATAAGGCGGGCACCGTTCATATCGGCAATACTTTTGAAGAAATAGCCGATGGTGAGCAGCAGATCTGGAATGGCAAACACCCCGAAAAATCATATGTATTACTGGCTCAGCCCAGCATATTTGATCCCACGCGCGCACCGCAGGGTAAACATACAGCCTGGGCTTATTGCCATGTGCCAAACGGATCTGTAAAAGATATGACAGCCATAATTGAGAACCAGGTTGAGCGTTTTGCCCCGGGTTTTAAAGACACTATTTTGGCTCGTCATGCTATGAATACCGAACAAATGGAGGATTACAATCCGAATTATATAGGTGGTGATATTAATGGTGGGGTAATTGACATTGGCCAGCTATTTACTCGTCCCGTGTTGCGGTGGTCGCCTTATAAAACATCGGCAAAAGGTATTTATATTTGTTCATCATCCACGCCGCCAGGCGGAGGAGTGCATGGTATGTGTGGCTATCACGCAGCCAAACGCGCATTGAAAGACTCCTTCGGGATCACGGATTAATGCTGATGAAAGAGATGAAGCTGATCTCCTGTTTCAGCTTTATCTGATTTATCGGTCGACATCAATACCAGGATCGGTTAAATCTGTTTAATCATCATTTAAAATCTGCGATTCGCGGTCCGTTTTCAAACTTTTTGTCCGATATCGACCACTTTTTCATTTTTGTAATTATATAAATACCTGAAAATCAGGTTTTATACTTTGGTATGGCTATTGCAAGTAACTATGCTATACAAGGTACTATAATGGATACAGAAATTACACAAGAAGTTACATCGCAACGGAAAAGAAAGACGGTTGTTATTGTTTTAATAAGCATAATGGTGCTTATTGCTTTAATATGGATAATCAGAACAACATTAAAATCATCCATAAAAAAATCAGAAATAACAACCGCGGTTGTTGAAACCGGCAATATCGAAAATACACTGAACGCCACCGGCGAAGTTTTACCGGAATTTGAAGAGATCCTGACCAGCCCGATAAATGCCTCCATAAAAAATGTGATCATGGACGCCGGTAACAAGGTAAAGGCGGGCCAGTCTATCCTCACGCTTGATAAATCCGCTACTCAAACGGACTTCGATAAATTGAAATTTCAGCTGGAATCAAAACAGAATGAGATAAAAAAACTAAGGCTGGATTTGAACAAAAGTTTCTACGACATCCAGTCGAACAACGACATTAAAAAACTCCGCATTGATAACCTCGCTGATGCCGTTGAAAATGCCAAACGCTTATTCAAAGCGGGCGGCGGCACCCGCGAAGGTATAGAGCAGGCTGAGCTGAACTTGAAGGTGGCCCAGCTTGAAAAGAAACAGCTGGAAAACGAGGTAAAGAACAAGCAGCAAACCATGCAGATAGAGATAAAGGAAGCTGAAATTGCTGCCGATATTTTAAGCAGCGATTTAACTGCATTGCAACGTAAGTTAAACCTTGCAAACATTGTGGCTACCCGGGCTGGCGTGGTAACCTATGTAAACCGGAACATCGGTGCAAATATAAAAGAAGGGGAGTCGCTCGCCCGTATTGCCGACCTGGGCAGCTTTAAGGTGCAGGGCAGTATCTCTGATAACTCCCTTGATCAGCTGCATGCCGGGCTACCCGTAATCATATTAATAAATGATGTTCAGTTACGCGGGCATGTGGTAAATGTATCCCCATCAATTCAGAATAGTATTATCTCATTTGATATTCAGCTGGATGAACGCAATAACAAACAGTTGCGCCCTAATATGAAAGTTGATGTTTACCTGGTAACAGCCACCCATAACCACATTATGCGTGTTGCAAATGGTCCGGCGTTTAAAGGCCCCGAATTGCAGGATATTTTTGTTGTAACCAACGGGAAAGCTGAAAGGCGCACCGTGCATATAGGCCTTACCAATTTTGATTTTGTGGAGATTAAAGACGGGGTAAAGCCCGGCGATGTGGTAATCAATTCGGATATGAGCGGGTATAAAAATTCAAAGGAGATCACTGTAAGTGAGTAGTTGATTGGGTTGGATTAGGTTGATTGAGTTGAATCGTGAAAATCCATTAAATCTTTAAATCGTGTTTATGAAACTGTTATACACAATATTACTTTTAACCATCAGCCTCAACGCATTTTGCGGTGGAGGGGCTGATTCAACAAGGCTTACTTTAAAGGAGGTGGTGGCTATGGCAAAAGATAATTCTATTGCTGCCAAGCAAGCTGTTACCACCCGCGAAACCAAGTACTGGCAATGGCGTACCTTTAAGTCAAACTATCAGCCACAATTATCATTAAACGGCAATTTGCCTGGCTACAGCAAAACAAGCACCCCGGTTGTACAACCTGATGGTACCATAATATTTCAGCCGATTCACTATGATAATTCATCGCTAACGTTAAACTTCAGCCAAAGTATAACAGCAACCGGTGCAACTATTTACGGGCAAACCCAAATGCAGCGGTTTGATGATTTCGACAGGAACAGCATTTTGTATAATGGCGTTCCATATGCGATAGGTTTTAGTCAGCCATTGGGACAGTTTAACAGTTTAAAATGGGATAAAAAGATCCAGCCTTTACTTTATAACGAAAGTAAACAAGCTTATATTGAAGCGCAGGAGCAGATCTCTATAACAGTAACCGGCTACTTTTTTGATCTGCTGCTTGCCCAGGTAAACTTGCAAACAGCGGAAGCAAACCTCATAAACACCCAGAAAATCCTAAAAATAGCCAATTTAAAGTTCGACCTGGGTAAGGTGTCAAAAAACGAGATCCTGCAATTACAGTTGGAGCAACTGAACGCAAAAAAAGCGGTGGGCACCGCCAAACGTGATATGGAAATAGCCACCCTCAATCTGCGCAGCTACATAGGACAGGAGGGCGATGAAAAAATTGTATTGCAGGTGCCTGAAACCATTAGCCAGATGACCGTAACTGCCGATAAAGTTTTGGCAGAAGCTTTTTCAAACCGTTCAGATGCTATCGCATTTATGCGGCGCATTGCCGAAGCAAAGCGTGATGTTGCCCTGGCCCACGGACAAACAGGTTTAACGGCAACTTTAACAGCTAACATTGGCACTTCCAATTCGGCCAAAAATATTGTAGGGGTTTATAAGTCGCCGCAGAACCAGCAATTGATAGAGCTCCAGTTCTCTATTCCTGTACTGGATTGGGGGCGGTCAAAAGCCAAGATAAAAACGGCAGAGGCCAATCAGAAATTCACTGAATACTCTGTTGAACAGGACAAGCAGACCTTTAAACAGCAGATAGTTACACAGGTTTCTCTGTTTAATGTGATGAAGGATCAGTTAACCCTTACTGCAGAGGCGGATAGCATTGCATCAGAAAAATACAAAATAGCCAGGGAAAGATACGTTTTGGGCGATTTGAGCATCACCGATCTGAGTATTGCTTTCCAGGAAAACGACCAGGCAAAACGCGACTACGTACAATCGCTCCGCGATTTTTGGAGTGCCTATTATCAGCTGCGATACCTGTCATTATACGACTTTGAAAAAAACGAAAAAATAACTTATAAGTAAGGGGAAAGGTAAAAGGCGAAAGCTAAAAGGTAAAAGCAGAAAGCTAATTTTTGAAGCATCCAACTAATGAAAAATAAAACATTCAACAATATAACAATACTTCAATCAAACAATAAAAAATCACTAATTCACTAAATCAGTAATTCACTAAATAAAATATTCACTAATTCATCAAATCACTAATTAAATATAATATGATAAGCTTACAAAACATCGAAAAAGTATATCGTACCAATACAGTAGAAACGCTGGCGTTAAACAGTATCAGCCTTAATATAGCCAAAGGGGAGTTCCTGTCTATAATGGGGCCGTCAGGTTGCGGTAAAAGTACATTGCTGAACATAATGGGCTTGTTGGATCAGCCATCAAAAGGAGCCATTAAAATAGCTGATCAAAAAACAGAACACCTGTCTGACAAGCAGCTGGCGCATTTCCGCAATCAGAAGCTTGGCTTTATTTTCCAAAGCTATCATCTGATCAACGACCTCCAGGTGCTGGATAATGTGGAACTGCCTTTATTATACCGTTCAGGTTCGGCAAAAGAAAGAAGGAAGCTTGCCACCGAAGCCCTGGAGAAAGTTGGACTTGCTAACAGGATAAAGCACTTCCCTAACCAGCTCTCAGGCGGACAAAAACAACGTGTAGCTATAGCCAGGGCAATTGTTGGCCGCCCCGAAATTATACTCGCTGATGAGCCCACCGGTAACCTTGACAGCGCCATGGGTAATGAGATTATGGACATATTGATGCAGCTTAATCAAAAAGACGGCACTACTATAGTAATGGTTACACACGATGAAAACATGGCGCATAAAACTCATCGTTTGGTACGCTTATTTGATGGTTCACAGGTTCAGTAATTTATCAGCCTAAAAAATTAAAACCATGCTTAAAAATTATTTTAAAATAGCCATAGCGGTCTTACGCCGCAGAAAGTTCTTCACATTTATCAGCCTGTTTGGTATCAGTTTTACGCTTACGATATTGCTGGTGCTTACCGCTTTTATTGACAAAGTGGTAGGTGATAGCTATCCTGACAGGAAACGTGACCGCTCCTTATATGTTTCGCGGATCCAGCTATCCTATAAGGATGGAAGAAGTTCGGGGCCCGTATCCTATTATCTTTTGGATCACTACGGCCGTACTTTGAAAACCCCTGTTAAAGTGGGCATTTCATCGGGGTTTAGCGGGACTAATACCTATGTAAATAACAAAAAGATTGCGGTAAACTATAAATACACCAATGCGGATTATTGGGATATAATGGAATATGATTTTACGGAAGGCAAGGCATTTAACAAGCAGCAAATTGACAATGCGGATAAAGTTGCAGTAATATCTGAAGACATGAAACGGGAATATTTTGGCGATGTGCCTTCGGTAGTTGGCAAATATATTGAGGCCGACAATGTTAAATACAGGATAACCGGAGTTGTGAAAAATGTACCCATAACCAGCTATATGGTCTACAGTGATATTTATCTGCCATATACAGTAGCAAAAACTGATTTCAGGAAAGATAAGAGTTACCAGGGTGGTTTCTTTGGAGTCTTTCTGGCAAATTCAAGTGCCGACCTATCTAAAATGCACGCAGAGTACGAGGATATGATAAATAGGTTGCCTTTACCACGTAAGGAGGTTATTAAAATATATAGTCATGCCGATTCCTTTATCCGCAGTTATGTTGATGCCGGCGATGAACAGCATTCCGGTTTAGCCATAGCGCTTACGGCAATCAGCATATTTGCTTTGCTGGTGATGCTGCTGCCTACGCTTAACCTGGTTAACATTAACATAACCCGCATAATGGAGCGGTCATCTGAGATTGGCGTCAGGAAAGCATTTGGTGCATCATCAAGCACGTTGGTTTACCAGTTTATTGTGGAGAATATTATACTCACTTTATTAGGAGGCCTGATAGGCGTAATACTTTCTGTAATAGCGCTGCAGGTATTAAATGGCGCAAACCTGATCCCTAACCTGGTATTAACCCTAAACTTTACGGTGCTGGGTATTGGCCTGCTCATCTGCTTTTTCTTCGGTCTTCTATCCGGCGTTTATCCGGCCTGGCGGATGTCAAAGCTGAACGTAGTAACTGCGTTAAAAGCGCAATAAAAATTGTCAAATCATTTAAATTAAAATAGTATGTTCAAGCACTTATTTAAACTGATCTGGAATAAAAAGAAACAAAACTTTTTATTGATGTCCGAGATGTTATTCTCATTCCTGGTGCTCTTTGCGGTGTTTACCCTGCTGGTGTACTATTATAATAATTATAAAAAGCCGATGGGCTTTGAATATCAAAACGTTTGGATGGTAAGCTATAACAATGCCTTTAAAACAACTAATACCGATTCGCTTGATACCTATTACCAAACGCTGAGTCAGAATTTAAGGGCGCTCCCCGGTGTTAAAGACATAAGCTTTTGCAGCGATAACGTTCCTTTTTCGCAAAATACATGGCAAGGCGGAGCAAACTACAATGGTCAACAGGTAGGGGGAGTAAACCAGTACACGGTTGACGATACTTATAACACCACCATGACCACGCAATTGCTCGAGGGCCGTTGGTTTAGCAAGACAGATGTAGTTGCCAAAAGCCAGCCGGTAATTATCAGTTCAGACCTGAAGGAGAAGTTTTTTGGAAATGACCATGCCGTTGGCAAGCTGATTTTCGATGGCGACCGGCCCGAAAAAGACAAAAAACCAATGAAAATTATAGGTGTAATACAAGGCATTAAAGCCAAAGGCGACTATGCACCTGCAGGTTATGCTGTTTATCACCGTACCGATACAGGCTCTTTCCATTCGCTTGGGAAAATTGTGGTGCAGGTTACTCCGGGAGCTACCGCTGCTTTCGAGGCCCGGCTATACAAGACCCTGGCCAACTACATGAAAGACTCGAATGTTGAAATTGAACATTTAACTAATAAGCGTAAAGATGCCAATTACTTTACCCTGGTGCCGATGATCATATTATTAATTGTTGGCGGCTTTTTAGTTATAAATGTAGCTTTGGGGCTATTTGGCGTGCTTTGGTATAACATTAATAAAAGGCGCGGCGAAATTGGCCTGCGCAGGGCAGTAGGGGCAACAGGCGGTGCTGTATCAACGCAATTGATTGCGGAATCAATGATCCTGGCAACCTTATCCCTTATTTTAGGGACGTTTTTTGCCGTGCAATTCCCTTTACTAAATGTATTTGACCTGCCGGCAAGCATCTACATTGCAGCCATTTTTTGTTCTATTGGGTTTATTTACCTGCTGGTATTTTTATGCTCACTGTATCCGGGTAAGCAGGCGGCTGCGATTTATCCAGCTGTGGCATTGCATGAAGAATAACCGGGATTTAGCAGATTTTAAGGATTTTTATGGATGTATTTGTAATTTACAGAGGTGGATTCGATGATTTGAGAAATAAAATCTAATATTCATCTGTATTAATCCTTAGAATCTATTAATCCAGGTTTCCTTATACTTGTATATAAATATGATATTAGTAATTGATGATGATATTGCGGTAAGAACTTCCTTACTCCTGTTGTTAAAAGACGAGGGCTATGAAGCAGCGGACTGTGCTGAACCTGCTGCGGCTATAAAAAGTATAAAAAAGAACGAGCCGGAGCTGATCATCCTTGATCTCAATTATTCCAACGATACTTCAGGCAGGGAGGGAATGGAATTGCTTGGTCAAATTAAACAGCTAAACGCTTCCATTCCTATTATATTAATAACCGGCTGGGCAAGCATTGAACTGGCTGTGCAGGGGATGAAGCTGGGCGCCAATGATTTTATCAACAAACCGTGGAATAACGATCATCTGCTGCAGTCGGTTAAAACCCTGCTCGATCTGAAAGAAAAAAGGACCGAGCACCATACCCGCAAACAGCTTGATAAAACCTATGATTTTCAGCATATAATTGGCGAAGACCCTAAAATGCTGAATATTCTAGAAACCATTGGCCGTGTAGCCGGCACTGATGCATCTATACTGATAATGGGCGAAAGCGGTACAGGTAAGGAGCTGATAGCCGAGGCCGTCCACCAAAACAGTTTACGCAAAAATAAGCCGTTTATAAAGGTTAACCTGGGAGGGATCTCCACATCACTATTTGAAAGCGAAATGTTTGGCCATATGCGCGGCGCCTTTACCGATGCCCGTTTTGACCGTACCGGCAGGTTTGAAATGGCAAATAAGGGAACTATATTTTTAGATGAAATAGGCGACCTTGATGCCGGCAGCCAGGTGAAGTTATTGCGCGTTTTACAGGACAGAACCTACGAAGTGTTAGGCAGCAGCCGCTCCAAAACTGTTGACGTACGCGTGGTTTGCGCTACCAATAAAAATCTGAACGAAATGGTAAGCAGGGCCACCTTTAGGGAAGACTTATTATACCGGATTAACTTAATAACTGTTTATTTGCCGGCCCTGCGCGACAGGCCAAAAGATATCCCTTTACTGGTGAATTACTTTATTGATAATTTAAAGGAAATTTACAGGCGGCCATCACTCTCAGTTGCGGCCGGCGCTATGAAATGGCTGCAGCAGTTACCTTTACCGGGTAACATTAGGCAATTAAAAAATATAGTTGAGCGGACTATTTTAGTAAGCAAGAACGATGAACTGGATATTGATGATTTTCGTTCACAACTGGAACTTTCTCCGGTTAAAAAGGGGGATATTCAGCTACCGGGCATAGGTACACTAACGCTTGAAGAAGTGGAGGTGGAGATGATAAAACGGGCAATGGAGTACCACAAGAATAAAATTGCAAAAGCCGCTGCATCTTTAGGGCTTACCCGCAGCGCATTGTATCGCCGCCTGGATAAATATCAAATCCCGTACGATGAGGCTGAGGACTAAATATATTTTATTTGTTGTAATACTGCACCTGGTTGCCTTAGTGCTTACCTATTTTATTTTTAGCAAGGATAAGATCTGGTTTATTGTATCAGAGGTGTTTGTAATTATTTCAATAGTTATAGCAATACAACTGTACAGGCAATTGATCCAGCCCCTTAAAACCCTGATGCAGGGTGTGGATGCAATAAAAGACCGCGATTTTAATGTGAAGTTCCTCTCCACCGGCAAGCATGAGATTGATCAGCTAACGGATGTTTATAACCAGATGATGGATGAGCTGCGAACTGAACGTACCCGGCAGGAACAGCAGCACTTTTTTTTAGAAAAGTTGATCTTTACCTCGCCAACCGGGATCATTATTTTAGACTATGATGATAATGTACAGCAGATTAATCCAAAAGCATTGCAAATTATAGGATCGGCCTCAAACCAGGTACTTAATTATCCGATTGATAAACTCACACATCCCTTATTTGAACAGATAAAGCTTTTAAGATCAGGCGAAACAATTATGGTTAAAGCTGATGGGGTAAATACCTATAAGCTTCAAAAATCGCATTTTATTGACCGTGGTTTTTCCCGGCATTTTATTATGATCGAGGACCTGACAGCCGAAATTGTAGCCGCTGAAAAGAATGTTTATGGCAAGGTGATCAGGATGATGGCCCACGAAGTTAACAATACAGTAGGGCCTGTTAATTCTATTATGCAGTCTGCTTTAAAAGCCGATCAACTTTGGGAAGGACACCAGTTTAATTCACTTAAAGACGCTTTGCAAGTAGCTGTAGACCGGAATCAGAACCTGAATTTCTTTATGCGGAACTTTGCCGAACTGGTAAAGCTTCCACCAGCGAATAAACGGCCTGTTGATCTGCACCAGTTAGTTAATTCGGTTACCAGGCTAATGGGGATTAAAGCCATTGAGAAAGAGATTGAATTCAAGTTTCAGCTATCAGAAGGCCCGTTCAAAATTATGGCCGATGAGCAGCAAATGGAGCAGGTATTAATCAATATTGTTAAAAATGCTATTGAGGCAATTGACTTTAATGGCGAAATACTTTTTACCACAATAAGTGACAGAAAGAGCCTTGTTATAGCTGATACAGGCTCCGGCATCAGTGCCGAGCAAACATCGAATCTTTTTTCTCCATTTTTTAGTACAAAAAAAGACGGGCAGGGGATAGGGCTTACCCTGGTACGGGAGATCCTGGTAAACCATGGGTTTGAGTTCTCATTAAAAACAATAACTACTAAGAAAACAGAGTTTACGATATTGTTTACTTAATATTTTATTTGTTACAGGACTTTCATAATTGAAGATTAGTTATCTATATTTAGTAGTTATTAACCTTAATCTTTTGATAAAATATGGAAACTAAACCCCTAACCAAGTATGTAGCCGAATTAGTAGGCACATTTTGTCTTGTATTGTTTGGATGCGGTGCCGCAGTTATTGCAGGTGCCAATGCCGAAGGAATTGCCCCGTCAGGTATCGGACTCCTGGGCATCTCTCTGGCATTTGGAGTTAGCGTTGTTGTTATGGCTTATACTATCGGGCCTATCTCCGGTTGTCATATTAACCCTGCAATTTCAATTTCAATGCTGGCTGCAGGCAAATTAAGCTTTAAAGATTGTGTTGGCTACGTAATTTCGCAATGCATTGGCGCTGTTTGTGCATCCGGAATTTTGTATTTACTACTATCCGGCAAGCCAGGCTTTTCCATGGGCGAATATGCGCTTGGGGCAAACGGATGGGGCGAAACCTATTTAGGTAAGTACTCAACTCAATCAGCTTTCATAGCCGAAACTGTATTTACCTTCCTGTTCCTTATTGTTATTTACGGTACCACAGCAAAACGTGCAAACCCTGCAATGGCGGGCCTTGCAATTGGTTTATCGCTTACCTTAATCCACCTGGTGGTTATTCCTATTACAGGTACCTCAGTAAACCCTGCCCGCAGCCTTGGCCCTGCGTTGTTTGCCGGTGGTAAAGCGCTGAGCCAGCTTTGGTTGTTTATTGTTGCCCCAATACTTGGCGGCCTTTTAGCAGCAGGTTTCTGGAAAGGGATTATGGAAGAGAAAGATACTATTGTAAGCAAAACCGTTGACGTTCACGAAGATATTTCTATAAACAGGATTTAAATCCGTTTTAATATTCTCGTCATGCCGAACTTGTTTCGGCACCCCACACGGCATTCCCGGATGCGCGGTGTACAATTAGCATGTGGGGTGCTGAAACAAGTTCAGCATGACATTTTTATTATTGGTTGTATTTCCACACAGGCAACCAATCTCCTTCCCTCGGCGTACTGTGATTATAGGTTGTTATCCGGTCACTCAAAACACATCCTTAAGCAATTGAAGCAAATTTTATCAGGTATTTCAGCCATTTTAAATGGCAGGGAAAAGATAAAGCTATACAAGCTAATTGTCTTCGACCTTGTTATAGGTATGCTCGATATTGCCTTTTTAGGGATGCTGCTGTTTGTATTAAACCTTTATACAAAAAATGCCGCCCCCGCTAAATTATCTTTCCTCCCGCAGCCATTAGTAAACCCCAATTCATTGTTGCTTATTGGCGTGTTTTTTATCCTTTTCAGCATTAAGAACTGGTTTGGCTATACCGGACTAAAATCACAACATCATTTTTTCTATAACGTTGCATCCCGCTTGTCTAAAAGAAATTTGTTAAATTATTTATCGGATGATTACAGCCGATTTGTAACTATTGACTCTTCCATCCTGGTAAGGCGCATAAGCCAGCAGCCTATTGAGTTTAGTCACTATATCCTCACTAATGTTCAGCAAATTGTTTCGCAGGTTATTTTGATCTTTTTTACTGTTTTTGCTATCCTGTTTTATCACCCAACACTCTTTTTATTGCTGTTTGTGCTTTTGCTGCCACCAGTGGTTTTGCTTGGCTGGTATATTCGTAAAAAGCTCAAAGATGTACGCAGCCAGGTAAAAATAACCAGTGAGAAAACACTGCAACACTTGCATGAAGCGCTTGCCGGCTATGTTGAAAGTAATATCTACCACAAAGAAGGATTTTTTACAGACAGGTATTTCGGTTACCAGGATCAACTGAATGAAAACATAGCTACCCAGCAAACTTTACAAAGCCTGCCGTCGCGCCTGGTAGAGATCTTTGCTGTGCTTGGGTTTTTAATATTAGTGGTTATCAATAAATTATCTGCCGATGTACCTGCTATTAATATGCTGACCATTGGCGTTTTTATGGCTGCCGCTTATAAGATCATCCCCGGTATTGTGAAAATATTAAACTGTACCGGGCAGATAAGAACTTACCAGTTTACTTTAACTGATCTTTTGCCGGGTACCGGCAAAACAAAGCCTGCAAAAGCTGCGCAATCTTCTCAATCCATCAGATCAATAAGTTATCAAAATACCTGGTTTAAATACAAAGATCATCCTGTTATAACAGATCTGAGCTTTGAGATCACTCCGGGAGATATAGTTGGGATTTCGGGAAATTCAGGTAAAGGTAAGACAACCATAATTAACCTGCTGCTGGGTTTTTTAACACCGGATTGTGGTAACATCAACATAAATGGAAAAACATGTGACGCTGATGAACGGGCACTTTACCGTAACCGCATCTCGTACGTTAAGCAACAGCCATTTTTTATTAATGATACCATTCTTAAAAATATCACGCTCTCAGAATATGACCATTACCCTAATAAGTTAAAGGAAGCCATTGCTTTAAGCGGAGTTGATAAGCTATTGGATAAGTATCCTGAAGGACTTGAAAAGGTGATCAGGGAAAACGGAAAGAACATCAGCGGTGGCCAGCGGCAGCGGATCATGCTTGCACGGGCCCTATACCATGATTTTGACCTGCTGATCCTTGATGAACCCTTCAGCGAAATGGACGGCGCATCGGAAAATGAGATTCTTAAACAGCTACAATTACTAGCAGGGCAGGGCAAAATGATCCTGTTTATTACCCATAATAAAGCCAGCCTTACTTATTGTAATAAAATAATAGCGATAGATGAAGCATAAGCGGCAAACACTGGTAATTCTCAGTCCCGGCTTTCCGAAAGATAAGGCCGATACCACCTGTTTGCCTCCCCAGCAGATCTTTGTAAAAGCATTAAAAGAGGTTTGCCCGGGGCTTAACATCATTGTTTTAACTTTTCAATATCCCTTTTTTGCCGCCGAATATGAATGGCATGGCGTAAGGGTAATTGCTATTGGCGGTAAAGACAGGGGCCGGATCTTCCGCCTGATCACCTGGCAAAAAGCATGGCTGATCCTGAAAAATCTTCATAAAGAATATCAAATAGTTGGCTTATTAAGCTTCTGGCTGGGCGAATGCGCGTTTGTAGGCAGCCGGTTTGCAAAAAAATACAGCTTAACTCACTATAGCTGGCTGCTGGGCCAGGATGCCAGGAAGCATAACAAATATTTTAGGTGGATAAAGCCAAAAGGAGATGAGCTGATAGCATTGTCAGACTTTGTTGTAAAGGAAGTTAAGAAAAATTATGGAATAACACCGGCGCAGGTGATCCCGGTTGGAGTTGATACTTCTCAGTTCAGTGCCGCAATTCACAGGAGGGATATTGATATTTTGGGTGCGGGGGCATTAATCCCTTTAAAACAGTATCATGTTTTTATTGAGTCGATAAGTTATTTAAAGGAGTTTTACCCGCACATTAAAACTGTTATTTGTGGCAAGGGCCCGGACATGGATTGGTTAAGATCATTAACCCGGTCAAAAAATTTAGACGCGAACATTACATTTAAAGGCGAGCTGCCTCATAAAGAAGTGCTAAAGTTAATGCAGCGGTCGAAAATATTTTTGCACCCCTCAAATTATGAAGGATTTGGCGCCGTATTATCGGAGGCCTTATATGCAGGTGCCCAGGTAGTTTCGTTTTGCAAGCCGATGGATAAAGATTACCGCCACCATTATGTTGTAAATGATTTGGAAGAAATGAACGCCAAACTGCTCTCGATCCTGAAAGATAAAAAGACAGATCATGAGCCGGTTTTAATGTGCACTATTCAACAAATTGCCAAGAACATGATTAGTTTGTTTGTGGATTGATTCTAATCGCTATATATAGCCACTAGATTGCTTCAGATAATCAGCGGCAATGACATATTTTAATTAATTTAACGTGAGTTTGATATAAAGATTAGTGGAACACTATGATTATGAGTTATTTACATTTGTTTAATTCTTGTCAAATATCTAAGTATCTGATAATTAGCATGTTTCATAGCGTTCCGGGTGTTCCGCGTATAAAAATGGAACGCTTGTCAGCGTGGGTACACAAACATGCGCGCCTCATCTAGAGCTATGGCTACACGCTGTGGGTAGGGTTTGGGCTGAGGTGACCGTTTGCTTATGTCGAACTCACGTTAAATTAAAGCTTTAGCAATCTCATCAATCTGCTTCGCAATAGCCTGAAATGACAGTTTCTCCCTAAAGTAACTTAAACACAATTTTCGTTTTTCCTCTAAATCAAACTTACCAATTTGATTCAATGCTGTTAACAAAGCACCTTCATTGCCAGCTTCATACAATACCCCGCATTTACCATCATCAGTTATCATCCTGAATGAGAAGATATCGGTTACAACTGGAACACAACCGCATGACATAGCCTCACAAACGGCTGTGCCGCTGCCCTCATAATGTGAGCCCGAGATCAGAAAATCTGCACTGTTAAACCAATACAATAAATCATCGTGAGGCACCTTCCCAATCAAACTAACTGCATGCCCGGCAGGATCATTTTTAAGCATGGAACTGAGGTCTCCAAGCAATTCATCGGTATGGTAGATCATGTATAAACGTGCCGCAGGATTAATCTTTGCATATTTCAAAAATGCCTTTACCACATTTAGCGGGTCTTTATTGTCATTTAACCGGCCCACCCATAAAAAAACGGGGTTGCCTGATGTGTTGGTTTTCTGTTTTGCTAATGCTTTATCAACGGGATAGAAATTAGAAGAAACTTCCATTATCTCGTGAATTTTTTTAGCTGATGAGATGTTGCCTTTTTTTACCCAATCCAAACCCATATTCATTGAGGCAAACAAATAGGCATCAACAAACCGGTCGGCTAATTTTTGTGCGTATTTTTTGATACCCGGTAGCGGCTTTTCGGCATGATGATGGGCAATGATCTTTGTGTTTTTATTTAAGATGGAATGGAGGAGGATCAGCTGAACAGGATTATGCAATCCCTGTACAATTACTACATCAGGATTCAAACTCTTTATGAATTTGTTTAATCTAAATGGAAAATGTGTTTTCTCCCGGTTTAAGTTTACAAACTGGTATTCAACGCCATTGTGCGAAGCCGCTCCTTCATAATTGATCTGTTTTATGCTGATAACCTTGTTTTCTTTAGCCAGGCATTCAAAGATCCCCGCATAGCCTGCGGTCCTTTTAAACCAGCTTTCGGGTGTATTAAAATCAGGAGAATAACTATAGCTTATGGATACATACAGCATAAATGCTTCGTTTAATATTAAAATAATCCATCTATACTTTTATAATTGCCCTTTTGAAACTGCAAAAAACCGATATGATAAAGGGACGAAGGATCATCCTTAACCTGCTTTTTGTTTAAAACCTTGCCCACCATCAGCATGTGATAACCCATTTTTTTGTTGGCTATGATCTCTATTTCTTTATAGGAACCAACAAAATCGGGCACTGGAAATTTAAATAACTCGCTCTCTGTAGTTTTAAATGGCAAATGATCAGGCGCGGTGGGCGATTTGCTGGAATGTTTCCCCAAATTATAAACCGTATTTATATCAACATCATTTGTATCACAAACCACTACCTTTTTTGCTGTTAGAATTTTATCAAGGGTAACATTGGTGGTTCTTAAACCCAATATATACATGTCTTCCTCCTCAATAGATCCATGAATATCCATCGGGAATATATTGCAATAGCTATCATCCTTATAAGATACAATGATAATGCTGCGCGGGTATGAGTACATGGCGCTTATTACCTTGCGGCTGTAATAAGTATTAGCTTTTGAACGCAAAAAATAGGCAAACAGCACCAGCCTGTGCAACGCGCTAAGCTGGTAATTTTTTACCTTTTCAACTTTGTATAAAAATAAAATACCTTTCGGGGTTTGCATTTTTTCAATCAGGGAAACACTTATTAACGCATTAAGCCGAGACCCTTTAAGGAAATGTATTTCGGCTTTCTCCCCACTGATTAAAGCTGCCTGTTCGGCAGGCAACCAGGCTGCCATGCAGAAAGGATCAAGGCAGATCATACTGTTGGTTGAAGTTATATCTGCCTGGTAAGCTCCATTTTTCAGATACACCTTTTCGGCTATTTCGCCGGCACGCAGCCTTGAAATATAAAAGGTTTGTATTTTGTTTTTGTTGAAAAATAGTTTGTTTATCAGCTTACCCATATCAAAAAGTATCTATATCTGCCGAAGTGAATTTAATTTTATCTGTGTGTAAATCCCCGCCCAAAACTTTGAATATTACCGGAAATGAAGGGATTGAGTTAAAACGCATGGCAAACAGGCTATGCAATGTTGTACCCGGACTGGCATGAAAATGGATCTGCTTTATGCCAAGTGTATTGGCCAGCTTTTTTAATCCATATATCATGTCATCAAAATCATCTGACTGCACCGAAACATCACCAATTAAAATAATACTGCTGAACTTTACCCATAACGTAGAAGCGCCTATTTTAATAACTTTTATGTCATTAAAGGTTTTATATTTAAAGTAAAGCTCATCGCGGTATAAACCGCCGCATCCATCCTTAAATACCGAATTATCAATTCCGCTTTCCTTAACCAGGTATCTTTTCAGAATACGCTTTTGGTAGCTGCCATATAAATTTTTGAATCCGGGAAATTTATCCATGATCCTTTTAAATGAAAAGCCACCTGTATGGATAATAAAGCAATCCATAATATCGGCAACCCGCCAACCCAGTTTATTTACAAAGCCGGGCAATGAATTTTGATTGGGAAATCCAAAAAGCAGCTGGATGTTTAAATCCCGGCATAATTGAAAGGTACTTAAAGCCAGCTCCACAAACAAACCCTTATTGCGATGATCAGGATGTGTCATGGTATCAGCTGACTGTGCCGACAGAACAACTTTATCACCACATTTTATAAAACAGGGAATAACGGCGTAAAAAGCTATCGGCTGTTGGTTATTATAGGCAATAAAGCCAGTATGTTCAACACCTGTAAACGCGGTATCATATTTTTTTTCGAAAAAATCGGGGTCTGCCAGTTTATTATAAACGGCATTGTATAGTCTCCCCACATCGGTTAAATTACCAGCATTTAACCGTTCCACAACATATAGCCCGCTTAAAGTGTTACTATTCATAGCTGCCAGTTATAGTTGCGTACATTTGATTATTGACGGATATAAAAGGATTTACCGTTAAGCGTTCGCGCATAGTAATATCATCACTGTCTTTCCTATTAATAAAAGCTGTAGCTAACAGTTGTTCGTAACCGGCATTTTTCGCGGCTTTAACAACTTCATTGGTATATGACCCATAGGGAAATGCAAAGCTATTTACGGGCATCTCAATAATGTTTTCGAGATATTGTTTTGTAAGGGCAAGCTCTTCAGCTGCGTCGCTGATATTAATTTTTGCCAGGTCATTATGATAGTAGCCATGAGCGCCAATGGTTGCAAAAGGGGAGGCGGATAACTCCCTGATCTGCCGCGTTGTCATTTGCAGCCAGTAATCTTCATCCTGTTTTTTAGTTTTAAACGGGGTTAACGGATAAAGCGCTTTCATCATCTCCGCTTTTTCATCAAACCCATACAATCTTAGCTTCTCCGCCAAACTGACACCATCAGCAGTTGAGACATATTTGTTATGGCGATCTCTTGAATAGGTCATGTTTTTAAAATCGAATTTGGCTGGACCATATTTACCGGCGATGCTTAACAAATCATTCCACAAAATATCATAGCCTGCTAACTGTATGGCGGTGATGAAAAAGGCAGCTGGTATTTTATATTGCTCCAAAAGGGGTAATACATACTTATGGTTATTTGCAAAGCCATCATCAAAGGTTAAACAGATATTAAACCTGTTATTGCTGAATTTTTGTTGATAGTATTCATCCAGTGATACTACATTAAAATGTTTTTTATAAAATTTAAGATGAGCTTCAAAAGTTTTTCGGGTGAGAAAAAGAGTGTTGAACTTTAAATGATCGTCCTCGCAAATTCCATGGTAAACCATGATCCTGTTTCCGCGGGCTGATTTGTAGAAATTTTTATAAAGCCCCAGGTTATAACACAGGTCTCTGAACAGGTACTTTGTTTTCCTTATTACTTTTGAACGTATTTTTTTAGATAAGGTCATAACTGTACAAGCTCGTTTACGTCTACGGGAAAATTAACATCTGGCTGGTATGCTTTTATTTTTTTTATCAATGCAGGCAGATCACCTTTTACATATTTGCATGATCCGGCTACAAAAACTTTGCTAAAACTATCCAATTCAATATGCTGTAATTGGGGCAACAGTGATTCGTCAAACAGGCGGATCTCCCCTTTATGAATTACCAATAACAGATCGGCTGGAGCAAGTGCAAAAAAGGCATCAAGGTTTTTTTTGCCGGCAGGTTGTTTTGCGACTACAAGGTCGGCATCCTTCCCTTCACTAATACTCCCCGAATTTAATTGCCAGGCGGCTGCAGCATTTTGATTTAAGGAGTTATACAACGAATCATCACTCAGCAACCCGGTTTTTCGCGCCAGGCTTAAATGTTCCCATATGTCCCAGCTCCCGGTTAATGTTGAATCTGTGCCGAACAATATTTTGGTGTGTTTGGCAAGCTCATCAACAGGCGCTGTTTTGCCCAATAAGAAATAATTAGATGCAGGACACCAAACCAATGCTTCAAATTTTTCTGCCTGCACGGCCGACATAGACACGCCGTGAACGCCGATAAGCTTCTTTTTTAACAGATTATATTGGAGCAGGCGATCAATTTCCCTAAATGACAGCCAATCATCACCCTCGCCAACGTGAATATTTACCGGCAGGTCTTTCTTTAAAGGATTGTTTAGCTTAATTTTCCAGTTCTTCTCAAAATGTACGGAGTGCAAACACTGGGTTTCTTCAAATACCGTGATCAACTCGTTTCCCAACCCCGATTTCTCACCATGATTAACCACCGTAGTAACACCGCAAAGCAGGTTTTTATATAGTCCCCATTCAAATCTTAATAGTGCAGGGATCTTTAATACAGCAGCTATTTCAGCCTTGTATGCTTTATGAATATGCTTGCCCCATTCGGTATAATTATGATATTTCCTATCGCCAAGTTGAGGGAACAGGTTAAAATCCAAATGGTCATGAGAGTTTATAAGCCCCGGAAATATAATTGCATCATTAAAAGTTAGTTGCAAGTGGCCGGGTTTGTTTTTTGAAGATGGAGAAGTAGTATCCGCTATCTTTCCATTACAAATCCTGATACTTACAGGCTCGTTATTGTCAATCATATTTACACCATCAAGGATCATTTATCCCCTCCTGAAATGGATCCCGTAAATTATAGGGAAGCCTTTAAATTTATTGTAAACATGCAACGCACTTTGTGCCAGGTAATAATCTCTTACAGTTTCATCAACCTGTTTTTCAACTTCACCAACCACCCTGAAACTATTTTTCAAGAGTATTTCCCTTATTGTATCGGTTGAATGTACAAAATTACGCACCGCAATATGGCCATTATTATGTTTGAAGGTCCGCTGACCACCGGAAGCTAAAGCATCAGGGTGAAAATCGGTAATGATAATGTCGCCGGTGGTTTTCAAGATCCTGCTCCAGGCCTGCAAAGCTTCTTCAATGTTTTCAATATGGGCAACTGTAAGGGTGGAAAGGATCACATCATAAGTGTTATCAGCAATAGCAGAAAATTGGTTATCCGTAATGGTACGCGTTTTAGCCCCCGGGAATTTTTCTTCCAGTTTGTTAAGCATACCCGGCGAAACATCAAAACCGGTTAAACCTGCAAGATCTTCCTTCAAAATTTTAGGCCAGTGCCTGCCGGTACCGCATCCTATGTCGGCAACTTCCTTATGTTTTATGTCGATAGTGTCCAATAATTCGCCAAAAACCAGCTCATCCAGCCCGGCAACCTGATG
>Ga0193702_1000286_pt1 | contig 19664 bp, 17 predicted proteins | sample U3a1metaG_FD_143060 | JGI IMG/M metagenome (GOLD analysis project Ga0193702, IMG submission 143060) | Soil microbial communities from a riparian zone of the East river system, Colorado, United States - U3a1 | ecosystem: Environmental > Terrestrial > Soil > Riparian zone | place: USA: East River... | reverse complement strand
AGCGGCCGGCGCGCTGGCGCGCACGCGCACCGCGGCCAGTTGGGCGTCGAAGGCGCGCTTGCTGGCCAACATCTGGCCGCCGAGCGCGGCGCTGGCGAGGCACAGCAGCAGCGCGCACGCCGTCAGCGCCCACGCCGCGGGCCGCGTGTGGAACAGGCTGCGCGCCACGCTGGGCGGCGCGAAATCGAGGCGCACGCGCTTCATGCGGCGCTCCCGGTGGCCGCCAGTTGCGCGCTGGCGGGCCAGCCGGCGCCGTGCGCGGCGCCCAGCAGCTTGCAGGCGGCGTGGCCGTGCCAGCCGGCCGGCACCGCTCCGCACAGCTGCAGGCGCTCGGGCGCGGGCAGGTTCAGGCGCAAGGCTTCGCGCGCGAGGTGGGCCGACAGCCAGGCGCCGTCGGCATCGTCGGGCAAGGCGGCGGCGCGCACCGCGCCCACGCCGTGGGCGCCGACCGCGGCCACGCTCAACACGCGGCCATGCACCACGCCGAACCAGTCGTCCGGCTTGAGCGCGCCGCGCCACTGGTTCAGCGCGGCGACGAATTGCGGCACGACTTCGACCAGCGTGAACTGGTGTTCGGCGGCGGCTTGTGCGAGCACCGCCAGCAAGGCGCGCGGCATGGCGGCGGCCAGGAAGGGATGGGCCGCGTCCCAGCCGGCCGCCAGCGCCCAGCCGGAGGCCGGCTCGCCGTACAAGGACTGGAAGCGCAGCGCGGCCGCCGCTTCGAGGTCGGCCAGGCGCGTGCTGCCGGCCGGCGGCGTGACTTGCCACAGCCGCAGCAATTCGTCGGCCAGCACCACGGTGACCGGCCAGCCGGACCAACTGTCGCCGGCCAGCAGCTGGCGCAGCGCCTGCGCGAGCGATTCGGCCAGCGGCGCGGCCGCGCCGAACCCGGCCTGCGCCAGCACGCTCGCCTTCTCGCCCTGCCAGCGGCTGGTCTTGAGCAGCGCCACGCCATCGGCCGCGACGCCGATCCGCAATGCCTGTCCGAAGCGCTTACGCATGCAGGGTCACCCGTTTGATTTCGGCCAGCGTGGTGGCGCCGCGCTTGACCAGTTCGAGCGCGGCCAGGCGCAGGCTGCGGGTGCCGTTCTCGTAGGCCGCGGCCTTGATCTGGCGGATCGGCCGCTTGTCGACGATCAGCTCGCGGATCTCGTCGTTCAGGGTCAGGATTTCGGCGATCGAGCGGCGCCCCTTGTAGCCGGTGCCGCGGCAATCGCCGCAGCCCTTGCCTTGCATGAACAGGTAGCCGTGCACGTCCTTGCGCTCGAGGTTGACCGAGGCCAGCTCGGCCTCGTCCGGCGTGTAGGCCGCGGCGCAGTGCGGACAGTTCATGCGCACCAGGCGCTGGGCCCAGATGCCGTTCAGCGCCGACACGAACGCGTACGGGTCGATGCCCATGTGGGTGAAGCGGCCGAACACGTCGAACACATTATTGGCGTGCACCGTGGTCAGGACCAGGTGGCCGGTCAGGGCCGACTGCACGGCGATCTCGGCGGTTTCGCGGTCGCGGATTTCACCGACCATGATCTTGTCCGGGTCGTGGCGCAGGATCGAGCGCAGGCCCTTGGCGAAGGTCAGGCCCTTCTTTTCGTTGACCGGGATTTGCAGGATGCCGGGCAGCTGGTACTCGACCGGGTCTTCGATGGTGATGATCTTTTCGCGCCCGTTGTGGATCTCGGTCAGCGCCGCGTACAGCGTGGTGGTCTTGCCCGAGCCGGTCGGCCCGGTCACCAGCAGCATGCCGTAGGCTTCCTGCGCCAGCATGCGCAGCGACACCAGCGAGGGCGCGTCGAAGCCCAATGCTTCGAGCGTGAGCGCGCCGTAGGCTTCGATCATGGCGCGCTTGTCGAGGATACGGATGACCGCGTCTTCGCCGTGGATGCTGGGCATGATCGACACCCGCAAGTCGATCTCGCGCCCGCCCGACTCGACCCGGAAGCTGCCGTCCTGCGGGATGCGGCGCTCGGCGATGTCGAGCTCGGCCAGCACCTTCAGGCGCGAGATGATGTGCTCCGCGGTTTCGACGCCGTTGACCGACGTTGCATGGTCGAGCACGCCGTCGACGCGGTATTTGACCGCCAGGCCATGGGCCGTGCTTTCGAGGTGGATGTCGGAGGCGCCAGCCTTCAGCGCATCGTACAGCGTCGAGTTGACCAGCTTGACGGCGGGACTGGCCGCTTCCGACACCGAGGCGAACGACAGCACCGCGGCGGTCTTGCCGTCGCGCCGGCCCTCGCCCAGGTTCGACACCAGGCTGTCGACCGCGCGCGCCGATTCTTCCTGCTTCGACAGATAGGCCTGGATGTCGGACTGCAGGGCCAGCCGCGTGTGCAGCGGCGCGGCGGCGCCGGCGCGCGCCCGGGTGCCGAGCCAGGTTTGCAGGTCGAGGTCGAAGGGGTCGGCGATCACGCCGGTCAGTGCGCCGCCGGGCGCGCGCAGCAGCACGCAATGGCGCGACAGGGCCTGGGCCAGCGGCAGCAGGTCGAAGGCCGGGGTCTGGCTCAGCATCTCCGCCGTTTCCATCACGGTCAGGCCGAAGGGCTGGGCCAGCGCGCGCACGATCACGCGCGGCTCGGCCCCGCACAGCGCCTCGAGTTCGGCCACCAGCGAGCGCTGCGAGTGCAGGCTCTGGGCGCGCGCGCGCGCCAGCAGGGCCGCGTCGATCGGCGCGCCGCTCACGACATGTCTCCGGCCAGGTCGAAAATCGGCATGTACAGCAGCACCACGATGGCGCCCACCACCAGCCCGATCGCGGCCATCAGCAAGGGTTCGAAAATGCGCGTGAAGCGGTCGATCCAGCGGCTGATCTCGCCGTCGTAGAAGGCGGCCGACTGGGTCAGCATCGGCCCCATGTCGCCGGTGCGCTCGCCGACCCGCAGCATGCGCAGCGAGATCGGCGTGGTCAGGCCGTTGGCTTCGAAGGCATGCGACAGCGGCTCGCCCGATTCGATGCTGGCCCGGGCCGCCACCAGTCCGCTCTTGACCGAGGGCGAGACCATCGCCTGCACGGTGTCGAGCGCATGCACGATCATGATGCCGCCTTCGGTCAGCATGCCCAGCGTCAGGTAGAGGCGCGACAGCTCGTAGATGCGGACCCGCTCGCCGATGCCGGGCAGGCGCGCCACCAGCCGCGCCAGGCCGCCGCTGCGCATCAAATGGCGCAGCGCGCCGACCACCGCCGCGACCAGCGCGACGATGCCGATCGCCAGTGCGGCGCCGTGGTGGCCGGCGAACTGGCCCCAGCTGAGCAGCATCTGCGACATCCACGGCAGGTTGCGGCCGGCGCCCTGGTAGACCTCGGCAAAGCGCGGCACCACGTAGGCGATCAGGAAACCGCTGACGCCCGCCCCCACCAGCAGCAGGATCACCGGATAGATCGCGGCGCTGACGATCTTGCTGCGCACCACGTCGATGCGCTGCTGGTAATCGATGAAGCGTGCCAGCGAGCGCGGCAAGTCGCTGGTGCCCTCGGCGGCGCGCACGATGCCGATGTACAGCGGCGGAAACAGGTCGGACTGCTCGGCCAGCACGGCCGAGAAGCGCTTGCCCTCGCGCAGGCCGCCGAGCAGGCGCTCGAGCACGCCACGGGTGGCGGGATTGCTCTCCTTTTCGAGCAGCGCTTCGAGCGCCTCGACGATGCCGAGGCCGGCCGTCAGCAGGGCCAGCAATTCCTGGCTGAACAGCACCAGCGACAGCTTGCCGCCGCGCTTGCCGCGCAGGCCGGAGCCGCGCAGCGGTTCGACCGCGCTGACGAACAGGCCGCGCGCTTCCACCTGGCGGCGGGCGTCGGCCGCATCCGGGGCGTCGACCACCAGGCTGGCGATGGACAGGTCGGGCGCGAGGGTACGGACAGCGAACTGCATGGCGCCTTTTTTCGGTTGGGGGGTGGCTTATTGCGAGCTGATGTCGGCGTCTTCGCCGGTTCCGCCGGGCTGGCCGTCCTTGCCCGTCGAAATGATTTCGTACTCGGCCGTGGTGCCGGGCGCGCGGTACTGATACGGATGGCCCCAAGGGTCGGGCGGAATGCCCTTCTTCAGGTAGGGGCCGTTCCACTTGGCGGTGGCCGAGGCCGGCGCCGCGATCAGGGCCGCCAGGCCCTCCTCGCTGGTCGGGTAGCGGCCCACGTCGAGGCGGTAGGTGTCGAGCGACTTTTCGAAGGCCTCGATCTGGGCCTTGGCGATCGTCACTTCCGACTTGCCCAGTTGCGAAAAATACTTCGGCCCGACGTAGGCCGCCAGCAAGCCGATGATCACGATGACCACCAGCAGTTCAAGCAGCGTAAAGCCGGTATCGCGGCGGCGCGGGGTGGAAACAAGCTTCTGTGCTGGGTACATCCGACCGGCTCCTCTGTGGTGCCTCTGCCATAGGGCAAAAGCATGAATTTGGCGTGCAAGGCTACCACGCCGCTCATACGTACGACAACTTTTCTTTGGAGATAAGGAACAGCTGTCGACGCCGTCCATTTGGCCCGGAATGCGGCCACTGTTCAGCTAACACAAATGCGTTGACAAGTCGAAAACTTTCGGCAATCCCCGTACATTTTCTTACAAAAAAACGCTTTTTTCGTCGCACAAATGCCACATTTCTAAAAAGAATTTTTAAATTCCTGGCGGATATTTCCTGCGATCCTCGTTCAACATCCCGCAAATTCCTCCAATCAAATTTTTAGAATGGCAAGCTTTCCATTTATGAACGAAAAAAAGTTGGGAGCCGGAAAAAGCTTATCTCTACAATGCGTAGCGTTAATTGAACAGCTCGCGAAAAAGATGAAACTATTCAAGCTTCGAACAGCGTTTGCAACCCTGGTGATCGTGACACTGGCCGCCTGTGGCGGGGAAAATATGAACACCAGCGATGCCAGCCGCCCCGACCAGCTGGCCGCCAGCGCAGGCTCCGGCCCGCTGCCCGATTGCGCGCCCGAGGCTTGCAGCCAGCTACGCATCATCGATGGCCTGGCCGAGGAATCCCGCGCCGCGGCGCAGGTCCGCTACGCGCAAACGGACGACGGCGCCGATATCGCGGCGGCCGCCAGCCCGGCGCCCGCTGCCAGCGGCGCCGCGGCGCCGGCTCCCCCCGATGCGGCGCCGGCCGTCATTACTCAGTAAGCCCAGCGCGCATCCTAGCGCTCCGGCGCGGGCGCCGGAGCGAGCAGGCGCAAGGCCATGCAGCGCGACAGCGCATGGGTGCGGTTGCTCACCCCCAGCGTCTTATAAATACGCTGCAGGTGATTCTTCACCGTCAGCGCGCTGATGCCGAGGATGCAGCCGACCTCGTAGTTACTCTTTCCTTCCCGGACCCAGCCCAGGATTTCGGTCTCGCGCGCGCTCAGCGGGCGCGCCATGGCGCCGGCCGCAGGGCGCCGCTCGCCGGCCGGCCCCTGCTCCGACAGGCGCAGCAAGGCCATATGCAGATGCGGCAGCAGCAGTTCGAGGAAATAGGCTTGGCGGCTGCCCGGCCGCAACGGCAGGCCGAACAGCGCGAACACGCTGCCCCCACCCAGCAGGCGGCCGCTGCCATGCAGCACCAGGTTGTCGAAGCCGCCCTGCTCGATCTCGGGCTGGAAGCGGGCCAGCGGCGACTGCGCCGCGCTGTAGCCGAGGTCGCTGACGGCGGGCAGCCGCGCGCCGTCGCGCCAATGGCGGGCGAGACGCGGCGCCAGGCCTTGGCCGGGGTCGCACAGGCGCTTCATCGATGCATCGTCGAGCACGCTGCCGTGTAGGCATTCGACGCGCAGCAGCGCATCGCCGGCGTCGAAGTGCATGCATACCATCAGCCGGTGCGGCAGCAGCGCCTGCAGCTGGCCCTGGGTCCAGAGGAAGAACTGGCGCAGGTCGCGCACCTGCACCGCGGATTCGATAATCCGCAGCAGGTACTCCTGCTCCAGCTTGCTGAGGATGACGATCGGGTCCACGGGCGCGCGTTACGCTGCCGTCTGCCAGCCGAGCTTGACGCGCGCGTCCCAGGCCACGAAGCGGTAGCCGCTGCCGCGCACGGTCTCGATATGCTCCTGGTGGCCGCTGGGCTGCAGCGCGCTGCGCAGGCGGCCGACGTGGGCGTCGACCGTGCGCTCGTCGAGGAACACATGGTTGCCCCAGACTTTGTCGAGCAATTGCGAGCGGCTGTGCACGCGCTCCGGATGGTGCATCAGGAAATTCAGCAGCCGGAATTCGACCGGGCCGAGCGCCAGCTGGCGGGTGCCGGCGGTCACCCGGTGGGTGCTGGGATCGAGCCGCAAGCCGGCCATCTGCACGGTGTCGGCGGCCGCATGCGGGGCGCGGCGGCGCAGCAGGGCGTGGATGCGGGCGATCATCTCGCGCGGGCTGAAGGGCTTGGTGATGTAGTCGTCGGCGCCCGATTCGAGCGCCAGGATCTTGTCCTGCTCGCAGGCGCGCGCCGAGACCATGATGATCGGCAGCTCGCGCGTACGCGGCTCGGCGCGCAGGCGGCGGATCAGGGCCACGCCGGACTGGCCGGGCAAGGTCCATTCGAGCAACACCATGTCGGGCAGGACTTGCTCGTCGAGCAGCAGCAGCGCGCTTTCGGCGTCGGCGGCATAGGCCACGCCGTGGCCGGCACGGGTCAGGTTCAGGCCGATCAGCTGCTGGATCGCAGGCTCGGCTTCGACGACGAGAATCTGTGCTGACATGATGAACAATCCCGAGGCAAATAATCACACAAACTTGCATTTGACTATGCCCGATGGGCAGGATTGTTGACCAATACAATTTTTTTGGGCCATTAATATCTTTACCATATAAATACGTGTTTTTCCACTCTCCTCCCTCTGGTGGCCACATGGGCAACTGGCATTGCCGCATGGGAACGACCATAAAAAAAGACACATCTGTCGTTTCCGAGCAAATGTGTCTCCGTGAAAAGCGGGCTTGTGGCCCGCTTCGACAGCCTTAACGCGCGGCGCCGGCCTTGCGGCGCGCCACCCAGCCCATCACGGCCAGGCCGCTCATCATGAGCAGCAGGTCCGATGGCTCGGGCACCGCGTTGACGCTCGCGAAGTCAGCGACCGCATTCACGGTGGTCGCCGCGCCCGGTTGCAGGGCGATCTCCACGATGTTGCCGGCATAGCCGACGAAGTCCGTGACGGAATCGTTCACCAGGGCCACGCTGAAGGTGCTGCCGGCGATGCCGTCGTCGGCCGTGAAGCTCAGGTCGAAGGTGAACAGGCCGCCAAAGCTCACGGCCTGCAACAGGTCGTTGAAACCGGTGGTGTTACCGATCGTCACCATGCCCGGCGGCGTGCCGACCACGTCGCCACTCGGAATCACGGCGGCGCCGAGTGCCCCCGTGAAGTTCGACAGGGTCGCGAAGGCCGGCGCAGCAGAGCCCAGCGCCTGGAAGCCGAAATCGAGGTAGCCGTTGGCGCCGGCCAGCGCGCTCGTGTTGACGGTGACCTGGTAGGTCGGACCGGCCAGGGCTGCGCCGGCGCCGCATGCCAGGGCCAGCGCCAGCAGCGCGCGGGAGAACAGGGTTGAAAGCTTGAACATGATCGATTTCCTTAAAAGGTGCCGGTGAACAGCTTCGGCGTATAAACAATGCTGACTTTGGATGGATTGCTGAAGGTCGTGGTCACGGTGACCGTGGCGCCCGGCGCGATCGACGCGGCGTTCAGCGTCAGGTAAGGCGAGCCGGCATGGTCGCCGCTCTTGTTGTCGAGCGTGACGCCGGCCGCCAGGCCGTCGAGCTGGAACTGGACCGGGCCGCTGATCGCCGCCGCCGTGGTGTTGGTGAACGACACCGTGCCGCTGTACTTCGAGGTGAAGCGATTCACCGTCAGGCCGGACTGGCTGATCTTGAAGCTGCCGGTGGCGTCGATGGTGGTCGCGGCCAGGTTCAGGCTGACCACGACCGGATCGTGGTCCGACGCGCGGTAGGCGTTGTTCACGTACAGGTCCTGCGGCTTCAGCGGCAACGGCGTCGAACCTAGGTTGAAGTTGTAGTCGGTCACTTCCGGCTCGTCGGCATTGTTATGCCATTCGGTCGCGCCGGCCATCTGCGAATTCAGTGCCGCTGTCGCCAGCGCGTGGTCGAGGTAGCCGCTCGCCCCGCCGAACACATACGAGTAGACGATGCCGTTGGGGCGCACGAAGCGCTCGAGTTCGTTGACCATGCCGGTACCGGTGAGCACGTTGATCGGATCTTCGAAGCCGTGCGAATTCATGTCGCCGATCAGCAAGACGTCGGGATCGCCCGAGGTGTTGACCACCAGCGGGATGAAGTAGCTGGCCAGGCGCTGGGCCTGCTGCACGCGGCTGGCGTTCCAGCAGCCCTGGCTGTCGCCCGAATCGAGGTTGCCGGGCGCGTCCTTATCCGTGACGGCCGGGCAGCCGCTCTTCGACTTGAGATGGTTGACGATCACCGAGAACTTGGCGCCGTTGCCGGCCTTGAAGGTCTGCGCCATCGGCGGACGGTTGTTGACCGCGTCGCCGTCCGACATCGACGGGCCGACCAGGCTCACCGCAGCCGGCTTGTAGATCATGGCGACGCGGATCGCGTCGGTGCCGGTAGCCGGCGGCATCGGCACATAGGTGTAGGTCGGCGCGCCGATCGCCGCGTTCAGGCTGTCGACCAGGTAGGACACCGCCTTCTCGCCGTTGTTCTGGATTTCCATCAGGCCAACCACGTCGGCGTCGATCGCCTTCAACTCGTTGACGATCTTGGCCAGCTGGCGGTTGAATTCGTCGATGCTGTCGGCGCCGCGGCAATTGCCTTTGGCGACAGACGCGCCGAGCGAGCAACCCTGGCCGGTATTGCCGAGGACATCGCTGCCGTTGGTAAAGGTGGTGAAGAAGTTCAGCACGTTGGCGCTGGCCACCTTGACGTTACCTTGCGCGACCACCGGCGCCAGCAAGCGCACATTGGTGCGCGAGATGGTCGGCGGCAGTTCGGTCGATGGCTGAATCTTGAAGCCCGACAGGCCGCCGCCGATCGCGCCGTAGTCGACCACGCCGACCAGGTCGGTCACGGTGTCGCCCACGCGCACGGTGCTGCCTTCGCCGATGAAGGGGATCGGGCTGGTCACGCCGCGGTCGCCCAGCACGATGGCATTGGCGGCATTCGCCGCGGCCATCGCCAGCGCACCAGCCGAGCCGGCCGGATAGGCATTGGTCGGCACTTCACGGCGGCCGTTCGACAAGGTCAGTTCGCCGAAGGCGCCGAGCGAGCTGGTGTCGTTGATGGTCAGCGGATTGGTCACGTGCACCAGCATGCTTTCATACTGGGCCAGGTCGGCCGCCGGGGCGGTGATGTTGACCGGGGTGATCGTATTGCCGCCCGAAACCTTGGTGATCGCGCTGACGTTCTTGAATTCGGTGATCGAATGATCGCCGCCGGACGGCGTGAATTCGGTGATGGTGCCGGTTACGCGTACCAGGTCGCCCGGCACGAAGTTGGTGGTGCTGCCAAACACCAGGATCGCGTCCGAGGTGGCGGGATTGTTATCGCCGGCCAGGTCCTGGATGTAGAAACCGCTGCTGGTTTTTACCGTGATCACGCCTTCGGTGGTCACCACCGCATTGTTGAACGGCGAAGTGGCGCCCGAACCCTGGATCTGCATGATGGTCTGCTGCGTGACGCTGGCGACGTTCACCGTGCAGCTCTTGGTTTGCGCATCGGCGTTGGTGAAGGTGATCACCACCGGATAGCTGCCTGCCGCGACGCTGGCGTCGACGTTCAGGTTGACGCTGGCGCTGCCGCCGGCGGCGCCGGCCGCCGTCAGCGCGCCGAGCGTGATACCGGGGACGCCGCCGGAGGTGATCGAGACGCCGTTCACGATGCTGTCGGCATCGGTCGCCGACAGCGCGGCGAAGGCGCCGACGCCGAGCTGGAACGACAGGCTGGCCGGGCAACTGACGACGATAGGCGCAACGACCGGCGGGCCGCCCCCCGAGCAGGCGTTCAGCGCGGTGCTGCTGTTGCGCGGCGATGGGGCCGCCTGGAGGAAATCGTTAGCATTATTATCGGTATCGGTGCAGCCCGCGCCCTTGCGCGCCGCAGCGGTGGTGTTCGAGACTGGCGGCGTGGGACCGGTGCCTTCGAAGTAATTAGTGCCGGTACCATAGCCGACCACATCCACGATGGCGGCCCCGCTCGGCGTCGAGCCGCTCAGTGCGGTAATGTTCGAGACCAGGGCCACCTTGCCGCCGCCCGCCCCCATCGCGATCGTATCGTTGACGTCAGACGCGAGGTCGACGGTGCCGTTGGCGCCGGCGCCTTCCTGGACCAGCAGGTACTGACCCGGCTGCAGGCTCACCGCGGTCAGTTTGGTGACCGCCCATCCGGTACCGGCGGCGGACGCGTACTGCACGCTCCAGCCGGCCAGCGGCACCGCATCGCCGGAGCGGTTGAAAATCTCGATAAAGTCGTTCTTGAAGGTTGCGCCGCTGTTGCCGCCACCGCCATACACCTGGCTGATGACGACACTACCCGGCGCGGCCAAGGCGGGCGCGCAGATGCCGGCCAGCAGCGCGGCAAGCACTGTGAGCTGCCCTGGGGCATTGATCGAAGCAACGAGCTTTTTCATTGAAGATCCTGTCTGAGGAAGAGTTTGCGTTCGGGGAATACTTTTCAGCTTAAAGTGTTGACACAAAGTATTGTCAATTAGCAAAATACATAGTAAATGCGCAAAATGACAACATGATGACCGCGTATTGATCCGAACGGATCAAGCGGGTTCAACGGCGGCGGTAGGGAGCGGCGAGCGGTTCGCCGATGAACAGGCCCTGGGTGGGCCAGGCCACGCTCTTCCAGTAGGCTTCGATGGCGGTATTGCCTTGCACGTAGTGCTTGAGCAGGACCGTGGGATTGGGGAATTTCTGCCAGTGGTTGCAGGGTTCGCTGACGGTGCCGTAGCTGGCGGTGGCGCCCGCCTCCAGCCAGCGCAGGCTGCTCATCTGGCCCTCGCCGAGCAGGTCGCCGCCCAGCGAGGTCAGGTGATCGGCCAGCGCGCCCGGCACGAACTTGAGCGTGTCGAGCTTGTCCACATGCGCCATGCCGGTCTCGTAAATGACGATGTCGCGCGCCCCCTCCAGCACGTCGCCCTTGATCAGTTTGGTGGTCAGCTTGCGCGCCGCGATCTTGCCCGAGGGCGGGAAGAAGCCGGCCCGCGTGTTGCGCGCCGCTTCCGAGGTGACCAGGTAGTAGGCGCTGGCCGGCACCAGCTTGAAGCCGCTGGCCACGCCGCGGTCGATCACGGCCTTGGCCAGCTCGACCGAGTCGGCCGGCAACAGCATCGATAGCCGGATCCCCAGCTCGCCGTAGGGCCGCTCCACGTTCGCATTGAAGTAGGCGCTGGGGCGGCCCGCGGCGCAGGTCTTGACGCACTGCGCCGGGTCGAAGCCGAGGCTGTAGGCGCCGGTGATCGCGTTGCACTCGACCGCGTAGGGCGCGGTCCAGATCATCAGCACGGCCTGGATCTCGGGGCCGAGCTGGGCGTCGATCTGCTCCTTGAGCTCGGCGAACTGTTCGGCGTCCAGCTGGCGCGGCTTGCCGGGGATTTTCACGTGCACCACGTTGGCGTCCGGGATCGCGCGCCGGCGCCGGTAATAGTCGCCGACCGCCACGCTGTTGGGATCGTCGTCGTTGATGACGATGGCCAGCTGGGCCGCCTGCAGCGCGCCGCTAGCGGCGAACTGGGCCGATGCGCGCGGCGCGCCGGCGAGCAAGCACAGCAACACGACCAACACGGTCAACGCGGCACGCAAGCGCATAGGCGATCCTGGTTCTGCAAGACGGGGACGAAAAAAAACGGAAGCCGCAGCCTCCGTTTTCGATGCGGACGGCCGCTCATGCAGCGCGATCGCCATCGTTGCGGCGGCGTGCCAGGAAGCCGAGCACGCCCAGGCCAGCGAGCATCATGCCATAGGTCTCGGGTTCGGGGACCGGCGTCACGTTAAGGTTTGCGCCGAAGCTGCCGGAGGTTGCCGACACCAGCGTGCCGCTCACCTGGACGTAGTAGCTGCCTTGGGCCAGGTTGTCGGCGCTCAGCGACCACAGGTCGATCGAACCGGAGCCCAGCTGGGTGCCGTTCATGACCAGGGTGTTGCTGCCGTCATACAAGGCAAAGCCGGTGATGTCGAGGCCGACCACCGAGGTGCGACTGATCGAGGACACCAGGCTGTCGACAAAGTTGATGCCGGCCGTGGAGAAGGTGAACTTGTCCGCGAAGGTGTTGCCCATATTGCCGGCCGCGAAGCTGGCCCCATAATCGGTAGTACCGTCGAGCAGCACCAGCGGCTGCGGCGGATGGCTGATGTCGGCCGCCAGCACCAGCGGCGCCGTCAACGCGGCGCAGGCAAGCAGCGTGGCGGAAAGGATCGTCTTGGTCGTGTTCATGTTTCACCCCAATCACGTGGTTTTCGCGGCTGCACCATGCCGGCCGCGCAGGAATATTCCCGAAAATAATCGTAGCATTTTCGAAAAAAAACCTTGCGATTCGCACACGATTTCCTTGCCCTTCTCAAACAATTCCAATCGTAAATTTGACTGCGGCGCGCGGCCCCAGATGCTGAGTTTCAGAGGGAAACGGCAGAGTTCTCGCGCGCCGCCGCGCGTGGCTGAGCAGGTGCTCAGCCGTACGTCGGACGACTCCTACTTCAAGACAGGAAAAACGCTGGGGACTTGGGTCTGCTTGCGCGGCGCGCGGCAACGCCCAGCGCGGCCAGGCCGGCCAGCAGCATCGCGTAGCCGGCCGGCTCGGGCACCGGCGACAGCGTGAAAATTTCGAGCGCCTCGACCCGCACCGTGCGGCCATTCAGCGAGCGGTCGACAATGCTCATGCCGGCATCGTCAGGGTTGCCGTAGGTGACTTGCCAGGAGAAGCCGACGTCCAGTGTCTCGTTCAGGTAGAGGTCGTGGCCGGTGCCGAAGGTCGGACCGTACTTGATGCCGTTGAAGGTCTGGCGCGACCCCTGGCTCGGCAGCACGTAGTCGGACAGCACCTGGCGGTACACGGCCGGCGCCGTCATGTTGAACAGGAAGGCGGTGCGCTCGTAATCGGGATCGGTGGTGTGCCAGCCGTCGGTCGAGGACCAGCTCTGCGGGTTGTAACCGCCGACCAGGAAGGCCATGCCTTCGGTGTTGACCAGCTTCATCAGCGTGAAGGTGGCGCCCTTGCCGTCGGCCGCGGAATGGAATTCGACGGCGGTGTCGCCGGCCTGCTTGGTGTAGATATTGTTGAGGTTGAACTGCCCGGCGCCCAGCCAGCGTTCGAGCTGGGACTGGGCGCTGTGATCGAGCAGGCTGGAGCCGCCGATGATGTCGCCTGCCTGCGCCCCATGTGCTGCAACTGCGAACGCCAAGGCGCCTGCCACGAGTACTGGTTTCATGTGTATGTCCCTTGTGTCGGTCGGGACGATTGTAGACATATTTATCGGGAGCCTACACACTGTTGCCGCCTATCCAGAGTCATTCCCGGGCTGGGCGCCCCCCTTGGCGGGCATGACGACGGCTCAGGCGCGCTGGTAGATGTCCTCGAAGCGCACGATGTCGTCCTCGCCGAGGTAGCTGCCGGACTGCACTTCGATGATGTGCAGCGGCACCTTGCCCGGGTTTTCGAGGCGGTGGTTCATGCCGATCGGAATGTAGGTCGATTCGTTTTCCGACAGCAGGCTGATCTTCTCGCCGCAGGTCACGCGCGCGGTGCCGCTGACCACCACCCAATGCTCGGCGCGATGATGGTGCATCTGCAGCGACAGCTTCTCGCCCGGCTTGACCGTGATGCGCTTGACCTGGAAGCGGTCGCCCGAATCGATGCCCTCGTAATAGCCCCAGGGACGGTAGACCTTGGTGTGGTGCAGGTGCTCGGTGCGGTCCTTGACCTTCAGGTGATCGACGATCTGCTTGACGCGCTGGACCTGGTCCTTGTGCGCCACCAGCACCGCGTCCGGCGTCTCGACCACCACCAGGTTGTCGACCCCGATCACCGCCACGATGCGGCTCTCGGCGCGCACCAGCGAATTGCTCACGCCGTCGAGGTAGACGTCGCCGCGCTGCACATTGCCCTGGGCGTCGCCCTTGGCCTTCTGCACTTCCCACAGCGCCGACCAGGAGCCGACGTCGCTCCAGCCGATGTCGGCCGGCACCACCACCGCGTGGCTGGTGCGCTCCATCACCGCATAGTCGATCGAATCGGACGGACTGGCCGAGAACGCGGCCTCGTCCAGCCGGCAAAAGTCGAGGTCGCGGTAGCCGAGGCGCACCGCCGCTTCGGACGCGGCCGCGATCTCGGGCTTGAACTGCGCCAGTTCGGACAGATAGCGTTCGGCGCGGAACAGGAACATGCCGCTGTTCCAGTAGTAGCCGCCGTCGGCCAGGAAGGCCTCGGCGGTGGCGCGGTCCGGCTTTTCGACGAAGCGGTCGACCTGGTAGCACTGGTCCGAGCCCTGGACCTGGGCGCCGCGGTGGATGTAGCCGTAGCCGGTCTCCGGTCCCTGCGGCACGATGCCGAAGGTGGCCAGCGCGCCCTGTTCCATCATCAGCGCGGCGCGCGCGACGGCGGCGGCGAAGGCGGCGCGGTTGTCGATCACGTGGTCGGCGGGCAGCACCAGCATCACCGCCTGCGGGTCGATCGCGGCCAGGTAGTGGGCGGCGGCGGCCACCGCCGGCGCGGTGTTGCGGCCGGCCGGCTCGAGCAGGATGCCGAGCGGGGCGACGCCGATCTCGCGCATCTGCTCGGCCACCAGGAAGCGGTGTTCATTGCCGCAGACGATCAGCGGCGCCATCAGGTCGGGCCAGTCCGCCACGCGCAGCGCCGTCTCTTGCAACATGGTCTTGTCCGAGACCAGCGGCAACAACTGCTTGGGCAACACCGCCCGCGACAGCGGCCACAGGCGGGTGCCGGCGCCGCCGGACAGGATGACTGGATAAATTTTCATACATGCTCTTTCTTGTGTTTATTAACGTCGTAAGCCGATTCGGTCCGCCGGCTGCGGCGGCGGTCGCGCGCGTTGACCCATTCTTCGGACGCATAGTCGGACGCATGCTTCATTTCGCCCGCGCGGTCGACACTGTAGTCCTTGAACACGATCATTTCATGCAAAGTTACATCGTGCAACACCCTGGTATATTCGAACAAGACGCTGCGCACGATTTCCGCGCCTTCGCAGATGTGGCTGCCATGGCCGATCCAGGTCGGCCCGATGATGGTCACGCCGTGCTCGATCTTGGTGCCCGAGCCGATATACACCGGCCCTTCGATGGTGGTGCCGTGCCAGTCGATGCTGGTGTTCAGGCCGACCCACAGGCCGTCCTCGACCTGGATGCCGGGTACGTCCATGTGGGCCACCTCGCCCATCAGCACGTTCTGCAGCACTTCCCAGTAGTCGGACACGCTGCCGATGTCGAGCCAGTTGAACGGCCGCCGCTGCGCGTAGAACGGCAGGCCGCGCTCGGCCAGCAGCGGGAACAGCTGGGAGCCGATGTCGAACGACTGGCCGGACGGAATCAGGTCGATGACCGCGGGCTCGAAAATATAGATGCCGGTGCTGATGAAGTTCGACAGCGCATCGTCCTGGTGCGGCTTTTCCTGGAACTGGGTGATGCGGCCCTGCTCGTCGCTGACCACCACGCCATAGCTCGACACCTTATCCCACGGCACCTCGCGCGTGATGACCGAGGCCAGCGCGCCCTTGCGGCGGTGCTCGAACAGCGCCGACTTGAGGTCGAGGTCGATCAGCGCATCGCCGCACAGCACGATCGTGGTGTCGTCGAAGAAGCCGCCGAACTCCTGGATTTTCTTCATGCCGCCGGCCGAGCCCAGCGGCTCCGGCACGACTTCGCCGTCGTCCTTGGTGTAGCCCTCGAAGGAATAGCCGATCTGCACGCCGAACTGGTGGCCTTCGCCGAAATATTCCTCGATCTTTTCGTGCAGATAACTGACGTTGACCATGATCTCGGTGACGCCGTACTTGGCCAGATGCTCGACCAGGTAAGCCATCACCGGCTTGCCCAGCAGGGGGATCATCGGTTTCGGCAAATCGTAGGTCAGGGGCCGCACGCGCGTCCCCTTACCGGCAGCGAGTATCATGGCTTTCATCGTGGCTTCCTCTACTTGGGCGTTGACTGATAGCGCCAGGCATCGGCGCACATTTGCGCGATATCGCGTTGCGCGGTCCAGCCCAGTTCGTCCCGCGCGCGGGACGGGTCGGCATAACAGCGCGCGATGTCGCCCGGGCGGCGCGCAACGACCTGGTAGGGAATCGGTTTGCCGCTGGCCTGTTCGAACGCGCGCACCATTTCCAGCACGCTGTTGCCGCGACCGGTGCCAAGATTGTACGTAACTACCCCGGCGCCTGTCGCCAGCTTGTCCAGCGTCTTGACGTGGCCCAGCGCCAGGTCGACCACGTGGATGTAATCGCGCATGCCGGTGCCGTCCGGGGTCGGGTAATCGTCGCCGTAGACCGACAGCTGGTCGCGCTGGCCGTTGGCGACCTGGGCGATGTAGGGCACCAGGTTGTTGGGGATGCCGTTCGGCTCTTCACCGATCAGCCCGCTTTCGTGGGCGCCCACCGGATTGAAGTAGCGCAGCAGCGCGATGCGCCAGCGCGCGTCGGACAGGGCCAGGTCGCGCAGCATCTCTTCGATCATCAGCTTGCTGCGGCCGTAGGGATTGGTGGCCGACAGCGGGAAGTCCTCGAGGATCGGCACGCTGGCCGGGTCGCCGTACACCGTGGCCGACGAGCTGAACACCAGCGTGCTCACGCCGAACTTGCCCATCGTTTCGAACAGCACCAGGCTGCCGCTCACGTTGTTGTCGTAGTAGCGCAGCGGCTGCTGCACCGATTCGCCCACCGCCTTCAGGCCGGCGAAATGGATCACCGCATCGATCCGGTGCGCGGCGAACGCGTCCTCGAGCGCGCCGCGGTCGCGGATGTCGGCCTCGACGAACGCCAGCCGCTTGCCGGTGATGTGCTCGACGCGCTGCTGCACCGAACGGTGGCTGTTGCTGAGGTTGTCGAGCACCACCACCTCATGGCCGGCGTTCATCAGTTCGACGCAGGTGTGGGAGCCGATGTAACCCATGCCGCCGGTGACCAGTATCTTCATTGCTTGGTTTCTCCTCGATTACAGGCGCCAGACCTGGATGCCGACCTCTTCCAGCGCGCGCTGGTCGAAACAGGCTTTGACGTCCATGAAGCAGCCGCCCTTGATCAGTTTTTTCTGGAAATCCTCGGCCGTCAGCTGCAGCAGCTGGCGGTGCGAGACCGCGGCCACGATGGCGTCGGCGCGCGGCAAGTCGTCCCAGCTGCACAGGCGCACGCCGTATTCGTGCATGGCCTCGTCGGCGTCGGCATTCGGATCGTGCACGAACACTTCGACGCCGTAGGTTTTCAGTTCGTTGATGACGTCGCCGACCTTGGAGTTGCGCAGGTCGGCGCAATTCTCCTTGAACGTCAGGCCGAGCACGTTGACGCGCGCGCCCTTGATGTAGCTGCCGGCCGTGATCATGTTCTTGATGGTCTGCTCGGCGATGAACTTGCCCATGCCGTCGTTGATGCGGCGCCCGGCCAGGATCACTTGCGGGTGGTAGCCCAGCATGTCGGCCTTGTGGGTCAGGTAGTAGGGGTCGACCCCGATGCAGTGGCCGCCCACCAGGCCCGGGCTGAACTTGAGGAAGTTCCATTTGGTGCCGGCCGCCTTCAGCACTTCACTGGTGTCGATGCCGATCTTGTGGAAGATGATGGAGAGCTCGTTCATCAGCGCGATGTTCAGGTCGCGCTGGGTGTTCTCGATCACCTTGCAGGCCTCGGCCGCCTTGATGCTCGAGCAGCGGTGCACGCCCGGCTTGACGATGGACTCGTACATCGCGGCCACCTTGTCCAGCGTGGCCGGGGTGTCGCCGGCCACCACCTTGCAGATGGTGGTCAAAGTGTGTTCCTTGTCGCCCGGATTGATGCGCTCGGGCGAATAGCCGACGAAGAAGTCTTCCTTCCAGCGCAGGCCGGACGCCTGCTCCAGCACCGGCACGCAGATTTCCTCGGTCGCGCCCGGATACACGGTCGACTCGTAGACCACGATCGCGCCCTTCTTCAGGTTGGCGCCGGCGCTGCGGCTGGCGCCGATCAGCGGCGTGAAATCGGGATTGTGGGCGATGTCGACCGGGGTCGGCACCGCGACCACGATGATGTCGGCTTCGCGCAGGTCGGCCGGGTCGGCGGTGTAGTAAGCATACTGGGCGGCGGCGACTTCCTCGTCCGTCAGCTCGCGCGAGGGATCGGCGCCGCGCCGGCAGGCTTCGACCTTGCTGGCCGAGATATCGAAACCGATGGTGCGGCCGAGCTTGCCGAATTCCACCACCAGAGGCAGGCCCACGTAACCGAGGCCGATCACTGCGATTGTCGTCATGTTGTTTTCCCGTGTAGCGCTGCGCTAGCGGCGCGCAGCTTCCTTGATGAACAGCCAGATGAAGGCCATGTCCTCGATAAAGTAACGCCTGAACATCCGGCGCGGTTCCTGCAAAAATCGGTAAAACCATTCAAGTCCGGTCTTCTGCATCCAGACCGGCGCGCGCTTGACGCGCCCGATCGCGACGTCGAAGGTGCCGCCCACGCCCATCGCGAACGGGATCTTCATCTCGGCCTGGTAGCGGCCCAGGAACTGCTCTTTTTTCGGCGAGCTGATCGCCACGAACAGCAAGTCGGCGCGGCTGTCGCGGATCTGCTCGACCACCTGCGCTTCCTCTTGCTCGCCGTTCCAGTAGCCGTTGCGGCAGCCGGCGATCACCAGCTTCGGGTACTTGCGCTGGTAGGTGTCGCGCACCGCGCTGACCACTTCCTCGCGCGCGCCGAGCAGGAACACGCGCCAGCCCTTGTCGCCGGCGCGCCGCATCAGCGCTTCGAACAGGTCGACGCCGGCGACCCTTTCCTTGAGCGGCTTGCCGAGCAGGCGCGAGGCCCACACCACCGGCATCCCGTCCACATTGACCAGCGCGCAGTCGTTGATGATGCGGCGCAGTTCCTCGTCGCGGCTGGCCTTGACCAGCTTGTCGACGTTCACCACCACGTGCTGGTGCGGCTGGCCGGACTGGATGAAGCCCTCCACCTTGCCCAAGGTCTCCTCCATCGACAGGTTGTCGATCTCGCAGCCCATCAGGGTGACGCGGGCAGTCATCCCAGTTCCCTGGCGAGGATCGCGACGATGCGCTCGGCGGCCTTGCCGTCCCACAGGTGCGGGCGCTTGCCCTGCTTGCCTTCGCCGCGCAGCACCTTGCGCGCCTCGCCGATGATCTTGGCCGGGTCGGTGCCGGCCAGCACGTTCGAGCCCTCTTCGACCGTCACCGGACGCTCGGTGTTTTCGCGGATCGTCACGCAAGGCACGCCGAGCGCGGTAGTTTCCTCCTGCAGGCCGCCGCTGTCGGTGAGCACCACCGCCGCATCTTTCCACAGATTCAGGAAGGCCATGTAGGCTTGCGGCCCGGCCAGCGTGATGTTGGGGCCGAGGTCGATGCCGAATTTTTCGATGTTGCCGCGGGTGCGAGGGTGGACCGGGAAGATCAGCGGCAAGTCGGCCGCGATCTCCTTGAGCGCGCCGGCGATCCGGGCGAACATCTCGGGCTCGTCCACGTTGCTGGGGCGGTGCAGGGTGACCACGCCGTAGCGCCCGCCGTTCTCGGTGCGCGCAGCCTTGAAGGCGCTGGTTTCGAAGCCCGAGGT